>Ga0308164_10000161_pt1 | contig 173687 bp, 140 predicted proteins | sample PhyTR2_FD_201031 | JGI IMG/M metagenome (GOLD analysis project Ga0308164, IMG submission 201031) | Phyllosphere microbial communities from UC Gill Tract Community Farm, Albany, California, United States - DLSLT.R2 | ecosystem: Host-associated > Plants > Phyllosphere > Unclassified | place...
GCGGCGCGGAGCTGAAAATTCGTGTGAGCTTCGACAAGGACGCGAAGACCGTTACGCTTGAAGACAACGGCATCGGTATGAGCCGTGAAGACGTGATCACCCACCTGGGCACGATCGCCAAGTCCGGTACCGCCGATTTCATGAAAAACCTGTCCGGCGACCAGAAGAAAGATTCGCACCTGATCGGTCAGTTTGGCGTGGGCTTCTACTCGGCGTTCATCGTTGCCGATCAGGTCGAAGTGTTCAGCCGTCGTGCCGGCACGCCAGCGAGCGAAGGTGTGTACTGGTCTTCCAAGGGCGAAGGCGAGTTCGAAGTCGCCACCGTCGACAAGGCTGATCGTGGCACCCGTATTGTTCTGCACCTGAAAAACGGTGAAGAAGAGTTCGCTGACGGCTACCGCCTGCGTAATATCATCAAGAAATACTCCGACCATATCGCCTTGCCGATCGAGCTGCCCAAAGAGCAGCCTCCGGCAGCCGAAGGCGAGGAGGCACCGGCGCTGGAGTGGGAAACCGTCAACCGCGCCAGCGCACTCTGGACCCGTCCGCGCACCGAGGTGAAGGACGAGGAGTACCAGGAATTCTACAAGCACGTCGCGCACGACTACGAGAACCCGCTGAGCTGGAGCCATAACAAGGTCGAAGGCAAGCTGGAATACACCTCGCTGTTGTACGTGCCTGCGCGAGCGCCGTTCGATCTGTATCAGCGTGAAGCGCCGCGTGGTCTCAAGCTCTACGTGCAGCGCGTGTTCGTGATGGATCAGGCCGAGTCGTTCCTGCCGCTGTACATGCGCTTCGTCAAGGGCGTGGTCGACTCCAATGACCTGTCGCTGAACGTTTCCCGTGAAATCCTGCAGAAAGACCCGATCATCGACTCGATGAAGTCGGCGCTGACCAAGCGTGTGCTGGACATGCTGGAGAAGCTGGCGAAAAACGAGCCCGAGAAGTACAAGGGTTTCTGGAAGAACTTCGGTCAGGTCCTCAAGGAAGGTCCGGCAGAAGACTTCGCCAACAAGGAAAAAATCGCCGGTCTGCTGCGTTTCGCATCGACGTCCGACGACAGCGGCGAACAGAGCGTTTCTCTGGCCGAGTACCTGGCGCGTGCCAAGGAAGGTCAGGACAAGATTTACTACCTCACTGGCGAATCCTACGCACAGGTCAAGAACAGCCCGCACCTTGAAGTCTTCCGCAAGAAAGGCATCGAAGTGCTGTTGCTCACCGATCGTATCGACGAGTGGCTGATGAGCTACCTGAGCGACTTCGACGGCAAGGGCTTTGTGGATGTGGCGCGTGGTGACCTGGATCTGGGCAAGCTTGACTCCGAAGAGGACAAGAAGGCTCAGGAAGAGATCGCCAAGGACAAGGAAGGCCTGATCGAGCGCCTGAAAGCCGCGCTGGGTGAGTCGGTGAGCGAAGTGCGGGTTTCCCATCGTCTGACCGATTCGCCTGCGATTCTGGCCATTGGCGAGCAGGATATGGGTCTGCAAATGCGTCAGATTCTGGAAGCAAGCGGGCAGAAGGTGCCGGATTCCAAGCCTATCTTCGAATTCAACCCTGCGCACCCATTGATCAGCAAGCTCGATGCCGAACAGAGCGAAGACCGCTTCGGCGATCTGTCGCACATCCTGTTCGATCAGGCCGCGCTGGCCGCTGGTGACAGCCTCAAGGATCCGGCCGCTTACGTGCGCCGTCTGAACAAGTTGCTGGTAGAACTGTCGGTTTGATAGCCGGTTGACAAGAAACCCGCCTCGGCGGGTTTTTTGTTTCAGTTCCCGCGAAACGTCCTTCATCTCTCCAACGATCAGGAGTCAGTAATGAGCAGCAATATCGAAATTCGTTCTGTGGTCTATCAGATTGATGGTCAGCCTTATGAAAGCCGTCTGGTGTACGACACAAAAGCTACTGCTGCACAGCCGGGTCTGTTGATGGCGCCTAACTGGATGGGTGTCAGCAAGGGTGCCGAAGACATTGCCAAAGCGGTCGCAGCCGAGGGCTATGTAGTGTTGCTGGCTGACCTGTATGGTCAGCAGATTCGTCCAGGTAACAATGACGAGGCGGGCGCTGCCATGACGCCGCTCAAGAACGATCGCGGCCTGCTGCGCAAGCGTATGCAGGCAGGACTTGACCAGTTGTTGGGCCAGGGCGGTGCGTCTCTGGACTCAAGCAAAATCGCAACCTTCGGCTTCTGCTTCGGCGGCTGCTGCTCTCTGGAGCTTGCGCGTACCGGTGCCGAACTGAAAGCCGCGATCTCCTTCCACGGCACGCTGGACACACCCAACCCGGCTGACGCCAAAAACATCAAGGGCTCGGTGCTGGTCCTGCACGGTGCTTCTGACCCTTTGGTGCCGAAAGAGCAACTGCCGGCTTTCGAAGACGAGATGAACGCCGCTGGCGTGGACTGGCAACTGTACAGCTACGGTGGTGCATTCCATTCCTTCACCGATCCGCACGCCAACGTGCCGGGCATGATGATGTACGACGCCAAAGTATCGAGCCGCGCGTTCAAGTCGATGCATGATTTGCTGAAAGAAGTGTTCGGCTGAAGGAACAACGATCTTCCCCTAAGGCGTGCCGGATGACACTACCGTTCCGTGGGCATGCCGTTCCGGACGCTCTGCGTCCTCTTGCGACGCAGAGCGTCGTGAACTGCACTCCCACGCTGGGGCGTGAGGAGCGAGAGGTGTTCTGAAAATCCATCGTCCCCGCAGATATACCGAAGAGCACTAGCCACGTTTTTCCGACTCACAAAAAAGGCGCCTCGAAAGGCGCCTTCTTTGTTTGTGGCAAAAGCAGTATTACTTGCCCGCCCAGCGCTTCAAGACCAGCGTGGCGTTGGTGCCACCGAAACCGAAGCTGTTGCTCATGACCAGATCGAGCTTGGCGTCTTCCTTGGTTTTGAGCAGGATAGGCATGTCGGCAACCACCGGGTCCAGCTCTTCGATGTTGGCCGAACCTGCGATGAAGTTGTTCTCCATCATCAGCAGGCAGTAGATCGCTTCGTGGACACCTGCGGCGCCCAGCGAGTGCCCAGACAGGCTCTTGGTGGAGCTGATCGCCGGAGCGTTGGCGCCGAATACTTCGCGCACGCCTTCCATTTCCTTGGCGTCGCCGACCGGAGTCGAGGTGCCGTGGGTGTTGATGTAGTCAATGGCACCAGAGTCGATGTCGCCCAGCGCCATCTTCATGCAACGAATGGCACCTTCACCGCTGGGTGCGACCATGTCGTAGCCATCGGAGGTCGCGCCGTAGCCGACGATTTCTGCGTAGATCTTCGCGCCACGCGCCAATGCGTGTTCGAGTTCTTCGACAACCACCATGCCGCCACCACCAGCAATGACGAAACCGTCACGCTTGGCGTCGTAGGCACGCGAGGCTTTATCCGGCGTTTCGTTGTACTGGGTGGACAGTGCGCCCATCGCGTCGAACAGGAACGACTGGCTCCAGTGCTCTTCTTCGCCGCCACCGGCAAAGACGATGTCCTGTTTGCCCAGCTGGATCTGCTCGACAGCGTTGCCGATGCAGTGTGCGCTGGTGGCGCAGGCGGACGAGATGGAGTAGTTCACACCCTTGATCTTGAATGGTGTGGCCAGGCAGGCCGAAACGGTGCTGCCCATCGTCCGCGTGACGCGGTAGGGGCCAACGCGCTTGACGCCTTTCTCACGCAAGGTATCCAGCGCTTCCATCTGGTTCAGGGTCGAGGCGCCGCCGCTGCCGGCGATCAGGCCGGTACGCACGTTGGAAACCTGCTCTTCGGTCAGGCCCGAATCGGTGATAGCGTCTTTCATCGCCAGGTAGGCATAGGCTGCCGCGTGGCCGACGAAGCGGAAGATCTTGCGATCGATCAGCTCTTCCAGATTCAGGTCGATGGAGCCGGAAACCTGGCTGCGCAGACCCATTTCGGCATATTCCGGGTTGAAGCGGATGCCAGGGCGGTTAGCACGCAGGTTAGCGGTGACGGTCTCTTTGTCATTGCCCAAGCAGGAAACAATACCCAGACCAGTGATAACGACGCGGCGCATGCGAGTACCCTTAGAAATTTTCAGTGGAAGTGAACACGCCGACCCGGAGGCCTTCGGCGGTATAGATTTCGCGACCGTCGACACTGACCGAACCGTCGGCGATGGCCAGGTTCAGTTTGCCCTTCAGGACGCGCTTGATGTGGATGTTGTAAGTGACCTTCTTGGCGGTAGGCAGCACCTGACCGAAAAACTTCACTTCGCCTGAACCCAGGGCACGACCACGGCCGGGGTTGCCCTGCCAGCCAAGATAGAAACCGACCAACTGCCACATGGCGTCGAGGCCCAGGCATCCAGGCATGACCGGATCACCTTCGAAGTGGCAGGCAAAGAACCACAGGTCCGGATTGATATCCAGTTCGGCGACCAACTCACCCTTGCCGAACTTGCCGCCCTCATCACTGATGTGCGTGATGCGATCAACCATCAGCATGTTGGGGGCGGGCAGTTGCGCATTACCTGGGCCGAACAGCTCGCCACGACTGCAGCGCAGCAGGTCTTCCCGGGTAAAGGCGTGTTGTTTGGTCATGCGAGCTCCTCAATAATCTTGTGCGGCAGGTTGTGGCGCCACTGGCCCGAACGCCAGTTCTGGCGTGTTATTTTCGCCAGGACCCTGTCCGGCAGCCTACTCATAGACTGTTGCGTTGTAATGAAAGTCACAGCGCAGGTGAAATCAAGGTACACCTGTACACTGAATTTTGTCATTCAGCCGATTTTGCTGGCCGATCTGGATGCCAAGACTGCCGCAATTTAACATTTATCGCCAGTCACAGGTGCTTCAAAGGACAGCCAGCGCTGCAAAACCTGCTGTAAATCAGCATGTTTGAACGGTTTGGGCAGGTAATCATCCATCCCTGCCTGCAAACAGGCGTCCCGATCACCCTGTAACGCGTTGGCGGTCAGGGCAATGATTGGGATTCGCTCCAGCCCGGAAAGTTGCCTGATTCGACGGGTGGCCTCATAGCCGTCCATGACCGGCAGTCGGCAATCCATCAGAATCAACGCGTGATTGCCTGCGCTTGCCTTCGCCACTGCTTCGGCACCGTCGACAGCGATGTCGACCTCGCACCCCAGATTACGCAACATGGCCTGCACCACGGTGCGGTTCACCGGGTTGTCTTCGACCAGCAAGATGCTGCGCTCCCGGCCGTGTGAGTCGAGTGTCGACAGCGGCTTGGCAATAGCCACCGAAGCGTCGCGCGAGACGGGCAGGGGGATCTGCAGCGTGAATAATGAGCCGGACCCTTCCTCGCTCTCGGCGTGCAAGGTGCCGCCCATGCGTTCGGCCAGAGTCCGCGCAATCGGCAGCCCCAGCCCCGTGCCGCCGTAACGTCTGGAAATAGAGCTGTCGGCCTGCTTGAACGCATCGAACATCGATTCCAGTCGCTCGGCGTCGATACCGATGCCGCTGTCCTGTACCGCACAGGTAAAGTGCAGCAGCTCATTGTCGAGCATTGCCCACCTGGCGTCGACGCAGACCTTGCCTTGCTCGGTGAATTTAAGCGCGTTGCCGATCAGGTTCACCAGAATCTGGCGAATGCGGGTCGGGTCGCCTATGACGTTCAAGGTTTCCAGGCCTGGCTGAATATGCAGTTCCAGCAGCAGCGTGCGTTGCGCGGCGCTGTGGTTGAAGGCGTGGGTCGAGGCGCTGACCAGTTCCGCCAGGTTGAACGGTATGCCTTCCATCTGCAGGGCATCGCGCTCGATGCGGGAAAAGTCGAGGATATCGTTGATGACCCGCAGCAGATGCTCGGTGGATTCGGTCGCCAGCGTCGCATACTCGCTCTGCTCATGGGTCATGTGCGTGGTTTCCAGCAGCTGCAGCATGCCCAGTACACCGTTCATGGGCGTACGCAGCTCGTGACTCATCATGGCCAGAAAATCAGATTTGGCGCGGTTGGCCTGCTCGGCTTCTTCCCGGGTCTGGATCAGCTGTGCCACCGAGCGCTGCTGCTCGAGGCTGGCGCGGTGCAGGTTCTCTGCCAGGTTGTTGATGTGCCGCGCCAGCGCGCCCAGTTCGGCGTCGTCGCTGACCGGCATGGGCGTGTGGTAATCGCCCTGTTGAATCGCCTTGAGCGCTTCGCCCATATCACTGATGGGCCTGGACAGGCTCAAAGCCAGGCTACGCGCCAGCAGAAAGGCGAACAGCAAAGCGACCATCGCCAGGACGCCAGCCTTGAGCAGTATCTCCTGCTGACGTCGGCTGAATGCTTCGCTGGACATGCCCACCAGCACCCGCCCCAGATAACGCTGTGAAGCGCCCTGCGCGGGTTGGCTTTTTCCTGAGGCAGGCGAGGCGGGATTGCCGTGAATGGTGGTGCGCTGCGGCTGAACGGGGGCCAGGAACACTTCCATCTGCCGGGCCTGCTGCTCGTTGTCGCGCGGCTGGTCTATGTAGATCACGGCGGTATTGGAGCTGTCCTGAATTTCCACATAGCGAACGCTGGGCATGGACAGGGTGGCGCGCATCAGCGCCTTGAGCCCCTCGATATCACCCGTGGTCACGCCCGGCTCGACCGCGGTCGCCAGCTGATTGGCGATCAGCTGCCCGGTGTGATTGAGCTCCTGACGCAGATCCTGAATACGCACGAAAGTAAAAAAGCTGATCAGCAAAGCCGTCAGCAACAGGGCAGGGCCAAGGCTGATGATCTGCGTGCGGGTATTGATGTCCCAGTGCCGAAACTTCATCGGCTGTGCGCCTCGCGCGCAAGGCACTGCTGAGGTTGTTCGATTGATGCGTCCATGCCTGTTTGCCCGGTGGTCGCGAATCGGTCTGGCTGCACAAGGCAAGGCCGGCCATCACGATGATTCATGCTGTGCGCGCATGTTAACCGAGATGGCGCGTGTTTCCAGCGAACTTGTTTGATTGATGCTGTCCTGACTGCGTAACGGATCAGCTTTGTCGCTAGCTGATAACGTGTTGCTCCGTATAATGATCACATCGCCACTTGAATGGCTCTGGATGGATAGTTTTATGACCACACAGCAACCCGTCGCGGTGCTTGGCGGTGGCAGCTTCGGTACGGCCATTGCCAATCTGCTGGCCGAGAACGGCCATCAGGTTCGTCAATGGATGCGCGATCCGGAGCAGGCTGAGGCCATTCGCGTCAATCGTGAAAACCCCCGTTACCTCAAGGGCATCAAGATTCGTCCTGAAGTCGAACCGGTCACCGACCTGACGGCGGTGCTCGACGCCAGTGAACTGATCTTCGTCGCCTTGCCATCAAGTGCCTTGCGCTCGGTGCTGTCGCCTCACGTCGAGCGCCTGAATGGCAAGATGCTGGTGAGCTTGACCAAGGGTATCGAAGCGCAGAGCTTCAAGCTGATGAGTCAGATCCTCGAAGAGATCGTCCCGCAAGCGCGTATCGGCGTGTTGTCCGGGCCCAATCTGGCGCGGGAAATCGCCGAGCATGCGTTGACCGCAACGGTGGTTGCCAGCGAAGACGAGGCGTTGTGTCAGGAGGTTCAGGCGGCATTGCACGGGCGGACCTTTCGCGTCTATGCCAGCAATGACCGGTTTGGCGTCGAGCTGGGTGGGGCACTGAAGAACGTCTACGCAATCATTGCCGGCATGGCGGTGGCGCTGGACATGGGCGAAAACACCAAGAGCATGCTGATCACCCGGGCGCTGGCGGAAATGACCCGTTTCGCGGTCAGCCAGGGTGCCAACCCGATGACCTTTCTCGGCCTGGCCGGGGTGGGCGATCTCATCGTCACCTGTTCCTCGCCGAAAAGCCGCAACTATCAGGTCGGGTTTGCCTTGGGCCAGGGGCTGACGCTGGAAGAGGCGGTCACACGCCTGGGCGAGGTGGCCGAGGGTGTGAACACCCTCAAGGTGCTCAAGGTCAAAGCGCAGGAAGTGCAGGTCTATATGCCATTGGTCGCCGGGCTGCACGCGATTCTTTTTGAAGGTCGTACGCTCAGCCAGGTCATTGAGGCGCTGATGCGGGCCGAGCCCAAGACGGACGTCGATTTCATTTCGATTACCGGCTTTAATTGAATTCAGTCTGATCAGGAGAAGGTCTTGAACGAGTCGAAAATCCAGCACAACGAATCGATCCTGCTGCGCATTCTGTGGATGCTGCTGTTTCTGGGCGTATGGCACGTTGCCCAGATCATTCTGGCGGGCGTGGTGCTGGTGCAACTGGTCTATCGCCTGATTTACGGTGCGCCGAATGGTGGCCTGATGAACTTCGGCGACAGCATCAGCCAGTACCTGGCGCAGATCGGTCGTTTCGGGACGTTTCACAGCGACCATAAACCCTGGCCTTTTGGCGACTGGCCAGCACCGCGTGCGCCCGAAGGCGAGGTGCCTCATCATGTCCCGCCAACGGTACAGCCGGTGCGCGATGAGGAACCAAAGCCATGAAGGTCTGGGTATTGCGTCATGGCGAAGCGCAGTCGCGGGCGCGCAGTGATGCCGAGCGCGAGTTGACTGCACATGGGCGTGAGGAGGTGCTGAAAAGTGCACTGCAACTGACGGACAAGCCTGTGCGACGGATCATCGCCAGCCCCTATGTGCGTGCACAACAGACTGCCGAGCTGGTGCGTCAGTCATTGGCCTTCGATGGCTCGATCGTCACCGCACCCTGGCTTACACCCGAAAGCAGCCCGCTTGAGGTGCTGGCGCAACTGGACAAGCTGGGTATCGATGAAGTGCTGCTGGTCAGCCATCAGCCTTTGGTGGGCGAGCTGATCGGGATATTGGCACACGGCAGTCCGCGACAGGCCGAGCCGATGAGCACTGCCAGTCTTGCCGAGCTGGAAGGCGAGTTTGTAGTGGCAGGCGGGATGCGCCTCAACAGCGTCAGGCACGTCTGAACGGTCTGTACGCGCAATGAATAACCGCCGCGAATGCGGCTCTCCCGGGAAAAGGATTCAGCATGAGCATATGGCGTCAGGCTCCCGATATCGAAGCCCTTATGGCGGCTCAAAAAAACACCATTGGTGAAGTGCTGGACATTCGCTTCGAGTCTTTCACCGATGACTCCCTCACGGCCAGCATGGTGGTCGATCAACGTACCCACCAGCCTTTCGGGCTGCTGCACGGCGGCGCATCCGTGGTCCTGGCGGAGTCGCTGGGGTCAATGGCCAGTTACCTGATCGTCGACCCGAGCAAGTATTTTTGCGTCGGGCTGGAGGTCAACGCCAACCATTTGCGTGGTGTGCGTAGCGGGCGTGTCACCGGTGTGGTCAGGCCTGTGCACATAGGCCGGACCACTCATGTATGGGACATCCGCATCAGCAACGACGAAGGCAAGCCAAGCTGCATTTCGCGCTTGACGGTGGCCGTCGTAGCGCATGGCAAAGAGCCTCCAGTCAATTGAGTGTTCTCAGCTATTAATCCCTCTGCTTAAGCCAAGGCTCTCTTCAGGCAGTCTTTTGGTTTTCAGGTCGCCTATATATAAAGGCTTGCCTGGACCGGTTCACCCAGGCTTTATAGGCCTTAATGCCGCTCCGACCGCCGTATCGGGTGATCCTGATGGCCGGAGTGACACCTGTGATGGCGGTTCCAGTCATTGCCGATCTACGAAGCAACTTGGCACAATCGTGACTCGCCCGCTCATGGAAGTATTGGCATGTCGCAACCCGTGTTCTTTGCTCACGCCAATGGCTTCCCTTCGGCGACGTACAGCAAGCTGTTTTGCGCGCTGGCACCGGAATTTTCGGTGGCCCATCTTGAGCAACACGCCCATGATCCGCGTTTTCCGGTGGATGACAACTGGCTGAATCTGGTCGATGAGTTGCTTCACCATCTGCGCGAGCAGCCTGGCCCGGTGTGGGGGGTAGGGCACTCGCTCGGCGGCGTGTTGCATCTGCATGCCGCATTGCGCTGCCCGGAACTCTACCGGGGCGTGGTGATGCTCGATTCGCCGGTGCTGGGGCTGGCTGACCAGTTGTTCATACGCGCCGCCAAGCGCCTGGGCTTTATCGACCGCATCACGCCAGCGGGCCGTACCCTGGGCCGTCGTGAGGCGTTTGATGATCTGCCGTCGGCACGCGCCTACTTCGCTGGCAAGACCCTGTTCAGCCGCTTCGATCCCGACTGCCTGACCGCGTACCTGCAACATGGTCTGCGCGAGGACGGCGGGCAGTGGCGGCTGCGTTTCGACCCAGCGACCGAGATCAGCATCTACCGCAGCATCCCGCACACCAGCCCAGTGCCGTCACGGCAACTCAAGGTGCCACTCGCGATGGTGCGCGGCAAACACAGCCGGGTGATCATGCCTCATCATGGCTATCTGGCCCGACGCATGCGCGAAGGCGAATACCTGTCCATGCCTGGAGGGCACATGTTTCCCCTTGAACGACCGGATGAAACCGCATTGCTGCTCAAGACGCTGCTGGCTCGCTGGGACGCACGCAGTGCCTCAAGGGTGACGGCGTGACGTTTGCCATGGAAGAGGTGCGTTTCAATCTTGGGCATATCGAACTGGCGGCTCATCTTTACGGCCCCGAAGACGGCCAGCCGGTGATTGCCGTGCATGGCTGGCTCGACAACGCCAACAGCTTTGCCAGGCTGGCGCCGCGACTGGAGGGCCTGCGCATCGTGGCGCTCGATCTGGCCGGGCATGGTCATTCACAGCATCGGCCTGCCGGGGCGTCCTATGCGCTGGCCGACTACGTGTTCGACGTGCTGCAGGTCGCCGAGCAATTGGGCTGGCAGCGCTTCGCCCTGATGGGCCACTCGCTGGGCGCGATCATTTCGGTATTGCTGGCCGGGTCGTTGCCGGAGCGGGTCACGCGGCTGGCCCTGATCGATGGTTTGATTCCCTTGACCGGCGACCCTGAATCCGCCGCCGGGCGGATGGGCTCCGCCCTGCAGGCGCAGCTCAGGCTGTCAGGCAAGAAAAAGCCGGTTTACGAGGATCAGCAACGTGCTGTTCTGGCGCGTATGAAAGGCGTGGTCCCGGTGAGTCGCGAGGCTGCCGAATTACTCGCCCAGCGCGGTCTGATGCCGGTACCCGGCGGCTATACCTGGCGCAGCGACAGCCGCCTGACGTTGCCATCTGCGATTCGTCTTACACATCAGCAGGCGATGTCTTTCGTAAACGCTATCCGTTGCCCGACGCAACTGCTGGTCGCTACAGGCGGCATGCTGGCTAAAAACCAGCTCATGCTGTCCGGGCTGCCTTTCGACGTCGTGCAGCTTGAAGGCGGTCATCATCTGCACCTGGACGACGAGCACGGTGCGAGCGCTGTTGCACACTGTATCAATCGCTTGTTCGCTGCTTCTTGACTTGAGCCCGGCAACTGTCGACGCTGGACGGGTTGAAACAGGAGTCAACCGTGATGGATCAATCCGCAGCCTCTGGTGGCCGCCTCGCTGGCGATCTTTTATATTTTCGTTCCCTGCTTGCCTGCCAATGAGAGCACTCATGCGTTTATCAAGTGTTCCCGTTGTCGCCTTGTGCCTGTCGATGTTCAGCACTGTGCTCTGCGCCGCCGATGTAACAGGCAGCAGTGATCTGCAAATTCTGCCGCGTCTGGCCGACACGGAAATCGTCGATTATCGTCCGGCTGCCGAGCTCGAGCGGGTCTACCCCATGGGCTCGATCCGCAAGATCAGCGGCCAGTTGCGTTTTGATGGCCAGGTCAGTGCGCGCGGCAATCTGACGTCGGTTACCTATCAATTACCTGCCGAGCGGACTTCCGACGACGCCTTCACTGCAGCTCGCGAATCCTTGCAGCAGCAAGGCGCCGAACTGCTGTTCTGGTGTCAGGCGCGCGACTGCGGAGAAAGCAGCCTGTGGGCCAACGAAGTGTTCGGCAACGCAAAACTGTATGGCGCGGATGACCGCCAGGCTTACCTTCTGTTGCGTCTGGCAGAACCGCGCAGTGACACCCTGGTAGCGCTTTACAGCATCACCCGTGGCAACCGCCGGGCCTACCTGCACGTCGAGCAGTTTGAATCCTCTGCGCCACTGGGCGAACTGCTGCCGACCTCTGCCACCTTGCTGCGCCAATTGCGCAGCACCGGCAAGCTGGAACTGCCCCGACTGAGCGGCGAACCACAGGATGCCTGGGTTACTCTTGTTTCTCGCGCCCTGAACCTGGACAGCAGCCTGCGCGCCACAGTGTCCGGGCCCAGTGCCGGCGCCTGGCTTGACGCCCTGATCGCCAAAGGCGTTCGTGCGGCCCGGCTCGAGGCGGGCGTCACTGAAGGCAAGGGGCTCAAGATCGAGGTTATCCGCTAGAACAGTGATGGCGGACAGGCAGGTTCGCCATTATGCTCGCTTCCTCCGATCCTTTTTAGTGAATAGCGCATGTTCAACAATGACCGTCTGTTGGTGCAGATTCTGCTGCTGGCGCTGTTTGGTGCCTGTCTCTGGGTGATGGCGCCGTTCTGGTCGGCGCTGGTCTGGGGCGCGGTACTGGCCTTCGCCAGCTGGCCGCTGATGCGTTTGCTGACCCGCTGGTTCAAGGGCCGTGAGTCGCTGGCTGCGCTGGTGATGTGCCTGTGCTGGATGCTGCTGGTCGCGGCGCCGCTGGTGTGGCTGGGCTTCAATCTTGCCGACCATGTGCGTGATGCCACGGGCTTGATCAAGGACATTCAGGTCGACGGCTTGCCCGACCCACCACAATGGCTGGCGGGTATTCCGCTGGTGGGCGAACGACTGGTCGCGCTGTGGACCACCATCGATCAGCAAGGCGCGGCGTTCATGGCGACGCTCAAGCCGCATCTGGGTCAGGTCGGTAACTGGATTCTGGCACGCAGTGCGCAGATAGGCAGCGGGATTCTGGAACTGACCCTGAGCATCGTCTTCGCCTTCTTCTTCTACAGGGACGGTCCGCGCCTGGCCGCCTTCGTGCTCAGCCTGCTGGAACGCCTGATCGGCGAGCGCGCCCAGTATTATCTGGATCTGGTCGCTGGCACAGTGCAGCGCGTGGTCAACGGCGTCATCGGCACAGCAGCGGCCCAGGCGGTACTGGCGCTGATCGGCTTCCTGATCGCGGGCATTCCCGGTGCATTGGTGCTGGGTATTCTGACTTTTCTGTTCAGTCTGATCCCGATGGGCCCGCCCTTGGTCTGGCTGCCTGCCACTGCCTGGCTGGTCTGGCAGGGCGAGTACGGCATGGCGATATTTCTGGGCATCTGGGGGATGTTCATCATCAGTGGCGTGGACAACGTGCTCAAGCCATACCTGATCAGCAGGGGCGGCAATCTGCCGCTGGTGATTGTCTTGTTGGGTGTGTTCGGCGGATTGCTGGCATTCGGTTTCATCGGCCTGTTCATCGGCCCGACGCTTCTGGCAGTCGCTTACAGCCTGTTGACCGATTGGGTCGGCAGCGAGCGGGCGCGTCCCCGCTAGCGGGCTGGCTACGCAGTCGCTCTGCGTCGTGGCAGATCGAGGATTGCCGTCAGGCCGCCGCCTGGCGTTTGCGTGAGCGATAGCTCGCCGCCGATGCGCCGCGCGGCTTCCCGCGCAATGCTCATACCCATGCCGATTCCGCCGGAGTTGCGGTTGCGAGAACCCTCCAGACGGTAGAACGGTTCGAATACTGTCTCGTGAAACTCGGGCGCAATCCCCGGTCCGTGATCAACGACCAATATGCGCACGTGATCGGCGCTGTCCTCAATCACAATACGCGCGCTACCGGCGTAACGCAGAGCGTTGTCGACCAGATTCTGCAGGCACGAGCGCAGCGCCATCGGCTGCGTCTTGAGCGGTTTGCACTGGCCTTCGTACTGCACGTCGTCGCCATTGTCCTGGGCATTCTCGGCCTGCGATTCGATCAGCGCCTGCAGGTCGAATTGCTGCAGGCCTTCGCTGCGCCGGTGCTCATTGAGGTAGGCGAGGGTGGCGTCGAGCATGCTGATCATGTCATTGAGATCCTGAGTCATCTGGCCATGCAGCCTGGGCTCTTCGATCTGTTCGACACGCAGCTTGAGCCGTGAAAGGGGCGTGCGCAGGTCGTGGGATACCGCAGCCAGCATGCGCCCGCGCTGCTGCATCTGTTCGCGGATCTTGCGCTGCATCAGATTGAACGTCTGCGCAGCCTGTCGGGCTTCCTGCGGGCCGCTGATTTCCAGTGGCGGGCTGTCGAGGTCTTCACTCAGGCGCTCGGCTGCTTCGCTCAGGCTCTGCACGGGACGGCTGAGGGCCTTGGCACCGTACCACGCAGCGATGATAAGGGTGATGAACTGGAAGAACAGCAATATCAGCGGACCGCCGAGCATCGGCGGTCTGTGCATGGGCCGCTGATCGAATTGCCCATGCTCGGTGTTGGACGCGGTAGGTGGCGGCGGGCGCATGCCGTACTGCGTGAACCAGATGAAGGCCAGCAGGTGCGCCAACAGAATAGCCAACAGAGCGCCACCAAACAGTCGCGCAAACAGCGTGTCGAATCTGCGGATCAACCCAGCTCCCTGGCATCGAACAGATAGCCTTCACCGCGCACGGTCTTGATCAGTTGTGGATTTTTCGGATCATCGCCGAGCTTCTGGCGTAGACGCGAGACCAGCAAATCGATACTGCGGTCAAACGCCTCGATTGAGCGGCCGCGAGCTGCATCGAGCAACTGCTCGCGGCTCAGCACCCGGTGCGGCCGTTCGAGAAACACACGTAACAGACGAAACTCGGCGTTGGACAGCGGCACCACCAGGCCATCGGCGGCGGTCAACTGGCGCAGGACGCTGTTCAGGCGCCACGCGTCAAAACGAATGGTGGTGCGCTGATCACTGCGTTCGTCGCGGACCCGGCGCAGAATGGTCTGGATGCGCGCGACCAGTTCGCGCGGCTCGAACGGCTTGGCCATGTAATCGTCGGCACCCAGTTCCAGACCGATGATCCGGTCAGTCGGTTCGCAGCGCGCGGTCAGCATCAAAATCGGGATGTCCGACGTGCTGCGCAGCCAGCGGCACAGTGACAGCCCGTCTTCACCGGGCAGCATCAGGTCCAGCACCACCACGTCGAAGGTTTCCGCGGTCAGCGCCTGACGCATCTGTGTGCCGTCGGTGACGCCACTGGCGTTGATATTGAAGCGCGTCAGGTAGTCGCAGAGCAGTTCGCGAATGGCCACATCGTCATCGACGATCAGCGCACGAACGCTCCAGCGCTGATCGGTCGATGTGGCATCCAGGGAGGTATCGGGAAGTGCTTGCATAATGCGTCTGTCGCCTGCTTGTGCCGCCATGGACTGGCCGCTGTTGAAGATCAGCGCTGCCCCTCATGCTACTTCGCCGGGAAGCTCGGCGGTAGGGTGGCGTGATCGAATGTCGGGCGCATGTCATAAATGTATCGAGATTGATACGAGCGCCTGTCGAGCGTGCCTCGCAAAGCGCACCCCTGGTAGTTATGACAGTATCCAGCGTCGCGCGACTACCGTTTAATCGAACGGGCTACCGGCCTGGATGGCCGGTTCTGGCAGACAAACTTTTGTCGAGACGGCCAGGGTTTGTTGCCGTTGTATCGGCTCGCGATGCAACGGCAACAGACCCTGGGTGCATGATCAATCCGCCCGTACGTTTTCTGCATAAACAGGGCGGCAATCGGATAGCAAAGGAGTGCTGATGATGGTCGATTCAAAAACAACAGCAACGTTAGATGACAAAAAAAAAGCGCGTATCGCCTACCGGCTGGCGCGCAGTCAACGCGGTTCAGGGATCGACGCAGACCTTGCCCCTGCACAGGTGGCGGGCATTGTGGACCCGGCCGATGGAACGCTGAACAAGGATGTCCTGGCTGGCGAATTTCTCAAGGTCACCCTGCCTCAGTGGGCAGGACTGGTCACTGACCCGGGCGACTCCGATACTTTTTTCATCGATTGGGCTATCGGTGCAGCGGCGGATAACGACGCGTTTAAAGAAGTGTTTAGCGATACCGTTACCGCACCGGTTGATGCTGAAACCTTTCCAATGGTGATCGATATTCCGCTGAGTAGTTTAATGCAAGGCTTGGCAAAACCTGCAGACGGTGCTTACAGTTTGCGCTACCGGATCAGGCAACCGAATGATCAAGAGACCACCAGCCCGTCGATCGGCCTCATCGTCGATACCACGCCGCCCGGCGAGCATCTTGAGCCTGAGCAGATGGTTCTGGCTACAGATCAGTTGACCCAGGCGTTTCTGGAAGAAAATCCGGGCGGTCTGGTCGGCACGCTGCCTGACTATGACAACTGGCAACCCGGCGACAAGGTAGCCTTCTACTGGGTTGGCACGCCGTTGCCAGAGAGTGCTGAAGAACTGCCGGATCCGGTTGGTGTCGTTGAACTGGCCAGCCCGACGAATAATACGGTGACATTCCCCGTTGCGGCCATTGACGCGTCCAGGGACGAGCCCTACTACGCCATTTACATTCTGATCGACAAAGCCACCAATCGCACTTCGCTTTCCAGCCCAAAACGCATCGACGTGGCGCTGGGGCTATTGCCCGACAACTTGAAAGAGCCCGTCGTGCCCTTGGCACAGCCTCCAGAAAAGTTGATTAACCTGCCTGATGCGAGACTTGGGGTCGAGGTGTTGATCGAGTCGTTCGATAACTGGAAGCCGGCCGACCGTATCGAAGTCACTTGGGGCACTAAGGTGCTTCGACCTGACGAAGTCGGCAGCTCTCCAGATTTTCCGATTTCGATCAGAGTCCCTGATCTGGATCTGCAGGGGCAATACAATCAAGCGAACGGCGGCGACCAGCCCACCGCTGTGAGTTATCGAATCCTGCGTGGTGTCGTTCCGTCCGAAGTGAAAAGCATCAGCGTCAATGTCAATTTCGCCACTATCGGCCCTGACCCTATAACCGGTCCTGGGTGGCCTGATCCGGTCAACGACGCATTACGGCCGGTCGAGGTCCGTGGCAAGAAATCCGATTCAGCGAACGTCCTGACAGCAGCGGATAAAGGCGAGGCTGCCAGGGTCCTTTTCAAGCTGTATACCAAGCTGCAGCCGGGTGAAATGATCGATTTCTACTGGGGCGCAAGGCTCACTTCATCGGCCACCTACACCGTACTGCCTTCAGACGCAGCGGATTCCGATCGTGAGGTTGAAATACCCTGGGTTGATATCTTTGCGGAAGGCAATCGCGATGACTTGCCGGTTCATTACCGCATCCATGCGCCCGATTCAGAAAATACGCAACACTCGCCGGACACTCTGGTCCAGGTAAATGCCATTGTCATCACCCCGGAAGCCCCTGTCTTCGAGGGCACCAGTACTAATGGCTGGCTGAATTGCGATTCACTCTTCGCCGACGGCATCGAAAATCCGGGGCAGGGTGAACCAGGTATACGGGTCCGCGTTCCGGATCTTTCGAAATATCTGTCGGACAATGAAACCGTCACTTTGCACTGGTATGGCTCCGAGGGAAATACCGGCGACGCGCCTATTTCCGGCACCGAAAAAGACGAGGTTATCGTGCTGGGAGGCAACCATCCGGCCACCGGTTTCATCTGGCTGGTCACGCCCTACGATAAACACATTCTGCCTATCTACAATCCTTCAGGCCGCAGCCAAAACGGGAGCGCGAGGATCAGGTACTCCTTTAGCATGGGAGGCGAAACCATTACCTCGCTGGAAACCACCGCCCGGGTAGGGATGTACGACGCAAACGGGTCTTGTCCTCTTCGTCCAAACCCGAAGAAAAAGTAACAAGGGTTGCCGATAGAGGGGGGCTGCGGCCAGCCGCAGTCACCCTACCCGGTATAAGCAGGCTCAGGTTGCTCCCAAACGGTTTAGGAAGGCCGGCGCGTGCCGGGTCATGTCACCTACGCTTATCGGTGTTTTCCCCGACGATCATCTGCTGTCAGAACCTCCCTACTGTTATCTAGGAAACGTCCTACAGAGCATTCAGTTGGATCCCGCTAGTCTTGCGGCCTCCCTCCCGAGGCCGCTTTCGGGCAGTCGTCACGGGGTTCAACCTGATTTACCTCAAGGTAATGCATCCTCATGAATGCTCCATTCGTGCTGCGTCCGCTTTCATGGACACTAAAGACCGTTATTTTTCTTTCTCCCTTGCTGACCGGTAGTCATGCGCTTGCGCAAATCCTTGTCGATACGCCGCAGACCATCAATGCAACAGGCCCGCTGGACAGCTATCGGGTTGTCAGCACCGGGAATCTGACCGCCAACGGCGCGACCACCCTGCAAATATCCACGATCACCGGGGCGAAGCTGACGCTTACTGGCAGTCAGGTCAGTGCGGGTACAAGCTCTTCAGCCGTCTCGTTGACCGGGGCAGAGGCGTTGATCGTCGGTAGCGTCCTGACAGGCGGCGCGGATGGACTGGGGATGGGCAATGAAAGTTCGCAACTGGTCGGCTCCACGGCCACCGTCATCGGCAGCACGATCACCGCCACCAATCGCGGAATAAATGCCGGCTCGCTCAGCAACCTGACCCTGGAAGGTACTTCAGTAACGGCCACTGGCACCAATGGCAGAGGTATGGAGATGTGGGACTCCACGGTGAAGGCGTCCGGCAGCACCATTACCGGGCAGCAATATGGCGTGCGCTTGCGCGCTGACCCGGCCGTGCCCTCAAGCAATCTGCTGGTCCTTGAAGGAACCCGGGTCGAAGGCATCACCGGGTCAGCGCTGATCGTCGGAACGCCCACCGGCGCGCCCGCGACTGCCGATATCCAGGTCAACAATGGTTCTACGCTGACCGGCGGCAATGGCAAGATACTGGAGTTGATCAACGGTTCAACGGCGCACATGACCGTGGACAACAGCCATCTGCTGGGCGATGTATCGGCGGGTGAGGGCAGTACCGCCAGCCTGTCACTGCAAAATAACGCGACCCTGACCGGGCGCCTGGAGAACGTATCCAGCCTGTCGCTCAGTAGTCAGGGCCAGTGGGTGATGGTCGAGAATGGTCAGGTGAATGAACTGTCCATGAACGGCGGCTCGGTCAGGTTTGGCGACGCGGCCGCGTTTTACACCTTGTCACTCGCAAGCCTGTCAGGGAGTGGCACCTTCATGATGGATGTGGATTTCGGTGGCCAGGCCACTGACTTTCTAGACATCACGGGCAACGCGACCGGCAGTCATACCTTGCTTATTGGCAGCACGGGTGTCGATCCGCTCAGCGATACCAGCTTGCACGTCGTGCATGCGGCAGCCGGCGATGCCAGCTTTTCGCTTGCAGGCGGCGCAGTGGATCTGGGCGCCTGGTCCTATGACCTGATCAAACAGGGCGACAACGACTGGTATCTGGACACCGCCACCCGCACCATCAGCCCTGGCGCACAGACGGTCATGGCGTTGTTCAACACCGCGCCGACTGTCTGGTACGGGGAGTTGACGACGTTGCGTTCGCGGATGGGCGAATTGCGTATGGACGAGGGCCGTTCCGGAGGCTGGATACGTACCTACGGCAACAAATTCAATGTGGCCGACGCCTCAGGCTTCGGGTATCAGCAGGTTCAGAGCGGTGTCGCGCTCGGCGCAGATGGCAAGCTGCCTGTGGGGTCGGGGCAATGGCTGGCAGGTGTCATGATCGGGCAGAGTACGTCCGACCTCAGTCTGGATCACGGTGCCAGTGGCAAGGTCGACAGCTACTCGCTGGGCGCTTACAGCACCTGGCTGGACACCGAGAGCGGCTACTACATCGATGGCGTGATCAAACTCAATCAGTTCAAGAACAAGGCCAGAGTCAATCTCAGCGATGGTTCCCGCACGCGCGGCAACTACGACAATCTGGGGGTTGGCGCGTCGCTGGAGCTGGGTCGGCACATCAAACTGGACAACGGTTATTTTCTCGAACCCTACACCCAGCTGGCGGGCTTGATCGTTCAGGGCAAGGACTACGGACTGGACAACGGTATGCGTGCCGAAGGTGACCGCAGTCGGTCACTGCTCGGCAAGGTCGGTACCACAGCGGGGCGCAGTTTCGACCTGGGCAAAGGACGTACGCTGCAACCTTATGTGCGGGTGGCCGTGGCTCACGAGTTCGTCAACAGGAACGAGGTCAAGGTCAATGACAACGTGTTCAACAACGACCTCTCCGGTTCCCGTGGCGAGTTGGGGGCGGGTGTTTCGGTGTCGCTGTCTGGCAACCTGCAGTTGCATGCTGATTTCGATTACAGCAATGGCGATGCCATCGAGCAGCCGTGGGGTGCCAGTGCCGGCTTGCGTTACAGTTGGTAGCGACAGCGAAGCGGGGCGGCTCACGCCTGATCACTGGTGCTGATGCGCCAATGGTCCTATTACTTGTGCCAGTATCCGCAGAAAAAAACAGGGTGTTAACTGATGGGCATGGCGGTCGGCAAACGGGTCGGCCACCGCTTCATTGTGCTGGAGGCCCGGCTCATGCCTGTGATTTCAAAGTGGCTCGAACGGATCAGAATTCTGTTCTGGCCGGCTTCAAGGCGCAAGAGCAGTTTGCTTGCGCCGCCCATCATCGCCGAACTCCTTCCTGATGTACCCGGCGGTGAGCCCAATTTGCTCCCCAGCAGTGCCTGGCTCGCCCCATTGCGGGTCGATTTTCCCATGTGGCAGAACTCCGGGCCTTCGCCGGGCGATCCCGAGTATCTGCGCGTTTACTGGAATGACATGCTGCTGGAGGAGAAGATCTGGACCGAACCTGTGCAGCCCGCTGATCTGTTCAGCATGATCGCGCAGCAATACCTTATCGAAGGCCAGCATCGACTCCGTTATAGCGTCGAGACCGCCAATCAGGTGCAGACCGAATCCGAAACACTGGTCTTTGTCATTGATAAAACGGCACCGGTATTCGAAGACGAAGGGGCGCTGATTTTTCCGGAAGAAATCATCAGTGACGGTCTCACGGCGGCCTGGCTGGACGCTCATGGCGATACCCTGCTGGCCGAGGTGCCTGCCTATTTTTCGCCGAGCCCAGGGGACATCATTACCTGGTACTGGAGCAGCACGCCGACGGGGTCGGAGCACACCGGAACCTTGACGCTTGAAGCGTCCGATATCGGTAGCGCAATCAATATCGCCTTCGGCAGGCAACTGATTCTCGAGAGCGGCGATGGCATTCGTTATGCGTCCTACAGACTGAAGGATCGTTCCGGCAATGCCGGGCCTCGGGCGCTGGCTGTTTCACTGCTGGTGTGCGCTCAGCCAGTCCCGCGTGTGTTACCGCCCCCGAGGGTTCAGGAGGCCACAGGCTCGGCAAGCGCCAGCAGGCTTGATCCGATAGATGCCTTTCAGGGCACGACGGTATCGATACCTGAGGATGCAGTGATCTTTCCTGGTGAGACCGTCCGCGTTCAATGGGCCGAGCCAGGCAGTGTGGGCTCCTTTCTTACGGAAATCGCAGACTCGAGACTGTTCAGCATTCCTCCGACACAAGTTGCCCAGCATTTCGGCAAGTCAATCCCGGTGTACTACGAGGTGTTCGAAAAAAGCTCCGACTCACCGCATATTTCCGACCGGCATACGCTGAGTATCATGGGCATGACAGGCTTTCCAGTCGTGCAATGTGACAAAGTATCCGGGGGGCGTCTGAGCCTGCATGACATTGCCGAGGGCGGGTACGCACGGTTCACGCTCGACAGTTGGTCATTCATGGGCACTGACCAGTTTGTCAGCGTCGAGGTGCATGGCTTAAGCAGCGCTGATAATGCTTTGCTAGTGGTCAGCGTGCTCGACGAGCACCCGGTGCCGGTAGTGGACGATGAAATCGATGCCGGTCACATCAGCAAAACGGATTTGAACAGATTTATGATCGGCACTCAGCTGGATGTACGAGTGCGGGTGAGTTTCGATCAGACGCTCTCCTGGCAGCCTTTCCCTTCACTGAGAGCGACGTTGTACGCCTGAGAAGGTCATGGACCGCCAGGTCGGCAGTCCACGGTGCAGTGCTACTTGTAGGTCATCGTGAAGCTGAGTGCCCCTTTGGCCTTGCCCGGCCGGATCGCGCTGCTGGCCTGAGTCTGATAGAAGCGGGCGTAGAAGTTCAGCACAACGTTGCCGGGTGTGATCGCAATCAGCGGCACTTCGGTATGTAGCTCCATGGGCGTAACGCCGTCACCTTTTAGGACCTGAATCCCCATGCCCTTGGCGTCCGAATCACTGGTCAGGCTGAAAACCCCGCTGCCGACTGGGCCCTCGGGAACCGAGCCTTCGACACCATCGAGCTGGATATGCGCCGTTGCCACGAAGCCTGAGCCCATGTCGGTCTCGCAGTTACTCAACGCAATACTGAACGGCACCGCCGGCGTGGTGAAGCCGGGACCGGTGAAGTCAGTGCTGTCCCACTCACCCAACTGCACCGGGTGGGCACTGACCGGATCTGCACCGACGCTGCACTGTGCCTGAAGTATTGTGCCGTTTAGCCCGAACTTCATGATCTTGCCAAGCGTCGTCACGCTTCCGGAGAACAGTTCACTGCCATTGAGCACATTGGGTCCGGGAGGAATCGGCCCGGTCTTGACCAGCGTGAGGTAGTTGTTCAGATGAAGGAAACGCAGGCTCGTGAGCATTTTCTGGTGGTCGTTGATGCCGATGAATGGAACAGAGGCGCTGCCACCTACAGGCGTGAAGCAATTGTTGCAGTTCCTGTCATACGGATACTCCAGTCTTACCCGCACCCCGACGCCCGGAATATTGGTTTGCAGTATCTTGCCGGTGAGGTCTTCCCCGTTTATAGGCTCCACTGTGCCCGAAAATATCGGAGCCGTTGCCGTAGCGTTGAATTCCAGAAGAGCCGTTCCATCATTTTTGCAGGCCGCCTCCAGGCCAGCCTGGTCTGTTGTGGCGTGAAGCATATCGATGCTGCCGATAAAGGTGCCCACTGCAGCGTCTTTTGGGACGTATAGCGTGCCGATGTCGCGCCGGTAATCCTTTATTCCCGGAGAGGAAACCCAGTAGCAATCGTTGCTGGGGGTGTCGTCCTGTACGTCGGAATAAGCCGCAGCGCTATAGCTGGCCCCCAACAGGATCAGACTGGGGAGCAGGGCATTCAATGCAGTGTTCATGGGGTGATTCCTGAAATAACAATGTCGCGAATGGCTCAGACCTGATGTCACTGGGCGCACGTCATGTCTTGCATTCGATAGCCCTTGGTCAGAGGCATGCCGGCGGGGTCGATGTGCAGGCGGCACTGCGGGTCGATTTTCTCTCCCCAGTGGACATCGAGGGTTTGCGCCTGCATGCCGGTGGACAACAACACCTGCCCGCCCTGGCCTGCGATGCCCAGGATGTTGCCCTGCGCGTCGCTGACCTGGGCGCCGAATGGCAGCGGCTTGCCACTTTGAGTGGTCGCATTGATGACCAGGCGTGTCACCGTGCGCGCAGCGAAGGTGGTCTTGATCACCGCCCCCCTGGCAGGCACCACTTGAGTACTGGCGTTATCGATTTCCACCTCGGGGCCCAACTGGTCGGTTTGCAAGGCGATCGGGTTGTAACGGTAGGGGCGCAGATAGGGCATCAATGCGTAGCCGCGGCTATTGGTCCTGACTCCGGTCGCGTTCTGTATGCCAACGCCTGGTGTATCGGGCACTTCGACCAGGGCGATGGTGTCGCCCAGATTCGGGCCAAACTCGATGCCGTCGGCGTGCAGCAACAAGGCGCCGCTGGCATTGACTGATGTACTTCGATAATCATTGCCTTGGGTCACACCGGCGCCAAGGCTGGCAAAGGGCGCCTGATAACCGGCCGCAAGGCTGGCACTTTGCTGCTTTCCATCATCGTTGCTCAGGCTGGCGTGATAATTGACGCGGTTTTCGTAGAGGCTGCCGCTCAGGCTGCCCCGTTGACTGTGGCGATTGGCGCTGTTCTGCAGGTCGAATGTGGCATTACTCGAATGGCCGGTGTCGAGGGGCATCGAGATGCTCAGGCCGAACTGCCGGTCGTTGCCGCGGTTACTGGCTACGCTCAGCGACTGTGAGGCGTAGAAGTTATAGGTGATCCCGGCACGATGGGTGTTGAAGTTGAATTGAAATTGGCGCTGCTCGATATCGCTGCCCCAGTAATCCTGTTGCGACAGCGTCAGACCCACGCTGCTGCGTGCGCCGATTCTCTGATGAACCGAAGCCTCCAGGCGACTTCTGCGGCTGCCTGTGAACGTATCGTCGTCGCTGCGCTGACTGACGGCTTCGTCGAAATCCCGATAGCCTTCGGTGGAGTAGCGGTAACCTGCGAAGCGCAGATTGGTATGGGTCGTGAACGCCTTGCCGTACTTGATGGCGTAACTCATGCCCTGCACGCTGGACTGACCGGGCTGATCGATGCTGGCGCGTGACCGGGTTACATCGAACGCCATCGCTCCCAGGACGCCCATGTCTCGTGACACGCCCAGCGCAGCGGCATGGTAGAAGTCGCTGGTCATCAGTCCGCCATAAAGTGTCGAGTTCCAGCCTGTTCCAACGGCCAGCGTTCCTTGCCATAACCAGGGATGCTCGGTGGCGTAGGCGCCGTTGAAGCGGCCCAAGGCTGCGCTGTATTTCCAGACGCCTTCGCGCAACAGGTTACTCATGGTCGAGTAAGGTTGGGTAAAACGCCGTACCTGCCCATCGGCCTCGGTCAGCACGATCTCCAGTTCGCCGCTGCCTGCAGTGTTCAGGTCATCTATTTCATAGGGGCCGGCACTGACATACGTGGAGTAGATCGGGTAGCCGTTCTGCAGAACTTCCAGTTTGGCCCTGCTTTGCGCAACGCCACGAATCACAGGTGCGTAACCCTGCAGGGAATCGGGGAGCATCTCCTGATCGGTTTTGATCAACCCGCCTTTGATCGGCATGCTCCGGAAGACATCGCCGCCGGTGTAGGTTTCACCGAGGGTCAGGTTGGCGTGCGTGCCGGGCAGGTCGCGCTGTGCATAAGCGTAGGCTCTGGTCCACTCGCGATGTCCCTGTGCATCCTGACGCACGCTTTGATTGCTGCGTAACCGCCATGACCCCAGGTTGATACCGGTGTTGAGGTACAGGTCTGCACTGCTGCTGGTGCCTGTCTCCCTGTGGGTGGTCTGTTGCGCCGAGGTCTGGTAATTGATGAAGGCGGCGTTGATGCCGTAATCCCAAAGCGCGGGCTCCACTCGCCCGTTGGCATCGCGGCGCATGGCGATCTGCGGTATCGAGATCGACAGTTGCAGTCTGCCTCCGTCCAGTACGACCCTGGCGTCCGGAATCAATTGCCCCAGCGCGACACAAGCGACTTGCAACAAGGCCGGGTCGGCCAGACTGTCGAGGCGTACGCCGATCTGCTCCAGCAATTCTCGCGACAGGCAGGGCAGCAGGCCGTTGCCGTGCGGGTCAGCATCGAAACGGATCTGCCGTTGGCCGAAATAGCGCATATTGACGTGGATTTCTACCCAATGATCGCCTGGCCCGAGGCTTTCTACAACTGACAACTGGTTCAGCACGCTGGCCGCGGCCTCACTGTCATAGTCCTGGCCCTGACGCAGGAAGCCGGACTGGAAGTTGACAGGGGGTGCCGCCTTGGTCAGTTCCAGCGGTACGGTAACGCTGCCGCACACAATCAACACCTGCATAAAGCGCAGGCGCACTGGTATGAACCCGGAATCGGGTAATAGGGTCATGTTCAATGTCCTGGGGATGAAACGGGCCAGCGCTGTTTCAGTCAGTCAGCGTGGCTGTAGCGGTCAGCGGCTTGCTGTAGCCGCCGTAATCGTTGATCGCGGAAAACACCACCTGCAGGCCCGGTACCGCTTTCGTTTCACTGAGCTCGTAATGGCGAGAGCTGAACGGGCCAAGCATGGCGACTTCCTTGACCTTTTCAGTTCTGCCACCGCCGGAGACGTCGAGTCGAATGAACGACACGTGAAAGGGCGTCGGATTCATCGCGGTCAGTTCTGCCTTGCCCGCAATCTGCCTGACCGACCATTGCAGGTCCTTGAGGCGGGCAATGGGGTTGTCAGTCAGCAGAGCCGGGCGATAAAACAGTTTGATACGGGTACGCAGGGCAATATTCAGTACATTGCCCTGCGAAGGGTCGGCTTGAGGTATTTCCTGCACGTTGAAGTAGAACAATGATTCACGATCGGAGGGCAGGTCGTGGGGCAGGCCGTTGATCTGTACCTGCTGTTCCTTGCCTGGGTTAAGGCGGAAAAGTGGCGGCGAAGGTGCGAACGGAACGACGGTGACAGTATCGTCTGCCTCCGTATTTACCCAGGTCTGTACCGCGAACGGGCGATCACTGGGGTTGGATATGACCACCGACGTACTGCGCTTGTCGCCGTCGAACACGATGCGAGTTGCGTTGACGGTCAATGCTGCCTGGCTGGCGGGTATATAAGCTGCGCACATGAATAACAGCATGCACCCCGCGATAGCAGGTGGTTTAAAAGCCTGTTGGCAAATCATGGAAAGTTACCTTGTACGTTCAGATCCGAAACGAACCTGAACGTATTGAAGATGCTTCACGTGAAAAGGCTATTGATCCTTACACGGTGAGCGAATGGGTCGATGTATCAGTTAATCGCGACAACAAACTGTACATCTGCCGAAGCGGCGCCGGCTTGTACGGTAGACGCTGTCGAACGGTAGTAGGCGTTGAACACCATGTCGGTGATACCGCCCTCAACCAGTGTATAAGGCGCCGATTGGCCGCCTGGTTTGATGGACGTCAAGGTCTGGTCCTTGATGACAATCGCAACGCCCTTTGCTCCGTCTTCAGTAGGGGTGACAGCGAAGTAGTCGCCGCTGCTGTCCGCGTTACCGATGAAGGTGACTGTGGCCGCGTTCGGGCCACCACCCGTCAGGCCGCAACTGCCGTCGTCATTGACGCGCAGGGCAAAGCTCTTGCCAGAGAGTTCCTGACCGATGCCGGTGAAGCGGCTGGCCTCGACAGAGCCCATGTTCACCAGGTTGCCGATAGAGCCATCGCCCGGATTGACTACTTCGATAGGGCACGTGGTGGCGGTGATCTTGCCTTCGAAACGGATGGTGCCGGTGCCGGGGTTGGCGGATACGACAGTGGCACTCAATGTAGTCGCCAGAGCAAGGCCCAGTACGGATAGCATTTTGTTCACGATAAAAACCTTATAAGTATTAACGTTACAAGAGTGAAAATGTAACTATTTATGGTGTCTTGAGACACCGTTTGTGTTGCGTGTCATGACGGGGCGGGAGTTTACAGCAGAGGCGTTAGTTGCAAAGTCTCTGGAAGGCTTTGTTTAATGGCGGGGGGTGTAGGATATTTCCTAAACTAGTGTCGTATATTGTTGTTTGCGGATGTGTGCTTCGTTATATGTCAGATTTAAATCGTTCGCAGGTTACGGCCTGGCATAAATTACACACGTCTTGATACTTGGCATAACGCATTAGAAGGTCTGGATAATGGATGATTCAGTATTGGCAATCAGCTTGGCAAGTCAGGCCAAGATGCCACCGACAAGCGCTTATAGCTGTCGATGGCGAGAAATTGAAATTTAAATTCTGATGGTTCGCCAGTCGCCGACTCCTCCGATACGGGGTAAATACGGTTGTCTTAGCGGGAAAAGTTTTTGCCAAAAACTCTGTGGCCGTGGCGGTGGCGGTGGCGGTGGCGCTACTGGAGTTGAAGCTACAGCCCTTGGAATAGATGGCACTCTAGCGTCGTGAACACTGGCAAATGGAGTCGAGGCGGTTCTTTTTGAGGCAAGGTTGCCAGCGAGCGGTACGTTATTCCTGTTGCTGAGCATGGTCGTCAATGCGTCGACTGCGCCTTGTTGCGTGCTGCTCAAGGCTTCCGTCAATCCTGGTAGCCGTTCGACGCCGTTCACAGGCGAGATAGACGTTGCTTTTACTGAGCTAAATGCCGAGCCCAGTTTTGTCTGATAGGCTGCTCGACCGAGTGCCTGGGTCCCAGCCTTGATCGCGCTTTTAACCGCACTTTGCAAGAACCCCCCACCGAACTCTAAAGCTCCCCCCGCGTAGGCGAGGTACTGCCCTGCTTGAATTGCTGTATTGTTTCCCGTCGCCGCACCATAAGCACTGGCAACAGTGGATGCCGCACTGAGAGTGGTCCCTGTCGCCAACACTCCGGCTGTAACGTAGGCAGCCGCCTGTGCGCTCATCGATAAACCCAGAACCGTTACAGGGCCCGAGACGGGTGTGGCCAATCCAAGCGTGGCAACTGTCGCGTAGACACCGAGTACGGTGAACACTACGCCAACCGCCACCATGGCCCAGGACGCTATTCCCATGCCCCCCGGCATCTCTGCCGGTATCGCATCCTCATCGGGCCGTCGCAGCCTGCCGCTCTGGGAGCTGGCGTCATGCCCGGTGGGGTCGCGCCAGGCGATGGGATTGCCCAGGCAATAGGTATAGGGGTTGAGCCCGCCTGCGCCAAAGGGGCTCAAGGAGTCGGGGCTGTGAAAACGCATCATGCCGGGGTTGTAGGCTCTGTAGCCATTGCCGAGCAGGTACCAGCCCGTGTCTTTTTCGCATACCTCGCCGTTGAACCCAGCGACGCTGAGCAGCGCGTCATCGCTGTGGCGTTCTCCGTAGGCACTGTATACAGCTGTTCGCAATGTGTTCTGCTGGAGCTCGGCGAGAACGCTCAGGTTTGCATCTGTCAGCAACAGCAGGGTTTCTGCCGATTCTCCGACGGTCTGCTGGCCGACAGGTTGCTCATCGATGTGCAGAAACAGAGTGCGTCGGTTGTCTTGCACCGTGCTGCTCAACTGCTGGTCCTGATAAAAACGCAGTATTTCGCTGTCACTGCCATTGCGGGTGGTGACCAACTGTTCATGGCCGTCGTAAGCGTATGTATTGATCGGCTCCCCCGTCGGTTTCGCCACCCGTGAAAGGCGGCTCTGGCTGTCGTAGTCCAACTGGTTGCCGTGCTCGTCATTGAGTTGATTGCCGTTGGCGTCATAGCGGAACGTCGGATCCGGTGTGCTCCGCGCAGGCCGGTAGGTGATGCCGAGTAACTGGCATCGGTCCCTGGAGTCGGGGTCACCCTCTTTGCCATAGCGGAAGATAGCTGTCTCGGTGCTCTCATCGGCAAATTCGGTATGGTTCAGGGTCATGTTGTCCAGCTCGTCGAAGTTGAACGTCTGCTTGAGTATCGCCCTGCCGGAGGCGTGCACCGGCAATTTACTGCCTGAATAGCTGACGCCGGTCAGACGACTTCGAGCGTCATACCTGAATTCTTCCAGCAGCAGCCTGTTGCCCGCTTCCTGCAGGTGACGGCTTTGCATGAGTCCGTCGGGCTGCCATTGCTGTTCCAGCGTACGTACCGGGTGATCGCCTGCAATCTGCGTCCTGAGCACTTCCTGGCCCTGGTCGTCATACTCCATGCGGGTTATCAGGCTGGTTCCTGCGGCCTGATCGTGGGTTGTCATCTCGCTGGGCTGACCGAGTGGGTCATACATGATGGTTACCTTCACGTTGCCCTGGACGACGCTTTTAAGCTGGCCGAACCCGTCGTACCTGTAAGTCGTTTCTACACCTTTGACGCGATGCTTTACGCCGCCTTTGAGCCGGCCTTTGACGACGCCTTTCCCCGGGCTTTTGACTTCTTTCTGTTCGACATCGGTGCGAGACATCGTGCGGCCCTGCAAGGATGTCCGATACTGGGTTATCCAGGTCCGGTCTTGTCGATCTTTCCAGGTCTCTTTGGTCAACTGGTTGTGCGCGTCATAAGCGTAACCGCGCTTACCCTGCTGATTGGTGGCAGAGGTCAGGCGGGCGCTGACCTTGTCATAGCCAAACCCGGCGGTTTCATCCGGTGCGGTACTGGAGACGATCTGGTCGGTGAGTGCCAGGTTGTAGGTGTAGGTGATGTCGTCACCCTTGGCCGTTTTGCGTGTTTTGACCTGCCGGTGACCGTCCTCATACTCGTAACGCTCGATACGTTGCCCAGCCTGGGCCAGTGTCAGACGCCCGAGCCCGTCGAACGTCTGTTTACCTGCCGGAGTTTTGGTAATACCGTCCGGATGAATCATCTCCAGGCCAATCGGCAGCTCGGTGTTGCTGTGCGGTGCATAATCACGGCGTGCCACGCTGCTATCTGGCAAGCGTGTGCTGACCATGCGCGACCAGGCGTCATAACTGAACTGCGTTTTGTGGTCTGACTCGTCGGTCTGTTCAGTGCAGCGTCCCAGTCCGTCGTAGAGAAAGCTTTGTGAGCCAAGGTCCATCCCAGCTGCGTTCTGGCTCTTGATCCTGACCGGCTTACCGAACATGTTCAGCCAGGTCTCGCTGCGGCCACTGATCAGAGGCTCTGCTTCACCGCTTTGCACCCAGCGCCTCTGAATAGGACCATCATGTTCTTCATTGCCAATGGGGTCGTAGTACTGGTGGGTCTGCACGCCTTGATCAGTGGTAATGACAGACTGGCCGTTCCAGTCGTCGTAGGTGTACGTGTTACGCGTGGTGAACCGTTGTTGGTTGTCGAACCAGTCGTAATCCGTTTCGTATTGCACGTTGTTCCAGGCGTTGTAGTGCGCGGTATGGATCATGTGCATCGCGTGCGGATTATTGCTGTCGATGTGGTCCCTTTCTTCGAGTATTGCCCGGCCCAGACCGTCCATGACAGAACGGGTCTTGACCTTGCGGGCATCGACCAGCACTTGTTCTGCCTGCTGCGCCGGAGCGGAACACAAGGTGTACAGGTACTCGCGACTGGCTTCATGGCCGGCAGTCGAATTTGGTGCGATCGTTTCTTTGATCAGCCGGTTGAGCGCGTCATGGATATAGCGGGTCTCCACGCCTTCTTCCAGGGTCAGCAGCACCTGGCCTGTCAACAATGACCGCTGTTGCTGCTTGCTTATGCGGGCGTTGTCGAAACCGATAGTGATGATGTCGATGAGTTGTACCGGGACTTTCAGTTGCTCGCTCTCGCTATTGCTGTACTCGTAGACGGTAACGGTGTCGTTTCCATTCAGGGACTCGATATTTTTCCCGGTTCGACCATGCTGGAAAGGCGCGTCCGGCTGGTTGATGTACTCCAGCAGGATCCTCTGCAGCTCCACAGAGGTTCCATCGCTTTCAAGCTGCAGCAGTGTTTCGCCTTCCGGCACAATCCAGTCGGGTGAGCCGCTGCCGGTCAGTGCGGGCAATATGCGGTAGCGATAACGCGTGGACAGGGTCGGGGCCCCGGGTTGCGACGACAGGGCGGGCTTGAGCACTTTTTCTTTCAGTCGGGAGACAAACCCTTCCGCATCGGCCGGGCAACCATCGTCACCTCCGGCCGGGTACCAGCTGCTGATTTCTGCCATCCCGTCAGCTCGTGTATGCACCAGCATATTGCCGTAACTGTCATAGGTATCGGTGACGGTCTCTGTGCGGGTCCGCTCAGGCTCGTCGAGCCGTTGCCAGCGGGTGGTGACCTTGCTGGGTAGCTGACAATCGTTGGGCTGTCTGGAGTAATGCTCGCCCTGCAGGATGTTGTAGGCGGTCGTGACCGTTTGCTGATTTTCCTTCTGGGTGGTGACTTCAATGGTCTGCAGGTGGAAGCGGTTGAAGGTCCGCTCTATGCTGCGCACGGCCTTGTTGTCGACCCACAGGCTTTCGGTGCAGACATAGTCGTAGTCCTGCAAATATTTATAGAGGTTGTCCAGGCCGTTGTCTTCCCAGGCGATGGGCAACCCTGCACCGAGAAAATTTCGTGAGCGTTGCTGGCCGTCCTTGTAGGTATATCGCACATCGAGCTTTGCTAGCTTGAGACCGGGATCGATGACGTGTCTTGTCACTCTGGGTATGGGCAGGCGAGCGGCGCTGGATGGAAACGTATGGCCCTCGTCCTGGTAGTAAACGTCTTCGCTGCTTCCTGTAGGTGTCTCTACATGCTTGACGCATAACTGATTGCCATTCTCCAGGCCATATTCGAAGCGCCAGGACGCATTATTGTCGGTGGGCAGGGTGATGCGCGACACGCGTTTGTCGCTGCCGGCAAGGGTCATTAAGAAGCGTGCCAGCGGAGTGCCGCCGGTGCCGGCATGCGGGTGCAGGTTCAGCTCGACGGAGGTGCTGCTGCGTGCGATTTCCAGCAACGTCTGACCCAGGTCGTCAGTGATCGACTCAAGCCTGTAGGTGCTGCTGTTGAACGCCGTGTGTTTGAGCGCAATGCTGTGCCCCGACGGCGCGATGATTTTTACCGCCCAGGCCATTTTTTTATTGCCGCTGCTGTGCAGTCTGAGGATTTCCACCAGACCTGATTTATGCACCACCCGGTAAGACTCTTGGTCCAGCTTGTAGAAGTGGAAGGTGTCGAGTTTCTTCTCCGTCATCGTCAGCTGACCGGTGCTGCTGGTGCCGTCGACCCGGAAGGTCTCGCCCGTGCTGAGGGACAGGATCTGAGTGGCAGGATCGTATTGTGACAACTGCAGGTTCCAGCCCAGGCCATAGCCACTGTCCAGCGTATTGAGCTGGCTGTAGGACATGTCGAGTCGGAACCCTGGCCCGCGCAGGTCATTGCTTTGCAGATCGGGCATGCTGATCGATATGTTGTACAGCCCGGTGCGTGGGTCAACGCCGCTTTTCAGACAACTCATGAAATTGAGCGCGTTGGAGTGCACGGAAGTAGAAGCAGCCATGGAGCGGACCTCGCTGATTGATGCGTGACAAGCGCAGCGGTGTCTGACGATTGTGCAGTCCTTGCGCTCTGGTCAATGACGACCCCCAAGCCTGAACACCTTGGGCGTCGGTGTGGCGGGAGGTCTTGCCTAACCCTAACAGTCCGTACCCGGGCAACAACCTAGCAGTAGTGCTAGTGGGCAATTGATGTGCACCGGCGTAAAAAAAATCCTATCCGCATCCTCAGGGGCAACCCTTGCGATATACCCATTTCAGGCGGAAACGAAAAAGGAGTCTCACTCATGGCGCTGGATCTTCCCGCCCCCAAGGTGCCCGACCTGCAGCCCGGGAACTACCTCGATCTGGAACAGTTGGGCAGTGCCGACCTGATTACCTGGATCAACTACCCAGGCATCAAGAACGGCGATCGGTTCTGGCCCAACTGGCGAGGTTGCGGCGCTCTGGGCGCAGTGGAGGACTATATCAACGATTTGATCGAGGTCGTGGGATTGCAGCCTGAAGGCATGCCCGTGTTGATTATTAATCCGTTGCTGGTGAGGCTTGATAAGGGGTGGGTGTTTTACTCCTACATAGTCGATGGTCGCCCCGATGAATCCCTGCGCCTGTTCTTCTATGTCGGTAAACCGCCGTCAACGGCCGCCGGGCTGGGGGTGCCGCAATGCAGGGAGTCTCACGACCTGAAGCTTGATCCCGACCTGCTGTGGGAAGTCGATGAGGTGCTGATCGTAACGCCGCCGTATCTGGCCATGCGCGAGGGCGACAGGGTGACCCTCACGCTGGATCTTTATTTCGCTGAAGGCGAGTACTTGTACCCTCTGTTCTTTTCCCGGGTATTGACACTGAAAGAGGTGGGCCAGCCTTTGCAGTGGCCGATAGAACCCAGCGAGTTTGTCGCAATTGGAAATGGCTTCGCTCTGATGAGCTACTGCATCGAATATGCCGATTCCACATCGACAACGGCTTCGGTCACCCAGTCTCTGGCCATCGTCGCACCCTCAGCGGCGTTATTGCCCGCCTTGACCATCAAGGATTTCAGCGGCGGCTCACTGGATCCGGAGGCCTTTCCTGACGGCATCACCCTGCTGATCGACCCTTTCGGCATTCAGATCGATGACGATGTCGTGGTTTACGTCTCCAGCGGCAATCGGCTGGTGCAGACCCTCAGGGCTGACCTCTCTAATCTCGACAGTGGCGTACTGCAGTTCTCGCTGGCTCAGGCCTGGCTTTATGCCAATAACGGCAAGGAAATCGAGCTGGTGTACCAGTACGCGCGACCCGGCCATGCAGCCAGCTCGTTGCCGCGCAAGGTCATTCTGCGTCGGCCACTCGATCTACCGGAGCCCGTTATCGAAGACGCGACCATTGAAAATCCCGTTGAAGGGGGCGTGAAGGGCTATATCTTTGCCTCGCAGCTGGAGAGGGGGGCGACGATTCGCATACCGAAAGACGCGGTCATCGGCGACGACTCCACGGTACAGATGTACTGGGATGGTTACGGAGGCACGGGCACCTTTATCGCTGATCCTTCGCCAGACGATTCGCGCCTGTTCCTCATCCCGCCCACAGCGGTCCCGGCCAATATGGGCAAGCGTCTGGCCGTGTATTACAAGGTCGATTCAGCGTCGCAATCGGGCACCTCGAAAGTATTCGATCTGGAAGTCAGAGGCCTGAGCTCCGGTTGGCCTTCCATCCAGATCATGCGCCCACGCGCCACTGATGGCCGGCTCTCGCTCGCTGAGGTATCGCCAGAAGGTGCCGGTCTTGACCTGGCTTCCTGGGTCTACATGGCGCCCGGACAACGGGTACGAATCAAGGCCACTGGCTTGTTGAAATCGGGATCGGAGCAGACGGTCGGGCTACGTACCGGTGCAGCCGAACCGCTCAGTGAGGCGGAATACGATGCCAGGAAGGTATCGGTGATTATCCCGAGGGATTTTCTGGAAAGTCTGCAAAGAGACAGTCAGACCAACACCGTGAAGGTTGAAGTCAGCTTTGATGAAGGGGCGAATTACACGCAGTTTCCGTCCATCGGTTTCACGGTGCTGGAAGATCTTTTTTTTGGGCCGGCAAGCGGACGCACGACGCGATAGCTACCGGCATGACCTGACACTTGCATGGACGCAATCCTATGACCAATAACACGCTGAACAGCCTGACCGAGTGGATGAAAAACCCCGACAACAATGTTATGTGGGGCTGGGATTCCATCGCCGCAATGGCCCGGGGCAAGGTGAATAACCTGTTGCTTCAGGAATACATCGCGCGATTTTCGTCGAACGCTTATCTGAAGCCTGTGAGCGGAGAGGTGGCACTGAGCGACGGCTTCAGAGAACGTATTCACAATTTTATTCTGGATACGCCCAGGCTGACGTTCTCGAACAATGACCTGGGTCAGTCTCATGCGACATTGACCTGTTCCATTCTGGGCGGAACGCAATTGACGATGAGAAATAACGTCGATAATTGGGAAGCCGACAGAGTGATTCATATCGATGCGCTTCAAGGTCCGAAACTGACACTGGATCTCGCGCTGGAAAAGGTTCCTGGCAGTGTCCAGAGTGATGGGCGGGTGCGGCTCGACCTCAAGGACAGTGACAATTTCATTCTGACCTTCGCGGTTGACAGGGCTGACCGGGTACTCGGCGGAAATTTTTTCAAAGCCCTGTTCACTGCATTGCCGGACGAGGAGCGCGTATGGACGTTGGGCGTGATCAAGCGTGGCACCAATAATCTGATGCACCCCCAGTCCTTCAAACTGCGCACCCAGACCAATCCTGCCGCGCCTCTCGACCCGCAGGCCGCCAACTACGGCGACGGGGCCGTGCTGGTGTTCATTCGCCTGGAAGGCAGTCAGGAAGGCGGCGACATCCCGGTAGAGTACCAATACCTGATACCGGATGATGTGGGTAAAGATTATTCGGCCACGGTGTTGTTCAGTGCGGAGCGTACGTTCAAGGCGGCACTGTTCATCGGTGAAGTGACCAGGACCATTGCTTCGATTATTGAAGGCGTGGTGTTCAACACGTTCCATGATGGCTCCGGCCGACCGGTCAAGGCGACGGCCACGTTGGGCAGACTGAAAACGTCCGAAATGAGCAGCCAGAATGTCACGGTTCAAATCGATTTCGTGCCAGTCCAGGCAAATGTCTTCAAAAGCGAGACCTCGCTTGACGCGTTCGGGAAAACACCTTTGTCGGTGGAACTCATTGGCGATGGCATGGTGGAACTGACCTGGAAGCCCACAGCGACCCCCAGCGTAGTACTTACGTTGCCAGGCGGTGTGCTGCTACTGGTCATGAGCAAGGTCATCACGGTTGAGATACGGTGCATTTATAACTTCGCCGAAGAAAACAACGACCTCGTTCTGATCCCCAGTCTCACGATAAGTACCACCAGCAGCGAACCGACTGTCGCAGAGAACGATCCACCAGTATGGAGCCTCTCATTAGCTTCCTTGATATATAGGGTAAAGAACAATTTCGAGACGCTGGATACGCAGCCGTTCGAGTCCGACATCAGGGCCGTACTGGAAGGCAAACTCGCTACTCGTGTGCCGATCAGCTCGTTTATCCGGGACAGTATCGACCTCAATTTCAACGAAGCCATTGTGCCTGACGTACTGCGTGCGCCCAGAGACATTGCCGTCTTCGGCCGTATCAACAGTTCCGGGGCCGACTTTGTCGTCAGCCCGGCGGAGCATCTGATGGTCGTCGACAGTTCCACCACGTTTGCCATTCAACCACCGGGTGCGAATGTGAGGTGGACTTCCGAACTTCTGCAGGGTGATGTACAGAACTACGGCGCCATCAACAACTCCGGCAGGTACTACGCGCCAGAAACATCTCTAACCGAGCTTCCATTCACACGTGTTCGGGTGACGGCCACTGACACCGACTCGAACTATCAAAGTTCGGCTCTGGTCACGATCGTGACCAATCCGATCACTCTCAATCCGTTGATCCAGGTGTGTGACGCCAGGGCGACGGTGGAGCTGGAGGCAGGTTCGCTCGGCACAGAGGAAATGGACTGGTCGATCAAGGATCCGGTGGCTGGCGAAAGCGGTGTTCTGGAGCCCAGCGCACTGGCTGATGGTGATCACCGTTATGTCGCAGCATCAAAGGTGCCCGGCAAAACCTACGTATTGGATCAGATCGTCGTGACCAGCGGGCAGGCGAGTGTTTCTTCGTGGGTACTGGTAAAGCATCAGACACCCCCGTTAACCGTGAAAGTCGTCAACACCGTAAAGGTTTCGGAAGTTCTGGACGTGGTGAGAACATTGAAAGTTTTAAGGGGTGTGAAAGGCACGAAAGGCCCAAAAGTTGTGACCCTCTGGAAGCGCGTGAACGCTGTGAACATTCGCGCCGATCAGGTTCAACTGGAAGCGTTTGCCAATGGCGTTCCGATGCCAGACACCCGGTGGAGAGTCGGTGTCGGGGGCGGGAACGTCCTTAACGGCCTGTACACCCCCGACGTACCTTCGACTGACCGGTTTGTGCTGATCTTTGTCGAGGCCCCGCATTCAGTCTTTGGCATCATAGAAGGGCATATCATATTGCCGCTGCCGCTGGACCGGTTTGCCGAAGATCTGGAATTGATGAAAGACAAAAAAGTACAGACGTCATAACCGAGCGTACGTCGGTCTTATGTTTATCTACATCACAGGAGGTGATGTCATGGCTGGTTATTCAGCGGAAAGTCTGCTGGCATGGATGAGAAATACCACGCGTCTGAGAGGTTGGGACGCGATCATTGCTCTGGATGGCGACAAGGTCAACGAGCTGCTTGACCACCTTTACCAGAAGAGTTTGGCTCAGGGGCTGTCGCGTCCGGTGCCGGACGGAAGTGTCGCGATTCCCGATACGCATGACTCTCACTTTTTCTCGGGCTGTGTTCTCGGTGCGCCAACCTTGTCGTTCAAACACAGTGCCCTGGAGCATTCCCTGCTGGCCTGGCGCATTTCAGTAATCGCCGGTTTGCATACCGTGCTGGAGAACGTTCAAGGACAGCACAATGTTCACAGAATCGCTACCTACGATCCGCTGAACGCGTCGCACCTGGATTTTGATCTGCAAATGAGCAGTCAGAGCGCGGATCTGGTTGTGGATCTTGGTCTGGCTGAAAACCTTACGCTGGATTTTCCGGGCGGGACTACCGAACAAAGCAAGGTCGGCGAGTTTTTTCAGGGTTGGTTGATCAACCCGGAAAATCCGCAGCAGCTGTTCAGGTTGGGCATTTTCAACGAGCAGAGCAACGAATTGCTTAACGTACGCAGAATTGATGTGCGCTCACAGCTTGAAAGCTCCGATGCCACATCGGTGCATAAAAAAGGCGCCTTGTTACTGTTCACGACCATGGAGTACGGCGTCAGTGGCGGGATTCCGGGTGACGAGTCCGACTTCCGTTACCTGATTCCCAACGATGCTCAGCTTTCGTATTCGGCGACCGCCGTGTTTTCCTCCCACGCGTTGCACCGTGCTGCCTTTGGCCATGCGGTGATGCAAATGCTCCAGGCACCCGACTTCAGCTTCATCGTTTCGGAGGATAAACCGCTGCAGCGGATGGTCGCCCGGGCCGGCACGTTTGCAGTTCCTGCTGGAGACTATCGAAGTGCGGAATATGTCTTCGAATCGGAGCCTTTCAGTGTCCAGGCCTTCAACACCCAGCATCCCCTGACCATTGATTTCGAGTACACCCAGACCATACAGACCTGGGAGTTCCCCTGCACGCTGGGCTTTCGCTACAGGGCGCTGGACAGCGATCAATGGCAATCGCACAACGCTACGTTCAACATCAGCCTCAAGCATGAGTTTCATCTGATTGAAAGTGAGTCAGATGATCAGGCAATGGAAGGGCAACTTTATGCGCCTTATCTGTTCGATCATGAAGTCAGCGCCATGCCTGGAACGCTGGACAACCTGAGTGCCGGGGAACTGGAGCAGATCAACGGTTTCGTGGCCTACACCGTTAAACACGCACTGTTGCAAGGGTTGAGCAAAACCCTGGATGCAACCGGCGCCGAGCGTTTTCTGGGCGGCTGGTTATTGCCTGACGAGCAAGCACTGCACCCTTTACTCAAAAGTCTGCCTTATGACCTGGCGGTGTTCGGTCGTATTGAGCCCGGTGCGTCCACATTCAATATCGCCGAACAAAAGGCATTGATCGGCACGGGAGAAACGCTGCAATTTACCACCCGGCCTGCGCGCGAAGGCCTCATCTGGTCCCGGACGAATGCAGCGGACGGCGATACTGAAGGTCCGGGAGAAATTGATACGCAAGGCATGTATACGGCTCCTGCAGCGCTGCCCGTGAGGCAGGGTTTTCAACGCGTATTGATCAAGGCAACGGACCCGGTGTCTGGACATTGCAGTACGGCATTGTTGACGGTGATGGCCAGCAGCGTCAGCGTCAGCCCGTTGATTCAGGTGTGTAATTACGGTGAACGGATAGCGCTCTCAGCACGCAGTTCGCGCACAACTCCCCTGAAATGGACCGTGGTCGATCCGGTGCCCGGACAAAGCGGGACGCTTGAGGATGGCATTGATGCGCCGCATGAGAAGTTTTACATCGCCGGCCCAGGGGGCGCTGGGAATACCTATGTTCTGGACACAATAACGGTCAGCGACGATCAGCACACCCAGTCAATCCAGGTACTGGTTCTTCGCCACTCACCGATGCTGCCCATCACGCTGGTTAGCGTCAACGATCAGCGTGCCGAGCTGAAAGTCGTCGTCAACGGCAGAGTCCTCCCGGTTACCTGGAGTTGGAGCGGGCCGGGCTGGATAGATCCCGAGGGTGTGTACAGCAGTGATGCCAACGCACCTGAGCGCTTCGTTGTCGTGTTCGCAGAACTTTTCGATGACACACTTGGCATGATGGCCGGGCACCTGATTCTGCCGCTGCCATTGAGTGACTCGACCGGGGTGCTGCAGGCACTGACCGGGCAGCCAGCGTTGGGTACGGCGGGCACTGCAATGCCTCGTTCATTGAGCGGTATTGTGCAGCGCGCCGGTGCCGGTGCTTTGACCCAGGGCTGGGGAGCCGTCGCAGCGGTCAGTCGCAGCGATCTCAACCGGCATATGGAACAGCAATACATTGAGCGCTATCAGGAACTGGACTTCTTGCCGTTGTTCACCGGCGACATCGTTGTGGATGAGCGACAAGGCGACACTGTTCGTCTGAAGCAGGTCGAACTGGGTGTGCCGGTCCTGTCGTTTCTGCCTGAGTCGCCGGGCTACAGCAGTGTTCTGGTCACGATGCATATCGTGTCTGGCCGCTACAGCGGCCTGCATCAGCCGCAGGGAAGCGCGACCACCGTGTCCGGCAGCTTCATCATCAGCGAGCCGATGGGCTTCAGGCTGGCGATGACGGTTGACCTCTTCGTGGGTGAGGAGGGCCATGTGCTGCTCGATCTGGCGGGCGGGGCGGGCGTTACCTGTAATCTGGGGGGCATCGATGCTGTGATCAATCAGCGACTGGCAGATTTTTTTGCTCAGGAGCTCAAGCAGACCGCACTTCATCGCCGGGTTTTCTCAGTGCTGCAGGCACAGCTCAATCGCTACCACGTTCAGACGCCAGGCAGCTTGCGGCTTCTTGCCCGCGCCGCGCCGGGTTCAAACGATGCGCACACGGACACTGCGGGTGATGGCGCGCTTATGCTGTTCATGCACGCGCAGGATGGCGAGGGCGAAGGCTTGTTTCCGCCGACAGACGATTTCGTTTATCCAATACCTGATGATCGCGGGGCAGACAATCAGCCAGCATACGGCACGGTGTTGATGCTCGCGCAAAAGACCCTGTCGATGATCGAACGTGAACGCTTGCAGATGCTGGACACCCTGAAGTTCACCGGTGGGCGCGTATTTGAACCGCTTGAGCAGCATCGCGCGCATGACCTGCTGTTGTTTGGCAGCCTTCGTGCAACACAGGCCAGCATTACGCCAATGTTCTCGACCCTGGCGGCCGGGCAGACCCAGCGTTTCGTCCTGCGCAATTCACAAGGCGAAGAAATACAGGCCACCAGTTGGAGTGCGTTAAGCATTCAAAGCCACGTGGCTGCCGGAAGCGGCAGCATCTCTTCCAGCGGCGTTTACACGGCAGCGGATCTTGAGGCGATCGGCCATGACGCGATTCGCGTGGTGATCACCGCCGCCTATCAAGAGTCAGGCGCTGTCGTCAAGGTCTCGGCGCTGGTCAGCGTGGTATCACGGAGCATGGAGTTGGTGCCGCGTGTAACGGTAGTACCGGGAGGGGCTACGCTGCAAACGGTCTCGCTGGCTGCTTCGACGCTTGACGGCAGCCCGGTGAGCTGGACGCTGCTGGGCGCTGAGCTTGGCAGGTTGAGTCAGGCCGACAAGGGCGCGCTCTTCAGTCCGGACGCCAGGTCCGGAAAAAGAGCGCTGGCCGTGCAACAGATAGAGGCGTTGGGCAATGATTATGGCATCGCTACCGTGCTTGTCGCCAATGGGCAACAAATGCTGCGCATCGAGCCGGCTTTCGTCCCCAGAGCACGGCCAATGGTGGCGGTGCAGTTACAGGATGACCGTGCACTGCTGCCCGGTCTTGAGCGACGCTGGAAGGTGGTGGGCGGACCAGGCACGGTCGATCGGCAGGGGCTTTTCATGCCGCCCGACCAGACACTTGTCGCCAGCAGCGTGGTGAGCTGTGAAGTGGTGAACAACGGGGTGGTTCTTGCGTGTGGCTATAGCGTCATCGAATTGTCTGAAGTGATCGACGAAGGTCGTTGGGAAGAAATGTCGATGTTCACCGTTATGGTCCCCGGCACGTCGTCGGGTGAGCACAGGATGGGTAGTCTGTACCCCAACGGTTATCAGCAGCTCAGGCTGCAGGTCACGACCCAGGTGATGCCGGTGGACGGTGTCGATTACCAGTTGAGCCCCACCGAAATGGCCTCCATGCGTCTGGTAGACAATATCACCGGACAAAACATCGAGTCAGTGCTCCCCACTCTGGACGGCATGCCCGAAGGTGATGACCAGGCTTGGCGCGTGCGTAAACAACATAACCGTTTCGAGTTGTCCGGGGCTGGCGTTTTCGCTGCTGAGTCGGGTCTGGATGTTGCACGGCCAGTCGCCCAGGACTTCTACCTGCATAGTCGGGCAGAACCCGGTTTCAGCGGTGTTTTCTATGCGACCTTTCAGGATGACAACGGCAAGTGGTGGACCTCGGTGCAGTACGAAGAGGTTAACAGCAAGGTCGAAATCAACCCGCGACGTTTGCCCACGTTCGACACCCGCAATTACACCTTCATTGCGCTACGTGCTGAGGGCCTTGGTGGAAATCCTCCGGTTGATCCGCCTCCGGAAGGCTCTGCGGATGATCCGTTCGACCTATACCTGAAGACTACCGATTACTGGACGCTGAGCGTCATTAACCCGGATACCCAGCAATGGGTAGGTTTCGAGAGGCTGAAGTTTCTCCCCTCCAAGTCCGACAGTGACGCGATCAATACCTCGATCATTCTCTGGGAGAGCATGCAGCCTGATGAAATAATGTTCAGTTGGACGGGTTTCATCTTCGACGACCCGGCGGTCATCGGCGATGTGAGCAAGGTGCACTTTGACGAAGCGCTCAAGGATGTAATGGGGAATGTTCACACGTTGGACATCGACGTCTATGGGTCCGTATTCGAGGCCGGCAAACTGGTCATCAGCCTGCACCGCCTTCGGGGCCTTAAGTTCATCCCGGAGGGTGATCCCGCACGCGACAAGCTGACGGGGACACTGGCAGTCCTGCTGGTCGACAAACAGGGCAATGCCCATAAGCGGCGAATCGGTTTTCTGGTCGGTGGCTCCGGCAGGCGCAACCGTCTCATGCATACCTTCTTTTCGGCAACGCTGCCCGAACGAGGCATTGACGCAACACACTGACAGGGAGTCATTATCATGAATGCGCTGAATAAAACCTTTGCCTGGCTGGCACTTGCGGGATTGGCAGGCTGTACGCTCGCTCCGTCCCACGGCCCCGGAACAGAGCCCCCGGCACAGGCGGTTCGAGTGATCATGCTCGCAGAAAACTCGGATGGCGGCGGCAAGAACTGCACCTTTACTGCTCAGGATGACGTGGTGCATCTCAACAAGGGCGATCATGCGTGCACGAACGATCAGATGAGTTATATCAAGCTGGATAACGTGCGCTCAGCCATGAAGATATACCTGGAGTCCAGAGATTGTGATGACGCGGGAGGCTGGGTATTTGGGCTCGAAACCTATATAGATCCCGTTACAACACCCTGGATCTCCATCGACCAGCTCAGAAGCAAGCCGGTCGACAGCATTATCACTCGCGGCGTTATTGTGATCCGGGCGTATGACGGTGATGAAAACATAAAAGGCAAGTTGTCCTGCGTCCGTGTCGATGTCTCGGATTAGTCCTCAGTGCAACCAGGCCTGTCAGGCCTGCTTGACCGTCGCCTGCCTTGGGTGACGGTTACCCCACTACATAAAGTTCGAGGTTCATGGATCATGACAGCATCGACTTCCGTACACTCCAACGCGTTCAACTTCCTGAGTTATGTACAGAGCGGCGTTGACCCCCGTACCGGGCAATACACGGTGGCGATTACCTTGCCCGACGTCAAGACCAACGGATTACGTGGCCCGGGCGTGCCGCTGGCACTCCACTATAACCCTCTCAACCGACAGGACAGCGGCTTTGGTCTGGGCTGGAATCTGCAATTGTCGCAGTACGATCCGGGTAGCCAGATCATATCGCTGAGCAGCGGTGAGACATTCAAGGTCGATGGCATCGGCAACGGCCAGATGCTGATGTCGGAAAAGAAAATCGACAGCTTTCACTTTTACAAGGAGGACGAGACCCACTACCGGGTGATGCACAAGTCGGGTCTGGTGGAGCAGCTTGAAATGCGTGGCAGCGGCATCAACAGAGTCGCGCTGCCGGTGCGCGTACTTGCTCCTGAAGGTCACAGCGTCACACTGGATTACACCTCTTTCGGCGGGCATCAGATGCTCAGCGAAATCAAGGATGACTCGGGCCAGATATTGCTCGGTGCCAGCCGCGAAGAGACAGCGGTGACCCTGCGTATGGGAGCTGGCGAGAAACCGGATGCGACATTCGTAATGGTGCTGGGCGGATCGGATCACCGTGTCAATCGTATCGAATTGCCGACTGACAATGCGGCCTCCTGGCGTTTTGCATACAGTCGGATCCGTGACCATTTGTGCATGACGTCGGTGGAAACACCCGTCGGCGGTCGGGAGGAGATCTTTTACACCGACAGCGGCCATCAGTTTCCTGCCAAGGCGGCACGTGACCCTTTGCCCCGAGTCACGCGTCATCGCACAACGCCCGGATTCGGTCAGGCACAAATGGACGTCCATTACACCTATCAGGACAGCGCCGGGCGCCAGCGCAACTTTCTGGGCGCCGGGCTGGATATCGCCTGGGAAGATAACGGTCTGGACAATCTGTATCGATATCTCGGGGCGGAGCCGTATGAGTATTCGTCGACCGAGACATTGTGTGTTCAGGTTGCAGGCGAGGCTGACGCCGAGCGCAGCATCGAACGGACGTTCAACCAGTTTCACCTGCTTACTCGAGAAACCACGCGCAAGAACCTTACGGTCATGCAGGTGGACACTCGCTACTACATCGAGCCGGGGCAACCCTTTTTGACTCAGCCCGCCTATTGTCAGTTACCCAAAGAGGTCGAGACCACCTGGCGGCTGTCATCAGACGGCAGTGTGCCGCGCAGTGAAGTCGTCAGCAGCACCTATGACAAGCACGGCAACCTGCTCACTCAGACTCAGGCCAACGGTGTGGTCGAGGTCAGTGAGTGGTATCCGGCCGACGGTGAGGACGGATGCCCGCCAGACCCTGAAGGCTTCGTGCGCTGGATGAAAAGCAGCCAGGTTATTCCGGCGGCATCCGGCTACGGCGATGCTCCGGTCCTGATCACCCGTTATCGTTACCTGGCATTGCCTGCGGTGGATGGCGGTCAGCTGCAGGAATGGCTTGCGCCGCAAAGCGAGACGTTACTGATGCAGGCCGCTGATGATGAGCACGAGCAGCGCCTCACCACCTATGAATACTTCAATGAGCCGAACAACGCACTCCTGCACGGCCGGCTCAAACTGCAACGGGTGATCATGGGTGAGAATGCAACCAGCACAGAGTATGCCTATAGCACCCCTGACAGCGAGATTTATGGCAAGACTGTGTTGCAAACCGAACAGACCGTGACCGGCTTCGATAACACGAAGAAGGTCATTACGCTGGAGGACTCTTTGCTCAACGGCGAACCCTTGCTCAATCGCGACGACAACAACGTGGAAATCCGTTATGTCTACGACAGTCTGCGCCGTGTACTGAGTGAAACCGTGGCGCCAGATGATGATCTCTATAAGGCGACCAGAAGTTATGAGTATCGCCTATGTGCCAAGGCCACTGATCAGGCCATGCAGACGCTCATCGACGTCAAGAAGGTAAAAACCTGCAGTCACTTCGATGGCCTCAACCGGGTTATCTACGAGGAGCGGGATGACGCAGATACCCCTGCACGTGTCGACATACCGCGACAGACCTACGCTGCCGTTTATGACGCATGGGGGCTGATGATCAGCGAAACCGAATTCGACTGGCTGGATGAGCAAAACCTGGCTCTGAAGAGCCTCTTCGAATACGACGATTGGGGCGAACAGCGTTCCGTCACCGGGCCGGATAACGTCAAGACGGTCGAAGAGACCGACCCCATTGGTACGTCGCAATCGCAAGGGCCAATTCAGCGTAGCTGGATCGAGGGCCCCGGTGGCGTCGGCAAGAGCGAGTTCACCGAGACCTGGATGAACCTGTTCGAACAGCCGACCCGTAGTGAGCGCCTGGATCAGGCGTGCAAATCGGTCAGTCTGAGCCAGTACCATTACGACGGTCTTGGCCGCCGTGTCGAGGAGGTTATCGGGGTGGCAAACGGCGGCCGGCGCACCACCTATCTCTATGACGTCTTCGATCGGGTGATCGAGTCCACATTGCCAAGCCGGGCCATCGTGCGTCGCAGCTACGCAAGCCACAGCAGCGAAGACTTGCCCGTCAGTATCGGCATCGAGCACAACGGCAAAAGCATTGTGCTGGGAGAGCAGGCGTTCGACGGGCTGGATCGCCTGGTCACGTCTGTCACCGGGGGGCGTAAACGTGAACTCGTTTACGACATCGGTCTGCTGCAACCCAAAACGGTAACCCTGCCCAGCAAGCGGAAAATCGACTATGAATACAAGCCCCAGGTGGGCGATGAGCCGTGGCGCAGGGTGCAGTCCGAAGCGGAGCCTGAACCTCAAACCACCTGCAAGGCCGGTCTGCCGAAAGAGTCCGTGACGACGCCAGCGCCTGGCAAGACCGCGGAGCCGGGTGTGGCTGCCGATTACAGTTACGATCAGCAGAACGCCCGTCTGATTCATTCCGAGGAGCAGGGCGAGATACTGGATCGCGCTTATTACAGTACCGGCTCGCTGAAAAGCGAGACGCGCACCTCTGCAGGCAACGCCTACGAGATGTTTTACAGCTACAGCCGACAGGGCCTGTTGCTGTCTTACACCGATGTACTGGGACATGAGCAGGTCAATCGTTATGACAACTGCGGTCGTCTTTACGAAACTTCGCTGGGTGAGGTGTATTCAACGTTCGACTATGACACTGCCTTTGGCCGGCTCGCAAAAATCACCACCACCGACAAGACCGACGGCAGCCGCGAGAGAACCGTCGCGATCTGCCTTGAATATGATGATCTGGGACGGGAAGTCAGTCGTGTATTCGACCTCGATGGTGTCAAGCAGCAGATGGTTCAGGTCTATGACGATGTGGATAACATGGTCCAGCGTACCCTGAGCCAGGGCACGGAAATACTCCGTAATGAAAACTACAAGTACGATGCCTCCGGCCGCCTGACTCAATATCAATGCACGGGCACTCAGCGGCCGGTGGACCCCTATGGCAGGACTCTCCTGACGCAGAACTTCATTTTCGATGGCGCAAACAACCTGACGGTCGTCACGACCAGCTTCGATGGCGGTACCAACAACGCCCGGTATTTTTACGAAGGTGACGATCCCGTGCAGTTGAGCCGGGTAACGAACAGTAACCACGCGCACTACCCGCCTGAAATCAAGCTTCACTATGACCTGGACGGCAATCTGGACATCGACGAAGCCGGGCGCACGCTTAAATACGACCCCCTCGGCCGCCTGATCGAAGTAGGCACGCCCTCAGCCGGCATTCACTACCGGTATGACCCCCAGGACCAACTGACAGGGGAGACCCGCGGAGAGGACAGGGACCTGCGCTTGTATCGTGACGGGGAGCTGGCCAATCAACTCGGTAGCCATGTCCAGAGCACCTTCATGCGTGGCGACGACTACCTGCTGGCCGAACAGCAGATCGATCGGACGGTGCTGCTTGCTACCAACGACACTGACAGCGTGCTCGGTGAAGTCGATGCCAACGGGATCAATCGGAGGTGGTATACGGCCTACGGCCACGCCAGCGGTGAAGACGCCCCACTTGGCAAACTGGGGTTCAACGGCGAACTGGCCGAGGCGGATACCGGCTGGCAAATGCTGGGCAATGGCTATCGGGCCTACAGCCCGGTGCTGATGCGCTTCAACAGTCCTGATAGCTGGAGTCCGTTTGGCGAGGGTGGGGTGAATGCTTATGCGTATATTGAGGGGAATCCGGTGGGTAGGCGGGATCCGTCGGGGCACGTCGGGTTATTTACCCCATTCAAGCTGTTGTACCGAGCCTTAAAGAAGACTCCTACTCTGACCACAAAATCTCCAGGCGTCGAAAAAATCCCTGCGCTACTTACCACTCGTGGGAGTAAAGAAGTAACAAAGTTATCGAAAATCAAGATGACAGATTGGGATAGTTTGAAAGAAGTGGCTGATAGTTATCCTGCGCGAATTAAAAGCGCTCGTAATGATTACAGAACTGGTTTTGCGGATACCCTCACTACCAAACAAATTGAGGCTGAGAGTGCACTAGACTATTTGCTTGCTCATAACAATCAGCGCGGAATTACTGCTCATGCGCGCCGAGCAATTAAAAAAGATGTATCACGTGCCAGAAAAGAGCTTAAAAAAATACCCACCCCAGAAAAAATAAGGAATTCGTCTCGAACACCTGCTCAATCAAAACCGTACTGGATTAGTCGCCGCCAAAAAAAAGACCGATTTGATTTTAATCCAGAAAACTAAAATGTAAGTGTTAATCCGTAATCCAGGTGCACAACGCAGGGGAGTATCTCCTGTGGCGTGCACCGGTTTTAAATACTTCACTCCACCAAAATAACCCCCTGCCTGATCGCCATCACCAATGCCGCCTTCAATGACGTCACCCCGAACTTGCGGCGGATATTGCTGGTATGAAAGTGCACGGTGGCTTCCGAGCACCCTTGTATGCGGGATATTTCCCAGGCGGATTTGCCGATCGCCACCCATTCCAGGACTTGTCGTTCCTTGACAGTCAGCTGGACGGTGGCGGGGGGGGCTGGGGAGGGCGGCGTGGTGCCGGGTGGTTTTCCATTGTCGCGAAGCATGGTGAAGTCCTTTCCCTGAAGATCGCCGCACCACGATACCCCTGCATCCCCTAACGCGAACCTGACATAAATGACAGAGCCGCAGGACCGTGAAGGCCTTGCGCTGTCAAGGCTGTAGCGCTTTTTTACAGCTTCTTTACGCCCCGGCCAGCCTGTCGATCTCGCGCCTTTACACCCTGCCTGCGGACAATCACCCCACGCGGCCTTCGCCGTACCGGTGTTGCCTGATGGGGGAAATTTCAATGAGCGTTATGGATGGTATCTCTCTGTTGATGGGAGTCGGGCTGTTCATCTATCTGCTGGTGGCGCTGTTGCGCGCCGACCAGAGTCAGGAGTGATCATGCACAGTTACGATTATCTGTTGATCCTGGCCTTTCTGGTCCTGCTGCTGGCCCCTGCGCCGTGGCTGGGACGTTTCTATTACCGTGTCATGGAAGGCGAGCGCACCTGGCTGAGCCCGGTGCTGGGGCCGGTCGAGCGGGCCTGCTACCGGATTTCCGGCGTCGACCCGAAAACCGAGCAGTCCTGGAAACAATACGCCTGGGCCTTGCTGGCGTTCAACCTGGCGGGTTTTGTCGTGCTGTTCGCCATCCTGATGCTGCAAGGCATGCTGCCGCTCAACCCGCAGCAATTGCCGGGCATGGAGTGGTCGCTGGCCTTCAACACTGCAATGAGCTTTGTCACCAACACCAACTGGCAGGCCTACAGCGGCGAAGCATCGCTCAGCTACCTGAGCCAGATGGTCGGCCTGACCGTGCAGAACTTCGTCAGCGCCGCGACCGGCCTGGCAGTGCTGGTCGCGCTGTGTCGCGGCATCAGTCGTCGTTCATCGCAGAGCCTGGGTAACTTCTGGGCCGACATGACCCGCGCCACGCTCTACGGCCTGTTGCCGATCAGTATCGTGCTGGCGGTGTTTCTGGTCTGGCAGGGCGTGCCACAGAACTTTGGCCACTACATCGACGCACTGACCCTGCAAGGCGCTGACCAGAGTCTGCCGATGGGCCCTGCGGCCAGTCAGATCGCCATCAAGCAACTGGGCACCAATGGTGGCGGCTTCTTTGGCGTCAACTCGGCGCATCCGTTCGAGAACCCCACTGCCTGGAGCAACCTGTTCGAGCTGGTATCGATCCTGCTGATCCCGGCGGCACTGGTGTTCACTTTCGGCCACTACGTCAAGGACATGCGCCAGAGCCGCGCAATCCTCGGCTGCATGCTGGCGCTGCTGTTGATCGGCGGTGCGGTCTCGCTGTGGGCCGAGTACCAGCCCAACCCGGCGCTGAACATTGCCGGTGTCGAGCAGACCGCACCGCTCGAAGGCAAGGAAACCCGCTTCGGCACCACCGGCACGGTGCTGTGGTCAGTCGCTACCACTGCGGCCTCCAACGGCTCGGTCAACGGCATGCATGACAGCCTCAACCCGCTGACCGGCATGGTCGCGCTAGTCAACATGATGGTCGGCGAAGTGATCTTCGGCGGTGTCGGTGTCGGCCTCAACGGCATGTTGCTCAACGTGCTGATCGCCGTGTTCCTTGCAGGCCTGATGATTGGCCGTACCCCGGAATACCTGGGCAAGAAGCTGCAAGCGCAGGAAGTCCGGCTGCTGGTCGCGACCCTGCTGGTGATGCCGGTCGGCGTACTGGTGCTGGGCGCGATTGCCGCGAGCCTGCCAGGCCCGGCCGGTGCTGTCAGCAACCCTGGCCCGCACGGCTTCAGTCAGTTGCTGTACGCCTACACCTCGGCGACGGCCAACAATGGCTCGGCGTTCGGCGGTTTCAGTGCCAACACTGTGTTCCACAACCTGATGCTCAGCCTGGCGATTTTCATCGGCCGCTTCGGTTACATCCTGCCGGTGCTGGCCCTGGCCGGTAGCCTGGCCATGAAGAAGGCCGCGCCGCAGGGCCAGAACAGCTTCCCGACCCACGGCCTGCTGTTCGTCACCCTGCTGACCGTCACGATTCTGCTGGTGGGTGGCTTGACCTTCCTGCCGACCCTGGCACTGGGGCCGATTGCCGAACACCTGAGCCTGGGTTTCTGAGGAACCGATCATGAACTTACCTATTGATCCTGCAAAAAATGCTGCTGCGAAATCTACTGAATCGCAGGCCACCGAATCGGCAAAAACCGGCATCGCCGCCCTGTGGCGTCCAGCGCTGGTGCAGGCGTTCGTCAAGCTCGACCCACGTCAGCTCAAGCGTTCGCCGGTCATGCTGGTGGTGGAACTGACCGCCATCCTGACCACCGTGCTCTGCGTGATCCCCAACCCGCAGGTGCCGACTTCGGTCTGCGTACAGATCGCCCTGTGGCTTTGGTTCACCGTGCTGTTCGCCAACTTCGCCGAAGCGCTGGCCGAGGGCCGTGGCAAGGCCCGCGCCGACAGTCTCAAGGCGGGCAGCGAAGGGCTCAAGGCACGTATCAGGGACGACAACGGCAGCCTGCGCATCATCAATGCCAGCGAGTTGCGCAAGGGTGATGTGGTGCGCGTCGAGATCGGCGAAATGATTCCCGGTGATGGCGAAGTCATCGAAGGCATCGCTGCGGTCAACGAGGCTGCGATTACCGGCGAATCCGCGCCAGTGATTCGCGAATCCGGTGGCGATCGCTCGGCCGTGACCGGCAACACCCGGCTGGTCTCCGACTGGCTGCTGATACGCATCAGCGCCAACCCCGGTGAATCGACGCTGGACCGCATGATCGCTCTGGTCGAAGGTGCCAAACGGCAGAAGACCCCCAATGAAGTCGCGCTGGATATCCTGCTGATCGGCCTGACCCTGATCTTCCTGCTGGTGGTCATCACCTTGCAGCCGTTCGCCCACTTCGCCGGTGGCAGCCTGCCGCTGGTGTTTCTGGTGGCGTTGCTGGTCACGCTGATCCCCACCACCATTGGCGGCCTGCTGTCGGCCATCGGCATTGCCGGTATGGACCGCCTGGTGCGCCTCAATGTGATCGCCAAGTCCGGTCGCGCCGTGGAAGCCGCAGGCGATGTGCATGTGCTGCTGCTGGACAAGACCGGCACCATCACCTTCGGCAACCGTCGCTGCGCCGCCGTCTACGCTGCTCCGGGCGTGACCCCGAAGGAACTGGGCGAGGGTGCTTTGCTGGCCTCGCTGGCCGACGACACGGCAGAAGGCAAATCCATCGTCGAGTTTCTGCGCAACCTGCACCCGATGAACGAGCCGACCCTGAGCTCGGTGACGGCTGTGCCGTTCAGCGCTGACACACGTCTGTCCGGCGTTGATTACCAGGGCCACGTGTACCGCAAGGGCGCGGTGGATTCGCTGCTGGCCTTTATCGACATGCAGCGCAGCGAGCTGCCGCCTGTACTGGCCCGCGAGGTCGAAAAGATCGCCAAGACCGGCGGCACACCGCTGCTGGTCTGCGCCAACGGTCGGTTGTTGGGCGCGATCCATCTCAAGGACGTGGTCAAGCCAGGCATTCGCGAACGCTTCGAAGAACTGCGCAAACTGGGTATCCGGACCGTGATGGTCACCGGCGACAACCCGCTGACTGCCGCAGCGATTGCTGCCGAGGCCGGTGTCGACGACGTGCTGGCTGAAGCCACGCCGGAGAAGAAACTGGAGCGAATTCGCCAGGAACAGGGCGAAGGGCGTCTGGTGGCGATGTGTGGCGACGGTGCCAACGATGCACCTGCACTGGCCCAGGCCGACGTCGGCATGGCGATGAACGACGGCACCCAGGCCGCACGCGAAGCGGCCAACATGGTTGACCTCGACAGCGACCCGACCAAGTTGCTGGACGTGGTGCAGATCGGCAAGGAGTTGCTGGTTACCCGCGGTGCGCTGACCACCTTTTCGATTGCCAATGACGTGGCCAAGTACTTCGCCGTGCTGCCCGCGCTGTTTGCCTCGATCTACCCGCAACTGGGTGTGCTCAACGTCATGAAGCTGGCCAGCCCGCAGAGCGCGATTGTCTCGGCCATCGTCTTCAACGCGCTGATCATAGTCGTACTGATCCCGCTGGCCCTGCGTGGCGTGCGTGTGCAGGCGGCCAGCGCGGCTCACCTGCTGCGTCGCAACCTGCTGATCTACGGCCTGGGCGGCATCGTCGTGCCGTTTATCGGCATCAAGCTGATCGACATGCTGCTGGTCGCACTCGGCCTTGTTTGAAGCCTGTGCTGCACGCCGGTCGGCGTGCAGCCTCACCTGATTGAGGATGTGCAGATGTCCAATGTATTGCGTCCGGCCTTGAGCCTGATCGTGTTGATGAGCCTGATCACCGGCGTGGCCTATCCACTGGTGGTCACCGGGGTTGCGCAAGTGGCGTTTCCGCAGCAGGCCAATGGCAGCCTGGTGTATGACGCGTCGGGCAAGGTGCGTGGCTCGGCGCTGATCGCCCAGTCGTTCACCGGCGATGAGTGGTTCCAGTCGCGCCCCTCGGCTGGTGCATTCGCGACCGTGGCCAGCGGCGCGAGTAACTTCGCGCCGAGCAACCCGGCGCTGGCGACACGCGTGAAAGAGGACGCCGCGAAACTGGCCAACGTCTCGCAGGAACCGATACCAATGGCCTTGCTGACCACCTCCGGCAGCGGACTTGACCCGCACCTCTCGCCTGAAGCGGTGGCCTGGCAGGCCGGGCGTGTTGCAGCGGCGCGCCAGTTGCCGCTGGACAAAGTGCAGGCGCTGATCGACGCCAATACTCAGCGTCCGCTGATCGGTCCACCCGTGGTTAACGTATTGGCCTTGAATATGAGCCTGAATCAGTTACCGTCTGCACCGCGCAACGCGCAGCTGTAACAAAGTGCGCCGTGTACGCAGCAGATTCACTAAGCTGTAGCTGATCAGAAAGAGGGTGGTAACCAACGTGAGTGATTCCGGTCGAGCTGATGCACTGCTGGCCCAGCTGCCCCGCGAGGGGCGCGGGCGGCTGAAGGTTTTTCTCGGGGCTGCGCCAGGCGTCGGCAAGACCTACGCCATGCTCCAGGCGGCTCACGCGCAGCTGCGCCAAGGGGTGAAGGTGCTGGCGGGCGTGGTCGAAACCCACGGCCGCGCAGAAACCGAGGCACTGCTCAACGGCCTGCCGCAACAGCCCTTGCTGCGCACTGATTATCGCGGCATGACCCTCGAAGAAATGGACCTCGACGCGCTGCTCAAGGCTGCGCCGAGCCTGGTACTGGTCGACGAACTGGCGCACACCAATGCACCCGGCAGTCGACACGCGAAACGCTGGCAGGATATTCAGGAGCTGCTCGCCGCCGGCATTGATGTGTATACCACCGTCAACGTCCAGCATCTGGAAAGCCTGAATGACCAGGTGCGCGGCATCACCGGCGTGCAGGTGCGTGAAACGCTGCCGGACTGGGTGTTGCAGGAAGCCTTTGATCTGGTGCTGATCGACCTGCCGCCCCGTGAACTGCTGGAGCGCCTGCGCGACGGCAAGGTCTACGTGCCGGAGCAGGCACGCGCCGCCATCGACGCCTTTTTCACCCAGACCAACCTCACCGCGCTGCGCGAAATGGCCATGCAGACGGCGGCGGCGCAGGTCGATAACGATCTGGCGCAGGGCTATCGGCAGTTGGGCCAGTCGGCCCCGGCGGTTCGCGGGCGGATGCTGGTGGGCATCGACGGTGATATCCATGCCGAGCGTCTGGTGCGTCACGCCAGTCGGGTTGCCCAGCGTCGCCATCTGCCTTGGAGCGCCGTGCATGTGGACGACGGCCAAACCCTCGACGAGCAGTCCCGCGCGCGTCTGCAAAGCGCTCAACAACTGGCCGAGCGGCTCGGCGGCGAAGCGGTTTCGCTGCGCGCCGGGGAGGTTGCTCGAACGCTGGTGCAGCATGCCATCGAACGGCGTGCCAGCGTGGTGCTGGTCGGCCAGTCGCGTCGGCACTGGCGGCGTAAGATCTTCGGTGGCGGTGTGGCTGCGCGTTTGCTGCGCGAAGGGCACGGGCTGGAAATCTCGGTGCTCGACGACAGCGAGGAACTGCCCGATCAGCCGCCGCGTGCGCGCCCGGCTCGCGAAGTGGTGTGGTTCGATTACGGCCTGGCTTTCGTCGCCACGTTGATCGCCAGTCTGGTGGCCTGGGGCGTTGCAGGCGTGCTGGCGCTGCCGAACATTTCCCTGATCTTTCTTGCTGCGGTATTGCTGGTCGCCGTGCGCAGCAGCATGGGCCCTGCGCTGGCCTGTGCCGGGTTATCGTTCCTGGCGTATGACTTTCTGTTCATTCCGCCGAGCTTTTCCCTGAACATCCAGCGCGAAGAAGACGTGCTGACGCTGTTGTTCTTCCTGCTGATGTCGGCCCTGACCGGCAAGCTCGCAGCACGACAGCGCAGGCAGTTGCAGGCGTTGCGCGATACCCAGGAACAGACCAGTGAGCTGCTCGACCTGTCGCGCAAGATGACTGCCGCCACTGACGGTAAAGCGGTGTTCAGCGCAGCAGAACAGCATTTCTCCGGCTGGAAGGAACTGCACCTTTGTCTGGTCGACCGCGACGGAGAGGGCGGCTGGGTGGTCGAAACCGGCGGGCCGCTGACCTTCTCGGAAGCCGAGCGTGCCGCTGCCGACTGGGCCTGGAAGCACGATCAACCCGCGGGCAGTGGCACTGGCACCTTGCCGTCCGGACGCTGGTGGTGGTGGCCGATCACCGCAGAAGAAGGGCCGTTGGCTTTACTTGGGGTCTGCGCGCGGGAAGGCCAGTCGTTCACTGCGCAGCATCGACGTCTGCTGGCGGCGCTCACCCAGCCACTGGCGCAGGCGCTGGCCCGCGCGCAATTGGCCCAAGAGCTTGAAGCCGCGCGTCTACACGGCGAAACCGAGCAATTGCGCAGCGCCTTGCTGGCTTCGGTATCCCACGACCTGCGTACCCCGCTGACCTCGATGCGCGGCAGCATCGACAGCCTGCTGGCCCTGGGTGAAGCCATTCCACTGGAGGATCGCCGCGAGCTGCTGGAAGGCACCCGCGATGAAGCCGAGCGCCTGGACCGCTATATCCAGAACCTGCTGGACATGACGCGTCTGGGGCACGGTGCGCTGAAGCTGGCCCGCGACTGGGTGTCGCCCGCCGATATCGTCGGCAGCGCGCTCAATCGGCTGCGTGCCGTACTGGCGCCATTGCAGGTCAGCACCCAGGTGACTGGCGAGCTGCCGCTGCTGTACGTGCACGCGGCGCTGATCGAGCAGGCGCTGGTCAATGTCCTTGAGAACGCTGCGCGCTTTTCGCCGGTCGATGGACGCTTGCAGGTAGCGGCCGGTGTGGTCGACAGTGAACTGTTTTTCTCGGTCAGTGACGAAGGCCCCGGTATTCCCGAGGACGAACGAGCGAAGATTTTCGACATGTTCTACACCGCCGCCCGCGGCGATCGCGGCGGGCAGGGCACGGGGCTGGGGCTGGCGATCTGTCAGGGTATGATCGGCGCGCACGGTGGGCGGCTAACGGTCGAGGAGGGCATCGACGGGCTGGGTACACGCATCACTCTGTTTCTGCCGCTGCAGGCGCAGCCGGATGTGGAACTGGAGGAGTCCGCTTGAGCCAGTCGACCACCATTCTGGTCATCGACGACGAGCCGCAGATTCGCAAGTTTCTGCGCATCAGTCTGGTGTCGCAGGGCTACAAGGTGCTGGAAGCCGCCACAGGCGCGGAGGGGCTGACTCAGGCGGCGTTGAACAAACCGGATTTGCTGGTGCTCGACCTTGGGTTGCCGGACATGGACGGTCAGCAGGTGCTGAGCGAGTTTCGCGAGTGGTCGGCCGTGCCGGTGCTGGTGCTTTCGGTGCGCGCCAGTGAGGCACAGAAAGTCCAGGCACTGGACGCCGGCGCCAACGACTACGTGACCAAACCGTTTGGCATTCAAGAGTTTCTGGCTCGAATCAGGGCGCTGCTCAGGCAGGCGTCGGGCAGTGAAAAGCCCGATTCTGCGCTTGAGTTCGGGCCGCTCACCGTCGACCTCGCCTATCGGCGTGTGCTGCTCGACGGTCAGGAAGTGGCGCTGACCCGCAAGGAATACGCGGTGCTGGCACAGTTGGCGCGGCACCCCGGACGGGTCATTACCCAGCAGCAATTGCTCAAGGATATCTGGGGGCCTACGCACACCGAAGACAGTCACTATCTGCGTATCGTGGTGGGGCATTTGCGGCAGAAGCTGGCAGATGATCCGACCGCCCCGCGGTTCATCCTCACCGAGCCTGGAATAGGGTATCGTCTGCTGGCTGATCACTAGATGAAAAAAGCGAGCATAGCCCCGTGCTGCGGCACTTTTACTGCCGCCCACCGTCAAAGCCGCACACTCCCTGTTCTCTTTTGAGGTAACACCCGCATGAAAGCCCTTATCTGTCTGCCATTGCTTGTTTTGGTTCTTGCGGGTTGTGCTGGCAAGACCGGATATCGCGACAGCTGCGCCACTCAGCTCGACGCTGCCTGGCATGAGCTGGATCTGGCCAAGGCTGAAGGTTTCGCCGGAACGGTCAGTTACTCCAAGGCCTTGTCGCTGTTGACGGGTGCCAAGACCCAGCAGCAGTTTGAGGCGTTTGAAGGCTGCACCGAGAAGTCCGAGAAAGCCCGCTTCTACATCCGCGAGTCCCGCGCTGGCCGTTGATCGCTGACGATACACAGGTCTGCTCTTGATTCTGGCCGAAGGCCGTGGGAGCGAGCTTGCTCGCGAAAGAGTTTGCACAAACGCCGAAAATGCATCGACTGAAACACCGTCTTCGCGAGCAAGCTCGCTCCCACAAGGTCATCAGTGCCGCAGGGCATTCGCATGGCTCGAAACACAGCCGACCTGTGTGAGTAATCCACATGGCTTGAAAACACCCCGGCCCTGTGTGAGTGTTTCACATCGCCCGAAAACACCCCGTACCTGTGGGAGCGAGCTTGCTCGCGAAAGAGTTTGCACAAGCGCCGAAAATGCATCGACTGAAACACCGTCTTCGCGAGCAAGCTCGCTCCCACAAGGTCATCAGTGCCGCAGGGCATTCGCATGGCTCGAGACACAGCCGACCTGTGTGAGTAATCCACATAGCTCGAAAACACCCCGGCCCTGTGTGAGTGTTTCACATCGCCCGAAAACACCCCGTACCTGTGGGAGCGAGCTTGCTCGCGAAAGAGTTTGCACAAACGCCGAAAATGCATCGACTGAAACACCGTCTTCGCGAGCAAGCTCGCTCCCACCAGGTCATCAGTGCCGCATGGCATTCGCATGGCTCGAAACACAGCCGACCTGTGACTATCGTGCCGATGCTCCGCGTCGGCATGCCGTTCGTGACGCTCTGCGTCACAAATCTTTCAGTCTGGCGAGACGGTAGGCCTAACCAACTCTGGCGAAACGGCCTACGCTCACTTTAAAGTGTTCGGACACTGGCATCGCTTGCAGTCCCACAGTCATGAAGCAGTTGCCGGAAGGGGCTTTCGATGGGTAGAAAACTCGATGCGTGCCTGAGCGCGATCAATGAGGTGGTGCTGGGCAAGGAGGCGCAGGTACGCTTGGCGATGACGTGTCTGGTCGGCGGCGGGCATTTGCTGATCGAGGACTTGCCGGGGATGGGCAAGACCACTCTCAGTCATGCGCTGGCGAAAATTCTCGGTCTGAGTTATCAGCGTATTCAGTTCACTTCTGACTTGTTGCCAGGTGACATCCTGGGGACTTCGGTATTTGATCGGGACAGTGGGCAGTTCACCTTTCATCCTGGGCCGATTTTCGCCGAGCTGGTGCTCGCCGACGAGATCAACCGCGCCACGCCCAAGAGCCAGAGCGCGTTGCTGGAAGCCATGGAAGAAGGGCAAGTGTCCATTGAAGGCGCGACGCGTCTGTTGCCCGATCCATTCTTTGTGATCGCGACTCAGAACCCGTTCAGTTCCGGCGGCACTTTTGCCTTGCCCGAGTCGCAACTGGACAGGTTCATGATGCGCATTTCCATGGGCTACCCGGCCAGAGCCGCAGAGAAAGCCTTGCTGCTGGGTGAGTCGCGCCGCGAGCTGTTGCCGCGTCTGCAACCGATTCTGGATCACGCCCAGCTTGGTCAGCTCCAGGCGCAGGCGCGGCAGGTGCGTGCCAGTGATGCCTTGGTTGATTATGTCCTGCGACTGGTCGAAGCGACGCGCAGTCAGCCGCAGTTCGCCTACGGGCTATCACCCAGGGCGAGCCTGGCGATTCTGGCCGCAGCACGGGCCTGGGCAATGTTGCTGGGGCGTGATTACGTGATTCCCGAGGACGTGCAGGCGGTGCTGCCGTCGGTGATCGGCCACCGCTTGCGTGAACGCAGCGATCCGACCGGGCACGGCGGCGGTGCGCTGGTGCAGTGGCTGTTGCGCGAGGTGCCCGTGCTTTGATCGAACCGCTCAAACCGCTCTGGCAACGCTGGCTGTCGAGGCGAATTCCTCCAGCGTCACGCATTACTCTCGACCACCGACGCATTTTCATTATGCCGACACGCACCGGCATGATTTACGCGTTAGTGCTCGTGCTCATGCTGCTGGTGGCGATCAATTACCAGAACAGCCTGGCCTACGGGTTGACCTTTCTGTTGCTGTCGATAGGCGTGCTGGCCATCCTGCACACCTACCGCAACGTCAGCGGTCTGGTTCTGAGTGCGGGCGTTGCGCGTTCGGTATTCGTCGGCGAGCCGGTGCAATTGCGCCTGCGCCTGGAAAGTGCCGGGCAGGCTCACCACGCATTGGGCTTGGGCTGGAGCGCGACGGCGTTGCAGTCAGGCGACGTGCTGCCTCGCGGCTTGACCGACCTGGAGCTGACACTGCCCGCCGAAAAGCGCGGTTGGCTGCGTGCGCCAAGGCTGCGCATCGAGAGTGTGTTTCCGCTGGGCATCTTTCGCGCCTGGAGCTGGCTCGATCTGGAGCAGAGCGCCTTGATCTATCCTCGGCCCTTGTCCGGGACCATGCCGCTGCTCAAGGGCGTGCAGCCGCATGCCGAGGACGATGGCCATGCCACTCAAGGGGCCGGTGTCGATGATTATCAGGGCCTGCGCAGCTACCAGCCGGGTGACAATCGCAGTCGTCTGCACTGGAAAGCGTATTCCCGCGGGCAGGGACTGCTGATCAAGGATTTTACCGACCTCAGTGGCCATGACCTGTGCCTGGACTTCATGGCGCTGGGGGGGGATATCGAAGAGCGCCTGTCGCGCCTGTGTTATTGGGTGCTGGAGCTGTCGCAACGGCAGCAGCCGTTTGCCCTGCGGCTGCCGGGTTTTCTGTCGACGGTGGACAGCGGTGATGCACACCGCGAAGTCTGCCTGCGCGCCCTTGCGCTGTACGGCCATCGATCATGAACGACAAGGTCCAGGCCGTTCCCGCCGCGCCCATTCCGCGTGTCAGCCTGACCTGGCTGCTGGTGGCGCAGGCACTGGTGGTGTTGCCGTTCGCGCTGCATGTCCCGGTGTCGATCATGATCCTCTGGCTGGGCTGCACGGTGTGGCGCGTTCAAGCGTTCCGCATGCGCGTGCGATTGCCTGGCACCTGGGTCAAGTCCGGGCTGCTGGTGGGCACCGCAGGTGGCGTGTATCTGGCGCGCGGCAGCCTGGTCGGGCTGGACGCCGGGGCTGCGTTACTGGTGGCGGCATTCGTTCTGAAAATGCTGGAAATGAACAATCGCCGTGACGCGCGCGTGCTGATTTTCCTCGGTTTCTTCTGCGTGGCGGTCGGCTATCTGTTCGAAGACAACCTGCTGTGGGCGCTCTTCAGTCTGCTGCCGGTGAGCGCGCTGCTGGCTGCGTTGATCGGCCTGCAACACACGGACCTGGCCGGCAGGTCGGTCGATACGCTCAAGCTGGCGTTCAAGCTGATGGCGCAGGCACTGCCGTTGATGCTCCTGCTGTTTCTGTTCTTTCCGCGTCTGGACCCACTCTGGTCGCTGCCGCAGCCGAGCAACAAAGGCGTCACCGGCCTGTCGGACAACATGGCTCCCGGCGACATGGCCGAGCTGAGCAAATCACCTGCGCTGGTGTTCCGCGCCAGTTTCGAAGGGCCGATCCCGGCGCGCAACCAGCTGTACTGGCGCGGTCTGACCCTTGAGCAGTTCGATGGACGTCGCTGGTCGCAGTCGGCCCGCGCCCAGACCGTACAGATAGCGCAGTGGGAGAAACGCGGTGAGCCGCTGGCCTACAGCGTTGTCATGGAAGCCAGCGGCCGGCCCTGGCTGCCGAGCCTCGACGTGGCAGAAACCACGTTGCCGGATGTGCGGCAGATGAGCGACTTCCGCCTGCAGCGCAGACGCCCCGTCGAGCAGTCGCTGCTGTACGCCGTCAACTCATGGCCGCAAAGCGTCCGGGATCCGCTGTTCAGCGAACAGATCCAGCGTCAGGACCTGCAATTACCTGCCAAGGGCAATGATCAGGCGCGGCAATGGGCCGATGAACTGCGCCGCCGCTACACCATTGCGGACGCCATGGTCGCGGCGATGCTCAGTTACTTCAGCGATCAGCCGTTTCACTACACCCTCAAGCCGGTACCACTGGGCAATGACAGCATCGATGAGTTCCTGTTTGCCAGTCGTCAGGGGTTTTGTGCCCACTATGCCGGTGCCATGACCTTTGTCCTGCGCGCGGCGGGCATACCGGCGCGGGTGGTGGCTGGGTATCAGGGCGGCGAACTGAACCCCGATGGGCAGTACCTGACGGTTCGCCAGTTCGACGCGCATGCCTGGGTGGAATACTGGCAGCCGGGCGTGGGCTGGCGCCGCGTCGACCCGACTGCAGCGGTGGCGCCGCAACGTATCGAGCAAGGCCTGGAGCAGGCGCTGGCGGCGGACGAAGCGTTTCTGCAGGACTCGCCCTATTCAGCGTTGCGCTACCGTAACGTGGCTTGGGTCAACGCCCTGCGCCTCAGTTGGGATAACCTCAATTACGGCTGGCAGCGTTGGGTGCTGGGCTATCAGGGACAACAGCAATTACAAATTCTCGGTCGCTGGTTTTCAGGGTTCCAGGCGCCGGTTTTTGTCCTGGGAACCCTGTTTTCACTGGGCCTGGTCGCGTTATGGCTGTTCAAACCCTGGCAACGCGAAAGCGACTCGCAACTGCGTGTGTTCAACGCATTTGAACGCTTGCTCGCCCGCCATGGTCTGCGTCGTATGCCGGGTGAAGGCGCTGACGCATTCTGCCGCAGGGCGGTGCTCTACTTTCCGCAGCATGCCGAGGCCATTGAAGGTTTTATCCGCGAATTTCAAGCGCAGCGCTACGCTGGGCGGCTGGCTTCGGCAAGCCGCTTGAGGCAGGCACTGAGCACGTTGCGCCGGGGTTTGCCATGGAGGTTGTCAGCCGTCAGGGACAGGCATTCATGAATCAGTTTGTCGAAGGGGAATTGCATGTCTTCAATGGTGGATCATCTGGTCGCCGAAGTGCTGGCGCTGGATGTCAAATTGCTCGCGTGTCAGGCACGTCTTGCCGTTTCGACTGACAGCGAAGCGCTGCACGATTTACGTACCACTGTGCGCCGTCTGCGCAGCGTACTGCGGCCCCTGAGGGACAACCCGAGTGCGGCAGAGCTGGAAGAGGCGGCCAAGGCGGTCGGCCAACTGACCACGCCGCTGCGTGATATGCAGGTGCTCGCCGGGTTTCTTGAAGAGCAGGGTTTGAACGAGGCCGCATTCACACGCAACCGCTACCTGGAAAGCGCCTGCCCAAAGGTCGCCAGCTCGCCCGAGTTGACTCGTCTGCTCAAGCTGATTGACCGGTTCCCGGAATTGCTGCGCCTGCAACAGCGTCAAGGCATGTTGCGGGGCCTGCGCAAGACCATTGAAAAACGCATGGACAAGCAATGGCGCAAACTGCGTGTGGCCATCGCCGAGCCGGGGCACGATCGGCATGACCTGCGCTTGTTGATCAAGCGCGTGCGATACGCTGCCGAAGCCTATCCGCTGCTCAGTCATCAGCCGAAAAACATGCAGGCCCGGCTCAAGTCCGCACAAGGCGAACTGGGCGACTGGCATGATCATCTGCAATGGCTGGCGCAGGCTGCCGAACAACCTGATCTGGCTCCCTGTGTGCCGGGCTGGCAAATCGGCATAGTACGTGCCGAGCGCAAGGCCGAAGCCTCGCTCAAACGCCTGGCCAAGGCCTGCTTCTGATCCAGTAATTTGTTGTGGATCAAGTCATTCAGGCCGCAAAAATGGCCATTATGCGGCGTGTCGTTAACTAAGAGGATGGTTATCATCCATCCACTTGTGTGTTGACGTGTGGAGTGAGCATGACCTTTTCTGAACTGATCGATGCGCTGCATCGTGATCCGCGCTCCGTCACGATCCCTGCCGAATGGTCGCAGGGACGTGCCTGCTTTGGCGGACTCATGGCTGCGCTGACCTACGAAGCGATGCGTGCACAGGTGCCGGAAGGGCGGCCGGTTCGTTCGCTGGCGATCACCTTTGTCGGGCCGGCCGCGCCCGGGGTGCCGATTGCTTTCGAGGTCGACATCCTGCGTCATGGCAAGGCAGTCAGTCAGGTGCTGGGACGCGCCATGCAGAACGGTCAGGTAATGACTCTGATACAAGGCAGCTTCGGTGCCCCTCGGGAATCAATGATCACCTTTTCCGCGGAGGCCGCGCCGGTCCTCAAACCGGTTGAACAATGCCCGGAGTTGCCGTTCGCCAGCGGCGTAATGCCTGACTACCTGCGTTTCATGGACATCCGTTGGGCATTGGGCGGCATGCCGTTCAGCAATACCCCATCGCCTGCGATAGGCGGCTACGTGCGCTTTCGCGGTGAGCCACACGCCACGGCCATGAGCGAAGCGCACATTCTGGCGCTTGTGGACACCTGGCCGCCTGCCATATTGCCGCATCTGGACAAGCCGGCCCCCGGCAGTTCACTGACCTGGACCATTGAGTTCGTCCAGCCGCAGCCATCGCTCGATACCCAGCAGTGGTGCAGCTATCGCGCAGTCATCGAGCATGCCCGCGATGGCTACGGTCATACCGCCGCGGCATTGTGGAGCCCCGACGGCGAGCTGATCGCAATCAGTCGCCAGACGGTCACCGTGTTTGGCTGACCGGCAACCGGATCAAGGTTTGCGAGCGGCCCGTGCGGCGTTCTGGCGCTGAAAACCCAGCGCCGCCACCAAGCCAATCACGCCGATGGCAACCGATGAAAGGCTTTCGGAAAACAGGCCGTTGAGGATCAGCAGGACCGCCAGAATGAACAGCGGTACGGCGATCAGGTACAGGGCCAGACTGGTCGAGTGCTCCTGACTGTCGTTGCTGTCACGCCATTGATTCAATTGCAGATCGGAAAGTGGCTTGTTCATGATGCGGTCCTCTTCAGGTAACGCGTAAAGCGTCGTTCAATGCCTGAAGGATAGGCCCGCGCGCAGAGGGCTGACGAGTCAAGCCTGTCTATCGCGGCGATAGCCTGTTACAGCTTGAGCTGGCCAATGGCGGCATTCAGTTCGCCTGCCAGCGTAGCCAGCTCGTCACTGGTGCTGGCCGAGTCAACCGTCTGGATCACCGTGCGTTCGGTGACATCGCGGATACTCACCACTGCACGGTTCATCTCCTCGGCGACCTGGCTTTGCTGCTGGGCAGCGACGGCGATCTGCGTGTTGCTTTCGCGCATCTGTGCCACGGCACCGGCAATCGCCGCCAGCGCATCACCGGCTTCCCGCGCCTGCTGCACGCATTCGTCGGCTTTGTACGAACTTTCCTGCATGAAATCCACGGCATCGCGGGTGCCGCTTTGCAGGGTCGAGACCATCGTGGTGATTTCATCGGTGGAGGTCTGCACCCGTTTCGCCAGATTGCGTACTTCGTCGGCGACCACGGCAAACCCCCGACCCATTTCCCCGGCGCGTGCGGCTTCGATGGCTGCGTTGAGGGCGAGCAGATTGGTTTGTTCGGCAATGCTGTGGATGACGTTGACCACGCCGTTGATCTTCTGGCTGTCTTCGGCCATGCGCTGGATCATTTCCGCCGTTTGCTGCACGCCGCTGGAAAGCCCCGCGATGGACACCTGCACACGGTCGACCACTACTTTGCCGCTGCCCGCCAGTGCGTCAGCCGTCTGCGACTGATCGCGGGTGGCTGTAGCGTGCTGGGCAATGTGATGGACCGTGGCAGTCATTTCGTTGATGGCCGTGGCCACCTGATCGGTTTCGCTTTGCTGACCGAGCATGCCTTGGCGCACTTCCTTCATGCCCGCCGCCAGATGCGCTGCGCCCTGATCGAGGCGGCCAGCGGTTTGCGAAACAGTGTTGACCACTCGCTGATAACCGGCCTGCATGGCATTGAAGGCCTTGGCCATCTGCCCGACCTCATCGTCACTGCGGTTGGGAACACGGGCCGCCAGGTCGCCGCTTTTTTCGACGTGCAGCATCACGTCTTTGAGTGCGTTGAGCTGGCTGAGCAGAAAGCGAATCAGCAGCTGCGAGGCACAGAGCATCAATAACATCAGCACAAAAACCGCCATTGCGTAGTGCGTGAAGCGATCCAGCAGGATTTGCATGAAGGTCGGGGTGAATGCCAGTAGCGCAATCCGTTGCTCGGCGCCTCGGGTGATGATCTGCGCACCGCTCAGCCACTGATCGCCAGCGGGCTTGTCCAGCGTCACCCAGTCGCGCGCGTCAGCCAGTTCCGGCAGCGCCAGGCCATCGACAACCGGTGTCTGACCCTGGCGGTACGTCAGTAATGTATCGCTGGAGGGCAGCGCTGCGTCGACGGGCCAGGCGGCGAGCAGGCGCGCCTGCGCTTGTGCTGCCTGACGCGACGCATCCGTGCGCGCGTGTTGTTCAGTTTGCATGGCGTACAGCACCAGCAACAGGGTGGTGACAAAAGCGACCGCGTTGACGGCCCAGAACTTATATTTCAGTGACAGGTTGCCAAGCCATGAGCCCATGAGTGGTCTTCTTCGGTAATCGGTTGAGATAGCAGCAAGATGCCATCACTGTGCCTCAGTCAACGAAGAGAGCCTTGATGCGGGTCAACAAAGCTGCAGATTTTCATCCTCTGAGGTGTCCTTCAGCACCGGCAAAGCAAAAAACTGCTGCGCGCAATCAGTGCTGTGGCGTGCGAGGTCTTCCTGCGTTTCGCCCCGGTGCAAGGCTACTTCGCGCAAGACTTCCGGCAGGTAAGCCGGCTCGTTGCGACCGTTTTTCGGCTTGGGACGCAGGCTGCGTGGCAGCAGGTAGGGCGCATCGCTTTCCAGCATCAGCCGGCCGCGAGGGATGTTGCCCACCAGCGCATGCAGGTGGGTTCCGCGTCGTTCGTCGCAGATCCAGCCGGTGATGCCGATATGCAGATCAAGGTCCAGGTAACTGAACAGCGCGGCGCGCTCACCGGTGAAACAGTGCACGACTGCCGCGGGCAGACGGTCGCGGTAGTCGCGCAGAATCTCCAGCAACCGCTGGTTGGCGTCGCGCTCGTGGAGGAACACCGGTAATTGCAGTTCCACGGCCATGGCCAGGTGCGCCTCCAGGACCTTTTCCTGCTGGGGGCGAGGCGAGAAATCGCGATTGTAATCCAGGCCGCATTCACCCACGGCGCGAACGCGATTTTCCCTGAGCAGGGCATGCAACTGTTTCTCGGTGTCGCCGGTCCAATCGCTCGCTGAATGCGGGTGGATTCCCGCCGTGCAGAACAGACGTTGCGCGCTTTCATCCAGCTCGTGACACAGCTGCAAGGCGTGTTCGCTGCCCTCGACACTGGTGCCGGTCACCACCAGTTGTTCGACGCCTGCGGCGTAGGCACGGTCGAGTACCGCCTGTCGCTGCGAGGCGAAGCTTGCGTTGGTCAGATTGACGCCGATGTCGATGAGTTGCATGGTGCTACCTCCAGCTGAAGGCTGCCGAGCATACCAGAGCTCTGGCCACAACAAGAAAACGCTGGGTATTCAAGCGATTGAACCTAAGGGTTCAACGATTTCCTTCGCTGCTCGATGCTGCTGCGTGACCTCAAGATTTCCTTTTTCCTGTTTCTTTCCGGCATTGCCCTGGGGAAGTGAATGATCCGATCCGCGCTTGTGTCTTTGATGTGCCTGTTACCGCTGCTGCCCTTGCAGGTTTCTGCTCGTCAGACCGGTCCCGAGGTCGTGCAGCACACGGTGCAGGTGCGCGATTTACCGGCGATTCGCAGCAGCAAGGTGCTGCGCGTGCTGGTCAATCAGAGCCGTAACAGCTCCGGCGACGTCAAGGGTCAGGAAATCGGCGTCGAATATCATCGCCTGCAAGCCTTCGAGCAGTACCTTAACAGCCACTCCCGTGCGGGGCAGAAGATCACGATCAAGGTCATCCCCAAGGCCAAGAACCAGCTGCTCACCGCCTTGCAGCGCGGAGAAGGCGACATGATCGCGCCCGGCGAGCTGCTCGATGTCAGCGACGCCAAGGGCATTCAGGCCAGCGCACCGATCGTGCACGACGTGCCTCTGGTGCTGGTCGGCGTTCGCGGTCAGCGCAGTGTGCGCCGTGTGGATCAATTGTCCGGAAAGACCCTGAGCCTGCCCACCGGCAGTGCTGCCGACGAAGCCTTGCATCAGGTCAATCGACAACTGGAGCTGCGCAAGCTGCCTCTGGCAAAAATCGAATGGGTCGACCCCAGTCTGGCCGTCGAGGATGTGCTGGAAATGGTCCAGGCCGGAATCTATCCGATGACGCTGGTCGAGCAGCCGATTGCCGAGCGCTGGGCGAGGATCATGCCCAAACTGCGCATCGAACGCGGCCTGACCTTGCAGACCCACGGTGATATCAGCTGGTTTGTACGTGACAACGCCACCCAGTTGCGGGCCAGTGTCGACGATTTCCTCAAAGACTATAAGCCGTCGGCCCAGCAGGATCAGGTGTTCGCCAACGCGTACAAGAACACCTACAAGGTCAACAACCCGCTAGTGCGCAACAACCTGCAGCGTCTTGAACAACTGCGTCCGATGCTGCAGCGCCATGCCGATGCGCAGGGCATGGACTGGCTTGACCTGGCAGCCCTCGCGTTCAAGGAATCCAAACTCGACCCGTCTGCCAAGGGCAGTGGCGGCGCGACAGGCTTGTTGCAGATCACGCCTTCGGCAGCGAAAAGCGTTGGCGTGCCGAGCATCCAGAGCGCTGACGACAACATCCGAGCCGGTTCGCGCTACATGGCGCTGATCCAGCGCAAGTATTTCTCCAGTAAACGGGTCAACGAACGCGAGCGCATGGCATTCGTGATGGCCGCCTATAACCTGGGACCTGAGCGCGTGCAGGGTATGCGCGAGGAAGCGCGGCGTCGCGGGCTGAATCCGAACCAGTGGTTCTTCCAGACCGAGCGCGTGGCGATGGAGCAGGGCGGTGCCAATGTCGTGGCGTTCGTGAACAGCGTGAACAAGTACTACCTGGCCTTTGATCGCGAGCGCGACTCGCTGGAAAAGAGCGGGCCCAAACCAGCGCTAAAACGCTAAAGATCGATTTATTCGATTTTTATATGCCGTTATTTGCGGTTTTTACATGAGTGAATTTGATTATCATGGCGCCACTCGTTGTTAATCACCCATCACTCACGGAAAGTCCTCCATGAACACATTGATCAAGTCGGTCCTCACCACTCGCGCCGGTTACGGCCTGACTGTCCTGCGCGTCATCGTCGGTATCGCGTTCATCGCGCACGGCAGCCAGAAACTGTTCGGCGCCTTCGGTGGTTATGGCCTCGAAGGCACTGCGCAGTACATGGAAAGCCTGGGCCTGACGCCGGGTTACCTGATGGCGCTGATGTCGGGCAGCGCCGAATTCTTTGGTGGCCTGGGCCTGCTGCTGGGGCTGCTGGCTCGTCCCGCTGCGGTCGTGGTGATCCTGCTGTTGCTGGTGGCGATCTTCACCGTGCACATCCACAACGGCTTCTTTATGGCCAACAACGGCTACGAGTACGCGCTGGCACTGCTTGGCGGTGCCGTGGCAGTACTCATCGAAGGTGCAGGCAAGTTGTCGCTGGACCGTATCATCGCCCGATAACCAGCTACGCTTGCTGTGCAATGCCCGCTCTTGTAGCGGGCCTTGTGCGTTTGCAGGCACCCGCCATGAATGGCAATTGACAATGAATGGGACGTTTCTCTAGGATGCGTGCTCAAGCGCCGATTTAACAACTACTTGCGGGGCGCCTGGCAAGGCTGAAGTCTTGTCGAAATACCGCTAAAACGTTGGTTCGGTGTTGCCTCTCACCGCTGCCCAGCGGATCTTGCGAGGCAGAGAAACCACCATGAACAACCTGCGCCCCCTCATTCGTCTTTCCCCGATCAGCACGGTCTTGTCCCGCAAGAACCCGAAAATCCTTCTCAGCGGTTCCCATCAGCCCACGTTGTTGCGCTATCTCGACGGCTGGCCGCGTCGGCGTGGCGGCTCCTGTGCGTTTCTGATTCAGTTCGCCGAGACCCACCAGTCGCTGAGTCATTTTGCCGACGATCAATTCGACCTCGCCGTGGTGCAATCGCCGCAGGCAGATGATGTCGGGCAGGTGATTCATGACCTGACCCGCATCGCCCGGCAGGGTCTGATTACGCTGGGTTGAATCGCCTGATTCAGCCAATGGGCATAGAAGGCATATTGCTGGCCCCCGACGCGTGAACGGACAGGCAAAATCGCCGCCTTATCAAAGGATTAGGTGGTTTTCGCATGCGTTTGGTCTATTGTGCTCTGGCGTGCCTGACGCTTTCCGGGCTGGCTTTTTCCGTTCAGGCCAGAAACGCCACGGAAAACGAGCGTTATCTGTGTCGTTGGGGCTCGGCTATTGCGGGCGGTGCGCAGGCCTCCAAGTTATCAGGCGTTACTCGCTATGGCGCGCGGCAGAAGCTGCAGGCGCGCAAGTTTGCCAAACAATGGATGCGGCCCATGGCATTGCGTATCACGGAACAGACCTACGACAGCGAGTCGCGGCTCAAGCCTGATGCGGTGACCAAGGTCTATTACGACGGCTGCATCCAGCATGAGGTGGCGCGACGTTGAGTCTTTGTCGCCTGTCGAACTGATTTTTGCCGGGCCGGAGAAACTTCTTGAGTACAAAGATCATCACCCGTGACGGGCATGAAGCCCTGAAGAAAGAACTCGACTACCTGTGGCGAGAGCACCGGCCCGACATTACGCAAAAGGTCGCCTGGGCGGCATCGCTCGGGGATCGCAGCGAAAACGCCGATTACCAGTACAACAAGAAGCTGCTGCGTGAGATCGACCGACGCGTGCGCTATCTGCGCAAGCGCCTCGAAGACATGCGTGTCGTGCAGTATTCGCCGGAGCAGGAAGGGCGGGTGTTCTTCGGTGCCTGGGTCGAGATCGAAAACGAAGCGGGCGATCTCAAGAAATTCCGCATTGTCGGTTATGACGAAATCTATGGGCGCAACGACTACATCTCCATCGACTCGCCCATGGCGCGCGCCTTGCTGAAGAAGGAGGTGGGCGACGAAGTGCTGGTCAACACGCCCGAAGGCGAGAAACTGTGGTTCGTGAACTCGATTGATTACGAGAAGTGAGGCCGGACGCAGAGCGTCCGCAATTGCATTCTCACGCGGAGCGTTGATCGCTATACACAACTCCCGATAAGCGCGGAGAGTGGGGCTAAAACTTAGCGTCAGGCAGGATGCAGATCTCTGTGTGGAGTGACCGGGGCGGCGATCCGCATTGCTCACGAAGACGTTAGCCCAAACGCCCTGTTTCTGAAGGCTGTACCGGCCTCTTCGCGAGCAAGCTCGCTCCCACTGGATTTGTGAGTAGCCTCACCCCTCGCGCAGCACGGTCAGCGGGCTGACGTTCAGTGCGCGGCGGGTGCCGAATACACCGGCACCACCGACCAGCAGGGCACCGATCACCGGGAGCAGCAGTAGCCATGGATGTGGCTGCCATTCCAGCGAAAAGGCGTAGCGGTACAGCACGAAGCTCACCAGCTCACAGCCCAACGCCGCCAGTACGCCACTGGCAGCCCCCAGCAAACCGAATTCGATGCGCCGCGACTTGATCAGCAGCGCTCGCTCTGCGCCCAGTGCGCGCAGCAGTGCGCCTTGCCGGATGCGTTCGTCCAGCGTGGCCTGCAATCCGGAAAACAGCACCGCGATACCTGCGGCCAGCACGAACAGCAGAACGAACTGCACGGCCAGGGTCACCTGATCGAGGATGCTGCGTACCTGCGCGAGCAGGGCCTCTACACCCAGAATGCTGATGGACGGGTAGGCGCGCGACAGCTCGACGATCTGCTTGTCCTGGCCGGGTGGCAGGTAAAAGCTGGTCAGGTAAGTGGTCGGCAAGTCGGCGAGGGTGCCGGGCTGGAAAATCATGAAGAAGTTGGGCTGGAAGGTATCCCAGTTCACGTCCCTGAGGCTGGTGACCACGGCTTCGCGGGTCAGTCCGCCGACGATGAAGCTCAGGCGGTCGCCGAGTTTGATTTTCAGGCTGTCGGCCAGTTTGGCCTCGATCGAGACACCGGGCGTGGCATCACTTTGCCCGGAATCAGGCAACGCTTTCCACCAGTTGCCGGCAGTCAGGGTATTGCCCTCGGGAAGCTCGGCGGCCCAGGTCAGGCTCAGGTCGCGACGCGTGGCATTTTCACCGCGCGAATCCTTGGTCACGAAGTTGCTGACCGGTTCACCGTTGATGCTGGTCAGGCGTCCTGGCACCACCGGGTAAAGGGGCGCCGCGTGAGTGGACAGCTTGCTCAGGGTCTGGGCGAAGTTTTCTTTGTCGGCTGGCAGTACGTTGAGCACGAAATAGTTCGGTGCATCCTTGGGCAGCTGATTTTGCCAGGTGTCGAGCAGCTCACCGCGCAGCAGCGCGATCAAGCCCATCGACAGCAGAATCAGTCCGAAAGCCAGTGATTGTCCGGCAGCGGCCAGCGGGTAACGCAGCAGTTGCCCCAAACCCAGTCGCCAGGGCAGCGAGGCGCCGGACAGCAGGCGGCGCAGGCTGTTGAGCGCCAGTAACAGCAGACTGCCGAGCAGCAGCGCGGCGACGATGCCGCCACCCAGCAGGGCGAAGGTCAGGACCAGATCCAGGCTCAGACGCCACATGATCAAGCCCAGCGCGAGCAGCGCTGCGCCATACACAAGCCAGGAGCTGGCGGGGATTGGCAGCATGTCGCGGCGCAGGACGCGCAGCGGCGGCACGCGACCCAGTGCAGCCAGCGGCGGCAGGGCGAAACCGGCCAGCGCTACCAGCCCGGTGCCCATGCCGGCCAGCGCAGGCAGTACGCCGCCTGGCGGAACGGTCGCCGGAAGCAGATTTTGCAGCAGCGCGAACAGACCGAGCTGTGCCAGCCAGCCCAGCAAGGCACCGCTCAGGCTGGCCAGCAAGCCGATGATCGCCAGCTGCAGGCTGAACAGGGTCATCGCCTCGCCGCGCGACAGTCCCAGGCAGCGCAGCAGGGCGCTGGCATCGAAGCGCCTTGCTGCGAATCGGGATGCCGACAGCGCCACGGCAACGCCCGCCAGCAACACTGCGACCAGACTGGCCATATTCAAATAACGTTCGGCCTTGCCCAGTGCGCCGCCAATCTGCTGGCTGCCATCGCGGGCGTCCTTGATTTCCTGATGCGGCTCAAGACCCGGCTCGATGGCTTTGCGATAGGCCGCCAGTGCCTCCGGCGGGCCGCTCCACATCTCCCGATAGGTGACCCGGCTGCCCGGCTGTACCACGCCGGTGGCGGCAAGGTCCTGCAGGTTGATCATCACGCGCGGGGTCAGGCTGTAGAAGTTGCCTGCCCGGTCTGGCTCGTAAGTCAGTATGCGGGTCAGTTTCAAGGTTTTGGAGCCGACATCGAGGTCGTCTCCGACCTTCAGGTCGACCGCAGGAAGCAGGCGTGCCTCGACCCAGGCTTCACCCGGTTGCGGACCGCTGCCAGCCTGTTCCGGCTGGTACAGGTCTGCGGCGCTTTTCAGTTCGCCGCGCAATGGGTAAGCGTCGTCCACTGCCTTGATGCTCGACAGCTGGATACCTGCGTCGGTCGCGATCACGCTGGAAAAGACCACGATCTGCGCATGCTTGAGTTGCAGGCGTTTGCCTTCTTCGACCTGCTCGGCACGCGCCGGGCTCGAGCCTTCGAGGATCAGATCGGCACCCAGGAACTCGGTCGCCCGCAGCAGCATTGCGCCGTTCAGACGGGCGCCGAAATAACCGATGGCGGTGCTCGCCGCCACGGCGACCAGAAGGGCGAAGAACAACACCCGCAATTCTCCGGCGCGGGCATCGCGTATCAGTTGGCGGACAGCGAGGCTCAGCAGGCGGGCAAAAGGCAAACGTGCCATCAAGGCTCCAGCGGGGCGACCAGTCGGCCCCCTTCAAGACGGATGAGGCGACGGCAGCGATGCGCCAGACGCTCATCGTGAGTGACCAGCACCAGCGTGGTGTTGCGCTCCTTGTTCAGTTCGAAGAGCAGGTCGCTGATGCGTTCGCCAGTGTGGCTGTCGAGGTTGCCGGTGGGTTCGTCGGCGAACAGCACGTCGGGGTCGGCTGCGAAGGCGCGGGCAATGGCGACCCGTTGCTGTTCGCCACCCGACAACTGACGCGGCGTGTGGGTCAGGCGCTGGCCAAGGCCCACCCGTTCCAGCAGGTCGCGGGCTTTTTCACGGGCGTCTTTGCGGCCTTCGAGCTCCATCGGCAGCATGACGTTTTCCAGCGCGTTCAGACTGTCGAGTAGCTGGAACGACTGAAACACGAACCCGACGTGCTCGGCCCGCACTCTGGCGCGCTGGTCTTCATCCAGTTCGCTGAGGTTGCGCCCCGAAAGGATGACTGAACCGGCGCTCGGCAGGTCCAGCCCGGCCAGCAAGCCGAGCAGGGTGGATTTGCCCGAACCGGAGGCACCGACGATGGCCAGCGTATCGCCCTTGTTTAGTTCCAGGGAGAGTTCGTGCAGGATGGTCAGGTCACCTTCGGTGCTGGGGACTACTTTGCTGAGGCTTTGGGCACTGAGAATACTTTCACTCATGGAGAATCCGATGCGTGCGTTGTTTTTAAGTGCTGGCCTGGGGTTACTGCTGCTGTCACAGGGCGCGTTGGCGGGCACGGTATTGATCGTTGGGGATAGTATCAGTGCGGCTTTCGGGCTGGATACCCGCGTGGGGTGGGTCAGCCTGCTGGAACAGCGTCTGGGCAAGGAGGGATTCGACGACAAGGTGGTCAATGCCTCGATCAGTGGCGACACCAGTGCAGGCGGCCAGGCGCGTTTGCCTGCGCTGCTTGCAGAGCATAAGCCGGAGCTGGTTATTCTGGAGTTGGGGGGCAACGATGGCCTGCGCGGTCAGCAGCCTGCTCAATTGCAACAAAACCTTTCATCGATGATCGACCGCTCGAAGGCGGCGGGTGCCAAAGTGCTGTTGTTGGGCATGCGTATCCCGCCCAACTACGGGCCACGCTACACCAAGGCCTTTGAAGAGGTTTACAGCAACCTGGCCAAGGAAAAAAAGGTCCCCTTCGTGCCATTCTTTCTCGAAGGTGTAGGCGGGGTGCCTGAACTGATGCAGGCCGATGGTCTGCATCCGGCCGCCGCTGCTCAGGGCAAGTTGCTGGAAAATGTCTGGCCGAGCCTGAAACCGCTGCTTTGAGGCTTTCCCGGGCGGGGGCTTTCGGCTAATGTGGCGCCCCCGATCTGGAGCCCCCCATGCCGCGTCCCGCCTGGTCCCTGTATGCCTATCAAATGCTTGAACCCGATGAGCAGCTGGATCTGTTCGCCTGTCAGGAAGTGCGCGTCCATCTGATCGCTCGCCAATTGGAGCTGGGCGGCTCGATCGACCGTACATTGTGTGGCACGTTGTTGCCGGCCCAACCGCAAATGCGCGCCGTCGAACTGCAGGCCATGCGCGATGAGCGTCTGTGTCCCTTGTGCAAGGCCATCATGGATGCGCAGCGCAGGGGTATGAATCCGATCTGGCCTGAACTCTAGCTGTCATCACTGCCGGAAGGCTAGCCGCAGATATCCCCGATCTGGCAAGGGCCGGTGTACACTTCAGTTCTTGCTTCCATCTCTTTAGTCGTTACCCGAAGGATCTCCCGGATGTTGTCGCGCATTCCAGCCGTTACCCGCTGTCTGTCGCTCGCTGCTCTGTGCGCGGCGAGCTCTGTCCATGCACTGGAGTTTCCGTTGCCGCCGCCCGGCGAAGACATCGTGGGGCAGGTGCAGGTCATCAAGGCCAAATACGAAGACACCTTCGCCGATCTGGGCACCCAATATGATCTGGGCTACCTGGAAATGATCGCTGCCAACCCTGGCGTCGATCCCTGGTTGCCGGGTGCAGGCAAGGACATCGTGCTGCCGACCCGTTTCATTCTGCCGCCGGGTCCGCGCGAAGGGATTGTCATCAACCTTGCCGAATACCGCATGTATTACTACCCCAAGGGGCAGAATGTCGTGCACACCTATCCGCTGGGTGTCGGTCGTGAAGGCTGGGGGTCGCCGATTGGCGTGACCAAGGTGACGGCCAAGACGCCGAACCCGACCTGGACGCCGCCGGCCTCGATCAAGGCCGAGCATGCGGCCGATGGCGATCCGCTGCCGGATGTAGTGCCGGCTGGCCCTGACAATCCGTTGGGGCCGTTCAAGTTCGGTCTGGGGCTTTCCGGCTACCTGATCCACGGCTCGAACAAGAAGTTTGGCATCGGCATGCGCACCAGTCACGGCTGTTTCCGCATGTACAACAATAACGTGCTGGAACTGGCCGACATGGCCCCGGTCGGTACGACCGTGCGCATCATCAGCGAGCCTTACAAGTTCGGCATCAGCGGTGGCAAGGTCTATCTCGAAGCGCACACGCCGGTTGATGACCTGGGCAACCCGTCGGTGGTCGACAAGCACACTGCGGTGATCAATGCGCTGCTCAAGCGTGACGACTTGGCCAACAACCTGCGCATGAACTGGGATGTGGTACGTGATGTGGTTGCGGCCGAAGACGGCATGCCGGTGGAGATCGCAGAACCGGGCAAAGCGCCTGCGAATGCTGAAGAACCGGTGATTTTTCAGTAAACCGTCGCCAGCAATTGCTCTCGTGCCAATGCTCCGCGTTGGCATGCAGTTCGTGACGCTCCGCGTCACAAGTCTTCAGCTCAACACAACGTCATGCCGCGCCCGCAGGAGGCCGCCATACGCGCTTTTCGATCACGATGGCACAGACGACGCAGAGTGCGACGTAAGTGACGGCTGAGCCCTGGCACTGATCCGGGGGTAGCATGGCAGGACGCCAGGCTAGCCGCACCGGGCCATGGATGGCCCGTTGCGGCGACCCCCGGAGCAGTGACAGGGCGAAGGAACCCGACGAAGTCGGGCCGGAAACGGAGCCAGGGGCTTTGGTCACTTTGGCCCCTTCAAAGTGACTCGCCGAGGGGCGAAAAGGTGACCTGAGCCGAACCTTAATCCAACTGAAAAAAGAAAAACCGCCATGTGACGCAGAGCGTCACGAACTGCGTGCCAACGCGGAGCGTTAGCACGATAGTCAAAAGAGAGTCATCGGGTCTTAGCCCTGTTCCTGGAGTCATTCAGGCTATTGCACGCAATCACCGAGCCAGAAAACAGGCAAAAAAAAGCCGACCCGTTGCCGGGTCGGCTTTCAATAATCCCGGAGGATTATTACTTGCGGCTGGCTTTGTCCAACATGCGCAGAGCGCGCTCGTTGGCTTCGTCAGCAGTTTGCTGAGCTTTTTGAGCAGCAGCCATAGCTTCGTCAGCCTTGCGGTAGGCTTCGTCGGCACGTGCTTGCGAACGAGCTGCTGCGTCTTCGGTAGCTGTCAGACGAGCTTCGGTTTCTTTGGATACGCTGCTGCAACCGGTAGCCAGAACTGCGGCCAGAGCCAGAGCAGAGAATTTCAGAACGTTGTTCATCGTGTTCACCTTCAAGGAATTTTTTTTCAAATTAGTCATCTCTCGAAAATGAGAAAACGACCGGCGTACATAGTACCCATTGTTTGTAGTAAGTAAACGGACCCGGCGCAAGAAGCTGCTAAAATTCCTCGCTTTGAAAGCGTTCCGCGTTACTTCTCAAGCGTTCTGTACAAAAACTATCCACTTTAACGGGACCCATGCCGTGCTGAAGCGTTCCCGACAGTTCTCATCAGCCCTGGGCTGATCGACTGTCGGTCGGCACGCGAATATTTAAAGGTGTTTTTACATCGACCGCGCTTGAGCATAGTCGCTAATGGCGCCTACTATCTCAATGTGATGTCCGTCGAGATCGGCAGTGCTCTACCGGTGTCGAAAACAGGCACTGGGTGGCGTAGATGTTCCTTCGCCTGAAAAAGACCGGTAAGGTAGGGGTCAAATTCCAAGACCCGCGAGGAGTAGCGATGAGCGAGGCGTTGTCCATCCACCATGACGAAGTCGGCCACCATTTCGAAATCATTATCGACGGCCACCGTGCCTATCTGACGTATATGGATCTCGGCAAGCAGACCCTGGACTTCTATCGGACCTTCGTACCGGACGCCTTGCGGGGTCGCGGAATTGCCGCCGCCCTGACCAAGGAGGCGCTCGACTATGCCGACAGCATGGGCTATTCCGTCATACCGTCCTGCTCTTATGTCGAGCGCTATATGGAGCTGCATGATCTGCAGTCGCAGGCGGCCAAGCTCTGAAGACCTGTAGCTACCGACAGCAAGCATAAAAAAACGCCGAGCATTTGCTCGGCGTTTTCGTTATTGCAGTGCAGTCGGTCAGGCAATTACTTGCGCTTGCGAGCTGGCAGCACATCCTTGAGTTTCGCGTGCATGCTGCGCAAGGTCTTTTCAGTGCTTTCCCAATCGATGCAGGCATCGGTGATGGACACGCCGTACTGCAATTCCGACAGGTCCTTGGGAATCGCCTGGCAGCCCCAGTTCAAATGGCTCTCGACCATCAAACCGATGATCGATTCGTTGCCTTCCAGGATCTGGTTGGCGACGTTTTCCATCACCAGCGGTTGCAGCGCCGGGTCCTTGTTGGAGTTGGCATGGCTGCAGTCGACCATGATGTTCGGGCGAATGCCGGACTTGTTCAGCGCCTGCTCGCAGAGCGCAACGCTGACCGAGTCATAGTTGGGCTTGCCGTTGCCGCCGCGCAGCACCACATGACCGTAGGCATTGCCTTTGGTGGTCACGATCGACACGCCGCCTTCCTGGTTGATACCCAGGAAACGATGCGGGCTCGACACCGATTGCAAGGCGTTGATGGCAACCGTCAGGCCGCCGTCGGTGCCGTTTTTGAAGCCGACTGCCGAGGACAGGCCCGAAGCCATCTCACGGTGAGTCTGGGATTCTGTGGTGCGCGCGCCGATGGCCGACCAGCTGATCAGGTCCTGCAGATACTGCGGAGAGATCGGGTCCAGGGCTTCGGTGGCGGTGGGCAGCCCCATTTCGGCCAGATCCAGCAGTAGCTGTCGACCGATGTGCAGGCCGTCCTGGATCTTGAACGAGTCATCCAGGTACGGGTCGTTGATCAGACCTTTCCAGCCTACCGTGGTGCGTGGCTTCTCGAAGTAGACGCGCATCACCAGATACAGCGTGTCGGATACTTCCGCCGCCAGTGCCTTGAGACGCTCGGCGTACTCCTTGGCTGCCTTCAGGTCGTGGATCGAGCACGGGCCGATCACAATGAACAGGCGGTGATCATGGCCATCGAGAATGTTGCGAATCACTTCGCGACCCTGGCTGACGGTCTGCAGGGCAGCATCGGTCAGGGGGATGTCGCGCTTGAGCTGATCCGGAGTGATCAGAGTCTCGTTGGAGGCAACGTTGAGGTCGTCAATCGGTAAATCAGCCATCGTGTTACTCATCAGGTCGCGGGTACTGGCCGCCAACGGTCCCCCGTGCGGCGGTGCCCAGCAGGTTTGAGCGCAGCGGGGAGCCGAACCTTAGCGCGTTATCGCGTTGTTCGACAATAAGTAAACGAGGTATCGGCCAGGTCTTTGGCCGAGATGCGCTGCCTTATTGCAAGACAATCCGCTGCGACGGATAGTGTACGGCCGCAAATAGCGAGACAGTCAAGGGAGAGGTCATGAGTGTTGATTCCCGTCGTCCGCGCGTCGGCATCATAGGTACGGGTGCCATCGGGGGCTTTTACGGATTGATGCTGGCGCGTGCCGGATACGATGTGCATTTTCTGCTGCGCAGCGAGTTTGACACGGTGGTGCGCGAAGGTTTGCAGGTCAAAAGCGCCGTGCATGGCGAGCTGTCCCTCAAGCCTGTTCAGGCGTATCGCTCGGCGGCTGAAATGCCACCTTGTGACTGGCTGCTGGTCGGCACCAAGAGCACCGGCAATGCCGCGCTCGGTCCGATCATTCGCCAGGCGGCTGCGCCGAACGCCAGCGTGCTGCTGTTGCAGAACGGTCTGGCTGTCGAAGACCAATTGCGTAACGTCCTGCCCGACAGCCTGCACATACTCGGCGGGCTGTGCTTCGTCTGCGTCAACCGGGTTGCGCCCGGCGTCGTCGCCCATGAAGCCTTCGGCGCGGTCAGTGTCGGCTATCACAGCGGCCCGGCGAAAGATGAGGCGAGCCGCATGGCGGTTGTCGAAGCCTGCGCGGCCCTGTTCAGGACAGCCGGCATCGACGCGCCGGTCATGGCCAATCTGCAACAGGCCCGCTGGCAGAAGCTGGTCTGGAATGTGCCCTACAACGGGCTATCGGCCTTGTTGCAGACCAGTACCGGCCGATTGATGGCCGACCCTGACAGCCAGGCCTTGATCCGGTCGCTGATGGACGAGGTCGTGCAGGGCGCCGAGGCCTGTGGGCATGCGTTGCCGCCGGGTTTCGCGCAGCATCTGTTTACGGTGACCGAAAGCATGCCGGATTACAGGCCCAGCATGTACCACGACCTGGCCGAAAGACGCCCGCTGGAGCTGGACGCCATTTATGCCAGGCCCCTCGCAGCAGCGCTTGCCGTCGGGTTTGACATGCCTCGCGTGCGGGCGCTTTATCAGGCACTGGCGTTCATTGATCGGGGCAACCACCCGGCAAGCAAGGAGTGATTCATGACAGAAGCTGAAGACCACAAGCTGGTACTGGCGATTTCATCGCGTGCGCTGTTCGATCTGCGCGACAGTCATGAGGTGTACATGGCCGATGGGGTCGAGGCCTACCGCAAGTATCAGATCGAACATGAGGACGAAATCCTCGCGCAGGGCGATGCCTTCCCGCTGGTCGAAAAATTGCTGAGCCTCAATGCCAGTCTGCAAAAGGCGCGCGTCGAAGTGGTGCTGGTGTCGCGCAACAGTGCCGATACCGGGCTGCGGGTCTTCAACTCGATTCAGCACTATGGGCTCGACATCAGCCGCGCCGCCTTTGCCGGCGGGCGCAGTCCTTATCCTTATCTCGCAGCGTTTGGCTGCCACCTGTTTCTCTCCACGCATGCCGAGGATGTACGCAGCGCCCTGGATGCCGGGTTCGCGGCCGCGACCATCCTTTCGGGTGGTGCACGGCGTGCAGCCAGCGCCGAGTTGCGGATTGCCTTCGATGGCGACGCCGTATTGTTTTCCGACGAATCAGAGCGGGTTTACCAGAGCGGCGGGCTGGCAGCCTTTCAGGCCAGCGAGCGTGAGTGGGCTCGCGAACCGTTGCGCGGCGGACCTTTCAAGCCGTTTCTCGCCGCACTCAATCAGCTGCAGCGCGAGTTTCCCGACGCGAGCTGCCCGATTCGCACCGCGCTGGTCACGGCTCGCTCGGCACCTGCTCATGAGCGCGTGATTCGTACCTTGCGCGAATGGGATATTCGTCTGGACGAGTCGCTGTTTCTCGGTGGTTTGCAAAAGTCGGCCTTCCTTGAAGCGTTCGCCGCCGATGTGTTTTTCGACGATCAGCCCGGCCACTGCGAGAAGGCGCGTGATGTGGTCGCGACGGGTCACGTTCCGCACGGCATCAGCAACGAAATAGTGCCACTTGCCGACGGGGGCTGAGAAGTCCGCCGTCACAGCCGATGATGCGCTGCTACGCTGAGTCAATCTCCGCCATTCCGGTTGTACGGGAGGTTGTATGGTCCGTTCGATGCTGTATGCCGCAGACCTCGGTCTGTACGCGCCTTATGTAACGCAGCACGCGCTGGCGCTGGCTCGAACGTTCAACGCCGAGCTGTACGTCATCCATGTCGTCGAGCCTCTGGGCCTGTTCGCCGAGTCGGTGCTGCAGAGTTACCTGGGCGAGGACGCGCTGAAAGAGCTTCGCGGCAAAGGTGTGAATGCGTTTCTGAGTGGAATAGAGCAACGAATGCTCGACGGGTTTCGTGAAGAATTGGGCGAAGGGCACTCGGACCTGTCCCTGATTCGTACGGTGCGTGTCGTTCAGGGCGAGCCTGCCAGCGTGATTCTCGAACAGGCGCACAGGCTGAATGTGGATTTGCTGGTGGTCGGCAGTCACAGCCGCAGGATGGAAGAGGGCACCTCTATAGGCCGCACGGCTGCCAGGGTCCTGCAGTTTTCCGACGTGCCGGTCTACATGGTTCCGATGATGTTGAAAAAGGGGCGGGGGTAGAGGGAAGGTCCAATTGGTGGTTTTAATGAAATCGAGCGTGCGATCACCTTACAAAGGTGATAAAAAGTTCTAGAATTATTCGTCTCACCATTAATCCAGTTATATACCGTCGCCGATACCCATAGGGTTTATCTGCTTTGAGGGATACATATGAAGCTCCAACAACTGCGCTACATTTGGGAAGTGGCGCACCACGACCTCAACGTTTCCGCGACGGCCCAGAGCCTTTACACCTCCCAGCCCGGCATCAGCAAGCAGATCCGTCTGCTTGAAGATGAACTGGGCGTCGAGGTTTTCGCCCGCAGCGGCAAGCACCTGACGCGTGTGACACCTGCAGGCGAGCGCATCATCACGACAGCGGGCGAGATCCTGCGCAAGGTCGAGAGCATCAAGCAGATTGCCCAGGAATTCTCCAACGAGAAGAAGGGCACGCTGTCGATTGCCACCACTCACACTCAGGCGCGCTACGCCTTGCCGCCGGTGATCAGCAACTTCATCAAGCAATACCCTGATGTCGCGCTGCACATGCACCAGGGCTCACCGATGCAGATCGCCGAAATGGCTGCTGACGGGACGGTTGACTTCGCCATCGCCACCGAGGCGCTCGAGCAGTTCAGCGATCTGGTGATGATGCCGTGCTATCGCTGGAACCGTTGCATTGTCGTGCCGCAGGGTCACCCGTTGACCAAGGCGCCGAAGCTGACGCTGGAACTGCTGGCTGAATACCCGATCGTGACTTACGTCTTCGGCTTCACCGGTCGTTCCAAGCTGGACGAAGCGTTCAGCCATCGCGGGCTGGTGCCCAAGGTCGTGTTCACGGCGGCGGATGCCGACGTGATCAAGACCTACGTCAGGCTGAACCTGGGGGTGGGTATCGTGGCAAGAATGGCGATAGACGAGGCAGTGGACAGCGACCTGGTGGTGCTCGATGCCAGTGATCTGTTCGAGTCCAGCGTGACAAAAATCGCCTTCCGTCGCGGCACCTTCCTGCGTGGCTTCATGTGCGATTTCATCGAGAAATTCGCGCCGCACCTGACCCGTGAAGTCATGGCCAAGGCGATTCAGTGCCATAACAAGCAGGAAATGGAAGAGCTGTTTGCCAATGTCGAGCTGCCGGTGCATTAGAAGCAGTTTTGAGCTACAAGCTGCAAGCTGCAAGTAAAAGCGCGCAGGCTGTAGCTTGTAGCTTGTAGCTTGTAGCTTGTAGCTTGTAGCTTGTAGCTTGTAGCTTGCCGCTCGCGACATTAGTCGCGCGCTATCAGGTTGCCCGCATGCAGTCCGCATTCCTTCTGCGTGGCTTCTTCCCACCACCAGCGACCCTCGCGCTCGTGCTGGTTCGGCAATACCGGGCGGGTGCAGGGTTCGCAGCCGATGCTGATGAAGCCGCGCTCGTGCAGGCTGTTGTAGGGCAGCTCCAGCATGCGGATGTAGCCCCAGATTTCCTCGCTGCTCATCTGTGCCAACGGGTTGAATTTGTACAGCGTGCGCTCGGCTGTTGAAAAGGCGCTGTCGATTTCCACTGCGGCAACGGCGCTGCGGGTGCCGGGGCTCTGATCACGGCGCTGGCCGGTTGCCCAAGCGCTGACGCCAGACAGTTTGCGCCGCAGCGGCTCGATCTTGCGGATGCCGCAGCATTCGCCATGGCCGTCCCGGTAAAAGCTGAACAGGCCCTTTTCCTTGACGAAAGGTTCAAGCTTGCTGTGATCAGGCGACACAATCTCGATCTCGATCTTGTAGTGCTCGCGGACCTGCTCGATGAAGCGGTAGGTTTCCGCATGCAGGCGCCCTGTATCGAGGCTGAAGACCTTGACGTTCTTGTTCAGCTTCCAGGCCATGTCGACCAGAACCACGTCCTCGGCACCGCTGAAAGAGATCCACAGTTCGTCGCCGAAGTGCTCGAAGGCCAGTTTCAGAATGTCTTGTGCAGATTTGTTCGCATAGGTCGTCGCCAGTTCAGCGACGTCGAAAGGTTGGCTCATCAGGCGGCTTCCTAAAATGCAAGAGTGGCGCTTAAGCGCTCGTGATGGCGGCAATGGTAACAAAATCCGCTGTTCAGTGGCCGCTGCCAGCGGCTAGAGTGCCACTTCCGCCGAGAGTGAATGGTCTGAGGAGTGTGCTGTGGAAATTGCCTGTCTGGACCTTGAGGGTGTTCTGGTCCCGGAAATCTGGATCGCCTTTGCCGAGAAAACCGGCATCGAATCGCTGCGTGCCACCACGCGGGACATTCCCGATTACGACGTGCTGATGAAGCAGCGCCTGCGCATTCTCGATGAACATGGCCTGAAACTAGCGGATATTCAGGAAGTGATCGGCACCCTCAAGCCCCTGGAGGGCGCCGTGGAGTTCGTCAACTGGCTGCGCGAGCGGTTTCAGGTGGTGATTCTCTCGGACACGTTCTACGAGTTTTCTCAGCCGCTGATGCGGCAACTGGGTTTTCCGACCCTGCTGTGTCATCGCCTGATCACTGACGAGACCGACCGGGTGGTCAGTTACCAGTTGCGCCAGAAAGACCCCAAGCGACAGTCGGTGCTGGCCTTCAAGAGCCTGTATTACCGGATCATTGCTGCCGGCGATTCGTACAACGACACGACCATGCTGGGCGAGGCCGACGCTGGTATCCTGTTCCACGCTCCTGACAACGTGATCCGCGAATTCCCGCAGTTTCCGGCGGTGCACACTTTCGATGACCTGAAAAAGGAATTCATCAAGGCCTCGAATCGGGATTTGATGCTTTGAGGGCGAAGCCTCCGTTGCGCGCGACTGGAGACAGTTGACGCAGAGCGTCACGAAATGATCTGGCTATCGTGCCGACGCTCTGCGTCGGTATGCCGTTCTGGACGCTCTGCGTCCTCTTTGCGACGCAGAGCGGTTCAGAGTGCTTCAAGCGTCTCCAGCAGTACACGGACTTTGGTGAAGGTTTCCTGATATTCCGCCTCGCAGTCCGAGTCGGCGACGATGCCGCCACCGCCCCAGCAGGAAATCTGTCCGTCCTTGACCAACAGGCTGCGGATGGCGATTGAGCTGTCCATTTCGCCGCGCACGTCCAGGTACATCAGTGAGCCGCAATACAGGCTGCGGCGGGTCGGCTCCAGCTCGTCGATGATCTGCATGGCGCGGATCTTCGGGGCGCCCGTGATCGAGCCGCCGGGGAAGCTGCCGCCGATCAGGTCCAGTGCATCGTTGCCAGCGGCCAGCTCTCCGGTCACGCTGCTCACCAGATGGTGCACGTTGGGGTAGCTTTCGAGGCTGAACAGCTCGGGGACTTTCACCGAGCCGATGCGGCAGCTGCGGCCCAGGTCGTTACGCAGCAAATCGACGATCATCAGGTTCTCTGCGCGGTCCTTGTCGCTGGCCAACAATTCGGCGGCGAAGGCAGCATCCTGCGCCGGGTCCGCGCTGCGCGGCCGCGTGCCTTTGATCGGGCGGGTTTCGACCTGCCGGGCGCTGACCCGCACGAAGCGCTCGGGAGAAAGACTCAGAATCGCATCGGCCCCCGGCAGGCTCAGGTAGCCGGCGAACGGCGTCGGGCAAGCTGCTCGCAGCGCACAATAGGCGGCCCATGGGTCACCGACGCACTGCGCCTGAAAGCGTTGTGCAAAGTTGACCTGGTAGCAGTCACCGGCCTGAATGTAGGCCTGAATGCGTTCGAAAGCCTGGCGATAGTTATCCGCGCTGATGCTGGCCTGAAACGGTTGGCTTAGGCGGAATTCCGTGTGCGGCTCAGGGATATCGACAGAGAACAGCTCAATCAGCCGTTTGCGCTCGCTGGCGGCCAGGGACGGGTGAAAAATCAGCTGGCTGGTCTGCTCCTGATGATCACTGATCAGCGCCCAGGCATAAAGCCCCAGACGGGCCTCGGGCAGTTGCAGGTCGTCAATGGCCTGATCCGGCAACGGCTCCAGGCGTCGACCAAATTCATAACTCAGATAACCGATCAGGCCACCAGCGAAGGGCAGCTCGCATCCGTCAGGCAGCTGCGCTGCGCCGAGCGCCTTGAGGCTGTCGCGCAAGCGCTGGAGGTAGGCGGCGCCGTCTTCATCATCGGCAACGCTCAGTTCCTGCAGCGGCCATGCACTGAGCAGGTCATGTCGGCCCCGCACGGCTGTCGGCCTGCCGCTGTCGAGCAGCACCGCACCCGGCGCTTCGCGGATTCGCGCAAAGAACGCGATCGGGTCGGCGCTGTAGGGCAGGGGGTGTATCGAACAGATCGGCATCGTCGAATATCGGTCTTGGAAACGCGGCTGGCGATTGTAGCCTTGCCGGTGCGGCAGTCCTAGCGGTATGTCGGTTCAGACGCCGGGCACGTGACCGAACAGGTCCTGAACAAAGCTGACCCGCTCCTGCGCTGATTCCTGGCGTCCTTCGAGAGCCAGTTGCTCCAGACGCGCCTCGACGGCCTGAGTGCGATGGGTCAGGCCGCTGTCGTTGGCGATCTGGATGTTCAGGCCGGGACGGGCGTTGAGCTCCAGAATCAGCGGGCCTTTGTCCTGGTCCAGCACCATGTCGACGCCGATGTAGCCCAGGCCGCACAACTCGTAGCACTCGGCGGCAAGCTTCATGAAGCCGTCCCAGTTGGGCAGTTGCACGCCATCCACCGCGTGGGTGGTGTCCGGGTGCTTGCTGATGATGTTGTTCAGCCAGGTGCCTTGCAGGGTGACGCCGGTGGCCAGGTCCACACCCACGCCAATGGCGCCCTGATGAAGGTTGGCCTTGCCGCCTGATTGGCGGGTAGGCAGACGCAGCATGGCCATCACCGGATAACCCATCAGCACGATGATGCGGATGTCCGGTACGCCTTCATAGCTGATGCTTTTGAAGATCGGGTCCGGCACGACCCTGTATTCGATCAGTGCGCGGTCGCGGTGGCCGCCCAATGAATAAAGGCCGGTAAGGATGCTGGATACCTGATGTTCGATTTCCGAGTGGCTGATGATGCGTCCCGAGACGGTGCGAAAGCGCTCCTCGAAACGGTCGGCGATCACCAGAATGCCATCGCCGCCTGCGCCCTGTGCGGGTTTGATCACGAAGTCGCTGTGCCCACCGATGATCTCGTCGAGCCTGTCGATTTCCTTTTCCGTGGAAATCACGCCGTACATCTCCGGCACATGAATGCCTGCGGCGATGGCCCGCTCCTTGGTGATGATCTTGTCATCGACGATCGGATAGAGGCTGCGCTTGTTGTACTTGAGCACGTAGTCGGCGTTACGTCGATTGATGCCCATGATGCCGCGGGCTTCGAGCGCCTTCCAGGTTTTCCACCAGCCGATCACTTGGCCTTTTCCTCTTTCAGGAATGCCTTGAAGCGCACCAGTTCGGTCAGCCGGTAGCCACGGTATCTGCCCATCGCCAGCATGAAGCCGACCAGCACCAGCAGCACTGCCGGGAAGGTGAAGACGAAATAGGTCAGTTCCGGCACGCTCATGATCAGGTGCGCCAGCGACGCGGCGAACAGCGTACCGATGGCGACCTTCATGGCATGGCTGCCGCCACGCTCTTCCCAGGTGATCGACAGGCGTTCGATGGTCATGGTCAGAATCACCATCGGGAACAGCGCAACCGACAGGCCGCGTTCCAGCCCGAGCTTGTGGCTGAACAGGCTGATGGCGGCGATCAGGACCACGACGAAGGTCAGTACCACCGACAGGCGCGGCAGCATTTGCAGTTTCAGGTGCTCCAGATACGAGCGCAGTGACAGGCCCAGCGCGGTGATCACGGTAAACAGGGCGATGCCGAAGCCCAGTTGCGTTTCCCGGAAGGCCAGCGCAATCAGCACCGGGGTGAAGGTGCCCAGTGTCTGCAGGCCGATCAGGTTGCGCAGGATCAGGATGACCAGTACGCCAATCGGGATCATGACCATGATCATGAAGGTCTGCTGGGTCTGCAGCGGCAAGCCGTACAGCGAATAGGCCAGGAAGTCCGAGTCGGTGCTGGCGTCGGTCAGTTTGGCGAGGCGCATCGCGTTCATTTCACTGTTGTTGAGGCTGAACGTGACTTGCACCTTCTTGCCGCCTTCGACGCTGACCAGGCCTTCCTCGCCTGTCCACCAGAGCAGGCGATCGTCCGGCAGGCCGGCTTCGCCGGTGTCAGGATTGAAGTACAGCCATTCCTTGCCGTTGAAGCTGCGCAGCCAGAGTTCCGGTGTCTGCTGCTCGGCATCCAGGCGAATGGTGTGGGCTTTTTCCAGCGGTACGTGGGCGATCGACAGCAGCAGCTCGGTGACCCGGGCCTTGTTGGACGCCGAGTTATCACCGGCCAGCAGCAGTTTGACGTTATCGTCATTCAGGTTGTTAACGCGCTTGATCGCCTCGGTGATGAACGTCTCAACGTCCGCCGAATGCTGGCGAATGGGTGCCAGCAGCGCTTCCGCGGCGATCTTTTCCGGGCCTTCGACGGTCATGCTGTCGCGAAAGATAGGCCCTTTGACCTTGGGTTTTTCACCGCTGTAACGCTTGGTCAGCACCAGTCGGTAGTAAAGGGTCTGGTTGCCGGTGGCGCGACGGGCCGACCAGGTGACCTTGCGGTTGCCGTCAGCGCGGTTGACGCTGACGCCGTAATTGTTCGAGATGAAGCTTTCATTGAGGCTGATGTAGTCGTGGGCCAGCGGCGGCACGAACATTTGCACCTTCACCGAATCCTTGGGATTGGCGACGAACTCGACTTTGGCGTCGATATTCCACAGGTCATCGGTTTCGTCTTCGCTGACGGGTATGCCCAGCGCCAGAATCTGATAGGCCGTGATCGCGATGCCGAGGGTCACCAGGGCAGTGATCAGGATCTTCAGATGGAGTGTAAGAGAGCGCATGGATTTACTCTGCGTTTTGAGCGACGGAAGCGCAGCCGGGCTTCCCTGCCGCATATTTAAGACTTGGATCGACCAGCGCATCAAAGCGTTTCAAGGCTTCGGAGCCGATCAAAAGCGGGTATTGGAAAGCACTTCGGTCAGTCAAGTTCACTTCTATGGTGCGTAAAGATTCACCCATGCAGATATCGAGGCTGATTACCGGGCGTGACGAATACCGATTGTCATCATCCGGGTCGAGATCGTCGGCACGCCGCTTGATCTTGCTGACCCGCGCCAGGGGGCGCTCGATGGGGTGTACATGCTTGCTGTCGCTGGCCAGATAGAAGCGCACCCAGCTTTCGCCATCGCGCTTGAAATGTTTGATGTCGCGGGCGCTCAGTGAGGCGGTCTTGGCGCCGGTGTCGAGCTTGGCGGCGATCTCGATATCGATTTCGCTCAGCCTGGCGTATTCATTGAGGCCATAGACTGTCTTGTTGGCGGCCAGGGTCAGGCCGGGCAAAAACAGAAGGCCGAGCAGTGTGGGGAGGGTAGTCAGTCTCATAAATCCTGGCGCGATGAGCGAACAACTTCAGGGTCAGGGCGCAAATGGAATTGACCTGATAATGGTAGGGCAGGCGGTTCGCAGACGCTGGCTCCGCTGCGGAGCGCGCTGTACGGACGCGACGCATTCTAGCATGAAGCCCTGCAGCTGCCAGTGATCAACCTGTGTGGCTGTTCAGGTTGGTGTGTCGAGCAGCGCTTGCTCGTTTTGGCTGATTGTCGACAATGTAGGGTTTGGCTTTGACGTATTGAGCAAATATGGCTAGATTTGAGCGCATATAGCCATGAGGTGTCGACAATGCTGCAGGTGGTCGAAGAAACAATGACGGTTGCCGACGACTCGGAAACCCTCTCCGAGAACGTTTTCCGACGCATTCAATCGGCCATCGTGAAAGGCGAGATTGCCCCCGGCAGCAAGATTTCCGAGCCGGAACTGGCTCGCACCTATGGCATCAGTCGCGGGCCGCTGCGCGAAGCGATTCACCGGCTCGAAGGGCAGCGCCTGGTGGTTCGTGTGCCGCATGTGGGTGCCCGGGTGGTGTCGCTCAGTCATGCCGAACTGATCGAGCTCTATGAAATTCGCGAGTCACTGGAGGGTATGGCCTGTCGTCTGGCCGCCGAACGCATGACCCAGGCCGAAATCGACGAGTTGCGCGGCGTTCTGGATACCCACGAACGCGACGCCGCGTTTCAGGCTGGGATCGGCTATTACCAGCAAGAGGGTGATTTCGACTTTCACTACCGCATCATTCAGGGCAGCGGCAATCGCACCCTCAGCCAGATGCTCTGCGGCGAGCTCTACCAATTGGTGCGCATGTACCGCATTCAGTATTCCACCACGCCCAACCGGCCTCGCCAGGCCTTTGCCGAACATCACCGCATTCTCGACGCCATCGCCGACCGCGACGGTGAGCTGGCCGAATTGTTGATGCGCCGCCATATCGGCGCGTCCAGACGCAACATCGAGCGCCACTATCAGGCGGCTTCCCAGACGACTTCCGACCGAGGTAAACAATGAGTCATAACAACAGCACTCCCGGCCAGCGTTTCCGCGATGCAGTCGCCAGCGAACAGCCGCTGCAAGTGGTCGGCGCGATCAATGCCAATCACGCACTGCTCGCCAGGCGTGCCGGTTTCAAGGCCATTTATCTTTCAGGTGGCGGAGTCGCTGCAGGATCACTGGGTATTCCGGACCTGGGGATCACCGGTCTTGAAGACGTGCTGATTGATGTGCGGCGCATCACCGACGTTTGCGATCTGCCGTTGCTGGTGGACGTCGACACCGGTTTCGGTTCTTCGGCTTTCAACGTGGCCCGGACCGTGCGCTCGATGATCAAGGCCGGGGCGGCGGCGATTCACATCGAGGATCAGGTCGGTGCCAAGCGTTGCGGGCACCGTCCCAACAAGGAAATCGTTTCTCAGCAGGAAATGGTCGACCGGATCAAGGCTGCCGTGGATGCCCGGACTGACGACAGCTTCGTGATCATGGCGCGTACCGATGCGCTGGCCGTTGAAGGGCTGGAGTCGGCGCTGGAGCGTGCCGCTGCCTGCATTGAAGCCGGCGCGGACATGGTGTTTCCCGAGGCCATCACCGAACTGGCGATGTACAAGCAATTCGCCAACCGCGCAGGCGTGCCGATCCTCGCCAACATCACCGAGTTCGGCGCCACGCCGTTGTTTACGGTCGATGAGCTGCGCGAGGCGGATGTCTCGCTGGTGCTGTATCCGCTTTCCGCATTCCGTGCGATGAACAAGGCTGCGGAAAATGTCTACGGCGCTATCCGCCGTGACGGCAGCCAGAAAAACGTGATCGACAGCATGCAGACGCGCATGGAGCTGTATGACGCGATCGATTACCACACATTCGAGCAGAAGCTGGATGCGCTGTTTGCGCAGAAGAAGGGGTGATGCCTGTGAAATACCGGGCTTCTGGCCGCAGGCCGTAGGAGCGAACTTGTTCGCGAAAGGGCCGGTATATTCTTCGAAGATGTACCGTCTGAACCACAGTCTTCGCGCCCCATCACAAAAAAACGAAATTGGAGAACACCATGGCTGAAGCAAAAGTATTGAGCGGTGCCGGGCTGCGCGGTCAGGTTGCCGGGCAGACGGCGTTGTCCACCGTAGGCATGGCCGGTGCCGGGCTGACCTATCGAGGCTATGACGTGCGCGATCTGGCTGCCGAGGCGCGTTTTGAAGAAGTGGCCTACCTGCTGCTGTACGGCGAACTGCCCAATCAGGCCGAATTGTCTGCCTATATGGACAAGCTCAAGCGCCTACGCGATCTGCCGCAGGCCCTGAAAGAAGTGCTGGAGCGCATACCCGCCGACACGCATCCGATGGACGTGATGCGCACCGGTGCTTCCATGCTCGGCACCCTGGAGCCGGAGCGCAGCTTCGATCAGCAGCGCGACTCGACCGACCGTCTGCTCGCAGCGTTCCCGGCGATCATGTGTTACTGGTATCGCTTCAGTCACGACGGCAAACGTATCGACTGCACCTCGACCGAAGACTCCATCGGCGGGCATTTTCTGCACCTGCTGCTCGACAAGGCACCCAGCGAACTGCACCGCAAGGTCATGGACGTCTCGCTGATTCTGTACGCCGAGCACGAATTCAATGCCTCGACCTTCACTGCTCGCGTCTGCGCGTCGACCCTGTCGGACCTGTATTCCTGCGTTACGGCAGCCATCGGCACCTTGCGCGGCCCGCTGCACGGTGGTGCCAACGAGGCTGCAATGGAAATGATTCAGCGCTTCGCCTCGGCTGAAGAGGCAACCAAAGGCACGCTGGGCATGCTGGAGCGCAAGGAAAAGATCATGGGCTTTGGCCATGCGATCTACAAGGAGTCTGACCCGCGCAACGAGGTGATCAAGGGCTGGTCGAAGAAACTCGCCGAGGAAGTGGGCGATACGGTGCTGTTCCCGGTCTCCGAGGCCATCGACAAGGTCATGTGGGAGCAGAAGAAACTGTTCCCCAACGCCGACTTCTACCATGCCTCGGCGTATCACTTCATGGGCATCCCGACCAAGCTGTTTACGCCGATCTTCGTCTGCTCACGCCTGACCGGCTGGGCCGCGCACGTTTTCGAGCAGCGCGCCAACAACCGCATCATTCGCCCGAGCGCCGAGTACATCGGCGTCGAACAGCGCGCGTTCGTACCTCTGGAACAGCGCTAGGCTCTGTACGAAAAGTCGGCGAGCGAAGGTCAGGCGAGGCAAAAACAGGCGAGGAACGGCCGGGGTCGCGTTCGACTCTACGTGTTGTAAATGAGCATTCCGATTGGACTCGCATCCGAGCCTGTTTTTAACGAAGCATCACCGAGCGCAGCCACTTTTCGTACAGAGCCTAAAAGGGGGCAGGGGAGCCGCTGAAGCTCCCCACCCGTATTCCGAACACTCCGTGATCGAGTCCCGCAATGAACAGTGAATTTCGCAAACCGCTCCCTGGCACCCGACTGGATTATTTCGACGCTCGGGCAGCCGTCGAGGCGCTCAAGCCCGGTGCCTATGCCACGCTGCCCTACACCTCACGGGTGCTGGCCGAGAACCTGGTGCGCCGTTGTGATCCGGCGACCTTGAATGCCTCGTTGACCCAGCTCATCGAGCGCAAGCGTGATCTGGATTTCCCCTGGTTCCCGGCACGCGTGGTCTGCCACGACATTCTGGGTCAGACCGCGCTGGTCGACCTTGCCGGGCTGCGCGACGCTATCGCTTCGCAGGGCGGCGATCCTGCGCTGGTCAATCCGGTGGTTCCGGTGCAACTGATCGTCGACCACTCGCTGGCAGTGGAGTCCGACGGTAATGACCCGCAGGCGTTCGCCAAGAACCGCGCCATTGAAGACCGTCGCAACGAAGACCGTTTTCATTTCATCGACTGGACCAAGCAGGCGTTCAAGAACGTCGAAGTGATCCCGCCGGGCAACGGCATCATGCACCAGATCAATCTGGAGAAAATGTCACCGGTGGTGCAGGTGCTCGACGGCGTAGCCTTTCCCGACACACTGGTGGGCACGGACAGCCACACGCCACATGTCGACGCCCTGGGTGTGATTGCCATCGGCGTCGGCGGGCTCGAGGCCGAGAACGTCATGCTCGGGCGCGCCTCGTGGATGCGCCTGCCGGACATCATCGGCGTCGAACTGACCGGGCGCCATCAGCCAGGCATCACCGCCACCGACCTGGTGCTCGCGCTGACCGAATACCTGCGTCAGCAGAAAGTGGTCGGTGCCTATCTGGAGTTTTACGGCGCAGGTGCGTCGAGTCTGACTTTGGGCGACCGGGCGACGATCTCCAACATGGCGCCTGAATATGGCGCGACGGCGGCGATGTTTTCGATTGATTCGCAAACCATCGACTACCTGCGTTTGACAGGTCGCGAGGACGAGCAGGTCAAGCTGGTCGAGCTGTATGCCCGGCACACCGGTCTTTGGTCGGACAGCCTGAGCGAGGTGCAGTACGAGCGGGTGCTGAGTTTCGATCTGTCCAGTGTGGTGCGCAACATGGCTGGACCCTCCAATCCTCATGCGCGGGTCGCCACCGCCGATCTGGCGGCCAGAGGGATTGCCGGGCAATGGGACGAGGTGCCGGGCCAGATGCCCGACGGCGCGGTGATCATCGCTGCGATCACCAGTTGCACCAACACCAGCAACCCGCGCAACGTCATTGCCGCCGGTCTGCTGGCACGCAACGCCAACCGCCTGGGGCTGCTGCGCAAGCCGTGGGTGAAATCATCGCTGGCACCCGGCTCGAAAACCGTGGCGCTGTACCTGGACGCAGCAGGGCTGACCTCTGAGCTGGAGCAACTGGGTTTTGGCGTCGTAGCCTTTGCCTGCACCACCTGCAACGGCATGTCCGGCGCGCTCGATCCGCTGATCCAGCAGGAAATCATTGACCGTGATTTGTACGCCACGGCAGTCCTGTCCGGTAACCGTAATTTCGACGGGCGTATTCACCCCTATGCCAAGCAGGCCTTTCTGGCCTCGCCGCCCCTGGTGGTGGCGTATGCCATTGCCGGAACCATCCGTTTCGATATTGAAAACGATGTGCTGGGCGTCGCCGAGGGCCGGGAAATCCGTCTCAAGGATATCTGGCCGAGCGATGAAGAGATTGATGCCGTCGTGCAGGCGTCGGTCAAGCCGGAGCAGTTCCGCCAGGTCTATATCCCAATGTTTGCCATCGAAGAGCACACCGGGCCGAAGGTCGAGCCGCTCTACGACTGGCGTCCGATGAGTACCTACATCCGTCGCCCGCCCTACTGGGAAGGCGCGCTGGCCGGAGAGCGCACGCTCAAGGGCATGCGGGCGCTGGCCGTACTGCCGGACAACATCACCACCGATCACCTGTCGCCGTCCAACGCGATCATGCTCGACAGTGCGGCGGGCGAGTACCTGGCGAAAATGGGCCTGCCGGAGGAAGACTTCAACTCCTATGCAACCCATCGGGGCGACCACCTGACCGCTCAGCGCGCGACCTTTGCCAACCCGCAACTGATCAACGAGATGGCAGTGGTCGACGGCAAGGTCAAAAAAGGCTCGCTGACCCGTATCGAACCCGAAGGCGTGGTCACGCGCATGTGGGAAGCCATCGAAACCTACATGGCGCGCAAGCAACCGTTGATCATCATTGCCGGTGCCGACTATGGGCAGGGCTCGTCCCGTGACTGGGCGGCCAAAGGCGTCAGGCTGGCGGGCGTCGAAGTGATTGCTGCAGAAGGGTTCGAGCGTATTCACCGCACCAACCTGGTCGGCATGGGCGTGCTGCCGCTGGAGTTCAAGCCGGGCACCAGCCGTCTGACCCTGGGCATCGACGGCAGCGAAACCTTCGATGTGATCGGCCAGCGCACACCGCGCGCGACGTTGACGCTGGTGATTCAACGCCGTAACGGCGAGCGCGTCGAGGTGCCGGTGACCTGTCGTCTGGACACCGCCGAAGAGCTCTCTATTTATGAGGCGGGCGGCGTATTGCAGCGTTTTGCTCAGGACTTTCTGGAGGCTACTGCATCATAGCTACGCTGGAGCGTGAGGAACGCCAAGTGTGCGCAAGAGCACTATCGTGCCCATGCTCCGCGTTGGCATGCAGTTCTGGACGCTCTGCGTCCGATTTTGAGCGCGCAGCGCGCTCTTTGAACAGGACAACGAATTCATGGCTCATTCACCCCAGATCCGCATCCCCGCCACCTACATGCGCGGTGGCACCAGCAAGGGTGTGTTTTTCAGGCTGACTGATCTGCCCGAAGCTGCACAGGTTCCGGGCGCGGCGCGGGATGCGCTGCTGTTGCGGGTCATCGGCAGCCCTGACCCCTATGAAAAGCAGATCGACGGCATGGGCGGGGCAACGTCGAGTACCAGCAAGAGCGTGATTGTTTCGCGCAGCAGCAGGCCCGACCACGATGTCGATTACCTGTTTGGCCAAGTATCCATCGATAAGCCGTTTGTCGACTGGAGCGGCAATTGCGGCAACCTGTCAGCGGCCGTAGGGCCGTTCGCGATTACCAGTGGCCTGGTCGACCCGGGCCGTGTTCCGCAGGACGGCGTCGCGGTGGTGCGTATCTGGCAGGCCAACATCGGCAAGACCATCATCGCCCACGTGCCGATCAGCAACGGCGCGGTGCAGGAAACCGGTGATTTCGAGCTGGATGGCGTGACCTTCCCGGCAGCTGAAGTGCCACTGGAGTTTCTCGACCCGGCGGCGGACGAAGAGGGCGCGGGCGGCTCGATGTTTCCGACGGGCAATCTGGTGGACGAGCTGGAGGTGCCCGGCATCGGCATTCTGAAGGCGACCATGATCAATGCCGGCATCCCGACGATTTTCGTTAACGCCGCCGATATCGGTTACTCCGGCACTGAGCTGCAGGGCGTTATCAACAGTGATCCGCAGGCGCTGGCCCGTCTGGAAGCCATTCGCGCCTACGGTGCTGTACGCATGGGCCTGATCGGCAACATCGATGAAGCTGCCGCACGCCAGCACACGCCCAAAGTGGCCTTTGTCGCTGCGCCCGCCGATTACGTGGCGTCGAGTGGCAAGCCTGTCGCTGCGCAGGATATCGAGCTGCTGGTCCGCGCCGTGTCGATGGGCAAGCTGCACCACGCGATGATGGGCACGGCTGCGGTGGCCATCGGCACAGCGGCGGCCATTCCAGGCACGCTGGTGAATCTGGCCGCTGGCGGTCAGGCACGCAGTGCGGTCAACTTTGGCCATCCCTCCGGCACATTGCGGGTCGGCGCCCAGGCCGTTCAGGAGGGCGGAGACTGGAAAGTCACCAAGGCCTTGATGAGCCGCAGCGCCCGCGTGCTGATGGAAGGCTGGGTGCGGGTGCCGCAGCCAGCCGAGTGAAGTCGTCAGCTTGACGGGGTGACCGCAGCGCCTACTTGAAGCGTCGCTCCACGCCTTTTTCGACCAGCACCTTGGCGGAGATTTCTTCCACCGAAAAATGCGTGGAATTGATGTGCGCGATGTTCTCGCGGCGGAACAGGCTTTCCACCTCGCGCACCTCGAATTCGCACTGCGCGTAGCTGGAGTAGCGGCTGTTGGGCTTGCGCTCGTGGCGAATCGCGGTGAGGCGGTCCGGGTCGATGGTCAGGCCGAAGAGCTTTTCGCGATGCTGCTTGAGCGCTGCAGGCAGTTGCAGCCTTTCCATGTCATCTTCGGTCAGCGGATAGTTGGCGGCCCGGATACCGAACTGCATGGCCATGTACAGACAGGTCGGGGTTTTGCCGCAGCGCGAGACGCCGACGAGGATGATATCGGCCTTGTCGTAATAATGTGTCCGTGCGCCGTCATCGTTGTCCAGCGCAAAGTTGACCGCCTCGATGCGCTCCATGTAATTGGAGTTATGCCCGATGGAATGCGATTTACCCACGGAGTAGGACGAGTGTGAACTAAGCTCCTGCTCCAGCGGGGCGAGGAAGGTCGAAAAGATATCGATCATGAAGCCATTGGACGTCGCCAGAATCTCGCGAATGTCCTGATTGACGATGGTGTCGAAGATGATCGGCCGCACATCGTCCTTGTCGGCGGCATTATTGATTTGTTGTACCATCGCCCGCGCCTTCTCGACACTGTCGATATAGGGCCTGGTGAACTTGTTGAACGTAATGTTTTCAAATTGTGCCAACAGGCTCTGGCCCAGGGTTTCGGCGGTGATACCCGTGCCGTCCGAGATGAAAAAAGCGGATCGTTTCATTTTTGCCCCAGGCCTTAAGCAGTTGACGAATTCTGGCTATCATAGGCGTGCTGGCCTGCCATGAGAGCCCGCAGGTGCAGCTTTTTTGCACACCTGGTTTTGAAGCACGGTTTTCAACGCCCGATCTGTACGTCCGGGCAGACACGCCTGAAGCCACACCGCATGTGGCGCAGGTGAATGAGCTTTTCCCAACAACAAACACAGTTAGTGGAGAGATCACCTTGGTAGAGTACGTAGTTTCCCTCGATAAGCTCGGCGTCCATGATGTAGAGCACGTGGGGGGCAAAAACTCGTCCCTCGGCGAGATGATCAGCAACCTCGCAGGTGCTGGTGTTTCGGTGCCCGGCGGCTTCGCGACTACCGCCCAGGCCTACCGTGACTTTCTCGAGCTCAGCGGCCTGAACGAGCAGATTCATGCGGCGCTGGACGCCCTTGACGTCGATGACGTCAACGCGTTGGCCCGCACCGGTGCGCAGATTCGTCAGTGGATCATGGAGGCCGAGTTCCCCGAGCAGCTCAACGCCCAGATCCGTACTGCGTTTGCCGAGCTCTCTGCGGGTAATCCGAACCTGGCCGTGGCCGTGCGTTCCTCCGCAACGGCCGAAGACTTGCCGGATGCCTCGTTCGCCGGCCAGCAGGAGACCTTCCTGAACATCCGCGGCGTCGAGAACGTGATCCGTGCCGCCAAGGAAGTCTTCGCTTCATTGTTCAACGACCGTGCGATTTCCTACCGTGTACACCAGGGCTTCGACCACAAGCTGGTCGCGCTGTCTGCAGGCGTGCAGCGTATGGTGCGCTCCGAAACCGGCACGGCCGGTGTGATGTTCACCCTCGACACCGAGTCCGGCTTCCGCGACGTGGTGTTCATCACCGGCGCTTACGGCCTGGGCGAGACAGTTGTGCAGGGCGCCGTCAACCCGGACGAGTTCTACGTGCACAAGGACACGCTGGCGGCTGGCCGCCCGGCGATCCTGCGTCGCAACCTGGGCAGCAAGGCGATCAAGATGATTTACGGCGAAGAAGCCAAGGCCGGTCGTTCGGTCAAGGTGATCGACGTCGAGCCTGCCGATCGCGCGCGTTTCTGCCTGAGCGATGCCGAAGTGTCCGAGCTGGCCAAACAGGCGATGATCATCGAGAAGCACTACAAGTGCCCGATGGACATCGAGTGGGCCAAGGACGGTGACGATGGTAAGCTGTACATCGTTCAGGCGCGTCCGGAAACGGTGAAGAGCCGTGCTTCGGCCAACGTCATGGAACGCTATCTGCTCAAGGAGACCGGCAAGGTGCTGGTCGAAGGCCGTGCCATCGGTCAGCGCATCGGCGCGGGCAAGGTACGCATCATCAAGGACGTGTCCGAGATGGACAAGGTCCAGCCCGGTGACGTGCTGGTGTCGGACATGACTGACCCGGACTGGGAGCCGGTCATGAAGCGCGCCAGCGCAATCGTCACCAACCGTGGCGGTCGTACCTGCCACGCGGCGATCATCGCCCGTGAGCTGGGCATCCCGGCAGTGGTCGGCTGTGGCAACGCCACGCACACCCTTCAGGATGGCCAGGGTGTCACGGTTTCCTGCGCCGAGGGCGACACCGGTTATATCTTCGAAGGCGAGCTGGGCTTCGATATCAAGACCAATTCGGTCGACGCGATGCCTGATCTGCCGTTCAAGATCATGATGAACGTCGGCAACCCGGACCGTGCCTTCGATTTCGCCCAGTTGCCCAATGCCGGTGTCGGTCTGGCGCGTCTGGAGTTCATCATCAATCGCATGATCGGCGTGCACCCCAAGGCGCTGCTCAACTACTCGGTGCTGCCACCGGAAATCAGGGAAAGCGTCGACAAGCGCATCGCCGGTTACGATGATCCGGTCGGTTTCTATGTCGAAAAGCTGGTCGAGGGCATCAGTACCCTGGCTGCCGCGTTCACGCCGAAGAAGGTCATCGTGCGCCTCTCGGACTTCAAGTCCAACGAGTACGCGAACCTGATCGGCGGCAAGCTCTACGAGCCCGAAGAAGAAAACCCGATGCTGGGCTTCCGCGGTGCGTCGCGCTATATCAGCGAGAACTTCCGTGACTGCTTTGAGCTGGAGTGCCGTGCGCTCAAGCGTGTGCGCGAAGAGATGGGCCTGACCAACGTCGAGATCATGGTGCCGTTCGTCCGCACCCTGGGCGAGGCGAGCCAGGTCATCGATCTGCTGGCCGCCAATGGCCTGAAGCGTGGCGAAAACGGCCTGCGCATCATCATGATGTGCGAACTGCCGTCCAACGCGATTCTGGCGGAAGAGTTCCTGGAGTACTTCGACGGCTTCTCCATCGGCTCCAACGACCTGACCCAGCTGACGCTCGGTCTCGACCGCGACTCCGGCGTGATCGCCCACCTGTTCGATGAGCGTAACCCGGCGGTCAAGAAGCTGCTGTCCAATGCCATTCAGGCGTGCAACAAGGCCGGCAAGTACATCGGCATCTGCGGGCAGGGGCCTTCCGATCACCCGGATCTGGCGCGCTGGCTGATGGATCAGGGCATCGAGAGTGTGTCGCTGAACCCCGATTCGGTGCTGGAGACCTGGTTCTTCCTCGCCGAGGCGCAGGCGCCTGTCTGACCGGCGGCGACGTACCTGAGGCACGTCCCTTACACGACCGGGCGGCCGTGTGACGCGAACGCGGCCTGAGCCGTCATGTGGTTCAGGTGTTTAAATGAGGCGGTTTCTTCGGAAGCCGCCTTTTTTATGGCGCACCGCGAGAAGCCGGAACGCGTGGTTTCATCCCGTCTCTCAAACCAGATAAAGAGTGATATGCAGAGCAGCAGCCAGCTTTTCCCCGTGGCCTTGATCAGCGCCGAGCGTCGTGGCGATCTGGTCGAGGACGTCTACCGTCTCAAACCTGCCAACAGCCCCGACGCCAGTGTCGAACTGGCGGTGACCCGGCTGGGACGCGTCGATCAGCCGGATGTGCGTGGCACTCCGGTCATACTGCTGCATGGCAGCTTTTCCAACCGGCGGTTCTGGTATTCGCCCAAGGGAATCGGTCTGGGCGCGTATCTGGCGCGGGCCGGCTATGACGTGTGGATTCCTGAAATGCGCGGCCATGGCTTGTCGGCTCGCAACCTGAGTTATCGCAGCAATTGCGTGGCGGACTACGCGCGTTTCGATTTGCCAGCCATTGCCGCGTTCGTCGTGGAGCAAAGTGGCCAGATACCGCACTGGATCGGCCACTCGCTGGGCGGCACGAGCCTGGCGGCAGCCTTGGGCGGTCAGTATCTGGGGGCTGACACTGCGGCGTCCGTGGCGCTGTTCGGCAGCCAGGTCAGCCGTACCTACTGGCCGCTGAAGGTCCCGCCACTGCAATGGTCTGCGAAGTTGCTGTTGAGGTCTTTCGAGCATATCTCCGGACCGCGTTTCAAGCGCGGGCCGGAAGACGAGCCGATCGGTCTGGTTCTGGAGAGCATGCGCTGGCACGGGCTGTTCGGACGTTTTGGTGAGCGTGACAACAACTGGTGGGCAGGGTTGAGCGCGGTTCAGGTGCCGGTTCTGGCTGTCGCTGCGGCCGGCGACCATCAGGACCCGGTGTGGGCATGCCGTGAACTCTTCGAGCAGATCGGCAGCGAACACAGGCAATTCCTCTGCCTGAGCCGCGAACACGGCTTCAGCGAGGATTTCGATCATGTGCAGATGCTGGTCAGCAAGGCCGCGCAGCAGCAGGTCTGGCCGCGCGTGATCGAGTGGCTTGGCGAGCGCTCGGTTCCTGAACAAGTTGCAGAGTTTCAGGTCGCGGTGGGCAGTTAGCCGGTAAAGTCGCTATGGTTAGGCTCATCCGGTCGTGTCTGTTTCACTAAACCGTCTGTATCAATCGCGTCCCAATAGCCGATGAAAGGAGTTGTCCCATGCACTACCTCACCCCCGATCTGTGTGACGCCTATCCGGACCTGATTCAGGTCGTGGAGCCGATGTTCAGCAATTTTGGCGGCCGCGATTCGTTTGGTGGCCAGATCGTCACGCTGAAATGTTTCGAGGACAACTCCAAGGTCAGGGAGCAGGTCGAGCTCGACGGCAAGGGCAAGGTACTGGTCGTCGACGGCGGTGGTTCGCTGCGTTGCGCGCTGCTGGGTGACATGCTGGCTGACAAGGCTGCAAAGAAAGGCTGGGAAGGCATGTTGATCTACGGCTGCGTCCGTGACGTGGACGTCATCGCCCAGACCGATCTGGGTGTCCAGGCGCTCGCCAGTCACCCGAAGAAAACCGAGAAGCGCGGCATAGGCGAACTGAATGTGCCGGTGACCTTTGGCGGCGTGACGTTCCGCCCCGGTGAGTATCTGTATGCCGACAACAACGGCGTCATCATTTCCCCATCACCTCTGACCATGCCGGAATAAGCGACGTATCCATGTTCGATGAAGCAAACGCGCAGTGGGGGCTGGTTCATGCCCTCGTTTTGGACGGTAAGGGTGGGGCGCGTTTTATCGCTCGAACCGAGTTGCAGGACCTTGCATTGCAGCCAGAAGAAAGCCTCTGGCTGCACTGGGATCGTAGCCATCCGCAGACGCATGCCTGGCTGCGCACCGGCAGCGGTCTGAGCGAGTTTGCCTGCGACCTGTTGCTGGAAGAGAACACCCGGCCGCGTTTGTTGCCGTTGCCGGAGCAGGAGCTGCTGCTGTTTCTGCGCGGCGTGAATCTGAATCCCGGTGCGGAACCTGAAGACATGGTCTCGGTGCGTATCTTCGCTGCCGCGCAGCGGGTGATCTCGCTGCGCCTGCGTCCGTTGCGCGCCACTGAGGAACTGATTGAGCTGCTGGGGCAGGGCAAAGGCCCGAAGGGCGCCTCGGAGCTGATCCTGCACCTGGCGCAGCACCTCACTGACAAGGTTCAGGACCTGGTGGGTGAACTGACCGAGTCGGTCGATGAAGAGGAAGAAAAGAACGACGCCGACGAACGGTACAATCCCGAGCATGGCAAGCTGCTGCACATCCGTCGACGCGCTGCCGGCCTGCGCCGGTTCCTTGGGCCGCAGCGGGATATTTATGGTCAGCTTTCACGCATCAAGCTGTCCTGGTTTGCCCATGACGACGCTGATTACTGGAATGAGCTGAACAACAGCCTGACCCGTTATCTGGAAGAGCTCGAGTTGACCCGCGAGCGGGTGGGGCTGCTGCTGGAGTCCGAGGACCGGCGCCTGCGCGAGCACATGAACCGCACCATGTACCGCTTCGGTATCATTACCTGTATCTTTCTGCCGATGAGTTTTCTCACGGGTTTGCTGGGTATTAACGTTGGCGGCATTCCGGGTTCGGCCAGTTCGTACGGCTTTCTGGTGGCCTGTCTGCTGATCGTCGCACTGGGCGCAGGGCAGTGGTGGCTGTTCCGCCGCTTGCGTTGGGTATAGGGTGAGCCTGGATGGTTTTTTGGTGAGCTTGTGTGACTTGTTGTTTTCGCGTCGCGTCTTTGAATGACATTACGTGAGGTGCCTGATGCACGATCCGTTTGAAGAATCTTTACGCGACATGCTCAATTCTTCATCCTCCAGCCGGGATGATGACGCATGTCTGGGACGCGTCCTGAAGACCGCCAATCGCCAGGTCGGCGCCGGTGTGTTATTCGGGTTGCTGGGCCGCTGGTCTGAGGCGCTGATGATTGCTGTGAACAACGGCTCGGCCCACGTCTCTCCCGTTTCTCGTCGCACCTCGACAGGTGCGCGTTCTATCGATAAGGCTGATTGAGCATGGAACTGAATCTCTGGACCCAGAGCCTTCTTGCTGCAATGACTGCATTGTGGACCAAAGTCGCAAACTTCATCCCCAACCTGTTCGGCGCCTTGGTTGTGGTGTTGCTCGGTTTTGTCGTCGCCAAGCTGCTCGACGCACTGCTTTCCAAATTACTGGCCAAACTGGGCCTTGATCGTCTGGTCGGCGGTACCGGCCTGACCAAGATCATCGGCCGCGCTGGCGTCAAGGTGCCGGTCTCCACGCTGATCGGCAAGGTCGTCTACTGGTTCGTTCTGCTTATATTTCTCGTATCGGCCGCTGAATCATTGGGCCTGCAGCGGGTCTCAGCTACGCTCGACATGCTGGCGCTGTATTTGCCCAAGGTATTTGGTGCCGCGCTGGTGCTACTGGTGGGCGTATTGCTGGCGCAATTGGTCAATGGACTGGTGCGCGGTGCTGCCGAAGGCGTAGGGATCGATTACTCTGCCGGCTTGGGGCGAATTGCCCAGGGGCTGGTCATTATCATCAGTATTTCGGTCGCTATCAGCCAGCTCGAGGTCAAGACCGACCTGCTGAACCACGTTATTGTGATTGCGCTGATTACCGTTGGTCTGACAGTGGCGCTTGCCCTGGGCCTCGGCAGTCGCGAAATTGCCGGGCAGATCATTGCCGGAATTTACGTCCGCGAGCTGTTTCAGGTCGGGCAACAGGTACAGATAGGCGATACGGAAGGGCAAATCGAGGAAATCGGTACGGTCAAGACAACGCTACTGACAGACGAGGGGGAGCTGGTGTCGTTTTCCAACCGCATCCTGCTCGAGCAGAGAGTAAGCAGCCGTTAAGCGGTTAACCTGCTAATGTATGCCGCCAGGTTGCCGATACAGGCCATGGCGGACATTGACCTGACTGTCGGCAAGATTTGTTTTGAATAAACCTCAACCGTTTTCGACGCGCTACGACCCACGCGAGCTCTCAGATGAGGAGCTGGTTGCGCGCGCCCACGTTGAGCTGTTCAATGTGACGCGGGCCTACGAAGAATTGATGCGCCGTTACCAGCGAACACTTTTTAACGTGTGTGCGCGGTATCTGGGGAACGATCGCGATGCTGATGATGTCTGTCAGGAGGTGATGCTTAAAGTGTTGTATGGGTTGAAAAATTTTGAAGGTAAATCTAAATTTAAAACCTGGCTGTACAGCATCACCTACAATGAATGCATCACGCAGTACAGGAAGGAACGGCGTAAGCGTCGCTTGATGGACGCGCTGAGTCTGGATCCACTTGAGGAAGCGTCGGAAGAAAAGGCGCCCAAACCTGAAGAACGGGGCGGACTTGATCGCTGGCTTGTGTATGTGAACCCGATCGATCGGGAGATTCTGGTGCTGCGGTTTGTAGCAGAACTTGAATTCCAGGAAATCGCTGACATCATGCACATGGGCTTGAGCGCAACGAAAATGCGTTACAAGCGGGCTTTAGATAAATTACGAGAGAAATTTGCGGGAATCGCCGAAACTTAATACGGTGCAAATATCTCTAACAAACTGGCAAGGTCTGGTAGACTTGCCGCTGAGTTGTCCCCATGTGTGGGACTGCTTAATAATCATCAGATGGGGATTTAACGGATGAAACTGAAAAACACCTTGGGCTTGGCCATTGGTACTATTGTTGCCGCAACTTCGTTCGGCGCGCTGGCTCAAGGCCAAGGCGCAGTCGAAATCGAAGGCTTCGCCAAGAAAGAAATGTACGACAGCGCCCGTGATTTCAAAAACAACGGCAACCTGTTCGGCGGCTCGATTGGCTACTTCCTGACCGACGACGTTGAATTGCGTCTGGGCTACGACGAAGTCCACAACGTTCGTAGCGATGATGGCAAGAACATCAAGGGCGCAGACACTGCCCTGGACGCTCTCTACCACTTCAACAACCCAGGCGACATGCTGCGTCCATACGTTTCTGCCGGTTTCTCCGACCAGAGCATTGGCCAGAACGGTCGTAACGGTCGTAACGGTTCTACCTTCGCCAACATCGGCGGCGGCGCCAAGCTCTACTTCACTGATAACTTCTACGCCCGTGCTGGCGTTGAAGCTCAATACAACATCGACCAAGGCGACACCGAGTGGGCTCCAAGCGTCGGTATCGGTGTAAACTTCGGCGGCGGCAGCAAGAAAGTTGAAGCAGCACCAGCTCCAGTAGCTGAAGTGTGCTCCGACAGCGACAACGACGGCGTGTGCGACAACGTCGACAAGTGCCCGGACACCCCAGCCAACGTTACCGTTGACGCTGATGGCTGCCCAGCAGTTGCCGAAGTGGTTCGTGTTGAGCTGGACGTGAAGTTCGATTTCGACAAATCCGTAGTCAAGCCTAACAGCTACGGCGACATCAAGAACCTCGCTGACTTCATGCAGCAGTACCCACAGACCACCACCACTGTTGAAGGTCACACTGACTCCGTCGGTCCTGACGCTTACAACCAAAAACTGTCCGAGCGTCGTGCAAACGCCGTTAAACAGGTTCTGGTTAACCAGTACGGTGTTGGCGCTAGCCGCGTAAACTCGGTTGGTTACGGCGAAAGCAAGCCAGTTGCTGATAACGCAACTGAAGCTGGCCGCGCAGTTAACCGTCGCGTAGAAGCAGAAGTAGAAGCTCAAGCTAAGTAATTAGCCGCTTGTACTGAAAAGCCCGGCTTAGGCCGGGCTTTTCTTTGCCTGCGATTTGGCATTGCGTCTGTGCAGGCGGGCTTGATGTCAGCCGGCATTCAGCTGTGCGTGGTCCATCAGCGTTTGATTCAGCAGCTCATTGCTGTACGCGGCAACCGCGCCGATCACCAGAATGGCGGGGCTCTTCAATTGGAAAGCGGCTGCGTCCTGTTGCATGTCATTCAGGGAGCTGCGGCATTCGCGCTGCCACGGCAGCGAAGCGTTCTCGATCATCGCCACCGGCATCTCGCCACTCATTCCGCCTGCCAGCAGGCTCTCGCGAATTTCCGCCAGTTTCGCCACGCCCATGTAAACCACCAGGGTGGTTCCGCCTTGCGCGAGCGCCTGCCAGTTGAGGGTGCTGTCGTCCTGAGTGTGAGCGGTGACCAGCGTCACGCCACGGCTAATACCACGCAGGGTCAGCGAAATGCCGCATTGTGTTGCACCGGCAAGACCCGCTGTAATGCCGTTGACCAGCTCCACGGCCACACCGCGCTCCTGTAGCCACTGCGCCTCTTCACCGCCCCGTCCGAAGATGCAAGGATCGCCGCCTTTAAGGCGAACCACGCATTTGCCCTGACGTACATAGCGCAGCATCAGGCGATGGATAAACGCTTGCGGCGTCGAACGGCAACCGCCGCGCTTGCCGACCGCGATGACCCGCGCTCCCGGACAATGTTCCAGCACTGCGGGGTTGACCAGATCGTCGATCAGCACCACGTCGGCTTCAGCCAAGGCACGCACTGCCTTGAGGGTCAGCAACTCCGGGTCACCGGGGCCTGCGCCCACCAGCCATACTTTTGCGCTCATGCCGCATTCCTCATTCTGTAACCGCCACGGTATGGATCAGTCTTCTTATTTCCGGCACGCACGAGCCGCACTGGGTGCCGCAGCCCAACTGTGTCTTGAGTTGATTCAGGTTCAGGCCACGCTCGATGGCGCTCATTACTGCGTTCTGGCTGACGTTCATGCAGTTGCACAAGGTCTTGTCGCGAGCCTGTGTCGAGTCTTTGCCCGGTTCGCTGCTCAGCGGTGCCAACAGCCAGCGCCGCAGTGAAGCATCGACGCGCTGTTCCAGCCACAACGTCTGCAGCCAATGCCGGGCAAGTGTTTCACCGGCCAGACGAATCGCGGTAATAAGTTGGTTGTCGATACGTACTCGCTTGCCGATCGAGCGTTTGGGGTCGTCATACGCCATGACCGGTCCTTCATCCAGGCCCAGTACACGATCAATCTGCTCTAGCAGCGCTGAATCGGGTGCTTGTGCGCTGGCGGCGCGTATCAGCAGAGCCGGTCGCTCGCGTCCGGCAAGGCCCATGCTCAGGTAGGGGAAGGCGTCGCACAAGGGGCGCAGCTTTTCCATCCGTTGTTGCACGTTGCCCTCGACCAGCGCAAAGAATTGCCAGGGCAGGTAGGCTTTTTCGATCCTGACGCCGGCGTGCTTGAGTTCCGGTTGTTTCGAGACCGGGTCGAAGGCTGGCTGGGTGAGCACGTTGATCCCCCCCTTGAGGAACCTGTCGCCCCAATGCATCGGCACAAAGGCCTGTCCGACTGCAACGCTGTCCTCGCTGCCGACCGGCAACAGCAGTTCGCCGCGCCGGCTGATCAGTTTGATCAGGTCGCCGGGTTGCAGGTCATGGCTGAGCATGTCCTGCGGATTGAGGCTCAGCACAGCTTCGCTGACGTGTCCGAACAAACGCGCAGCGGTGCCGGTGCGACTCATGCCATGCCATTGATCGCGCAGCCTGCCGGTGTTGAGCGTCAGCGGGTAGTCGGCATCGCGCAATTCCCTGGCGGCAATGTAAGGCTCGGACAGGAACTGCGCCCGGCCTGAATCGGTGGGAAAGACTCCATCGCTGTAAAGGCGCGGCGTGCCGCTGCTAGCGCCACGCGGGAAGGGCCATTGTTGCGGGCCCTGCTGGTCGATGAGCTCGCGGTCGATTCCGGACATGTCCAGATCGCGTCCGACCGTCAGGCCCTTGAACTCATCGAACAAGGCCTTGGGTGTGGCGAAATCGAACAGCGCGGGCGCGTCGGGTTGCAGGCGTTTTTGCAGGCGCTGGGCGAAATCCACTGTGATTGCCCAGTCGGAGCGCGCTTCGCCGGGCGGCTGGATGGCCTTGCGCACGTTGGAGATGCGCCGTTCGGAGTTGGTCACCGTGCCTTCTTTCTCGCCCCAACTGGCGGCAGGCAGCAACAGATCGGCATAACGCGCGGTTTCGGTGGTTTTGAACGCTTCCTGGAGTACCACGAACGGGCAGGTTTCCAGCGCTTGCCTGATGCGGGTCTGGTCGGGCAGTGACTGTGCCGGGTTGGTACAGGCGATCCACAGGGCCTTGATCGTTCCGCTCTGCAATTGCTCGAACAGTTCGATGGCTGAAAGGCCGGGATTGGCAGGCAGGCTGTCGACGCCCCAGTAGTCTGCAACCTCCTGACGATGCTGAGGATTTGCCGCGTCGCGATGGCCTGGCAACAGGTTGGACAAGCTGCCGGTCTCACGTCCGCCCATGGCGTTGGGCTGGCCAGTGAGCGAGAAGGGGCCTGCGCCGGGTTTGCCAATCTGCCCGGTCGCCAGGTGCAGGTTGATCAGCGCGCTGTTTTTCGCGCTGCCGGCCGTGGACTGATTCAGCCCCATGCACCACAGCGACAGAAAAGCCGGAGCTTCGCCCACCCAGCGGGCGCAGGTGTGCAGCTGTTCCAGAGTAATGCCGCAGAGGGCGGCCACGTGTTCGGGCGGGTAGTCACCGGCCAGCGTGGCCAGTTCCTCGTAGCCCTGCGTGTGCGCGGCAATGAACGCCGGGTCGATCAGGCGTTCGTTCATCAGTATATGAAGGATGCCGTGAAACAGCGCGACGTCCGTGCCGGGCTGAATCGCCAGGTGCAGGTCGGCCAGTTCGCAGGTGTCGGTGCGCCGTGGGTCGATGACGATGAGTTTCATCTGCGGACGACAGCTTTTTGCCTCTTCCAGACGACGAAACAGAATCGGGTGCGCGTACGCCATGTTGCTGCCGACGATCATCACGCAGTCGCTCAGTTCGATGTCTTCGTAGCTGCAGGGCGGTGCATCGGCACCCAGGCTGCGCTTGTAGCCAGCCACGGCTGAGGACATGCACAGCCGTGAGTTGCTGTCGATATTGTTGGTGCCGATCAGTGCGCGCGCCAGCTTGTTGAACGCGTAGTAGTCTTCGGTCAGCAACTGGCCGGAAATGTAGAAGGCGACGCTGTCGGGACCGTGTTCGCGAATGGTCTCGGCGAACACATTGGCCGCGTGCTCCAGCGCGGTATCCCAATCGGTGACGCTGCGCGCCAGGCCCTTGCCCAAACGCAGTTCCGGGTACAGCGCGCGGGCTTCGATGTCGCCGGTCAGGTGCAGGCTCGAACCTTTGCTGCACAGCTTGCCGAAGTTGGCCGGGTGCTTCGGATCGCCGCTGACACCAAGAATATGCTCGCCGTCATGTTCGATCAGTACGCCGCAGCCCACGCCGCAATAGCAGCAGGTAGACGCCGTGAGTCGAGTGGTGTGGAGGGCAAGGCTGTTCATGCGCAGGCAGCCTCTGGCGCAACGGGTTTGCCGAACATCAGGTGGTCGCGTATGGCGTCGATACCCTGGCCATCACGGATCTGCTGCAGGTACCAGTTGCCGTCGGCGGTGTCGCCGTACAGGCAGGCGCCGACCAGTACGTCGTTCTTGATCACCAGCTTCTTGTAGACACCGCCGATGGGGTCGGAAAGGGTGATGCTTTCAGTGCCTTCGCCACCCAGGAAATCGCCGGCGGAAAACAGGTCGATGCCGGTGACTTTCAGCTTGGTCGAGGTGACCGAGCCCGGATAACGCGCAAAGCCCAGTTGCGCAAGGTGATTGGCGCAGACCCGGGCCTGCTCGAACAGCGGTGCCACCAGCCCATAGGCGATGCCGCGGTGGCTGACACATTCGCCAATCGCGTAGATGCGCGGGTCGTAGGTCTGCAAGGTGTCATTGACCAGGATGCCGCGGTTGCAAGGCAAGCCGGCTTGCTCGGCCAATTCGGTGTTGGGTCGTATGCCTGCTGCCATGACTACCAGATCGGCGTCGATCCTGTCGCCGTTGTTGAATTGCACTGCGGTTACACGGCCCTGATCATCGCCGAGCAGGGCGTTGGTCTGTTCGTCGAGGCGAAAGCTCAGGCCGCGCTTCTCCAGTGCCGCTTGCAGCATCCTTCCGCTGGTCTTGTCCAGTTGGCGCTCCAGCAGCGTCTGGCCGTTATGAATCACCGTGACGTGCATGCCGCGCAGACTCAGGCCGTTGGCCGCTTCCAGGCCGAGCAGTCCTCCGCCGATGACGACTGCGCGTTTGTGCGTGACGGCGGTGTCGATCATCTGCCGCGTGTGGCCGATGTCGCGATAACCGATGACGCCGTTCAGCGTGTTGCCGGGGATCGGCAGTATGAACGGTCGCGAACCGGTGGCAATCAGCAGCCGGTCATAATGGGCCTGGGTGCCGTCATCGGCGATCACCAGGCGTTTGATGCGGTCGATCTTTACCACGCGACGGTTGAGCAACAACTGGATACCGTTGCGTTCGTACCAGTCGAGGTCGTTGAGCACGATGTCTTCGAAATTCTGTTCGCCGGCCAGTACCGGCGACAGCAGGATGCGATTGTAATTGGGGTGTGGCTCGGCGCCGAAGACCGTGATGTGGTAAAGGTCTTCGCTCAGTTTCAGCAACTCTTCGAGTGTGCGCACGCCGGCCATGCCGTTGCCTATCATCACCAGTTTGAGTTTGGTCATCTTGCCTCCGAGTCACTGCAGCGCGTGCTCGACACGTTTCGCGCAAACAAAAAAAGGCGTCCCGTCAGTGGCCTGACGAGGACGCCTTTGTCCGGTCCCGTTCTCTCGGGAGACGCAGCCTTCAGCGTTGAGGGCGGCGTGTTATGAATTATCTGCAAGAGACTATGCAGCGCTTGTGCCAACTCGGATTTGCCAGCCTGCGCGGCGTGCAATCGATAACGCAGGTCTTTTCTGCACTGCGTTGAGGCGCGTTGCACAGAAGCGGGGCGCAAGGGCTCAGTGGCGACTCATCATCCAGATCACCAGCACCAGGTTGAACAGCAGGGAGAACAACGCCAGTGTTCGCCAGACTTTCAGCGGTTCGCGTTCCAGCAGCGGACGCGGTTTTGCCGCCAGCGGGCGGTGCTCGGCCTGCTCCAGTTCCAGCAGCCACTGTTCGGCGGTTTCGTAACGCTGGTTCGGGTCGGCGTGCAGTGCCTTGTCCAGGCTTTGGCTCAGCCACTGCGGCAGATCCGGCCGATAACGGCTGGCGGGTATCGGTGCGCCGAAGCGACGGTGCTGAAAGGCTTCGATCTCGCCGTAAGGGTATTGCCCTGTCAGCAGGTAATACAAGGTGACGCCTGCCGCGTAGAGGTCCTGCTGCGGATGCGGTTCGGCACCGTTGAAGGCCTCCGGTGCTATATAGCTGGGTGTGCCGGGCAGGTCTTCGGTGTTGACCGCCGAAAGGCCCGGGCAAAACGCCAGGCCAAAATCCAGCAGGCGCAACTCGCCGTCGTCGGCCAGCAGCAGGTTTTCCGGTTTGATATCGCGATGGATGATGTTGCGTCGATGCAGCAGGCCAGTGGCCCGTAGCAGCCGCGTGGCGAGGTCCTGCCACTGGGCCAGCGGCAACGGCCCTTTGCCAGTGAAAAGCTCGGCCAGTGTGTGCCCGCGGTACTCGCGCATCACGTAATACAGATGCTGTCGGTCTGGCAGCGGGTGTATCTCGGGAAAGAAGCGCCCGGCGACCCGACGCAGAAACCACTCTTCCAGCAGCAGCCCCTGACCGGCGCCGGTTTCGTCATGGCGACTGGCCGGCAGGGTTTTCAGCAGCCAGGGCTGCTCATTGATATCGGTGACGCGATAAACGATGGACTGGCGTGACTGCGCCACGATGCCACCGACTTTCCAGCCCTCGAATGCCTGATCGGCCTTGAGCGCGGGTGGCAGCGGCCATTGTTGCAGTTGCAGCAGCGCATCCCCCAGATCATCCTCGCCGAGCATGTCGACCTGAATCAGCAGGGCGCTGGCATTGTCCTGACTGCCGGCCAGGTGCGCCGCGCTGACCAGGGTTTTGACTGCCGCGTCGAGGTCGTGCTGTTCGCCCAGAATCGAGCGAATGCTCGCATCGCCCAGCGTCGCCCAGACCCCGTCGCTGACCAGCAGCAGGCGTTCGCCCTCACACAGCTCGCCGTCCAGGTAATCCATGACCACGTACTGGTCCAGACCCAGCGCACGCTTGAGCACATGCTGCATGTCGGCCTGTTCCCAGACGTGATCTTCACTGATGCGTTTGAGCGTCCCGGGCTGCCAGCGATAGGCCCGGCAGTCGCCGACGTGGGCGAGGGTGAAGCGCCGACCGCGCAGCACCAGAGCGCTGAGGGTGGTCAACAGGCCGTTGGCAAGCAGCCAGCGATTCTGCGCCAGCAGCAGACGATCAAGGGACTGCGCCACGCCCCAGGTTTCCGGCGTGGCGTAATAGTCGAGGGCCAGCGCCTGCAGGGTCGACTGCGCGGCCAGTGCGCCGTCGGCACACTGGCTGACGCCGTCGGCAAGGGCGAACAGATAGCCCTTGCTGGCCGCCAGCGCCGGGACTGGCGTGACCAGGCGCACGGCGTCCTGATTTTCCGCTCGCGGTCCGCTGGCGCTGAATTGCGCAAACTGCAGTTGCAGGGTCATCGGCGCTTCAGACCCGAGCCGCCGTGACTGCGGCCGAACCCCAGGTGGTTCTCCAGCGCCGCTTGACGTTCAGCAGGCCGAACCAGGCCAGTACCGCCAGGCCGGCGAACAGCCACAGGCCCAACTGGTAGTCGCCGGTGTTCTGTTTGATGGTGCCCAGGCCTGCCGCCAGCAGGAAGCCACCGATGCCACCCGCCATGCCGATCAAGCCGGTCATGACCCCGATTTCCTTGCGGAAGCGCTGCGGTACCAACTGGAATACCGCGCCGTTGCCAGCACCCAGACCCAGCATTGCAGCCACGAACAGCGCCAGCGCTGCCCACGAACTCGGCAGGTTGAAGCCCACGGCGGCAATGCCGATGGCGGCAACCGCATACATGACGGTCAGCGTGCGAATCCCGCCGAAACGGTCGGCCAGCGCGCCACCCAACGGACGCATCAGGCTGCCACCGAATACGCAGGCAGCGGTGTAGTAACCGGCAGTGATCGGGCTCAAGCCATATTGGTCGTTGAAATAGCCGGGCAGGGCGCTGGCCAGGCCAATGAAACCACCGAATGTCACACTGTAGAAAAACATGAACCACCAGCTGTCACGGTCACCCAGCGCCTTGAGGTAGTCCGCCACGGATTTGGGTTTGCTGCGTTGCGGGGCGTTGCGTGCCATCAGGGTGAAGGCAATCAGCGTCAGAACCAGCGGGATCAGCGCCAGGCCGAAGACGTTGCCCCAGCCGAAACTGGCCGCCAGCACCGGCGCGATCAGCGCGGCCAGGACAGTGCCGGAATTGCCCGCACCGGCGATGCCCATGGCCTTGCCCTGATGCTGGGCCGGATACCATTGCGACGCCAGGGGCAGTGCGACAGCGAACGAAGCACCGGCCATACCGAGGAACAGGCCCAGTACCAGCACCTGGCCATAGGTGTGAATGCCCAGTTGCCAGGCCACCAGCAGTGCGCCGATAACGATCACCTGGCCGATGACCCCGGCAGTCTTGGGCGACAGCTGGTCGGCCAGCAGGCCCATGAAGAAGCGCAGCACCGCGCCCGCCAGAATCGGCGTGGCGACCATCAGGCCACGTTGCTGAGTGGTCAGGTGCAGGTCAGTGGCAATCTGCACTGCCAGCGGGCCAAGCAGGTACCAGACCATGAAACTCAGGTCAAAATAGAGAAAGGCCGCGAACAGGGTCGGTTTGTGGCCTGCCTTCCAGAAGCTTGTATCCATGTGCACACCTCATCATCTGCTAGTTAGTCAGTCGGGCCATGACCGCGACACGGGTATTCAGACGCTGTGGTGGAGTGTTCCGAATGACGGCGACTCCACCGGCCCCTTCGCCGGGGCCAAAACGCAAAAACGTCGCCTCTCTGTCCACGGGGGCGGAAAGAGATGGGCGACGTCTTTGTCGTAAAAGGTGATAGCCGCCGTTGGCTACCGGTGAGATTGCTTTAGCAATAGATGGGCCAAGGGCGGTGCAAGCGTGTCAGCCTTACGTCGCAGGCAGGTTGTATGGCTTTCAGGATCTGCGAGCAGACTGATGTATGACCCCGAACCGGGCGTGGGTCGGCAGGCGCGCTGCAAAAAAGGGCGTGGCGGCGAAAAGCCAGATAACGGCTTGCACAGTCCATATCAGTCAACAGAAACAGGCAGTTAACAGGATTCAAGAATATTTTATTAAAGTTCAAACTATTTAATATTATTTAATGTGCCATCAGTTTTACGTGTAAGTACTGTCATTGTGATGCTGTTTCGATACGCAGCTATGATGACCTTAATGTATATAAGTTAATACGCAGCTCGCACAGTTGTACGATAACAACGCTGCAAATATTTAATTTACTTTGCGTGGTATGTCTGAGAGCATCGCTTCTGTCGCAACCTGTGACGCTTATTCAAAAGAAGTGATTTCACTTTTCAATCCGGTAATCTGTAGTTGCAGTTTGCCAGTCAATTTCGATAAATGCTTACTTTGTAAGAAGTTCTCGGCTACTCGCTCTTTTATCGGCTTCCGGTTGTCCTCGACACCTGAATGCCCGACACACTCTGCACCTCGGCATTGCACGCATGCCTGCCGTGTTGCCTTCCTATCCGCGCTGCTTGTACAGGCGCCTGCAAAGGACATCATCATCATGAGTAACATCAATTACGCACCTACCATCTGGTCCCGTGCCGATGCGTTGAAGGTCAATGAAAATGACCCGACCACCACGCAACCGTTGGTAAAAGCAGACTTTCCGGTCATGAGTGATAAGGTCTTCATCTGGGACACCATGCCGTTGCGCGAGCTTGACGGCACGGTGGTCTCAGTCAACGGCTGGTCGGTCATTGTCACGCTGACCGCCGATCGCCACCCCGACGACCCGCAGTATCTCGGCGCCAACGGCCGCTACGACATCAAGCGCGACTGGGAAGATCGTCACGGGCGGGCGCGCATGTGCTACTGGTATTCGCGTACCGGCAAAAACTGGATCTTCGGTGGCCGGGTCATGGCCGAAGGCGTGTCGCCCACCACCCGTGAGTGGGCGGGCACACCGGTACTGTTGAATGACAAGGGTGATATTGATCTTTACTACACCTGCGTGACACCCGGGGCGACAATTGCCAAAGTACGCGGCCGTATTGTAACGTCCGATCAGGGCGTGGAGTTGAAAGACTTTACCCAGGTCAAAAAACTGTTCGAGGCCGACGGCACTTATTATCAAACCGAAGCGCAGAACTCGACGTGGAACTTCCGCGACCCCAGTCCGTTTATTGATCCCAATGATGGCAAGTTGTATATGGTCTTTGAAGGTAATGTCGCCGGCGAGCGCGGTACGCATTCAGTGGGTGCTGCGGAACTTGGCCCGGTACCACCCGGCCATGAAGAAGTGGGCGGTGCGCGTTTTCAAGTGGGCTGTATCGGTCTGGCGGTTGCTAAAGATCTCAGCGGTGAAGAGTGGGAAATATTGCCGCCACTGGTGACAGCGGTGGGTGTCAATGATCAGACCGAACGTCCGCATTATGTCTTTCAGGACGGCAAGTATTATCTGTTCACCATCAGCCACAAGTTTACGTATGCCGACGGTGTAACCGGGCCGGATGGTGTTTACGGTTTTGTGGGCGAGCATTTGTTCGGGCCTTACCGGCCGATGAACGCATCCGGGCTGGTGCTGGGCAATCCGCCTGCACAGCCTTTCCAGACGTACTCCCACTGCGTGATGCCGAACGGCCTGGTGACTTCGTTCATCGACAGCGTGCCCACCAGCGGCGATGACTACCGTATCGGCGGCACCGAGGCGCCGACAGTTAGAATCCTGTTGAAGGGCGACCGCTCGTTCGTGCAGGAAGAGTATGACTACGGCTACGTCCCGGCGATGAAGGATGTACAGCTGAGCTGACAGGCTGTGCCCCTGTAACCTGTGAAGAACGCCTGTGCGGACAGGCGTTCTTCGTGGCTTCAGCCCAGCAGTTCGCTCATCGCGATAATCTGCTCTGCCACCTGAATCAGCTTCTGCTGACGACTCATTGCCTGACGTCGCATCAGCGTGTAAGCGTCCTCTTCGTTGCAATCCTTCATCTTCATCAGCAGCCCCTTGGCCAGTTCGATGCGCTTGCGCTCGGCCAGTTGCTGGTCGCGGGCATGCAATTGCGCGCGCAGCGCCTGATCGCTTTCAAAGCGGGCCATCGCCACATCCAGAATCGGTTGCAGCCGTTGCGCCTGAATACCCTCGACGATATAAGCGCTGACCCCGGATTTGATCGCCTGGCGCATCACGCCTGGATCGTGCTCGTCGGTGAACATCACGATGGGACGTGGCTGATCACGGCTGACCAGCACCACTTGCTCCATCACATCGCGACCTGGCGATTCAGTGTCAATGAGGATGACGTCCGGGCGCACGGCTTCAACGCGCGCGGGCAGGTCGATGACCAGTCCGGATTCGTCGATCACGTCGAAACCGGCCTCTATCAAGGCTGACCTGAGGCGACCGACCTTTTTGGCGGTGTCATTGATAAGCAGGATACGCAGCATGGTTACGTTCTCCTTCAACGACTGGCCACAGCGGGCACGTCGTCGGCCAGCGAGTGGAGCTTGAAGCTACGCGCGTAGCCTGCCGGATCGCTGCCATCCCAGACCCTGCCATCGATCAGCTGGCTGCTGCGCAAGGTCGCGGCAGGTACGTCGATGCCCAGCGCACTGGCGGCCTGACGGTACAGGTCGAGTTGCTGCACACGGCTGGCCACCGCCAGGTAATCCGGGTCTTCGCGCAACAGGCCCCAGCGTCGGAACTGGGTCATGAACCACATGCCGTCAGACAGCCAGGGGTAGTTGACCTGTCCCTGGGCATGGAAGCTGACCGCGTGAGGGTCTTGCCAGCGATTGCCGAGACCGTCGCTGTACTGGCCGAGCAAACGCGGCTCGATGCAGTCCACCGAGGTGTCCAGGTAATCGGCACCGCTGAGCAGTTGCGCGGTGCTGCGCCGGTTATCGTCGCTTTCCTCGATGAAGCGGCTGGCTTCCAGTACGGCCATGATCAGCGCTCTGGCAGTGTTGGGGTTCTGCTCGACAAACTCACGGGTACAGCCCAGCACTTTGCCCGGGTGATCCGGCCAGATCGACTGGCTGGTCGCCATGGTGAAGCCCAGTTGCTGTTGTACGGCGCTGGCGCCCCAGGGTTCGCCGACGCAGAAACCGTCGATGCGCCCGGCCTGCAGGTGTTGCGCCATTTGCGTGGGCGGCACCACGACACTGGTCACATCATCGAGCGGATGAATGCCTTGGCTGGCCAGCCAGTAGTAGAGCCACATGGCATGGTTGCCGGTGGGGAAGGTCTGCGCGAAGGTCAGCTTTGAGCCGCTTTGGTGCGCGCGTTTGTCCAGTGCTTCAGGAGTGATCACGCCGGCCTGCTGTAATTCGCGGGACAGGTTGATGCACTGGCCGTTCTGGTTGAGCCCCATGAGGATGGCCATGTCGGTCGCCGGGCCACCGCTGATGCCCAGTTCCACGGCGTAGATCAGGCCGTACAGGCTGTGTGCTGCCTGCAACTGCCCGCTGACCAGTCTGTCGCGCAGCCCGGCCCAGGAAGTCTGACGCTCAAGGTTCAGGCTCAGGCCGTAAGGCTGGGCGAAACCCTGCGTGGCCGCGACCACCAGCGGGGCACAGTCGGTCAATGCCATGAAGCCCACGTCCAGGCTGTTCATTTCCGGGGCGTCGCTACCGGCCACCCAGTCCAGCGCATTACCGGTTCGTTCGTTCATCGCGCGTGCTTCATCAAAGGTCCGTCCAGAAAAAAGGCGTCGTCCGACCCATTGCAATGCAAGTGTCGAAGCGACGCCGTTGTCCATGCACCGCTCCGCCGTTGGAGTGAGTGCCGATAGCGGTTTCAAGCAAGGCATATGCCATCGCCGGGGAGGGGCGAGCAACAAGTTTGTCGCGCGCCTCGCCTGACAGGCCCGCACACGTCTATAATCGCCACCCTGAATTCAGCTGCTCACGAGCCCATCCCGCCATGTATAACCTGGCCCGCCAGTTACTGTTCAAACTTTCCCCGGAAACCTCTCATGACCTGTCGCTGGACCTGATCGGTGCAGGCGGACGGCTGGGCCTCAATGGCCTGCTGAGCAAGTCCCCGGCGAAGTTGCCGGTCAGTGTGATGGGCCTTGAGTTTCCCAACCCCGTGGGGCTGGCAGCCGGCCTGGACAAGAATGGTGCGGCCATCGATGGCTTCGCGCAACTGGGCTTCGGTTTCGTCGAGATCGGCACAGTGACGCCACGTCCGCAGCCGGGCAATCCCAAGCCGCGTATTTTCCGCCTGCCCAACGCCGAGGCGATCATCAACCGCATGGGCTTCAACAATCTGGGCGTCGACAATCTGGTGTCCCGCGTCGAAGCGGCAAAGTATCGCGGCGTTCTGGGTATCAATATCGGCAAGAACTTCGACACGCCGGTCGAGCGCGCGGTCGACGATTACCTGATCTGTCTGGACAAGGTCTATGCCCATGCCAGCTACGTCACGGTCAACGTCAGTTCGCCCAACACGCCGGGGCTGCGCAGCCTGCAGTTCGGCGATTCGCTCAAGCAACTGCTCCAGGCCCTGAGCCTGCGTCAGCAGGAACTGACGCAACGGCATGGCAGGCGTGTGCCGCTGGCGATCAAGATTGCCCCGGACATGACCGACGAAGAAACCGTGCTGGTGGCCGCAGCCCTGATCGAGTCCGGTATGGACGCAGTCATTGCCACCAACACCACGCTGAGCCGCCAAGGCGTCGAAGGCCTTCCGCATGCTGATCAGGCAGGCGGTTTATCGGGCGCTCCGGTTCGGGAAAAAAGCACGCACATCGTCAAGGTTCTGGCCGGTGAGCTCGCGGGTCGTCTGCCGATCATCGCCGCCGGGGGGATCACCGAAGGCCGGCATGCAGCCGAGAAGATCGCTGCGGGTGCCAGTCTGGTGCAGATCTATTCGGGGTTCATCTACAAGGGCCCTGCGCTGATTCGCGAGTCGGTGGATGCCATTGCGGCAATGCCTCGCGCCGCACGCTGAACCCGGGGTAAAAAAAGGGGCTCTGCAAGAGAGCCCCTGGGCGTTGGCCCGCCGCCCGGGTCGGGCGTGCATGGTGCAGGTGTGAATCAGTCAGTCATGTATGGCCCGACAGAGGCCTGAAAGTCTTTGATGTGAATCGCCTCATCCGACCGCGTGAAGTTCGTTGAGTCTGTGGATGCCCGCAGTGCCGGTCATACCGTCCCAGTTGTCGCCGCGTCCTTCGCGCCAGCCATTGATCCATGCCTGGCGTACTGACGGTAGAGTAAAAGGGCAAAGCTCACGGGATTTACCATGAACGCCGTATTGATAACCGCGTAAAAATGCTCTTTCCAACGGATCACGCTTAAGTCTTCTCATAGGGTAATGCCCTCGTCTGTTGACTGTAATATCCCTGAGACCCCGTGTTGAGGTCGGGCAGAATCTTCTGCCGTTGGGGCCCGCTGCCGGCGTCGCGGGCCTTGATGCCATCACCGTTGCGGCGATGACCTGAGACGATTTCTAACCAAAGCGCAGGGCGGTGTGAATGATCGTTTTGTCATAAGCACGTCACATTCAGGTCTGTCGAGCAATAAGCGCTGACCTGTTTCAACCACGATTTTTTCTGCAGCCCCGTGAAAATGGGGGTTTGCGAGCTCATTGAGATCGCTTATCAGGCTCATATACTGGCTCAATGCCTTGGCTGCTTAAGCGACGAAGGGTCACAGCAAGGCTGCAAAAATGTGACTTTTCAAAAAAAGACTTTTGACTGCGCGCCTCTATTGCCGACATCGCCTTGCCTGATATCTGTTCTAATACGCGCCAAAACTGCCGCAATGACATGACAGGATCATGCGGTGGACCGGCACACATCACGTGCCACGCAGGCGTTCTCCATGAAAGACGCCTGTTCAAATCTGGCAGGGCAATGCGTTGCCCGCCGCAGACGGCTCAGGCCCTGGAATACACATGTCGGATCGCTACGAACTTTTCCTCACTTGCCCCAAGGGCCTTGAAGGCCTGCTTGCCGAGGAAGCCACTGCGCTGGGTCTGCAAGAGACCCGCGAGCACACTTCAGCCATTCGCGGCTCGGCTGACATGGAGACCGCTTACCGGCTGTGTCTCTGGTCGCGCCTGGCCAACCGCGTGTTGCTGGTGCTCAAGCGCTTCCCGATGAAGGATGCCGAAGACCTTTACCACGGCGTACTGGATGTCGAGTGGCAGGACCACCTCGAATCCGACGGCACCATTGCCGTGGAATTCAGTGGCCATGGTTCGGGCATCGACAACACCCATTTCGGTGCACTGAAGGTCAAGGATGCGATCGTCGACAAGCTGCGCACCCCGGATGGCGAGCGCCCTTCGGTCGACAAGATCAACCCCGATCTGCGCGTGCACCTGCGTCTGGATCGCGGTGAGGCCATTCTGTCCCTCGACCTGTCCGGGCACAGCCTGCACCAGCGCGGTTACCGTCTGCAGCAGGGCGCTGCACCGCTGAAGGAAAACCTCGCCGCCGCCATCCTGATCCGCGCCGGCTGGCCGCGCATCGCTGCCGAGGGCGGCGCGCTGGCTGACCCTATGTGCGGTGTCGGTACGTTCCTGGTCGAGGCCGGTATGATCGCCGCCGACATCGCCCCGAACATCAAGCGTGAACGCTGGGGCTTCTCGGCCTGGCTGGGCCACGTCCCGGCGCTGTGGCGCAAGCTGCACGACGAAGCGCTGGCCCGCGCCGAGGCCGGGTTGGCCAAGACACCTTCGTGGATTCGCGGTTACGAAGCCGATCCGCGACTGATCCAGCCGGGACGCAACAACATCGAACGTGCCGGCCTGAGCGACTGGATCAAGGTCTATCAGGGCGAAGTCGCGACCTTCGAACCGCGTCCCGACCAGAACCAGAAAGGCCTGGTGATCTGCAACCCCCCGTACGGCGAGCGTCTGGGAGATGAAGCCAGCCTGCTGTATCTCTACCAGAACCTCGGTGAGCGCCTGCGTCAGGCCTGCCTCAACTGGGAAGCTGCGGTGTTCACCGGCGCGCCGGACCTGGGCAAGCGCATGGGCATTCGCAGTTACAAACAGTATTCGTTCTGGAACGGCGCCTTGCCGTGCAAACTGCTACTGATCAAGGTCACGCCTGACCAGTTCGTGACCGGCGAGCGACGCACCCCCGAGCAGCGTCAGATCGAACGCGAAAACCCTGTCGAGGTTGAAGTGGTTGAGCGCAAACTCAACAAGAACGGCAACCCGATCAAGCCGGAACCGGTGGTGGTCGAGCAGGCGCGCCTGAGCGAAGGCGGGCAGATGTTTGCCAATCGCCTGCAAAAGAACCTCAAGCTGATGGGCAAGTGGGTGCGTCGCGAAGGGATCGATTGCTACCGCGTGTATGACGCCGACATGCCTGAATACTCGCTGGCGATCGATCTGTATCACGACTGGGTGCATGTTCAGGAATACGCAGCACCCAAGTCCATCGATCCGGAAAAGGCCTCGGCGCGACTGTTCGATGCGCTGGCGGCCATTCCGCAAGCACTGAACATCGACAAGAACCGTGTGGTGATCAAGCGTCGCGAGCGTCAGAGCGGCACCAAACAGTACGAGCGCCAAAGTGCCCAGGGCCAGTTTCTGGAAGTCAGCGAAGGCGGCGTCAAGTTGCTGGTCAATCTGACCGACTACCTGGACACCGGGCTGTTTCTCGACCACCGGCCGATGCGCATGCGTATCCAGCGCGAGGCGGCCGGCAAGCGCTTTCTGAACCTGTTTGCCTACACGGCGACGGCCAGTGTGCATGCTGCCAAGGGCGGTGCGCGCAGCACCACCAGCGTCGACCTGTCGCGGACCTATCTGGACTGGGCGCGTCGTAACCTGTCGCTGAACGGTTTCTCCGACAAGAATCGTCTGGAGCAGGGCGACGTGATGGCCTGGTTGCAGGCCAATCGTGACGAGTATGACCTGATCTTCATCGACCCGCCGACGTTCTCCAACTCCAAGCGCATGGAAGGCATTTTTGATGTCCAGCGTGATCAGGTCGAGCTGATCGATCTGGCCATGGCACGTCTGGCGCCGGGTGGCGTGTTGTACTTCTCCAACAACTTCCGCAAGTTTGTGCTCGATGAAAACCTGAGTCAGCGTTATGCGGTCGAAGATATTACCGCGCAGACCATCGATCAGGACTTCGCCCGTAATGGCAAGATCCACCGCGCCTGGAAAATCATGGCGCGTAGCTGATCCGGTGCGCGATGAACGGATCGGTAACGGTCCGTTCATCGCGCCTCGCGACACCTCCTGCACTCGTTTGTATGTCCTTGCGGACAGACCAACGGATCATCCCGAAACAGCCATAAACCTATGAAAATTACTGGCGAATAGCTATAACAGAAGTCATAGCCAGCCTGACGCTTCCGTATGTTGGCGTCACGAGTTTGTGTGTATGACAGTGAAACGCTTCAAACTCAGAATTCTGAGTTTCATCAATGGTCAGCTTTCAGCGTGGCTTATCGCCGTCCTGGCATTGCTGGTCGGCGCGGCACTGACGATCATGCTGGCGCTGGCCGACAATGAGTTGTATCAGCGCCAGTTGCGTCAGCGTTTCGACATCATTGCTGCGGAGCGCTTCAGTCGCCTGCAGGAGCGTCTGGACAGGCAGGTTACGCGGCTCGACACCCTGGCTCGCTTCTTTATCTACTCCCAGCAGGTCGAACCGTCCGAATTCGACGGGTTCGTCGCGCCGTTGCTGATTGGGACACAGGCGTATGCCTGGAACCCGAGGGTGCCGCAGGCCGAGCGGGCGGCTTTTGAAAGGCAGTCGCGTGAGGACGGCTCGCCCGGATATGCCATACGCGAGATGGATGAAAACGGCGCCTTGAAAGTCGCTGCCGTGCGAAATGAGTATTTCCCGGTTCGATTCATCCAGACCCTCAGCAACATTCCGACGCCAGCGGGGTTCGATATTGCCTCGGAGCCGGTGCGCCGGGCCGCGCTGGAACGTGCGCGGTTGCTGAAACGAACCGTCGCAACGCCGCGTATCCGCCTGTTGTCTCTGGAGCCATCTGACACCTACGGCATTTTGCTGGTCGCGCCCGTGTTCTCGATTGGCCAACCGGTTGCACAATTGAGGGGCTACGTCACCGCAGTGATCAGCCTGACGCAATTGATGAACGTCGGCACGGCAGATCAAGACAACCTTGCCGTGACCATGCTGGACCTGAGTTCGCCGGAAACACCCGAGCAGGTCTACCAGTCGCCGCTCCCTGCGATAGGCAGTCCGCTGTACGCCAGCAGCCTGCTGAGCCTGGGCGACAGGGATTATCTGGTCGAGGTTCGCCCTACGCAGATTTTCAGCCTGAACAACCAGATCATGATGCCTGGCCGAGTGTTGTGGCTTGGAGGGCTTTTGAGCCTGATGCTCAGCGCCTTGCTCTACAGTCTGATCAGCCAGCGTCAGCGCGCCCTGCAACGGGTGGCGCAACGCACCCGCGAGCTGCGCCAGCGCGAGCAGCAATTGAGGGCTGCGCATGGGCAGTTGCGCAGTGTATTGGACGCGGCGACCGAAGTAGCGATCATCGCGACCGATCTTGACGGGCTGATCAAGACGTTCAATGTCGGTGCACAGAAAATGCTCGGCTATGCACAGGAGGATGTGCTGGGCAGGTTCCGCCTCATGGACTTTTACCAGTCAGCCGATCTGGAGGCCCGCGCGAGCCGCTTGAGCAAAAGCCGTGGGCAACCTATCAGCGCCTCGCAACTGATGTTTCTCGATGCCGTGCAGGACGGTAACCACCCTTCGCAGGAGTGGACCCTGCAGCGCAGCGATGGCAGCACGTTGGTGGTGAACATGCTGGTCACTGCGGTGCGTGACGATCAGGGGCTGTGGACCGGGTACCTGGCGGTGTGCATCGACGTCACTGAGCATAAACGCGTCAACCAGGCGCTTGCCGAGAAGGGGCAGTTGCTGAAAAAGCTCGGCTCGCAAGTGCCAGGCGGCATTTACCAGTACCACCTGGCCGTCGATGGCAGCGCACGTTTCAGGTACGCCAGCGCCGGCATGTGCGAGCTGTTCGAGGTGGGCGAAGAACAACTGCTGGACGATTCCGAAACTATCCTGCGACGCATACAGGCGGTGGACCTGATGCGGGTCAGAAGCTCCATCCTGATCAGTGCCGAACACCTGACACCGTGGAGCGAAGAGTACCGCGTCGAGCTGCCACGCAAGGGGCTGCGCTGGTTACGTTCGGCGTCGACGCCTGAGCGCCTGGCCGATGGCAGCGTGCTGTGGCATGGCTTTGTGTCCGATATCACCGACCTCAAGCGCGTCGAGCAGGAGCTGCGTGCGCTGTCGGTCACCGATGTGCTCACCGGTGCCTACAACCGGCGCTACTTTCAGGACCGGATGCAGGCCGAGTTGAAAAGAATCGACCGGCACGGCGGTAACCTGTCGATCATCATGCTCGATATCGATCACTTCAAGCGGATCAATGACCGCTTCGGGCATGCCGCAGGCGATCAGGTGCTCAAGGCCATCTCGGAAAAGATCAGCCAGCGGCTGCGCAGCGATGATGTGTTCTGCCGTTTGGGTGGTGAAGAGTTCATGGTGATCTGCCCCGGAACGCGCGGTGCCCAGGCCTATCAACTGGCACTGAGCCTGCGCGAGGAGCTGCGCAAGCAGGTTATCGAAGGCGTCGATCAGGTGGTCACAGGCAGTTTCGGGATCGCCAGCTGGCGCGAGGGTGAGGGGATCGACGCGATGTTGCTGCGCGCCGACTCCGGAGTCTACGCCGCCAAACAGGCCGGTCGCGATCGGGTCGAGCCCGAGCAGGACTGATGCAGACAGACCCGCTGCGCAAGCGGGCCTGACAATGGCCGGTATCGATTGGTTATTGCTGGATCGAGACCGTGGTGTTGGTCAACTTGGGCTGCCGGTACAGATCGACCAGTACCTCGTCGAGTATCGAGGATGCGCCGAACGGACGCGGGTCGTTGAGGATCGCCACGACGGCCCAGGTGTTGCCGTTGCTGTCGCGGCTGAAGCCGGCAATCGCACGCACGGTATTCAGGGTGCCGGTCTTGATGTGCGCCTCGCCGAGCAGCGGGGTGCGCTTGAGTCGCTTGCGCATGGTGCCGTCCAGACCTGCCAGCGGCATCGAGCTCATGAACTCGGCAGCATAGGGGCTGCGCCAGGCCGCTTGCAGGATCACCGCCATTTCACGCGCGCTGACACGCTCGGCCCGCGACAGCCCGGAGCCATTCTCCATGACCAGATGCGGCGCGGTGATGCCTTTCTTCGCCAGCCACTGACGGATGACACGCTGTGCGGCTTTGCCGTCGTCACCATCAGCTTCGTTACGGAACTCTTCGCCCAGGCTCAGGAACAGTTGCTGGGCCATGGTGTTGTTGCTGAACTTGTTGATGTCACGAATGACTTCCACCAGATCCGGGGAAAATGCCTTGGCCAGCAGCTTGGCATTGCCGGGCAGCACGCCAACGCGGTCCTTGCCCTGAATGGTGCCGCCCAGTTCCTGCCAGATGGCCCGCACTGCGCCAGCCGCATAGGTGGGGTGGTCCAGCAGTGACAGGTAGGTCTGTGAGTTGCAGCCATTGCCCAGCTGGCCGGTGACCGTCACGTTGACGCTGCCATCGGCCTGGGTGACCGGGTTGTAGCGCACATCCCCGGTGCATTGCTTCGAGGCGCTTGCCTTGACCTGATTATCAATGCGGATGCTGGCAATCGGCGGCTCGACCGAGACCAGAATCCTGCCGTCGTCATTGCGGGTCACGAAGCGCAGCGCCTTGAGGTTGACCATCAGCGCGTCGGGCTTGACCAGAAACGGCTTGTTGTCGTCATTGCCGTCATCGTTGAACACCGGCAATTGCGGTTGCACGAAATGACTGCGGTCCAGTACCAGGTCGCCGGTCACCTGCTGCACGCCATTGGCCCGCAGGTCACGCATCAGCAGCCAGAGCTTTTCCATATTCAGCTTGGGATCGCCGCCGCCCTTGAGGTACAGGTTGCCGCGCAGCACGCCATTGCTCAGGGTGCCGTCGGTGAAGAATTCGGTTTTCCACTGGTGGGTCGGGCCGAGCATTTCCAGGGCCGCGTAGGTGGTGATCAGCTTCATGGTGGAAGCCGGGTTGACCGAGACGTCGGCGTTGAACACGGTGGGCGTGCCGGGGCCATTGAGCGGCAACATCACCAGCGACAGTGCGTCATCGCCGAGTTTGCTGGCTTTCATGGCCTGTTGAACCTTGGGGGGCAGCGTGGTGTTGATGACGGCGGCGTAGGAGGGCAGAGCCAGGGGCAAAAGGAGTGACGCGAGCAACAATGGACGTAGCGACTTGATCATTGACTAAAACCCTACTGCAAAGAGGGAAACGAAAAAGAGGGCATGGATGAATTCCCTCGGTAACTATTGCAAATGTCGATTCGATTTCGATAACTATAGTAGTGAATGCGCGGCGGGCTTTTTTTGTAACACACAATGCCACGCATGAAACGAGCCGCATTATGCCCCAAGCGGGGCAGGCTTGTGACCGGGGGACAAGCCGGTAAATGCTATTTTTTATTGAATCGGCATTCACGGCGGTCGCAAAGCCGGATATCCATCACACGCCGCAATTGTCGGGCTTTTAAGTCGCCAAGCTGGTAAAGTGCCGCCCGATATTTATTGATGAGGATTGTCCCATGGCCACTAACCGCTCCCGCCGTCTGCGCAAAAAACTGTGTGTGGACGAGTTCCAGGAATTGGGTTTTGAACTGAACCTGGACTTCAAGCAAGAGCTGGACGACAAGGCAATCGATGCTTTCCTTGACGCTTTCCTGAAAGAAGCAATGGAAGCCAACGGTCTTGGCTATGTGGGCGGCGACGACTTCGGTCTGGTTTGCCTGAGCAAGCGTGGCTCGGTCAGCGAAGAGCAGCGTGCTGCTGTCGAAGCCTGGCTCAAGGGCCGCAGCGAACTGACAGAAGTCACTGTCAGCCCGCTGATCGACGTCTGGTACCCGGAAAAGGAAATCAATCCGGCCGCCTGATGTAACGGGAAGCAGGCCAGCGCCTGCTTCCCTTGCTTGTTCCCCGCACGTCTCCCGTCTATACCCCTTCGTTGTATCGTCTCCGGCGCTCGCTCAGTCAGGTTTTGCCTGTTGCAGCATCAGTGCGTCCTCAAGCTCGATCATGGCCAGTTCGACTGCCTGCTGGCAGGTGTAGAACTGTTCATCGGGTGTGTCCGGTTCGCAGGCCAGTTCGAGCGCATCACAGGCATCGACCACCCGTGAAGCGGTGATGATGCGTGCCGCGCCCTTGATCCTGTGCGCCAGGTCGCGGGTTTTCTGACGATTGTTTTCCGGCATCAGTCTGGCCAGCAACAGCCGGTCTTCGTGGTTACTGTGCAGCAGTTGCGCGAGCAGACGCTCAACCATTTCAGGACGGTCACCGGTCAGGTTGCTGACGCTGTCGAGGCTGAAGGGCAGGGCTCGTGTGGGCGCCAGCGGGGCGATGGCTGTCAGCCGTTCGCTGAGCATCGAGAGGCTGATGGGTTTGAACAGGCAGTCGTCCATGCCCGCCGTCCGGCAGCGCTCGATCTCGTCAGGCTGCGCGTTGGCCGTGAAGCCCCAGACAGGGCAGCGTTGGCGTTCGCAGGTGCGCTCATGTTCGCGGATCGCAGCGGTCATGTCGTAGCCGTTCATGATCGGCATGTTGCAATCGGCGACGACCAGATCGAAGGCATCTGTTTTCCAGCGATCAAGCCCTTGCGCGCCGTTTTCGGCCATTTCGCAGTGATGGCCGAGAAAGCCGAGCTGCTGGCAAAGCAGCAGTCGATTGGCTGGATGATCGTCGACGATCAGGATCCTGAGGGCCTGATGAGCGACGGCTGCCGGTTGCGCAACGACGGGCTGCCCGGTCAGCGGTTCAAGTGTGGTCAGCACCAGATTCATGCTGATCCGGGTGCCGTGCCCCGGCGTGCTGTCGAGCGAAAGGTTGCCGCCCATCATCATGCACAGGTTGCGGCAGATCACCAGCCCGAGCCCGGCGCCGGTACGCGCCATTTGTCCGGTGTTGTCGGCCTGGGCGAACGGTTCGAACAGGCGTTGCTGGTCTTCGACACTGATGCCGATGCCGCTGTCCTGAACGGTGATGTGCAGATGCAGCAGTTGCGGGTCCGGACTTTCGGCTGCCTGCAGTACGACCTTGATCCGCCCCATCGGGGTGAACTTGATGGCGTTGCTGACCAGGTTGGACAGGATCTGTTTGAAGCGCAACGGGTCGATCAGCACGTCGGCGTTGATCCTGCTGTCCAGTTCCAGCACCAGTTCGAGGTCCTTCTGCCGCGCCAGACCGTCGAAGACCCTGAGCACCGACTCCACCAGCCGGCGCAGATTCGCCCGCTCGGGGTTGAGTGACAGCCGCCCGGATTCGATGCGGGCGATGTCGAGGATATCGCCGATCAGGTCGAGCAAGTCGTTGGCCGAGCTGTAGGCAACTTCGATGGCGGACCGATCCAGTTCGCCGTGATCGGCACGTTTGAGCGCCAGTTCCAGCATGCCGATCACCGCATTCATGGGCGTTCGGATTTCATGGCTCATGGTGGCAAGGAAGGTGCTCTTGGCCCGGCTGGCGGCGTCGGCCTGTTCCTTGGCAGCCTGCAGGTCTTCGATGAGCTGGCGACGCTCGCTGATGTCGATCCAGCCACCGATGATGCCCTGTACTTCGCCCAGAGAGTCACGAAACGGCAGGATCCAGTGGTAGATGGTCAACTGTCGATCGCCAATGCGCAGAGGGCGGTCGAGGATCAATGCGGTATTGCTGGCCATGACCCGCTGATAGTCGGCAGCGTATTCCCGGGCTTCGAAGGCGTTGCCCAGCACCCCTTCGGTGGCGCTCTTGCCGATGATGTCTTCCCGTTGCGCGGAGAACACCCTGAGGTAGCTGTCATTGCACATGCGCAACATACCTTCGCGATCCCGTACGTAGATGGGATGCGGCGTACCCTCGACCAGGGCGCGCATGAATTCGAACTGATCGCCCAGCGCCCGCTCCGCAGCCTCACGCTGACGTATCTGCCGGCGCATCCAGGCATTCCAGGCCAGCAGGCCCAGCAGCAACAGGCCTGCACCCACCACAATCTGATAGATCAGCCGTTCATAGTCATGCCAGTTGGCGCGTGAGGGTGTGTAGACGCGCCAGCGGTTGTTGATCGCTGCCATGTCCTGCGGAGCGATGCTTGCCAGGGCCTTGTCGAGAATCGAGCTCAGCTCGATGGCATTGCGTGAGGTCGCCATGGAAATCAGCGCCGGGTCCTCGCCGACGGTAGCGGTCATCTGCAAACGCTCCTCGAAGATCCCGGAAGACAGGAAATAGTCTGCGCTGAGCAGCGAGATGACCGCACCTTCCGCCCGGCCCAGTGACAACATGTCCAGCGCCTGGAACGGGTTGTCGATTTCCAGCGGCACGACCCTGGGGTATTTGCGGCCTAGCCAGTCGAGCACCGGGCTGCCCTGAGTGATCGCCAGACGCTTGCCGTCCATTTGCTCCAGATAGCTGGGGGCACCCTGGTCCTTGCGGGTGACCAGCACGAACGAATTGTCGATGTAGGGGCGGGTGAAGCTGAATCGGTCCTCACGCGCATCACTGGACACCAGCGCGCCGATCATGTCTGCCTGACCTTCGCCGACCTGATTGAGCATGTCGGTCAGGCTGGGCGAGCGTTTGACGTCGAACCTGAGCCCGGTACGCAGGCGCACCAGTTCGAGCAAGTCGGCGGTGATGCCGCGAAAGTTACCCTTGGCATCGAAGAATGTCAGCGGCGCGTACGCTTCGTTGACGACCACACGCACGGTCGGGTGCTGAGCGATCCAGCGCTCCTCGCGTTGCGTCAGTTGCAGCTTCTGGTCGGTGAGCATCAGGTCGCTGCCCGTGCTCCAGCGTCTGGAAATATTGATCCGTTCATCGACGGGGATGGCTTTCAGCGTCTGATTGATGATGCCCAGCAGTTGCGTGTTTTCGTTGCTGACCGCGAAGCTGAAACCGTTGGGCTCGTGCTTGCCGAAATTCGACATCTGCACGTTGTTCAGATAACCCTTGTTGATGATGTACTGGGTGGAAATCGTATCGCCCAGGAACACGTCCGCCTGATGGAAGGCGACTGCGTTGATGGCGTTCTGAAAAGAGGGATAGGTCTTCAGCGTTGCGCCGGGATATGACGCTTCGACCTCGGCAGGCGGCAGGTAGTGATAGACCATGCTCAGCCGCATGCCTTTCAGGCCCTCGTTCAGGGGGCGGGTGTCTCCCACCCGGGTGACCAGGACGGGCTGGTCCACCGAGTAAGGCTGTGAAAGCCTGATGTTGCGATCGACGGCTTCAAAACCGTTGGCGGTGCCCAGCAGGTCGATCTGGCCTGCGGCAAGGGCCTTGATCGCCGCATTACGGGTTTCGAAACGCTGGACCCTGACGGGCAGGTCCAGCGCATCCGAAATGATCCCTGCGTAGTCGGCAGTGATGCCTTCGTAATCGTTACCTGAAATCGTGATATCGAAGGGCGGGTAATCGGGGCTCGAGGTGCCGAGAATCAGTTCGCGTTGCCCGCGCACCCACTGCCACTGGTGACTGTCCAGCTTCACGTCCATGTGCGCCGGGCTCGAACGGCCGAGCAGGGTGTAGTGATCGGCCGCATGAATACCGGCCTCAGCACCCCAGCCCAGGCACAGGCTTGTGGCCAGTATTAATAATTGTCTGAAGCGCTTGGGCATCCGTTTTCTCACACTAGCGCGTTGCGTTTTGCCATCTCGATAAGTTCTACCAAGGTTCTGGTTTTCAGTTTTTGCATAAGCCGTGTTTTGTAAGTGCTGACGGTTTTGTTACTGAGAAACATGCCCTTGGCTATTTCCTTGTTGGAACGGCCTTGGGCAAATAACTGCAAGACCATCAGTTCGCGGTCATTGACCAACTTGAACAGCTCCAGCTCGTTGGTCTGGCCATCTTCACGAACTGCGCACGTCAACGCCTGACTGGGAAAGTAATTGTAGCCGGATAATACCGCTTTCACCGAACTGAGCAGTTCGCTAAGGTCTTCCTGCTTGCACACATAACCCGAGGCACCTGATTGCATGCAGCGAATGGCAAACAGGTTGGGGGTCTGCGACGTCAGCACCAGAATCTTGGAGGGCAGCCCCATCGTATTGAAGCGGGCCAGCACCTCTAGGCCGTCGAGCTTGGGGATGCTGATGTCGAGGATGATCAGGTCGGGCATGCATTCACGCACCATCTGCATGGCGTCGACACCGTTGTCGGTTTCGCCGACCACCTCATAATTTTCATTCTCCAGGAGCATTCTGACCGCCATCCGGATGACCGGATGATCGTCGATGATAAAAACTGAGTTCATATTCCATTCCATAACAAGCAGTGAAGAAAGCGCGCACCTTAGCTCAGATGTTCGGGCAGGCACATAAAGAGACTTGCTCGGCAGGCATATATAGGAAAAGTCCTACAAAAATTAGCGTATCGGAGTACGTAAAAGCCTACGTAGAACACAAGTGTGTTTAAACGTTAACGCTTATTTCAATGTGTATTTGACGAGTGATGCATCAAATGTTTATTACTTTCTGGAATCATCATTCATGTTGACTGCTGATTTCCTACGCGTCTGAACGTCGTATTTAATCGGTACGGTTTGTCGGTGTTAAGGTATGTATCTGTTTTTACACGGCCTATCTGAAAGCGGATAAAGCCGGTTTACCGACGTCAGTCAATGAGGTGCCCCAGCAGGCGGCTGAGGTCGGGCCCGTGCAGGGGCTTGCTCAGGCAGCCGAGCAGGGGCAGATCGCGCTGCAGGGCGAGTTGCTGCAGGTTTTCAAGCTGTTTATCCGGCAAGCCGCTGAGCAGAATCGCCTGGCGCAGCAAGCCTTGTCGGGCTGCCTCGTCGATCAGGTCGAGGCCTGACATGTCCGGCAGGCACTGATCGCACAGCACAAGCCCGTACGGTTCGGCGCTGCGTTGCATGGCGGCCATGGCCTCGGCAGCCGTCAGCACGGGCGTCAGCAGGAAGTAGCCATGGTTGTTGAGCAGCACCTGAGTGGCGATCAATTGAAACGGGTGATCTTCCACCAGAAGGATGCGCAGGCTATGTGTGGACATGAGCGTTCCGGAAAGGCCCTGGCGAGGCGTTCAGGCATCGGCAGGCGGCGTGCGGACCCGTGAGTATCGCAGGCGGATGGATGACGTGCCGGGTGGCAGTTGAAGTGGCTGGAATTATTGAGGGATGCAAGAAAAGCTGCGATAGGACTCGTCTGACATGCATGTAGGGCCTGTCTGAGTTTTGCGAGGCAATCAGTCTGACCAGCCTTTGCCTGTGTGCGTTCAGGCAGCGGGCTGGTCGATGGAGGCTATATTTGGCCGGAGCGGCCAGTCATTTCCCGGGCCATTTCACTGGCGTAGCTGTCGGTCATGCCCGCAATGAAGTCGATCATGCGCAGGAACGAGGCATGCAGCGGTGCCTTGGGATCGGGCGCGCTGTTACCCAGTAAATCGAGGATGCGTCGATGCTTGAACGATGGCGTCCTGCCGCCGAACTGTTCGACGGCCGCGCCGCAGAATGCGTTGAGGAGGATCTCCAGCGTGGTGTAGGCACCGATTTCATGCAGTGTCTTGCGCTTGTCCTGAAAGATTTTCTTGCGCGCCATGTCCTTGGCGTTGAGCACACAGCGTTTGGCCGGACCGTGCATGTGCTCGACCAGGTCGCCAGGCAGGGTGCCTGCCAGCAAGGCGTCCTGCTGCTCGACGAAGGCTCTGGCGGCCGCGTTGGTCAAGTGCTCGATGGCCTTGCCACGCAGGATTGCCAGTTTGCGCCGTCGTGAGTCGCCCGGGCCCAGTTGTCGGTAGGTTTCCGGAAGATCGTCGCCGACCAGCCCGAGCAAAAGCGATTCCACTTCTGCGTAGTTGAGCAGGTCCATCTCCAGACCGTCTTCCAGATCGATCAGGGCGTAACAGATGTCGTCGGCGGCTTCCATCAGATACACCAGCGGATGACGCGCCCAGCGCTGGTCTTCAAGTTGCGGCAAACCCAGCTTGCCGGCGATCTGCTCAAGGATCGGCAGTTCGCTTTGATAGCAGCCGAACTTGTGCTTCTTGTAGCCCAGCGAGTCCGCGTGGCGGGCGGTCCACGGGTATTTGAGGTATGTACCCAATGTGGCGTAGGTCAGGCGGGTGCCGCCGTCGAACTGGTGGTATTCCAGCTGCGTCAGCACCCGGAACCCTTGGGCATTGCCTTCGAAATTGAGGAAGTCATTGCGCTCGGTGTCGCTCATCGCGTCGAGCCAGCCGCGCCCGGCCGCGTGATTGAACCAGTTGCGAATTGCATCTTCGCCCGAATGGCCGAACGGCGGATTGCCGATGTCGTGCGCCAGACAAGCCGATTGCACGACCATGCCCAGATCGCTGGGGTCGCACCATTCAGGCAGGGCAGAGCGCAGCGTTTCGCCGACACGCATCCCCAACGAACGGCCGACACAACTGACTTCCAGCGAATGGGTCAGGCGCGTATGGATATGATCATTGCTGGACACCGGATGCACCTGGGTCTTGCGTCCCAAGCGGCGGAAGGCCCCGGAAAAGATGATCCGGTCATGGTCCTTGTGAAACGGACTGCGCCCCAGCTCCTCGGGGCTATGCAGGGTCTTGCCCAGTCGTTCGCGGTTAAGCAGTGTTTGCCAATCCAATGCGTTCACTCCGTCAGTAATTGGGGCGTAGCTTCCCGCTTCGACACGCCTGCCGCAAGGGGCGCATTGATGAAAACAGGTCCCGTAGAAAAACAAATGCCTGCACCGGAATTCCGGAGCAGGCATTTGTATTAAGGCCAGTACAGTCAGGCCAGGATCATGCGAGATGCACGGCGCGATCAGACTTTGCGATTGCGATTCTGCAGGGCGCGTGCTTGCATGGCGACCTTGACCACCGGCGTCAACGTGATGCCCAGCTTCAACAGACGTCCCAGCAGGCTGGTACGTCCGGTCTTGGCACGTTTGCCGCTCAGGAAGCCCAGCAGGGCGACCGAGCCCACGCCCCAGAGCGGCGCGTGGCGAAAGCCCAGCGCGCTTTTCCAGTCATGGCGGATACCGCGAAAGCGTTGCAACGGTTGCATCAGTTGCGTCGATTCGTGGCGAATTTCCTGGCGGTGCATTTCCATGCGCAGGCGAATCAATGCCTTGCGCAGTTCTCGACGCGTATTGCTCTGGTGCGACTTGGGTTCACTCATGGCATCAATCGCTCACGGTCATTGGCCAGTTCTTCGAGGGTCGCATGGAAGGGCGAGGACTCGTCGAAGATCGCTGCCTTGAGGCGCAATCCACAGAAGATCGCGGCCAGCAGGTAAAACGTACACAGACCAACGATGCCGGCCAGACGATAACTGTCCCACAGAACGATCAGCAGCAAGGCCGAGAGCCCGGTGAGCAGCAGCAGGCCGAAAACCAGTGCCAGACCGGCGAACAGCAGCAGGCTGACGGTTCGCGCTTTCTGTTCCTGCAATTCAATGCCGAACAGCTCGACGTGAGTGTGCAACAGGCCAAGGAAGGCAGCGCCCAGGCGCCGCGGTGAAGCGCCCGGAGTTCCCTCGGGCGGTGCTGATTCCGTTCCCAGAGTCATGATGTTAGCGCCTTGTAGCCAGCAGACCGATCAGAAAGCCGACACCTGCGGCGATACCGACTGACTGCCAGGGGTTGTTCTGAACGTAATCTTCGGTGGCGACCACTGCCGCTTCACCGCGCTCGCGCAACGAATCTTCGGTGGTCTTCAGGGTTTCCTTGGCACGCAGCAGGCTTTCGCGGATCTGGGCGCGCAATTCATCGGCCTGATCACCCGCGAGAGAGGCGGTATGCGCCAGCAATTTCTCAGTGTCGGCAACCAGTACCTGGAAGTCGGCTCTCAGGATTTCCTGAGCATTCTGTGCAGTTTCGCGGGCCATGATGTTCTCCGTTTGGTGGGCGTATGAATGTTTCGAGTACAGGTGATTCCTGAAGGTTCACTTCGATTGGCGTATCGTGTTCGATCAGGCTTTACACTGCCGCTGCACCTTACTCCAAAAGTATCTGCCAGCAAAAACCGCAACCACTGGAAGATTGGGGTTTCGTATTTCTGGCCATTGGCTATGCTCCACACGCGTGATCAAGGGATGGCCTGGCGCGCGCGACATCCGTTGAATGGAGAGAGGCATGGAGCGGCTGTATTCCCTGCAGGGGCTCAGGGGCGTAGCGGTCCTGGGCGTCGTGTTGTTTCACATGATGTCGGTAGAGAGCAAGTTTTCCGGTGGCGATATCCTTTTGCCGCCCTGGCTCGATTTTTTTCAGTTGGGCGTCGATCTGTTCTTCGTCATCAGCGGATTCGTCATGGTGATTGTCAGCCGTGGCCGTTTTCAGAGCGCAATCGAAGCCCAGCGGTTTCTGTTCAATCGGGTATCGCGGATCTATCCCACCTACTGGTTGTACTTTTTCATCACCCTGGCGGTTTATCTGGTGCAGCCGGGCATGGTCAACAGCGGGCATGGCTCGTCCAATCTGATCATGTCGTTCCTGCTGTTGCCCAACGACAAGGTGCTGCTGGTGATGGTGGCCTGGTCGCTGCTGTTCGAACTGTGGTTTTACGTGGTGTTCTCCGGCTTTCTGCTTTTTCGCGAGCGCAGCCTGCCGTTTCTGCTCGGCGGCTGGTGTCTGATCATCGTGGCGTTCAACAGGCTGGCAGACTGGCAGGACTATTCCCCGGCAGTAAAGATCATCCTGCATCCCTATGCCCTTGAGTTCATGCTGGGCGCCGCGCTGGCCTTGTTCTTTTACGGTCGCCACAGTGCCCGCGTGCCGACTGCTGCGGTCTGGTTACTGCTCGGTGTTGCGTTGTTGGCGGCGGTGCCCCTGATCGGCTATTACCGGCTGTATGAGAGTCAGGGGTTGCAGCGCATGCTCATGGTCGGCGGCACGTTCGGCATGCTGGTGGTGACGCTGGCATTGCTCGAACGGCGTCGACACCTGCGGGTGCCCGGGTTTCTGGTTGCCGTGGGCGATATGTCCTACACGGTCTACCTGTCTCATCTGCTGGTGCTGGGGGTGATCGGCAGGGTCTGGAGTCTGGTGGGAGCCTGGCCCGAAAGCTACCTGGACAACCTGTTTTTCGCGCTGCTGATGATGGCTGCGGCGGTGTGCTATGGCTGGGTCGGTTATCGTTGTTTCGAGAAACCGGTACTGGATCGCGCCAATGCGTTCAGCAAGGCGCATTTTCGGGTGTCGACGTGATCCCGGTGCGCGCCTAGAATAATTTCCGCTTGCCGAGGATTCGCCGAGGATCGACTCATGCCCCCCGAATGTCAGCTGTTCAGCACCCTGGGATGCCCGCTGTGTGAGGTTGCCGAAGCGGTTTTACTGCCGTTCGCCATCGAACACGGCCTGCTGGTTGAGCTGGTCGACATCTGCGAGGATGAGCAACTGCTTGAACGCTACGAGTTGCGCGTTCCTGTGTTGCGGCGAGTCGACACCGGCGACGAGCTGGACTGGCCATTTGACGCGCCTCAAGTGGCGTCGTTTCTGAGTCGTTGAGCTGCCTTGTCGTTGAGCTGTATTTACTTTCATTTACCGGACACGACGCGCAGTGAATATCGATACACGCATCAAATTTCGCCATCTGGTCTGCTTTCTAGAAGTGGCCCGGCAGGGCAGTCTGGCGCGTGCTTCCGACGTTCTGGCGATCAGTCAGCCGGCGCTGTCGAAAAGTCTCAAAGAGCTGGAAACCCTGCTCGACACCACGCTGTTCGTGCGCAGTAAAAGTGGTGCGGCACTCACTGAAGCGGGCGTGGCGTTCATGCGCTTTGCCGGGCCCAGCGTGCAGGCCCTGCGCGAGGGCGTCAGCAGTCTGCGTTCGGGTGAGCACGACACGGTCACTGCACGACTGGGCGTACTGTCGACGGCCGAAAGCCTGTTGGTGCCCGAGGTGGTTCATCGCCTGCACCAGCAGCACCCGGCGCTGATCGTCAGCGTAATGACCGGGCCCAGTGCCTATCTGCTGTCGCAATTGAGGGTAGGGGAGCTGGATCTGGTGGTCGGGCGCATGACGGACAGTCCGCAGATTCAGGGCCTGACGTTCGAGCACCTGTACAACGAGTCGATGACGCTGGTGGTGCGCAGCGGTCACCCGTTGCTGGCCGCACCGCTCAAGCCCGAAAGTCTGGAGCAGTTCCCGCTGGTGTTGCCGCTGGCAGGCACGACCATCCGCAAGTTTGCCGACAGCCTGTTCGTGCAGTGCGGTATCCGCATGCCACGTCAGCGCCTTGAAACCCTTTCGCTCACCCTCAGCCGTCGCTATGTGCAATGCAGCGATGCTGTGTGGATCGCGCCACTGGATGCCGTGTCGCTGGAGTTGAAAGGCGGCACACTGGTCGAACTGGACATGGGTATTCGTGAGCCGGGCGGTTCGGTCGGTTTGTGCAGCAACCCGGCCTTGCCACTCACGCGCGCAGCGCAGTGGTGCGTGGACGAGCTGCGGAATCTTGGAGAGGCCTATCGCAACGTCTAGCATCCATAACCAAATGGTTATGGATCATGGGGTTTATTTCAGTTCTCTATAAGCATGGATCGCGCGACACTTCGCCGCAGCCTGTAGCGCATGTGATCGACGCCTGCGCGCCCCATAAGAAAAACGAGGAGAACGCCATGTCTGCCGCGGACAACAGCCGCTTCGTCATTCGTGACCGAAACTGGCATCCAAAAGCTCTCACCCCTGATTACAAGACCTCGATCCTGCGCTCGCCGCGTCAGGCGCTGGTCAGTATCCCGCAGTCCATTTCCGAAACCACCGGCCCGGATTTCTCGCATTTGAAATTCGGCCAGCACGATAACGACCTGCTGCTCAATTTCAACAACGGTGGACTGCCCATCGGCGAGCGTATCCTGCTGGCCGGGCGGGTCTGCGATCAGTACGGAAAGCCGATCCCGCATACGCTGGTGGAGATCTGGCAGGCCAACGCCGGCGGGCGTTATCGCCACAAGCGCGATGCCTATCTGGCGCCTATCGATGCCAATTTCGGTGGCGTCGGACGTGCACTGACCGACAGCGAAGGCAATTACAGCTTCCGTACCGTCAAGCCAGGGCCTTACCCATGGCGCAACGGTCCCAACGACTGGCGCCCGGCGCATATTCATGTGTCGATCAGCGGGCCGTCGATTGCCACACGGCTGATCACTCAGTTGTATTTCGAAGGCGACCCGCTGATTCCGATCTGCCCGATCGTCAAGGCCATCGCCAACCCAGACGCCGTGCAGAGCCTGATTGCCAGGCTCGACCTGGGCCTGGGCAATCCGATGGATTGCCTGGCGTATCGCTTTGATATCGTGTTGCGCGGCCAGCGCAAGACTCATTTCGAAAACTGCTGAGGAGGCCCGACATGCCCGTTCAATTGCTGCAGGAAACCCCTTCGCAAACCGCTGGCCCTTACGTTCACATCGGTCTTGCACCGCAGGTGGCCGGCAACCCGACCCGCGAGCTGGAAATCTGGAACGAGATGGCCAGGCCCGAGGCGCCCGGCGAGCACATCGTGTTGCTGGGCAACGTCTTCGACGGCAACGGTCACCTGATCCGTGATGCCTATCTGGAGTTCTGGCAGGCGGATCATCAGGGCGCGTATCACAGCGAATTCGACCCCGACAGACCGTTCAACGGATTTGGTCGCACGGCAACTGCGGACGATGGCCAATGGATCCTCAAGACCATCAAGCCAGGCTCGGCGCGCAATGCGGCGGGCGTGCCGATGGCGGCGCACATCAATGTTTCGCTGTTTGCGCGGGGCATCAATATTCATCTGCAGACGCGGTTGTATTTCGACGACGAAGCCCAGGCGAACGCGCAGGACCCGGTGCTCAATCTGATTGAGCAGCCCCCGCGTCGTGAAACCCTGGTGGCACGCCGCTGCACGCATGAGGGGCAGACGGCCTATCGTTTTGATATCCGCGTGCAAGGTGAAGGCGAGACAGTGTTTTTCGATTTCTGAATCGCTTGTCGATTCAGAAATCAATGTGCGTGCGTTTCAAGGCGCCTGCATCGGCAGGCGACCCTATAAAAATAAAAGGATCCCTCCATGACGCTTTCCGCCGGCAGCCCCGCGTCGAGTACGCTCGACGTTCAGGCCTTTATCAATGCACAACCGCTATCCGGGTATCAGTGGAGAGTGGTTGCGCTGTGTTTTCTGATCGTGTTTCTCGACGGCCTCGATACTGCCGCAATGGGCTTCATTGCACCCGCGCTCAGCCAGGATTGGGGGATCGATCGGGCCAGCCTGGGGCCGGTGATGAGCGCTGCGCTGATCGGCATGGTATTCGGCGCGCTGGGTTCCGGCCCGCTGGCCGACCGCTTCGGGCGCAAGGTGGTGCTGGTGGTCGCGGTGCTGCTGTTCGGTCTTTTCAGCCTGGCCTCAGCCTACAGCAGCAACATCGATCAATTGCTGGTACTGCGCCTGTTGACCGGGCTGGGGCTCGGCGCGGCGATGCCCAACGCCACCACCTTGCTGTCGGAATACACCCCCGAGCGGCTCAAGTCGCTGCTGGTGACGAGCATGTTCTGCGGTTTCAATCTGGGCATGGCGTGCGGCGGTTTTGTATCAGCCAAACTGATCCCCAGCATGGGCTGGCACAGCCTGCTGATGTTGGGCGGTATCCTGCCCATCCTGCTGGCGGTGGTGCTGATGGTCTGGCTGCCGGAGTCGGCGCGATTTCTGGTGGTACGCAATCGCGGTGCAGAGCGGATTCGCAAGGTGCTGGCACCGATTGCGCCCAAGGCGCTGGCCGGTATCACTGATTTCAGCGTTCCCGAACAGAAAACCGTCAGCAGCCGTAATGTGCTGAAAGTGATTTTCTCCGGCAACTACAGTGCCGGCACGCTGTTGCTGTGGCTGACGTATTTCATGGGTCTGGTCATCGTCTACCTGCTGACCAGCTGGCTGCCGACGCTGATGCGCGACAGCGGGGCGAGCATGGAACAGTCGGCCTTCATCGGCGCGCTGTTTCAGTTCGGCGGGGTGTTGAGTGCTGTGGGCGTGGGCTGGGCGATGGATCGTTACAACCCGCACAAGGTCATTGGTTGTGCCTACGCACTGGCGGGGGTGTTCGCCTGGCTGGTCGGGCAGAGTCTGGGTAATGTCGCGCTGTTGGCGACACTGGTGCTGCTGGCCGGCATGTGCATCAACGGCGCGCAGTCGGCAATGCCGTCGCTGGCAGCGCGTTTTTACCCCACTCAGGGGCGTGCCACGGGCGTGTCGTGGATGCTCGGGATCGGCCGTTTCGGCGCCATTCTCGGCGCCTGGGCCGGTGCCACGCTGCTGGGCCTGGGCTGGACGTTCGAGCAGGTGCTGACCGCGCTGGTCATCCCGGCGGCGCTGGCCGCGATAGCGGTGCTGATCAAAGGCTGGGTCAGCCATTCGGACGCTACCTGAAACCTTTCAATCTGGAGTGGTGATGTGAACAGAGCGAGCAATCAACTTTTCGATGCCTACTTCATGCAACCCGAAATGCGCGAGATCTTTTCCGATGAAGGCCGGGTGCAGGGCATGCTCGATTTCGAGGCTGCGCTGGCCCGGGCACAGGCGCGCGTCGGCCTGATCCCGCCCGAGGTGGTCGCCGACATCGAGCTGAGCTGCGACGCACGGCTGTTCGATTTCGACGCGCTGGCAATCGCCATCGGCAGTGCCGGCAATTCAGCGATTCCGCTGGTCAAGGCGCTGGGCAAACAGATTGCCGCACGCAGCGCTGAAGCTGAGCGCTACGTGCACATGGGCGCGACCAGTCAGGATGTGATGGACAGCGGGCTGGTCCTGCAACTGCGTCGAGCCATCGTGCTGCTTGAGCGTGACCTCAGTCGACTGGCCGATGCGATGGCTGAGCAGGCACAGCGTCATGCCGGCACGCCACTGGCCGGACGTACATGGCTGCAGCAGGCCACGCCGGTCACCCTGGGGATGAAAATCGCTGGCTGGCTGGGCGCAGTCACTCGCCATCGACAGCGCTTGAACGAGATCAAACCGCGCCTGCTGTGCCTGCAGTTCGGTGGTGCGTCCGGCAGCCTCGCGGCGCTGGGCGATCAGGCCTTTTCGGTGGCCGAAGCGCTGGCCGATGAATTGCAACTGGCATTGCCCGAGCAGCCCTGGCACACCCAGCGCGACCGACTGGTGGAGTTTGCCGGTCTGTTGGGCCTGATCGCCGGCAGTCTCGGCAAGCTGGGGCGCGATGTGAGCCTGTTGATGCAGACCGAAGTGGGCGAGGTCTTCGAGCCTTCGGCGCCGGGCAAGGGCGGATCTTCGACCATGCCGCACAAACGCAACCCGGTCGGTGCTGCAGTCATGATCAGCACCGCCACCCGCGCACCGGGTCTGGTGGGCACGATGCTGTCGGCCATGCCGCAGGAGCACGAACGCAGTCTGGGCCTGTGGCATGCCGAGTGGGAGACCTTGCCGGAACTGTGCTGTCTGGTCTCCGGTTCCCTGCAGCAGGCCTTGCAGGTGATACCCGGTCTGCAGGTGGATGCCGAGCGCATGGCGATCAATCTTCAATCCACCAAAGGCCTGGTTCTCGCCGAGGCAGTGAGCATTGCCCTGGCTCAGCGCATCGGGCGCGATGCTGCCCACCATCTTGTAGAGCAGTGCTGCCGGCGTGCGGTGGAGCAGGGCGCGCATTTGCGTCAGGTGCTCGGCGAAACCCCGCAGGTCAGCGAGCAGTTTTCTTCTGACGAGCTGGATCGTCTGCTCGATCCGGCCCATTACCTTGGCCAGGCTCGCCATTGGGTCGAGCGCGCCGTGGCCGAACACACAAGGATTTCCCAATGACCGAAGACGAACGTTACGAAGCCGGCATGCAGGTGCGCCGCGCGGTGCTGGGCGATGCGCATGTCGATAACAGCCTGAGCAAACTGACGCCGTTCAATGAAGAATTCCAGGAGATGATCACCCGTCACGCCTGGGGTGATATCTGGACACGTCCGGGGTTGCCGCGCCATACGCGCAGCCTGATCACCATCGCGATGCTGATCGGCATGAATCGCGAAGGCGAATTGCGCCTGCACCTCAAGGCCGCGAAAAACAACGGCGTGACCCGCGAGGAAATCAAGGAAGTGCTGATGCAGAGCGCTATCTACTGCGGCATTCCGGCGGCCAATGCAACGTTCCATCTGGCTGAAGCGGTGTGGGATGAAATGGGCGTGGAGTCATTGCAGGACAATTGAGAGCGGTGATCGAGAACGCTGCCGCAGCGCCCTCGACCACGGCGGCGTCCTGTGCGGATCAGAGCAGTGATAACGGGTAGCTGACGATCAGGCGGTTTTCGTCGAACTGGTTGGTGTTGTAGTCGCGACGCATGGTGGAGTTGCGCCATTTCACTGACAGGCTTCTGAACGCGCCGCTCTGGAACACATAGGCCAGCTCGGTTTCCCGTGCCCACTCTTCGCCGTCGGTGATGGCGCCAGTGTGCACGTTGTCGCCGCTGATGTAGCGGTTCATCAGGGTCAAACCGGGCACGCCCATAGCTACGAAGTCATAGTCATGGCGCAACTGCCAGGATTTCTCCTTGGCATTGTCGAAGCTGGAGTTGTAACTGTCGTTGGCCAAGGTCCCGCCACTGGTGCCGTTGACGCGCATCCAGGCGCTGTCGCCGCTGACTTTCTGCAGGCCCAGGTAAAAGGTGTTGCCACCGTGTCGTGCCGAAAGCAGCGCTGACCAGGTCTTGTTGTCCAGATCGCCGGCCAGCGACTGACCATCGTCCTTGCCTTGGAAGTAGCCAAGGTTGGCCCCCAGCGTCCAGCTGCCCAACGGCTGGCTGTGCAGCAGGTTGAAATATTGCTGGTGGTAGATGTCTTCAAGCTCGGCGTACCACACGCCGACCTGGGTGCGCTTTTCGTTGAACGCGTACTCGCCGCCGCCAAAGTTGAAGCGGTCGGAAGTAAACGCGGTACGGCCATTCAAGGACATGTCTTCCATGCTTGCGTCGTTGCGCGGGCTGTTGCCACGGAACTGACCACCGTAAAGGGTCAGGCCGTCGATTTCCTTGGAGGTGATCTGCCCGCCCTGAAAGGTTTGTGGCAGCGAGCGGCCGTCATCCGAGCGCAGGATCGGCAGCACCGGCATCCACTCGCCGACCTTCAATTCGGTCTTCGAGAAGCGTGCCTTGCCGGCCACTGCCAGACGGCCGAAGTCGTCGGCCGGGCGTCCATCGCCATGGATGGGCAGCAATTGTGTGCCGCCGGTACCCTTGCCGCCGTCTAGCTTGAGCGAGTAGAGGCCCAGTGCGTCGACACCAAAGCCGACGGTGCCTTGGGTGAAGCCGGAGCGGGCGTCGAGGATGAAGTTCTGCGTCCACTCCTCGGCGTAGTTCTGCGTATTGGCCGGGTCGACGAAGTTGCGGTTGATGTAGAAGTTGCGTAGGTTCAGATTGACCTTGGCGTCTTCGACGAACCCGGCACTGTGGCCGCTGATGGGCGTCAGGCTTGCAGCGACAGCCGCCGACAGACCGCAAAGGAGTTTGCAGGGGGAATTCACGCGCATGGAACAGACCTTTTTTGTAGTTATTGAGTCGTGTAACTGGCTGCGATAGTGAAATGGCGTAACGCCCCGTGCAATTGCGAAATAGTCGTTTCGGGCGATTATCGAACGCTAATGAACCGGTTCGAACATTTCCTGCGAGAAGCCGCAAACGTGTATGCGATGCTCACGGGCAAATATGGGTAGAGAGCGCGTTCGGCCACGGCGTCGGGCTGCTGAAACTTGAACAAGGAAGCGCAATGAGTACTGCCAGCACGCCGTTGTCCGGCGTCAATCAACCTCTCAAAGGTATAGGCTTCATTCTTCTGGCGACTTTTCTATTTGCCAGTCACGACACCCTGTCCAAGTACCTGTCCGGCTTCTATCCGATCATTCTGGTGGTGTGGGCGCGTTATGTGGTGCACACGCTGCTGATGGCCTGCATTTTCATGCCGTCATCGGGGTTGCGGGTGCTGCGTACCAAGCGTCCTGGCCTGCAGGCCTTGCGCGCACTGGCGTTGCTGGGCACCAGTCTGCTGTTTACCAGCAGCCTGATGTTCATCCCGCAGGCAGAAGCGACGGCGGTCAACTTTCTTGCGCCGTTGCTGGTTACCGCGTTATCGGTGCCGCTGCTGCACGAGCGTGTGACGCGCGGGCAGTGGACAGCGGTGGTGGTCGGGTTTGTCGGGGTGATGATCATTATTCATCCGGGCGGCGAGCTGTTTACTCCGGCGATTCTGTTGCCGCTCTCATCGGCTTTGTGCTTTGCGCTGTATCAACTCCTGACGCGGTTGGTCAGTCCGTTCGACAGTCCGACCACCAGCAATTTTTTCGCGGGGCTGTTCAATACGCTGTTGATGAGTGCGCTGGTGCCGTTCTTCTGGGAAGTGCCAGCGCTCAAGCACTTGCCGTTTCTGCTGGCGCTGGGTGCGTGCGGGATGTCGGCGCATTTGCTGCTGACCCAGGCCTTCCGCTTCGCCGCTCCGGCCATGCTTGCGCCGTTTAGTTATTGCCAGATCGTGTTCGCCGGATTGCTGGGCTACCTGGTCTTCGACCACACCCCGTCTCCGACCGCGCAGGCCGGCATCGCCATCATCTGCCTCAGCGGTCTGGCGGCGGCGTGGCAACAGCGACGCAAGGGTGGGTAATTTGCGGCGCTGAAGATCCGATTGACGCCTATGCCGATGTTCAGTTGGCATGTTTTTCCTGACGCCCTGCGTCGCAGCACAATGTCATGCTGCGTCTGCAGGAGGCCGCCATACGTGCTTTTCGATCACGGTGGCACTGACGACGCAGAGTGCGACGTTAGTGACGGCTGAGTCCTGGCGCTGATCCGGGGGTAGCCTGGCAGGACGCCAGGCTAGCCGCACCGGGCCATGGATGGCCCGTTGCGGCGACCCCCGGATCAGTGACAGGGCGAAGGAACCCGACGGAGTCGGGCCGGAAACAGGAGCGGGGACTTTGCTCACTTTGGTCCCTCAAAGTGAGTCGCCGAGGGGCGAAAAGGTGACCTGAGCCGAACGCCAATCCACCTGACAAAGAAAACCCGCTGTGTGACGCAGAGCGTCACGAACTGCATCCCCACGCGGAGCGTGGGGACGATAGCCATTCTGGGTTTTCGGGCTGCGTCAGACGATCACTCGCTGAGCGTCGGAACCTTGCGAGGGGCCATTAAGTACATCCAGATCAGGGCAATGAAATACATCGCCGGGATCATGGTGAACAACACGTTGTAGTTGTTATTGGTGGCGGTCAGCACCGCACCCACGATCTGCGTCATGAACATCCCGCCGATGGCCGCACACATCCCGCCGAAGCCGAACACAGTACTCATCATGTGCTTGGGGGTGTAGTCCATCACCAGGCTCCAGATATTCGCCGTCCAGGCCTGATGCGCACCCACGGCAAGCGAAATGGCCAGTACCGCCACCCACAGCCCACTGGCATTGGCCGCGAACACCACGCTGCAGATCGTGATTGCAAAGATCAGCATCGACAACAGCCGCGCAGTCGTCGCACGCATGCCACGACCAATCAGCCAGGACGACAGAATGCCGCCACCGACACTGCCGAAGTCCGCCGTCAGCCAGATCAGAATCAGCGGGATGCCCATCTGAGTCACGCTGATCCCCAGGTTGTATTGCTGATTGAGGAACGGCGGCAGCCAGTACAGGTAGAACCAGAACACCGGAGCAGTAATCGCATACGCCAGCGCGAACGCCCACGTGCCCCGCATCTTCAGGATGCCGGTAAACGGCACCTTGACCGGCGCCGGTTCGACTTCCTTATTGATGTAGTCCAGTTCGGTCTTGCTGACGGTCGGATGCTCTTCGGGGTTGTAGTACTTCAAGCGCCAAGTGATGGCCCAAAGCAGCCCCAGCGAACCCATCGCCACGAAGGCGGCCTGCCAGCCCCAGACCGTGAGGATCACCGGCAGGAGGGCCGGGGTCAGCATGGCACCGACGTTGGTGCCGGCGTTGAAGATGCCGGTGGCCACCGCGCGCTCACCAGCAGGGAACCATAGCCGCGTGGTTTTCACACAGGCCGGGTAGTTGGCGGCTTCGGTCAGGCCCAGAATGAAGCGGCAGACCATGAAGCCGACAGCGGAAGTGGCAAGGCCGTGAGCACCGGTGGCCAGGCTCCACAGCAGCACCGCGAGGAAGAATGCGCGCTTCACGCCAACCTTGTCGATGAAGCGGCCCTGTAGTACGAAGCCGACCGCGTAACCGACCTGAAACCAGAAGTTGATGTTGGCGTAGTCCATCGCCGTCCAGCTCATTTCCTTGGCGAGGATGGGCTGCATGACGCCGAGCGCGGCCCGGTCGATATAGTTCAGCGTGGTGGCGAAGAACACCAGGGCGAGCATGCCCCAGCGAGTCTTGCCTACGGCGAGCGCGCCGCGGATCTTTTCGCCCATCCCGGCACGGGCGGCCTGGGCGACAGGGTTGGTCTGGGTGTTAAGCATGATGTTCTAACCATCCGTTCCAGGACTGTGCTGCTGGCAACAGTCGGACTGAGAAGTCCACTCGATGCAGGCGTTGTGCAGGTAAAGTGATGTCGTAGAACCGTGATTCGACTGGCCTGTAGACTCAGGCTGTCCTCGAAACGATCCGTCGGGCCGACAATTTACAGGTTGGGCCGCGTAAGTGTGTTGGAATGTTTCAGGCGACGCAGACCGTGGCCGGGCTTTTGGCCGGGCGGCTTCGTCGAACAGGACGTCTGGTGAGACGGACGGGTGAGCGGGCGAGCAAAGCGAGAAGGGTGCGCATGAGCAATGTTCCTGTTTTTTGAATTGTTATGGGTTTGCTGCTGATGGAGCGAATATCGAAATGTTGGACTGCGGGTCTATCCTGCAATGTGATGCCGATGTTGAGCATTACGAGATACAGCGTCAATTGAGTAAAACGGCTTTTGTTCGATAATCGAACGTAAAACTAACCGGTTCGTACACTTTATGTTGCTGTAGTGTTTTCACAGGCAAATACTTTACTCGCACCTCTGAATAAGGCCGGGAAAGGCCAGGAATGCGGTGCTGTCCAGTCGCGACCCAAGCAGGTCGCGTTCATCCAGGAGCTGAAAAGCATGCAGCGTTCAATTGCTACCGTATCCTTGAGCGGTACTCTGCCCGAAAAGCTCGAAGCCATCGCCGCAGCCGGCTTTGACGGCGTCGAGATTTTCGAAAACGACTTGTTGTACTACGACGGCAGCCCACGCAATATCAGGCAGATGTGTGCCGACCTGGGCATCGCCATCACCCTGTTCCAGCCGTTCCGCGATTTCGAAGGCTGCCGCCGTGACCGTCTGCAGCGCAATATCGACCGTGCCGAACGCAAATTCGATCTGATGCAGGAACTGGGCACCGATCTGGTGCTGGTCTGCAGCAATGCGTCTGCCGATTCGGTGGGCGACGAAAACATTCTGCTCGATGACCTGGGCCTGCTGGCCGAGCGCGCCGGTGCCCGTAACCTGAGAGTCGGTTATGAAGCGCTGGCCTGGGGCAAGCATGTGAACACCTGGCAACAGGTCTGGAACCTGGTGCGTCAGGTCGACCACCCGGCGCTTGGCGTGTTGCTCGACAGCTTCCATACCCTGTCGCTGAAGGGCGATCCGAGCGCCATTGCGCAGATCCCGGGCGACAAGATCTTCTTCGTGCAGATGGCCGACGCACCGTTTCTGGCGATGGATGTACTGGAGTGGAGCCGCCATTTCCGCTGCTTCCCGGGCCAGGGTGAATTCGATCTGGCCGGCTTTCTCGCGCCGATCCTGCGCAGTGGTTATACCGGGCCGTTGTCGCTGGAAGTGTTCAACGATGGCTTCCGTGCAGCGCCGACACGCGCCAATGCCGCGGACGGCCTGCGTTCGCTGCTCTATCTGGAAGAGAAAACCCGCCAGTTGATGGCGCGTGACGAGCCGGCTGCGGTTCCCGAAATCCTTTTCAAACCACCCGCGACCAGTACCTACAATGGGGTCGAGTTCCTCGAGTTTGCCGTTGACGAGAGCCATGGCGCTCGACTGTCGGGCTGGCTGCAACGGCTGGGCTTTGCCAAGCTGGGTCAGCATCGCTCCAAGGCGGTCAGTCTGCTGGGGCAGGGTGATATCAGGATTGTGCTCAATGCCGAACCCTATTCCTTTGCCCACAGCTTCTTCGAGGCGCACGGCCCTTCATTATGCGCGACCGCCTTGCGCGTCGACGACGGTCATCAGTCGCTGGAACGTGCGCGTGCCTTCAAGGGCCAGCCCTATCGTGGCCTGGTCGGCCCTAACGAGCGGGAGATTCCGTCGGTCCGCGCGCCTGACGGCAGCCTGATCTATCTGGTGGATAACGCCGCGCCGGGAGAGTCGATTTACGACAGCGATTTTGTCGTCGATCCGCAAGCAGTCGCCAAGGGCGGGTTGCAGCGTATCGACCACATGGCTATGGCGCTGCCGGCCGACAGCCTGGACAGCTGGGTGCTGTTCTACAAAAGCATTCTGGACTTTGAGGCTGACGATGAAGTGGTCTTGCCCGACCCCTATGGTCTGGTCAAAAGCCGTGCGCTGCGCAGCCGTTGTAGCACCGTGCGCTTGCCGCTGAATATCTCCGAGAACCGCAATACAGCCATCTCCCATGCGCTGTCGAGCTATCGCGGCTCGGGTGTGCACCACATTGCATTTTCCTGCGAAGACATCTTTGCCGAAGTAAGCCGCGCCAAGGAAGCGGGCGTACCGTTGCTGGACATTCCGCTCAATTACTACGATGACCTGGCGGCGCGCTTCGATTTCGACGAGGAGTTTCTCAGTGAACTGGCGTATTACAACGTGCTCTATGATCGCGATGCGCAGGGTGGCGAGTTGTTCCACGTCTACACCGATGCGTTTGACGGGCGCTTCTTTTTCGAAATCCTGCAGCGCAAGAACGGCTACGTAGGGTACGGCGCTGCCAACGTCCCGGTGCGTCTGGCCGCGATGGCCAAGGCGCGCAATGTGGCAGCACGTCAGGCGCGTCTGTAAGGCGAATCCGATTGCAAGGCTGCTGCGAGGGTTTGACGCCCTCGCGGCTTCCCTCAGTTGCCGGTCGGCTGCATACTCCGCGCATCACTCGTGGGCATGAGCCAACAATGAAAACTACTGACGACTCCGTTGCCGTTGCATCGAAAGGGCGCAAGAACAATCCGGAAAAAACCCGCGAAGACATTCTGCAGGCCGCCGTTGCCGAGTTTGTCGCCCATGGCCTGTCGGGTGCGCGCGTCGATGCCATTGCCGAACGCACCAAAACCTCGAAACGGATGATCTATTACTATTTCGGCAGCAAGGAACAGCTGTACGTCGAAGTGCTGGAAAAACTCTACGGCGCGATTCGCAACACCGAGAGCCAGCTCAATCTGTCCGAACTCGAGCCTGTGGAAGCGATTCACCGCGTGGTCGAGTTCACCTTCGATCACCACGACAGCAATGTCGATTTCGTGCGCATCGTGTGCATCGAAAACATCCATAACGGCGAGAACGTCAAACAGTCCGAATCGATTCATGCCAAGAGCCAGAACATCATCAGGGCGCTCGACGGCATCCTGCGTCGTGGCGAAGCCAGCGGCCTGTTTCGTGAGGGTGTTCATCCGGTGGACTTGCACCTGATGATCAGCTCGTTCTGCTTCTACCGGATCTCCAATCGCCATACCTTCAGCGAAATCTTTCAGATCGAGTTGTGGAGCGAGGAGGTCAAGCAGCGCCACAAGGCAATGATCTGCGACGCTGTGCTGCGTTATCTCAAGCGCTGACGTTTACAACGTGTGGAAGTGCGCCATCATCCGCTCTGCGTCGGCGGACTGGCCGCTGAACAGTTCAAAGGCCTTGACCGCCTGAAACACCGCCATGGTGCTGCCATCCAGGGTACGGCAGCCCAGTACGCGGGCATGCTTGAGCAGTTCGGTTTCCAGCGGAAAGTAAATGATTTCCGCCACCCACAGTTCAGGCCGCAGCAACTCGATCGGCAACGGCGTGCCTGGCAGTTTTGACATGCCGACCGGCGTGGTATTGACCAATCCGTCGGCTTCGGCCATTGCCGCAGGCAGGTCGATGCCAACCTGAGCACGCCCGGCACCGAAGTGCTGGTTAAGGTTGTCCACCAGCCGTTGGGCGCGTTGCGGCTCGACCTCAAACACGCTGAGGCGCTCGACGCCTGCGCTCAGCAGCGCATGCGCCACGGCAGCGCCCGCGCCGCCTGCACCCATCTGCACCACCTGTTGGCGTGGGGCCTTGTCCAGGCCGCGCTGAAAACCTTCGGCAAAGCCCAGGCAGTCGGTATTGTGACCGATGCGTTTACCGTCCTTGAACACCACCGTATTCACCGCGCCAATACCGCGTGCTTCATCGGACAGCTCATCCAGTAACGGGATGACCGCCTGCTTGCAGGGGAAGGTGATATTCAGGCCGGTAAAGCCACACTGTCGGGCGCCTTCAAGCAGCCGGGGCAGGGCATCAACGTCCAGTTGCAGGGCGTCGATATCGATCAGCCGATACAGATAGCGCATACCCTGAGCATCGCCTTCACGCTCGTGCATGGCAGGTGTCCGCGAGGCCTGGATGCCCGAGCCGATCAGGCCGGCGAGGATGGAGGGTTTTTCAGCATGAGTCATAAAATACGTCTCTTGTTTTTGTGTCACTGCCCGGTGTCGGCAGGTGTTAAACGGAATGTACCAGATGGTTAATAGTGCCGCAGGCAGGAGTCGATTACCACGCAGCGATGTTGTGCGGTGATCGCACTAATCAGTGATAATCCACGGCCAGCCGCTTCAGGCTTACACGAGTTCGAGTCCCCGCATGTCCGAGTCCGTCTTCAGCGCCGCACAGCAGCAAGCCAGTACGTTGTATCTGCCACCGGGCTCGTGGGCCACGGTGCTCGATTGCCTGTGCGCGAAATTTCCGGCCATCAGCCGCGAACAGTGGCTGGATCGGTTTGCTCGCGGCCGGGTGCTGGATGAAAACGGCAAGGCCATCGCGCCTGATCTGGCGTACCGGGAAGGGCTGCGTGTTCACTACTTTCGTGAGGTTGCCAACGAAACGCCGATCCCTGTGGTTGAAACGATCCTCTACGCCGATGAGCATCTGGTGGTGGCTGACAAGCCGCACTTTCTCCCGGTGACGCCCGCAGGCGAATACGTCGAGCAAACCTTGCTGCGGCGCTTGATTCATCGCCTGGGCAATCCTGATCTGGTGCCGCTGCACCGCATCGACCGGCACACCGCGGGGCTGGTGCTGTTTTCCGCCAACCGACAGACGCGCTCGGCTTATCAGACATTGTTTCCCACCCGGCGCATCGACAAGTTTTATCAGGCCATTGCGCCAGCGCTGCCGGAGCTGACATTTCCGCGTTTGCACGAGAGCCGTCTGGTCGAGGGTGAACCGTTCTTTCGCATGCAGGAAGGTGTCGGTGCGAGTAACACCCGTACGCAGATCGAGGTGCTTGAGCGGCAGGATAAATTGTGGCGTTACGGGCTTTACCCGGTGACCGGCAAAAAGCATCAGCTGCGTGTACACATGGCTGCACTGGGCGCTGCCATCTGCAACGACCCGTTTTACCCGGACGTGGTGAAAGACCCTGTGGACGACTATCGGAATCCGTTGAAGCTGCTGGCCAGCAGCTTGCGCTTCGTCGACCCGCTCAATGGCGAACAGCGCCACTTCGAGAGCCTGTTGCAGCTCGACTGGTAGTACAGGAACAGTGAAATGACCGGTAAAAAAAACCCGCACTCGGCGGGTTTTTTCAAATCAGTAACGCGACGCCCGGATCACAGATCCTTGACGGTACGTACCTGATCCTTGTTGATGCGGGTCTGCTTGCCGTCGAGTTGCTTGAACTCGTAGAAGCCAGAGTCTTCATCGTACTTCGGCGTGTCGACAGCCTGGATTTCACGACCATCGTTCAAGGTGATCACAGTGGGCGATGCGCAGCCGGCGAGGGAGGCAATGCTCAGTGCAAGCAGGAAGGCAGCGGGAAGGGTCCGTTGTTTCATTACTGTGTCTCCAGATGGATTCTTGATTTGCTGAACTCTCAGACGGATACACCGTCAGCAAGTTCCGTATACACCCGCAGCAACTTCAATGACCAGTCACTTGTTGCGGTTTTCACTGATCCCGGTCAACAGACAGGGGGTGTTCAGGTTGGCCAGGCGTGGATCACCGGCTTCCAGTTGCAGAGCGACTGGCTGCAGCGGTTCCAGAGCCCGTCTCGGACTGCGTTCGCCGGCCTGCCATGCGGCTTCCAGCGTTGCGGCGTGAGCGACAGGGATCATACCTAAAAGCGGCTGCCAGTGCTGACCTTCACGCACCATTATCGGTCGCTCCGGGTATTCAGCGGCTTTTTCACGCAATGCGTGCAGCAACGCCTTATCGACCAAAGGTGCGTCGCAGGGCAGGATCAGCAACCATCGATGCCGCGCCAGGGGCAGTGCGGCGCGAATCCCGGCCAGAGGACCGTTGAAATCGCTATCGTCGTCCTGCACCAGTCGATCGGCGTAACGCGCATAGCGATCGATATTGCGATTGCAGGAAATGATCAGGTCGTCGGTCAGCGGCCGGGTCAGTCGATGCAGGTGTTCGATCAGCGGGGTGCCCTGCCATTCGATCAGGCCCTTGTCACGCCCGCCCATGCGCTGTCCCCGGCCTCCGGCCAGCAGCAGAATCGAGCAGGGCGGCAGTGTGGCAGGAACATTCATCGAACACTCGTCGGGCAGTCAAAAGGAGGGCTGTGATATAACACCCGCCTGTTTTCTTAACAACTGGATGAGGCCATGAAAGCCAAGGCTGACACACCTTTCGTACCCCTTAACATCGCCGTATTGACCGTCAGCGATACCCGTACCCGTGAAACCGATACCTCGGGTCAGATGTTCGTCGATCGCCTGACCGACGCAGGCCACGGCCTGATCGAGCGCGTGCTGCTCAAGGATGACCTGTACAAGATCCGCGCTCAGGTAGCGACCTGGATTGCCGACGATCAGGTGCAGGTCGTGCTGATCACCGGTGGCACCGGCTTTACCGGCCGCGACAGCACACCTGAAGCCGTGGCCTGCCTGCTGGACAAGCAGGTCTATGGTTTCGGTGAGCTGTTCCGGCAGATATCGGTGCCGGATATCGGCACCTCGACTATTCAGTCCCGCGCCTTGGCCGGCCTGTCCAATGGTACGCTGGTGTGCTGCCTGCCCGGGTCCACCAATGCGGTGCGCACGGCATGGGATGGCATTCTTGCCCAGCAACTGGATTCGCGCTTCCGGCCTTGCAACTTTGTACCTCACCTCAAGCAGGCCGAGCCCTGTGCGACCCGTGGTTGAGTGCTCATGAGCAACCAGCCGAAAACCCTGCTGCCCGTTGAAGACGCCATTGCGCGTCTGTTGAAGATGGCTGAGGCCACGCCGATCACCGAGCGTCAACGCGTCTCGCTGGCTGATGCCGAAGGCCGGGTACTGGCAGTGGATCTGGTCTCCACGCTGGACTTGCCGCCCTGGCCGAACAGTGCCATGGACGGTTATGCCTTGCGGGTGGCGGACTGGCACGGCGAGCCGTTGACGGTCAGTCAGCGTATCTTCGCCGGTCAGGCCCCCGAGGCTCTGGCCCCTGGCACCTGTGCGCGTATTTTCACCGGCGCGCCGATGCCGGAAGGCGCTGACTGCGTCGAGATGCAGGAAAACGCCGAGGTGCTGGCGGATCAGCGTGTGCGGTTCAATGAACCGCTGGGTGTCGGGCAGAATATTCGTCCGCAAGGCCAGGAAACCCGGGTCGGTGATACCGTGCTGGCCGCCGGCACGCGGCTGGGTCCGATCGAACTGGGTCTGGCGGCCTCGCTGGGCCTCGCCGAGCTTGAGGTCATTCGTCGCGTGCGGGTCGCGGTGCTGTCCACGGGTGATGAGTTGATTGAGCCCGGTCAGCCGTTAGGGCCGGGGCAGATCTACAACAGCAACCGGGTATTGCTGTGCAGCTGGTTGAAGCGGCTCGAATGCGAGGTGGTGGATGCAGGCATCCTGCCGGACGATCTGGAAAAGACTCGCGCTGCGCTGGCGAATCTGCAGGGTGTCGATCTGATTCTCTCCACAGGCGGAGTGTCCGTGGGCGAAGCGGATTTCCTCGGCCACGCATTGCGTGAAGAGGGTGAGCTGACGCTATGGAAGCTGGCCATCAAGCCTGGCAAGCCGCTGACCTTCGGGCATTTTCGGGGTGTGCCGGTAATCGGTCTGCCTGGCAATCCGGCCTCTACGCTGGTCACTTTCGCCCTGTTGGCCAGGGCTTACCTGCTGCGTCGCCAGGGCGTGATCGACGTCGCACCCTTGCAGTTCCCGGTGCCCGCCGGGTTTGTCTGGACGCGTCCTGGCAATCGTCGCGAGTACCTGCGCGGTCGTCTGGAGCAGGGCCGGGCCGTGGCTTATCGCAATCAGAGCTCAGGAGTGCTGCGCAGCGCTGCGTGGGCCGATGGTCTGATTGAAGTCCGCGAAGGCTCGACCGTGGCCGAAGGTGACTGGGTCAACTTCATCCCGTTGAGTGAAGTGCTCGGCTGAGTGCATTCGAATGGTGGGGCGGGTAAGCATGAGCTACTCTCAACAACGCTGACACAGTGGGCAACCGGACTTCGCCCTGGAGTATTGTTATGGCGCCATTGAGAGTGGCTTGTGTGATCCCGACCTACAATGGACGCAAGGATCTGGAGCGTCTGCTGGATTCACTGGCTGCGCAGACTGCCAGCTTCGATACGCTGATCGTGGACTCCAGTTCTTCGGATGGCACGCTGGAGCTGGCGCAATCGCGATGTGCCAATGTACTGCGTATCGACAGCAAGGATTTCAACCACGGCGGCACCCGGCAGATGATGGTCGATCTGCATCCCGACTATGACGTGTATGTCTTCATGACCCAGGATGCGTATGTTGAAGACATCAATGCCATCGCCAACCTTCTGCTGCCATTCGCCGACCCTAAGGTCGGTGCGGTATGCGGACGACAGTTGCCGCACAAGGACGCCAACCTGCTGGCCCAGCATGCGCGGTTGTTCAATTACCCGCCAACCTCGCAGGTCAAGACCCTCGCCGATGCCGGTACGCTGGGCATCAAGACCCCATTTATGTCCAACTCGTTTGCGGCCTATCGAGGCGAAGCGTTGCGGGCCATTGGCGGTTTCCCGCGACATGTGATCCTCTCTGAAGACATGTACGTCACCGCGAAAATGCTTATCGATGGCTGGAAAGCGGCTTACGAAGGTTCGGCAGTATGCCGTCATTCGCACAATTACAGCCTGCGTGAAGAGTTTCGCCGTTACTTCGATATCGGCGTGTTCCAGGCCCGCGAAGCATGGATCTACGAAACCTTTGGCGGCATCGGTGGTGAGGGCATGCGTTACGTCAAGTCCGAGCTGAAATTCCTCGGTCCCCGGCGAATTCTCTGGTGGCCTGTGTCGTTCGTGCGTAATGCGCTGAAGCTGCTGGCCTACAAGCTGAGTCGGCAGGAAAAGCGCCTGCCGCGCGGCGTGAAGAAGAAGCTCGGCATGTACGCGCGCTACTGGGACAGCCCTTACGCCTGAGTTGCGCCGCAGACCAGGCCTGCGGCGCATGAGCAGGTCAGCTTTTCGCGGCTTCTTCGTCCAGACGGTCTGACTCGAACAGCTGCGCCAGGTCGGCCCTGGCTTCGCGGGCAGTCTGCAGGACCTTGGCGTCGTCGTCATACACCTCGTGCTGAGCGGCCAGCACCTGTTCGTCGTGACGCTTGAAGCGACTGACGCGCGCGTCGGCCTGGGTTTCGCTGAGGCCCAGGCCCATAAGGGTCTGGCGACTCATTTCCAGGCTCGAGTAGAACGTTTCGCGAACTGCGTGAGCGCCCAGGTCCATCAACCGATGAACATGCTGGCGGTTACGTGCGCGGGCAATGATCTTCATGTGCGGATACAGCTTGCGGATCAGCTCGGCAGTCTTGATGTTGGTGTCGGGATCATCGGTCGCGATGACGAAGAACTCGGCCTCATCGACTTTGGCGGCACGCAATATTTCCGGGCGCAACGGGTCGCCATAGAAGACCGGGACATTGCCGAAGCTGCGTGAAAACTCGATGGACTCGACGGCTGTGTCCAGGGCGATGAAAGGAATCTTCTGCGCGCGCAGGATACGCGCGACGATCTGCCCCATACGGCCCATGCCGGCAATCACCACCCGAGGTTTGTCGGTCTGGATATCGCGGTATTCGGCCGGCACCTCGACGGGCTTGATCCTGGGTTTGATCCAGCGTGCCAGGGCAATGAACAGCAACGGCGTGATCGCCATCGACAAGGTGATGGTCAACACCAGCATGTCGTACAGCCCGGCCTCGAACAGCCCCTGAGCGCTGCCGATCTTGAACACCACAAAGGCAAACTCGCCGCCTGCGGCCAGTACCAGGCCCAACTGCAGCGCGCTGCGGTTGTTGAGTTCGCCAAGGGTGCGACCGATCAGGAACAGCATCGGCAGCTTGATTGCGATCAGCAACAGCGTCAGGCCCAGCACGATCAGCGGCGAGCTGAGCAACAGGCCGACGTTGGCGCCCATGCCAACGCTGATGAAAAACAGCCCCAGCAGCAGCCCCTTGAACGGTTCGATCTGTGCTTCCAGTTCGTGACGGTACTCGGAGTCGGCCAGCAACAGGCCGGCGAGAAACGCGCCCAGCGCCATGGACACCCCCACCAGTTCCATCAGCCACGCCGTGCCTATCACCACCAGCAAGGCCGTGGCGGTCGAGACTTCCTGGATTTTGGTCTTGGCGACGATACGAAACACCGGACGCAGCAGATAGCGTCCGCCAATCACTACGATGGCAATGCTGCCCAGCACGCGCAGGCCGTGGTTGATGCTTTCGCCGGTGTCCATTGCATGATCGGCTCCGGCCAGAAACGGCACCATGGCAATCAGCGGGATCGCCGCAATGTCCTGAAACAGGAGAATGGCGAACGCCATCCTGCCGTGCGGGCTATTCAGTTGTTTGCGTTCCGCCAGGCTCTGCAGGCCGAAGGCCGTGGACGACAGGGCAAGGCCAAGGCCCAGAATGACCGCCGTGTTCAGCGACTGGTTGAAGGCAGCGAAGGCGACCCCACCGATGATCAGGCCGGTGAGCAGCACCTGCGCCATGCCCACGCCAAACACGGATTTGCGCATGACCCATAAGCGTTTGGGCGAAAGCTCCAGGCCAATGATGAATAGCAGCAGTACCACGCCAAGTTCGGAAATATGGCTGACGCTCTCGGTATCGCCGATCAGGCCTAATACCGAAGGGCCGATGATCACGCCGGCGAACAAATAGCCGATCACCGCGCCCAGCTTCAGCCGCTTGGCCAGCGGCACAGTCAGCACGGCGGCGAGCAGAAATACCACTGCGACCTGCAGCAGGCTGCCTTCATGGGGCATGTAAAACTCCTTGGTAATAATTGAACACACGGTTGAAGCAGGGGCGGTATTAAAGCATGGGAGTTTTACACGGCAACGCGCATCGCGGCATGACGATAATCAACGTCGTTGATAGAACGTACATGAAAGGGTGCGCAGGAGAGTGATAGGTAGGGTGACGATGCCATCCGTTGCGCATGGGCGTAAGATATGCCCGCAAACAGGCAGCGTCAGTTGCCGGCTCATGAGCATTCAGGAAACCGTTATGACCAACAAGCAGCGTTTGATTTACTCGATTCTGATCGCCCTCGGCGTTCTGGCGATCATGCTGGGCTTGTCGCATCTGCAAAACAGCGGTGCCATCACCGAAAAGACCTTTCAGTACATCGCCATCAGCGTGGCGGTGCTGGTAGTGATCCTCAACGGCATCATGCGGCGCAAGGTCAAGCGCTAAGCGCTGGTGACCGGTGCGACGAAGACGGATTTACCGGGCACCGTCCTTGCCGACTTCCCCCAGCCAATCCCGGGCCCGGGGGTGCAGGCTGTAGGTCTTGTCGTCGTTGAGGTCGATCACGCCCTCGTCGCACAGACGCTTGAGGACCTCGCGCACGCTGAGAAACGATAGCGGCACATCGAGCCTGAGCAACTGGCTGTGTACGCCGCGTACTCCCAGAGGGTGGCCTTCTTCGCTCGAGACCAGTAGCGCGTCGAGCACCTTGAGCCTGACCAGGCTGGTGCGCAGGCCAAAGCTTTTCAGGAGCATCCGGATGTGCTCGTTTCCGGGCCGCTCGGTCTCCAGAGCGGGCGACTGTGCCTGCGCAGCCACTGCAGTTTGCCGCAGCAGGGTGCGAGTCGTGATTCCTTGACGATTGAACATCCGCAAACTCCTTTTCAGGCTTTTTAAACACTCTCAATTACTAAGACGAACGAGCTCGGCAAAACCTCAGTGTTCGGCGGAAAAAAATACGCGGCCCAGTCTGTACAGGCTCGCTGCAGCGTGGTGCGCTTGAGGTTAGATGAAGAATCGTCGGGTGCGAGAGGAGATTGTTCCGACGATGGGCGCAGCCGAATTGGCTATGCATCTGCAAGACCGCGAGTGCGATCAGCCTTTCGGTGTGTCGGAGGTACGGCGGTTGAGTACCGGGTTGCCGTTCTGATTCTGCGTCACATACACCGGCAACACCTTGGGCAGAGAGCCTAGCAGGCTCGACAGGTCGTGGGTGTTGTAACTGCCGCCCAGGCGCATGGCACCGGTTGCGCTGTCCGCCAGCAGAATGGGTGTTTGCAGGTAACGATTGATCAGCGGCAGTGCTTGGCTGAGCGGCAGATCATTGAAGATCAGCTTGCCATTGCGCCACGCCAGGCTGGTATCGCGTGCTTCGGTCTGGCTGATCAGTGGAGCGTCGTCGCCGGTCTTGTAGATGGCCTGCATGCCGGGGGCGAGGGCGTGGGTCGAAGAAGGATGCGCACGATCACTGTTGATCTGAACCGACCCCTCGACCAGCGTCACGCGTACCTGATCCTGATACATCCATACATTGAAGCGCGTGCCGGTGACCCTGATGCTGCCTGCACCGGCATCGACGACAAAGGGATGCGTGCTGTCGTGGCTGACCTCAAAGAACGCCTCGCCCTTTGTCAGCGTGACGCTGCGTCGATCCCGATAATTGGCATAGGTCAGCTCGGTACCCAGGTTCAGCTCGGCACGGCTGCCGTCCTCGAGCATGACCAGGCGTGTGGCGGTATCGGCGTTGTAAGTCTCGTAGGCGTCAGGCAGCCAGCCTTGATGCCAGCCGACGTACCCGGCAATCGGCAGCGCCATGGCAACCACCGCTGCGGCTGCGGCCAGTTTTGCCCAGCGGCCACCGCGACGATGCCGAACCTGATCAGGTCGGGCAGCTTGGGCTTGGCGCACAGGTGCCGGATTGAGCGGTTCGATTTGCCCGGCGATATCCCAGACTTCCAGCATGGCGTTGTATTCAATCGCATGCAGAGGGTGGGCCTTCAGCCATTGCTCGAATGCTTTCCGTTCGGCGGCGGTACAGTCTTCTGCATGCAGGCGCATGCACCAATGCGCAGCGGCATCGGTGATCGCGTCGTGTTCTGCGTTGCTGAAAAGAGGGTCGCTCATGGGCGCTCCGGCCTATACCTTCGACGCATTCTACCCTTTGATTTCAGGCAGAGAGAACATTTGCAGGCTATTGCCCATCAAGGCGCTGCGTATTTTCTGGTGAATGCAAGCGGGTCTCATTGAAAACTTCCCGTCGCAGTCTGCTCGAACCAATGAAGTTATTGCCCGGGGAGTGTCTTTGCAGCATCCGCAGCGCTACTCTCGGGGCCTGCTTTCGCCTTGTCGTTTTCGCCAGCGTTCTCGATCTACCGCCATGAACAGGAGTTTCAGATGCGCGCCAACCCTACCGATCAGTCGACCCGGACCGTTTCCCTCAAGCAACTGACAGATCTGTTGCGCCGAATCTTTGTCGCTCATGGCACAAGTGCGGAGGTTGCCGAGGTGCTTGCCGAGAACTGCGCCAGCGCCCAGCGCGACGGCTCGCATAGCCATGGCATCTTTCGCATCCCCGGCTATCTCTCATCGCTGGCGAGCGGCTGGGTGAATGGCAAGGCTGTGCCGGTGGTCGAGGATGTCGGCGCTGCGTTTGTCCGGGTCGATGCCGGAGGCGGTTTTGCCCAACCCGCACTGGCGGCAGCCAGAGCCCTGTTGATAGACAAGGCGCGCAGCGCCGGCATTGCGGTTCTGGCCATCCGCAACTCTCATCACTTCGCTGCGTTATGGCCGGATGTCGAGCCTTTCGCCGAACAGGGGCTGGTCGCCCTGAGCATGGTCAACAGCATGACCTGCGTTGTGCCGCATGGTGCGCGTCAACCTCTGTTCGGCACCAACCCGATTGCTTTCGCCGCGCCCCGCGCAGGCGGCGAACCCATTGTTTTCGACCTGGCGACCAGCGCCATGGCCCACGGTGATGTACAGATCGCCGCACGTGAAGGTCGACTGCTGCCGGCGGGCATGGGTGTCGATTGTGACGGCCAGCCCACTGAAGAGCCTCGCGCCATTCTCGAGGGTGGCGCGTTGTTGCCGTTCGGCGGGCACAAGGGTTCTGCATTGTCGATGATGGTCGAGCTGCTGGCCGCAGGGCTGACAGGGGGCAATTTCTCGTTCGAATTCGACTGGTCGAAGCATCCCGGTGCACAGACGCCCTGGACCGGTCAGTTGCTGATCGTCATCGACCCTGACAAGGGCAGCGGTCAGTCGTTTGCACAGCGCAGCGAGGAGCTGGTACGACAGCTCCATGGGGCAGGGCAGGAGCGTCTGCCGGGGGATCGGCGTTATAGCGAACGCGCGCAATCGATGGTGCACGGTATCAGCATCGCCCAGGCTGATCTGGAGCGCCTGCAGGCCCTGGCGGGGCATTGAGGGATTTACAAATTCACCGACCATTCGTCGCGATTGGTCTTGTATCAGCGCGCGGTTCAAAATACTGTATGCATGAACAGTAAAGAACGAATGAGGTCTGTCATGTCCCTTAAGTCAGCGCAAAGCCCGATTGCTCAACAACACCGTACGCTCTCTTCAGTCAACGAAATGCAGCGCGAGGATTTTCTCCGGCTGGCGGCCGGACTGCGCCAGTTCAATGCCTACGAGCCGGAGGTGTCGATCGTCATCGCGGCCGCCCGCGCGGGCGGCGAATACCGCCAGGCCAGCGCGATGGAATAACGTGGCTGATTGCAGCCACGGCACGTCTCGGGTTGATTGTGAGTATACGTAACGTATATGCTTCATATATTCAACTTGAGGTGAATCATGGGTCTGGTAAAAATTTCCGAAAACATGCACGCCAATCTGCGCTCTGCCAGCGTTGCGCTCAGCCGCTCCATCAATGCGCAGGCCGAGCACTGGATGCGTGTCGGTATGCTCGCTGAACTGCACCCGGCGCTGGATTACAGCGAGATCTGCCAGATGCTGATTCGTCTCGAAAATGCCGGTGAGACCGTGCTGACCGCTTCGAACTTCAACGTCTCGGAGCCTTCAGCTTCCAGCCTGTCCAAGGCGGCCTCATGAGCAGCGCTATCGGTATCAAGACCGAACAGGATCTCGTGCAGTTGCGCATAGCCGGCAGACTGGCCGCTGATGTGCTTGCGATGATCACGCCTTACGTCAAGGCTGGTGTCAGCACCGAAGCGCTCGACGACATCTGCAATGAATATATCGTCAAAGAGCTGAAAGTGATTCCCGCGAACGTCGGCTATCACGGTTTTACCAAGACCACCTGCATCTCTCCGAATGCTGTGGTGTGTCATGGCATACCTTCTGCCACCGATATCCTCAAGGAAGGCGACATCGTCAATATCGATGTCGCGGTCATCAAGGACGGCTGGTACGGCGATACCAGCCGGATGTACCTGGTGGGTGAGGTCAGCCCTCTGGCCAGGCGTCTGGTCGAGACGACTTATGAGGCAACCCGCGCCGGTATCCATGCCGTGCGCCCTGGGGCAACCCTGGGTGATATCGGTTATGCCATCCAGAGCGTCGCTCATCGCGAAGGCTTCAGCGTGGTGCGCGAATATTGCGGACACGGCATCGGGCGCAAATACCATGAAGAGCCGCAGGTTCTGCACTACGGTGCGCAGGGCAAAGGCCTCAGGCTGAAACCCGGCATGGTGTTCACCATCGAGCCGATGATCAACGCAGGCAGGGCGGGCACCCGGACATTGCCGGATGGCTGGACGGTTCTGACCAGCGACCTCTCACTGTCTGCGCAGTGGGAGCATATGGTTGCCGTCACCTCGACCGGTTTCGAGCTGCTCACGCCGTGGCCTGATGGCACAGGCAACTACCCCGCCATCTGATCCAGGAGGGGCTGGCGATACATACGAACAATGGCCTTCTCGAAGGCCATTATTTTGTTGAAGAGGACGATGCTTCAGGCTTGTAGCGAAGACCTTCTCCAATGCACCTGCGTCACGCCGAAACGCTTGGCCTGCAAGGTTGCGACGCCCATCGGGCCTGCGGATATATTGCCGCTCACGGTCCCGACACCTGCATGCAGGGTCGCACAATGCAATGCGTCGCTCTGACACAATTGCTTTGCATGATGCAGAAAGCAGTGAGGTTCGCCGTTGAATTGATAGTGAATTTCAAATTCCGTTTGATGATTCATCTTTCCTGCCTGCGAACGTGATAATCAGCCTGATTTTTTTGGCATATGCACGGGCAGAGTCTTCCCGATCACGCCCTTGTTTTCAGAGAGTAGAACGAAAATCGTACTGTTCATGGTTTGAGTTAACAGTTGTCCGATGAGTGGTTTTGGATTCACTCAAGTGCATCAGTCAATGGCCGAGCAATCCATCCGTTTGAGGGCTCGGCCTTTGATCAATCGTAGTTATTTACACGATTTCAGGTCTACCGGGCCTACAAAGTCATTACCGCGTCCCATGACACAAGCGACCTGCTGGTTACGCTGGCGCTCCCATGCCTGAGGCGGATAGGTTTTGTTCCAGGCCTGATAGAGCTGCTGGTCCTGGCGCGATAGGCGCAAGTTGTACTGTTTGCTCATGTAGAAGTAAGTGCGTGCGATCATGCCGCGTATCGAGGGGCGAGGCATGACCTTTTTGGCCTTGAAATCCACTTGGGTCAGGCATGAACCGTACTGGCCCTTTTGCTCGGGTATCCAGCCAAAGCTGAAGTTGCTGCGGTCACCGTTGACCTCGCCGATACTGGGCACCAGGTTATGCAGGTCTGCCTCAGCGCGTTTGTAGACCGGGTCAGTTTTTGTGCAGTTCTTACGCCCGCCGTTCTGCCAGCATTGGCGCAGGTGCCCGATCTGCCAGGCAGGCACGATGTGTTCCCATTCAATACGACTGGCGCGCTTGGCGCTCTTGCGCGGTACATAGCCGCACCCAGCGATATCGACCCGATTGCCCGTGTATTTGCAGCCGCAGTAAAACTCGGTCGACTGCGGTGCATACAAGCCCCAGGCAACTTTCTTGGCTTCGCTGAAAGTGCGCGGTGCTTGTGCCTGAGCGGCGAATGAGGCGGTGATGAGCAGGGTAGTGCAAAGCAGTGAGGAAAATCGAAACGTCATGCCGTCAGTCTTCCTTCGGCAGCGTCCAGAAGATTTGCACGCCACCGTCGTCGCGCCAGGCGAGGGTGACATTGTCGTTCTCGGCTATTTCTTCAAGGAGCTGTGCCCAGTCGTCTTCTGCCTCGTCCGGCTGACGAAAGAGCAGGGCAGCCCTGGATTTCTGCGCGGTGGGCGAGTTGATGATCTTCTGTACCCGCATGCCCATGCGCTCGTAAGGGCCGGGAGTGGAGGGGGTCGCTGTGCTTTGTTTTGCCACGGAAAAAGGTCCCTGAATATTGCTGTACGGGCATACAGTATTTGAGTGTCGGATCTTTCGCAACATCTATGTAAGATAAAGCGCTCGAAGTGGCACACTATTGCCTTGAAAAAAACCTGACGTTTCCGGAGTCACACATGAATATCAAGTCACTGGCATTTCCGTTACTGGCCTCGGCAGTTGTGCTGCTGGCAGGCTGTTCCACGCCCTCGGTCGTCACGCTGCAAAACGGTACTCAGTACGTGACCAAAGACATGCCCAAGACCAAGACCCGCGACGGTTTCTACGAGTTCGAGGATATCTCCGGCAAGACAATCCGGATCAAGGCCGATGATGTGGCGACGGTCAAACCTGAAGAGTGAAACCCGACTTTTTGTGACGCCCGTTCCCCGTGCTAGCGGGGAAGGGCAGCTAGGGAGGATTTAATTTCCGGTGGATTGACAAAGGCTGCAGCTTTTTCCATAGTTCGCTCCTCGCAAACGTTTGCGCGGCGATGCCCGGCATCGATTCTGCGCCGTTCGCCCGAACAATAATCACAAGATCGGAGATGAACTCATGAAGCTGCCATTCGCTGGACGCCTTCTCGCTGTCGCTATGTTTGCTGCCGTCACGGCAGTTATGCCCCTCTCTACCGTCTATGCCCAGACGCCTGAAAAACCCAAGGTTGCACTGGTCATGAAGTCATTGGCCAACGAGTTCTTCCTGACCATGGAAGACGGTGCCAAGGCCTACCAGAAAGAACACGCTACCGAATTCGACCTGATCTCCAACGGGATCAAGGATGAGTCCGACACGTCGGCGCAGATCCGCATCGTCGAGCAGATGATCGCCTCCAACGTGAATGCGCTGGTGATCGCGCCCGCCGACTCCAAAGCGCTGGTACCGGTGCTCAAGAAAGCCACCGATGCCGGAATCAAGGTCGTCAACATCGACAACCAGCTCGATGTCGACGTGCTCAAAAGCAAGAGCCTGCAAATTCCGTTCGTAGGACCTGACAACCGCAAGGGTGCCAAGCTGGTGGGCGACTATCTGGCCAAGAAACTGACCGCTGGCGACGAGGTGGGCATTATCGAAGGTGTGTCGACCACCAATAATGCTCAGCAACGCACCGCCGGTTTCAAGGACGCGATGGACGAAGCGAAAATGAAAGTGGTGTCCACGCAGTCCGGTAACTGGGAAATCGACAAGGGCAACGCTGTGGCCTCGGCGATGCTCAATGAATACCCGAACCTGAAAGCCCTGCTGGCCGGTAATGACAGCATGGCGCTGGGCGCCGTCTCTGCAGTGCGTGCGGCAGGCAAGGCTGGCAAGGTCATGGTCGTGGGCTACGACAACATCAATGCGATCAAGCCGATGCTCAAGGATGGACGGGTTCTGGCCACGGCCGATCAGTACGCAGCCAGGCAGGCGGTCTTCGGCATCGAAGCTGCCCTCAAGCTCGTCAAAGGCGAGAAGGTCGACACTAACGACAAGGGCGTGATCGAAACGCCGGTGCAACTCGTTACTCAACCTTGATCCACGCCGTGTAAAGGTGCCCGTCCGCAGAGGACGGGCGCTGGGAGAAATGTATGTCAGCGTCTGCTCAGACAGCTGTTCTTTCGGTCAGTGGCATCGGCAAAACCTACGCACAGCCCGTACTCGGTGACGTCGACCTGACGTTGATGCGTGGCGAAGTGCTGGCCCTGACCGGGGAAAACGGTGCCGGTAAAAGCACCTTGTCGAAAATCATCGGCGGGCTGGTAACGCCTACCACCGGAAACATGGAATTCCAGGGCCAGCCTTATCAGCCGGCAAGTCGTACCCAGGCTGAAAAACTCGGCATTCGCATGGTCATGCAGGAACTCAACCTGCTGCCGACCCTGACCGTGGCCGAAAACCTGTTTCTTCACGACCTGCCCCGCAGGGCCGGCTGGATAGACCGCAAGCGCTTGCGCGAAAACGCGATCGAGGCCATGGCTCAAGTGGGGCTGGACGCCATTGATCCCGACACGCTGGTCGGCGAGTTGGGGATTGGCCACCAACAGATGGTCGAGATCGCACGCAACCTGATCGGCGACTGTCACGTGCTGATTCTCGACGAACCCACTGCCATGCTCACCTCGCGCGAAGTGGAAATGCTCTTCGAGCAGATCACCCGACTGCAGGCACGTGGCGTCTCGATCATCTACATATCCCATCGGCTTGAAGAGCTTGCCAGGGTGTCCCAGCGCATCGCCGTGCTGCGCGACGGCAAACTGGTGTGTGTCGAGCCGATTTCCCGATACAACAGTGAGCAACTGGTGACCCTGATGGTTGGCCGTGAGCTCGGCGAGCATATCGACATGGGCGCCCGGCAGATTGGCGAGGTGGCGCTGTCAGTCAAGGGGCTCAGTCGCGCCGGCAAGGTTCAGGATGTGTCCTTCGACGTGCGTCGAGGTGAAATCTTCGGTATTTCCGGGCTGATCGGTGCCGGGCGTACCGAGTTGTTGCGCCTGATCTACGGTGCAGACGTTGCCGACAGCGGTGACATCGAAGTCGGAAGGCCGCTGCAGAAGGTCAGCATTCGCTCGCCATCCGACGCAGTGGAGCAGGGTATCGCGCTGATCACGGAAGACCGGAAGAGCGAAGGCCTGCTGATGTCGCAATCGATCAGCGCCAACATCGCGCTGGGCAACATGCATTCGATCTCCCGCGCGGGCTTGGTCAACAGCGACGATGAGCTGAAACTGGCGCAGCGCCAGGTGGCGGCCATGCGCATTCGCAGCTCCAGTCCGGGCCAACTGGTCTCCGAGCTGTCGGGTGGCAATCAGCAGAAGGTGGTGATCGGTCGCTGGCTGGAACGTGACTGCACGGTAATGCTGTTCGACGAGCCGACACGGGGCATCGACATCGGTGCCAAGTTCGATATCTACGCGCTGCTGGCCGAACTGACCCGTCAGGGCAGGGCGCTGGTGGTGGTTTCCAGTGATCTGCGCGAGCTGATGCTGATTTGTGATCGTATCGGCGTGCTGTCTGCCGGTCGCCTGATCGACACGTTCGAGCGCGACAGCTGGACCCAGGACCAATTGCTGGCCGCTGCCTTCGCCGGTTATCAGAAACGTGACGCGCTGCTCAATGATGCGGCGCCCAGGAACGACTCATGAAAAATACTCCTTCTCCGACGCTGACCGCGCCGGTCCGTCGCGGCGGCAACTACCTTGGCCTCGGTACGTACATCGGGCTGGCCGGTGCGTTGCTGGTGATGATCGTGCTGTTCTCGCTGCTCAGCGATCACTTCCTGTCCTACCAGACCTTCAGCATGCTGGCTAACCAGATCCCGGACCTGATGGTGCTGTCGGTCGGCATGACGCTGATCCTCATCATCGGCGGCATCGATCTGTCGGTCGGCTCGGTGCTGGCCCTGGCTGCTTCGGCGGTCAGTGTGGCAATCCTCGGCTGGGGCTGGAGCGTGTTTCCGGCTGCGTTACTGGGCATTGCCTGTGCGACGCTGGCGGGTACGATCACCGGTTCGATTACGGTTGCCTGGCGCATCCCTTCGTTCATCGTGTCTCTGGGCGTGCTGGAAATGGCCCGTGGCGCGGCCTATCAGATGACCAATTCGCGTACCGCCTACATCGGTGATTCGTTCGCCTGGCTGTCCGATCCGATTGCCTTTGGCATTGCGCCGTCCTTCATCATCGCGTTGCTGGTCATCTTCGTCGCTCAGGCGGTGCTGACCCGCACCGTTTTCGGTCGCTACCTGATCGGCATTGGCACCAACGAAGAGGCCGTGCGTCTGGCGGGTATCAATCCCAAGCCTTACAAGATTCTTGTGTTCTCGCTGATGGGGCTGCTGGCCGGTGTTGCGGCACTGTTCCAGATATCCAGGCTGGAAGCGGCCGACCCTAATGCCGGTGCCGGGCTAGAGCTGCAGGTCATTGCGGCCGTGGTGATCGGCGGTACCAGCCTGATGGGCGGTCGCGGTTCGATCATCAGCACCTTTTTCGGTGTGCTGATCATTTCTGTGCTGGCCGCAGGCCTGGCGCAGATCGGTGCGACCGAGCCGACCAAGCGGATCATCACCGGTGCGGTGATCGTGATCGCTGTGGTGCTGGACACCTATCGCAGCCACCGGGCTCGGCGCCAGGGCTGATATGGCAACTATCAAGGATGTCGCGGCCCTTGCGGGTATCTCGTACACCACGGTTTCCCACGTGCTGAACAAGACCCGGCCGGTCAGCGAGCCGGTCAGGCTCAAGGTCGAAGCCGCCATTGCACAGCTCGATTATGTGCCCAGTGCAGTGGCGCGTTCGCTGAAGGCCAAGACCACCTCGACCATCGGTCTGTTGATTCCCAACGGTATGAACCCGTACTTCGCCGAGTTGGCGCGGGGCATCGAGGATTACTGCGAGCGCAATGGTTTTTGTGTGATCCTCTGCAACTCCGATGACAATCCGGAGAAACAGCGTGGTTATCTGCGCGTGCTGCTGGAAAAGCGCGTGGACGGTCTGATTGTCTCTTCGGTCGGTGGTGATGCCGGTGTTGCAGGCGGACTTGCCGAGGTCCGTACGCCACTGGTGATAGTTGACCGGGAACTGGACGGTATCGATGCCGACATGATCCGTATCGACCATGAGCAGGGCGCTTATCTGGCGACTCGGCACTTGCTGGACCTGGGGCATCGCGCCATTGCCTGTATCGGCGGGCCAGTTCATAGCACCGTGGCCGAGATGCGTCTGGCGGGTTATCGGCGCGCCCTGCAGCAGGCGTCCGTTCAGGTCCGGGCCGAATGGGCGCTGCACAGTGAGTTCACCAGCTCTGCCGGTCATGAGGCCGCGTGCCAACTGCTGGCAGAACGCCCGCCGACCGCGATTTTTGCCGGCAACGACGTGATTGCCATCGGTGTGCTGCGCGCCGCCGCCGAGCGCTTGATTCGCGTGCCTCAGGACCTGTCGGTGATCGGTTTCGATGATATCCAGATGAGTCGCTACGTTTATCCTGCGCTCACCACCGTGGGGCAGTCGATCATGCAATTGGGCGAAACCGCTGCAGAAATGCTGCTGAGCAGAATCGCCACACCCCATGGGCTTCCTGCCGAAAAAAGACTCGTGACGCCCAGCGTCGTGGTGCGCGAGTCCACGGCAGCGCCAAACACTTTGTCCAACGAATGACGTGCACGTACAGCAACGGATTAATGAGCCATGCAAGCAAAAATAGTGATAGTGGGCAGTCTGAACATGGATCTGGTCATCCGCGCCCAGCGTCTGCCGCGTCCCGGCGAGACCTTGAGCGGGGAAACATTTGACACCGTGCCGGGCGGCAAGGGTGCGAATCAGGCGGTCGCTGCGGCACGTCTGGGCGCCAGCGTGGCGATGATCGGTTGTGTCGGGGCCGATGCCTACGGGGAACAATTGCGTGCAGCGTTGCTGGCCGAGCAGATCGATTGTCAGGCGGTGACCGTCGTTGAGGGCGTGTCCACCGGTATCGCCTCGATCGTGGTCGACGCCAACAGCCAGAACGCCATTGTCATCGTGGCCGGTGGCAATGGTCGGCTCAGTCCGGCATTGATCGAGCGCTTCGACACGCTGCTGGCGGATTCGCAAATCGTCATCTGCCAGCTCGAAGTGCCGACCGAGACCGTTTTCCATACCCTGGCCCGCGCCCGTGCGCTGGGCAAGACCGTCATTCTCAATCCTGCGCCTGCCAGCGAGCCCTTGCCGGCAAACTGGTATGCCCTGATCGACTACCTGATCCCGAACGAAAGCGAAGCGCAGGCCCTGACCGGTGTAAACGTTGACTCACCGGCTGCCGCTGAAAACGCGGCATCATCCATGCTGGCGGCCGGCGCGCGCAACGTGATCATCACCCTCGGCGAGCACGGAACCCTGTTCGCCAATGCGTCTGGCATGGAGCATATTCCAGCGCGACGCGTGCAGGCCGTGGACACCACCGCTGCAGGTGATACCTTTGTCGGCGGTTTTGCGGCGGCATTGTCCGCAGGCCATGGCGAGTTGCAGGCAATTCGTTTCGGTCAGGCTGCGGCGGCCATCTCCGTCACCCGAGCGGGTGCCCAGCCGTCCATCCCGACGTTTGAGGAAGTACAGGAATTCAATTCGCTATGAAAAAGACCCCGCTACTCAATATTGCCCTATCCCGCGTGATTGCATCGCTGGGCCACGGCGACATCCTGATGATCGTCGACGCCGGCATGCCAGTACCGGCAGGCGTCGAACTGATCGACCTCGCGCTGACCCGCGGTGTGCCGGATTTCATCAGTGTGCTGGATGTCGTGCTGAGTGAAATGCAGGTTGAAAGCCATGTGCTGGCCAGCGAGATGGCCGAGGTCAAGCCGCCTGCGTTGCAGGTGATCGAAAGCCTGAATCTCGACGACCAATTGGGGCAACAACGCTGGATAAGCCACGAAGACCTCAAGGTCTTGAGTCGCAAGGCCAAGGCAATCATCCGTACCGGAGAATGTCAGCCGTACAGTAATGTGGCGCTGGTGTCCGGAGTCGTCTTCTAGGCTATGTGCAAAAAGTGGCTGCGCTCGGTGATGCTGCGTTAAAAACAGGCTCGGAATGCTCATTTACAACACGTAGACTCCGCTTCCTCGCCTGTTTTTGCCTTGCCTGACCTTCGCTCGCCGACTTTTCGCAAAAAGCCTAGTTATTCAAGAAAGGGAGTTTCATATGACATTGATACAGTTTTCCAGACAGTTCATTCGTGGAGCGTTGCTCTTGTCCATCCTCGGTACTGCCGCTGTCCAGGCGGCTGAAAAGCGCGATCTGATCATCGATACCGATCCAGGTGCGGATGATGTCGTCGCGCTATTGTTGGCGCTGGCGTCACCTGAAGAGCTGAACGTGATGGCTATCACCACGGTGGCTGGTAATGTGCGCCTCGACAAGACCTCGCGTAACGCCAGGCTGGCGCGGGAGTGGGCCGGGCGCGAAGAGGTGCCTGTGTATGCCGGTGCGCCCAAGCCGTTGGTGCGTACACCAATCTATGCCGAGAACGTTCACGGTCAGGAAGGCCTGCCGGGTGTACCCGTGCATGAGCCCGCCAAGGGGCTGGCCGAAGGCAATGCCGTCGATTACCTGATTCGCACCCTGAGCAAGGCCAAGCCGCACAGCATCACCATCGCCATGCTCGGCCCGCAGACCAACCTGGCGCTGGCGCTGGTGCAAGCTCCGGAAATCACCCAGGGCATCAAAGAAGTGGTGGTCATGGGCGGCGCGCATTTCAACGGCGGTAACATCACTCCGGTTGCCGAATTCAATCTGTTCGCCGACCCGCACGCTGCGCAGATCGTTCTGGCCAGTGGTGTGAAGCTGACGTACGTGCCGCTGGATGTGACCCACAAGATTCTCACAAGTGAACAGCGCCTCAAGCAGATCGCCGCATTGGGCAACAATGCTGGCAAGCTGGTGGACGGCATTCTCAATGAATACGTCAAGCTGGACATGGAGCATTACGGTTTGCCCGGTGGACCGGTACACGATGCCAGCGTGATTGCCTGGCTGCTCAAGCCCGAGTTGTTCTCCGGAAGGCAGATCAACGTAGCGGTGGACACTCGTGAAGGGATCGGTTTCGGTCAGACAGTGGCCGACTGGTACGGAACGCTCAAGCAGCCGCAGAACGTATTCTGGGTCGAGAACGGCGACGCTCAGGGTTTCTTCGATCTGCTGACCGAGCGACTGGCGCGTCTCAAATAGTCACGCATTCTGAAGCCGCGTATCAGGCGGGCAGTCTTGCCGCCGCATAGCGGCTCAGCACCTGGCTGATGAAGGAGCGGGCACCCTCGGTGCCCAGTTCCTTGATCAGCAGGTCGACTGCGATGATCATCAGCTCTTCCGGATTCCCGGGGCTGTGCGAGCAGTGGCCCTGAGGCCACTTGGCCTTGATGTCGGCGTCTAGGGTTATGGCTGTCATGTCTGTCTGATCTCCAGTGAAGGGCCACGTACACGCTGCTCGCGTCCCGGCGCTTGTGTCTCTGGCAGTAAACCATCCCCCGCGCATTTTGACACTTCTACTTACACATGATCCTGATAGCCCGGTTCAATGAGTACCGGCGATAAACGTTTTGTGACGATTTCTTCGCGCGTCCAGTGTCATGCCAAGGCAGACTCCCGTTCCAGACAGATCAACAGGTTACGCAAGGCATCTCGGTCGGACCGTGCAACCAACGCGCCCGAGCGCGGTCGGACAGGTCTGGAAATGTTCATTGGCAGAGGAGGGTGTATGCCCCGGAAATTCGCAACATTGGGTTTTATGGTCGTGGCTTCATTGATGGCAGGCTGCAGCAGTACGGCTTCCGATAGCAGTGCCAGTGCCAGTGCCAGTGCTGAAGCGCCCGTCAAGGCCGACGCGCCAGCCAGCAACGCGATACCTGGCCGCTGTGATGCAGGGCTTGCCCAGTTCGCCATTGGCAAGCAAGCGTCCATAGACCTCCTTTCTCAAGTCCGCGCCCGTTCCGGTTCGCAGGATGCGCGCATTCTCGGTCCTGACGACATGGTCACGCTGGAATATCGATCCGAGCGGGTAAACGTCAACACCGACGCGTCGGGGAAGGTCACCCGTATCAATTGCGGTTGAGCCGGTACTTTCTTTTGCGCATAAAAAACCCCGTCAGTGACGGGGTTTTTTTGTGTCAGGTGAATCAGGCCACCTGAACTTCTTCTGCTTGCATGCCTTTCTGGCCTTTAGCAGCAACAAAAGTAACGGTCTGGCCTTCTTTCAGGCTTTTGAAACCGTCGCTCTGGATTGCTTTGAAGTGTACGAACAGGTCGTCACCGCCACCTTGTGGAGTGATAAAGCCGAAGCCTTTTTCATCGTTGAACCATTTTACGGTGCCGGTTTGGCGATTAGACATGGTGTATCTCCAGAAACATAATTTTCAGTAACGTGCTGCTCAGGCCAACTGGGCACACCGGGCTATCATAGTCGAAATGAGCAAAAAAACAGCTATTAAGGTGGGCGCTTTGCGTAAAGGTCCCGTATATGCAGTTCACCATACTCTGTAAACCGCCCTCCGAGGTGCCAGACCCCGTACAGAACAGGCTTTATCAATGGCGCTTAAAGCCATGATTTCAATGGCTTTCAGAAGAGTCTGGGCCAACCGCCATCAGTGCTTGTCGCGCGCGGTTTAGCCCAGCTGAAAAAAATGATTATTTTGTCGCCGTGCAGTTTTCCGCGACCAGTTTTTGCAGTTTTGTCGTCAATGCAGCGGGAGGCGCTGCCTTGGTGTCCTTGAGCGAGGCTATTTCCTTGTCGGTTAAATGACTGTCCACCTGTTTTGCACCGCATTCGCAGTGAGTCGCGGCGGTCTTGTCATTCAGCCCCTGTTTCTTGGCCGCAGCAACGCATTCCTGAGTGAAGGTGGTGCGTGTCGCTCCGTCCATCGCGGCGTGAGCACCCAGCGGGATGAGGGCGGCGCTGCAGACGAGGAGGCTGGTCAGGCGTGAAAACTTCATGGTGTTCTCCTTATTGCTGGAAAAAACGTACGGGGTCTCGCTGGTTTCTGACGCCCATGAAGCCTGCCAGTTCAGGCGCCGTGTTAATTCCATTTGATTTGCGTGGATGTGCATCCCGGTCGGCCTGGCTGTGGTAGGATGCGCGTCCTGTTATTTTCAAGCGCCCCATGGCCTATGGCTTTCGGTGCAGCGCAGGCAGGTTTTTTCGTACATTCCAGTCATCTGGTCCGGTTCAAGGTTGGCCCCAAGGCTCCTGCCACTGTGAGGCAGGCATACCACCGGATCACGTACTGGCTCATCCCAACCCACGTGACCTTTGGTAGGGGTCACCACTAGGAGAGGAGGCGCCATGCCAACTATTACTCTTCCCGACGGCAGTCAACGTTCATTCGATCATGCGGTCTCCGTAGCCGATGTCGCGCTTTCAATCGGTGCCGGTCTGGCCAAGGCCACCGTTGCCGGCAAGGTCGACGGCAAGCTTGTCGACGCCTGCGACCTGATCGAAAACGATGCCAGCCTGCAGATCATCACCCCCAAGGATCAGGAAGGACTGGAAATCATCCGTCACTCCTGCGCGCACCTGGTAGGGCACGCGGTCAAGCAGTTGTATCCGACTGCAAAAATGGTCATCGGCCCGGTGATCGACGACGGCTTCTATTACGATATCGCCTACGAGCGCCCGTTCACGCCTGACGATATGGCGGCGATCGAGCAGCGCATGCAGCAGTTGATCGAAAAAGATTACGACGTCATCAAGAAAGTCACCCCGCGCGCTGAAGTGATCGAGGTGTTCACCGCCCGTCACGAAGATTACAAGCTGCGTCTGGTCGAAGACATGCCGAACGAGCAGGCCATGGGCCTGTATTACCACGAAGAATACGTCGACATGTGCCGCGGTCCGCACGTGCCGAACACGCGTTTCCTGAAGTCATTCAAGCTGACCAAGCTGTCTGGCGCCTACTGGCGTGGCGACGCCAAGAACGAGCAACTGCAGCGTGTCTACGGCACCGCCTGGGCTGACAAGAAGCAGCTGGCGGCCTACATTCTGCGCATCGAAGAAGCCGAGAAACGCGACCATCGCAAGATCGGCAAGCGTCTTGGTCTGTTCCATACCCAGGAAGAAGCGCCGGGCATGGTCTTCTGGCACCCGCAGGGCTGGACCCTGTACCAGGTGCTCGAGCAGTACATGCGCAAAGTGCAGCGTGAAAACGGCTACCTCGAGATCAAGACTCCGCAAGTGGTCGATCGCTCGCTCTGGGAAAAATCCGGGCACTGGGCCAACTACGCCGACAACATGTTCACCACCGAGTCCGAAAGCCGCGACTATGCGATCAAGCCGATGAACTGCCCTTGCCACGTGCAGGTGTTCAATCAGGGCCTGAAGAGCTACCGCGAGCTGCCGATGCGTCTGGCCGAGTTCGGTGCCTGTCACCGTAACGAGCCGTCGGGCGCCTTGCACGGCATCATGCGCGTACGTGGCTTCACTCAAGACGATGCGCACATCTTCTGTACCGAAGACCAGATGCAGGCCGAGTCCGCCGCGTTCATCAAGCTGACGCTGGATGTCTACGCCGATTTCGGCTTCAAGGATATCGAACTCAAATTGTCCACTCGCCCTGAAAAGCGTGTAGGCTCCGACGAGCTTTGGGACCGTGCCGAATCGGCGCTGGCTTCTGCACTCGATAGCGCAGGTCTGCCTTATGATCTGCAGCCGGGTGAAGGCGCGTTCTACGGTCCGAAAATCGAGTTCTCCCTCAAGGATTGTCTCGGTCGGGTATGGCAGTGCGGCACCTTGCAGTTGGACTTCAATCTGCCGATCCGCTTGAGTGCCGAGTACGTGTCGGAAGACAACAGTCGCAAGAATCCGGTCATGTTGCACCGCGCGATTCTTGGATCCTTCGAGCGGTTCATCGGGATTCTGATCGAGCATTACGAAGGCGCATTCCCGGCCTGGCTGGCGCCTACCCAGGCAGTGATCATGAATATCACTGACAAACAGGCCGATTTTGCCCTCGAAGTGGAAAAAACTCTGGCCGAAAGCGGGTTTCGTGCCAAGTCTGACTTGAGAAATGAAAAGATCGGCTTTAAAATCCGTGAGCATACTTTGCTCAAGGTTCCTTATCTCCTCGTGATTGGAGATCGGGAGGTTGAAATGCAAACTG
>Ga0308164_10000162_pt1 | contig 172373 bp, 143 predicted proteins | sample PhyTR2_FD_201031 | JGI IMG/M metagenome (GOLD analysis project Ga0308164, IMG submission 201031) | Phyllosphere microbial communities from UC Gill Tract Community Farm, Albany, California, United States - DLSLT.R2 | ecosystem: Host-associated > Plants > Phyllosphere > Unclassified | place...
GCGGCGCGGAGCTGAAAATTCGTGTGAGCTTCGACAAGGACGCGAAGACCGTTACGCTTGAAGACAACGGCATCGGTATGAGCCGTGAAGACGTGATCACCCACCTGGGCACGATCGCCAAGTCCGGCACCGCTGATTTCATGAAAAACCTGTCGGGCGACCAGAAGAAGGACTCGCACCTGATCGGTCAGTTCGGCGTGGGCTTCTACTCGGCGTTCATCGTAGCCGATCAGGTCGAAGTGTTCAGCCGCCGTGCCGGCACGCCAGCGAGCGAAGGCGTGCACTGGTCCTCCAAGGGCGAAGGCGAGTTCGAAGTTGCCACCGTCGACAAGGCTGATCGTGGCACCCGCATTGTTCTGCACCTGAAAAACGGTGAAGAGGAATTCGCTGACGGCTACCGCCTGCGTAACATCATCAAGAAATACTCCGACCATATCGCCTTGCCGATCGAACTGCCCAAAGAGCAGGCTCCGGCAGCCGAAGGCGAGGAGGCGCCGGCGCTGGAGTGGGAAACCGTCAACCGCGCCAGCGCACTCTGGACCCGTCCGCGCACCGAGGTGAAGGACGAGGAGTATCAGGAGTTCTACAAGCATGTCGCGCACGACTACGAGAACCCGCTGAGCTGGAGCCATAACAAAGTCGAAGGCAAGCTGGAATACACCTCGCTGCTGTACGTGCCTGCGCGTGCGCCGTTCGATCTGTATCAGCGTGAAGCCCCGCGTGGCCTCAAGCTTTACGTCCAGCGCGTGTTCGTGATGGATCAGGCAGAGTCGTTCCTGCCGCTGTACATGCGCTTCGTCAAGGGCGTGGTCGACTCCAATGACCTGTCGCTGAACGTTTCCCGCGAAATCCTGCAGAAAGACCCTATCATCGACTCGATGAAGTCGGCGTTGACCAAGCGCGTGCTGGACATGCTGGAGAAGCTGGCGAAAAACGAGCCCGAGAAGTACAAGGGTTTCTGGAAAAACTTTGGTCAGGTCCTCAAGGAAGGTCCTGCAGAAGACTTCGCCAACAAGGAAAAAATTGCTGGTCTGCTGCGTTTCGCATCGACGTCCGACGACAGCGGCGAACAGAGCGTTTCTCTGGCCGAGTACCTGGCGCGTGCCAAGGAAGGTCAGGACAAGATTTACTACCTCACTGGCGAATCCTACGCACAGGTCAAGAACAGCCCGCACCTTGAGGTCTTCCGCAAGAAGGGCATCGAAGTGCTGCTGCTCACCGATCGTATCGACGAGTGGCTGATGAGCTACCTGAGCGACTTCGATGGCAAGGGCTTTGTGGATGTGGCGCGTGGTGACCTGGATCTGGGCAATCTTGACTCCGAAGAGGACAAGAAGGCTCAGGAAGAGATCGCCAAGGACAAGGAAGGTCTGATCGAGCGCCTGAAAGCCGCGCTGGGTGAGTCGGTGAGCGAAGTGCGGGTTTCCCATCGTCTGACCGATTCGCCTGCGATTCTGGCCATTGGCGAGCAGGATATGGGGCTGCAAATGCGTCAGATTCTGGAGGCCAGCGGGCAGAAGGTGCCAGACTCCAAGCCTATCTTCGAATTCAACCCGGCTCACCCGTTGATCGGCAAGCTTGATGCCGAACAGAGCGAAGACCGCTTCGGCGATCTGTCGCACATCCTGTTCGATCAGGCCGCGCTGGCCGCCGGTGACAGCCTCAAGGATCCGGCCGCTTACGTGCGCCGTCTGAACAAGTTGCTGGTAGAACTGTCGGTTTGATAGCCGGTTGACAAGAAACCCGCCTCGGCGGGTTTTTTGTTTCAGTTCCCGCGACACGTCTTTCATCTCTCCAACGATCAGGAGTCAGTAATGAGCAGCAATATCGAAATTCGTTCTGTGGTCTATCAGATTGATGGTCAGCCCTATGAAAGCCGTCTGGTGTACGACACCCATGCTACTGCTGCACAGCCAGGTCTGTTGATGGCGCCCAACTGGATGGGCGTCAGCAAGGGCGCCGAAGACATCGCCAAAGCGGTAGCAGCCGAGGGCTATGTCGTGTTGCTGGCTGACCTGTATGGTCAGCAGATTCGCCCCGGTAACAATGACGAGGCGGGCGCTGCCATGACGCCGCTCAAGAACGATCGCAGCCTGCTGCGCAAGCGTATGCAGGCAGGACTCGACCAGTTGTTGAGCCAGGGGGATGTGGCTCTGGACTCAAGCAGAATCGCAACCTTCGGCTTCTGCTTCGGCGGCTGCTGCTCTCTGGAGCTTGCGCGTACCGGTGCTGAACTGAACGCCGCGATTTCCTTCCACGGCACGCTGGATACGCCTAACCCGGCTGACGCCAAAAACATCAAGGGCTCGGTGCTGGTCCTGCACGGTGCTTCTGACCCGTTGGTGCCGAAAGAGCAACTGCCGGCTTTCGAAGACGAGATGAATGCCGCTGGCGTGGACTGGCAACTGTACAGCTACGGTGGTGCATTCCACTCCTTCACAGATCCGCACGCCAACGTGCCGGGCATGATGATGTACGACGCCAAAGTGTCGAACCGCGCGTTCAAGTCGATGCATGATTTGCTGAAAGAAGTGTTCGGCTGAATGAATACCTATCGCGCTTAGGGCGTGCCGGAGAACACTATCGTGCCCATGCTCCGCGTGGGCATACCGGAGAACACCAGCCACTTTTCCCCATTCACAAAAAAGGCGCCTCGAAAGGCGCCTTCTTTGTTTGTCGCAAAAGCGGTATTACTTGCCCGCCCAGCGCTTCAAGACCAGCGTGGCGTTGGTGCCGCCGAAGCCGAAGCTGTTGCTCATGACCAGATCGATCTTCGCATCTTCCTTAGTCTTGAGCAGGATAGGCATGTCGGCAACCACCGGGTCCAGTTCGTCGATGTTGGCCGAACCTGCGATGAAGTTGTTTTCCATCATCAACAGGCAGTAGATCGCTTCGTGGACACCTGCGGCGCCCAGCGAGTGGCCCGACAGGCTCTTGGTGGAGCTGATCGCCGGAGCGTTGGCGCCGAATACTTCGCGCACGCCTTCCATCTCCTTGGCGTCGCCGACCGGAGTCGAGGTGCCGTGGGTGTTGATGTAGTCAATGGCACCCGAATCGATGTCGCCCAGCGCCATCTTCATGCAACGAATGGCGCCTTCACCGCTTGGTGCGACCATGTCGTAGCCATCGGAGGTCGCGCCGTAGCCGACGATCTCTGCGTAGATCTTCGCGCCACGCGCCAGAGCGTGTTCGAGTTCTTCGACAACGACCATGCCGCCGCCACCGGCAATGACGAAACCGTCACGCTTGGCGTCGTAGGCACGCGAGGCTTTTTCCGGCGTTTCGTTGTACTGGGTGGACAGTGCACCCATCGCGTCGAACAGGAACGACTGGCTCCAGTGCTCTTCTTCGCCGCCACCGGCAAAGACGATGTCCTGCTTGCCCAGCTGGATCTGCTCGACAGCGTTGCCGATGCAGTGTGCGCTGGTGGCGCAGGCGGACGAGATGGAGTAGTTCACACCCTTGATCTTGAACGGCGTGGCCAGGCAGGCCGAAACGGTGCTGCCCATGGTCCGCGTGACGCGGTACGGGCCGACGCGCTTGACGCCTTTCTCGCGCAGGGTGTCCAGCGCTTCCATCTGGTTCAGGGTCGAGGCGCCGCCGCTGCCGGCGATCAAACCGGTACGCACGTTGGAAACCTGCTCGTCGGTCAGGCCCGAATCGGTGATGGCGTCTTTCATCGCCAGGTAGGCATAGGCTGCCGCATGGCCGACGAAACGGAAGATCTTGCGATCGATCAGCTCTTCCAGGTTCAGGTCGATGGAGCCGGAAACCTGGCTGCGCAGACCCATTTCGGCATATTCCGGGTTGAAGCGGATGCCAGGGCGGTTAGCACGCAGGTTAGCGGTGACGGTGTCTTTGTCATTGCCCAAGCAGGAAACAATACCCAGACCAGTGATAACGACGCGGCGCATGCGAGTACCCTTAGAAATTTTCAGTGGAAGTGAACACGCCGACCCGGAGGCCTTCGGCGGTATAGATTTCGCGACCGTCGACACTGACCGAACCGTCGGCGATGGCCAGGTTCAGTTTGCCCTTCAGGACGCGCTTGATGTGGATGTTGTAAGTGACCTTCTTGGCGGTAGGCAGCACCTGACCGAAAAACTTCACTTCGCCTGAACCCAGGGCACGACCACGGCCGGGGTTGCCCTGCCAGCCAAGATAGAAACCGACCAACTGCCACATGGCGTCGAGGCCCAGGCATCCAGGCATGACCGGATCACCTTCGAAGTGGCAGGCAAAGAACCACAGGTCCGGATTGATATCCAGTTCGGCGACCAACTCACCCTTGCCGAACTTGCCGCCCTCATCACTGATGTGCGTGATGCGATCAACCATCAGCATGTTGGGGGCGGGCAGTTGCGCATTACCTGGGCCGAACAGCTCGCCACGACTGCAGCGCAGCAGGTCTTCCCGGGTAAAGGCGTGTTGTTTGGTCATGCGAGCTCCTCAATAATCTTGTGCGGCAGGTTGTGGCGCCACTGGCCCGAACGCCAGTTCTGGCGTGTTATTTTCGCCAGGACCCTGTCCGGCAGCCTACTCATAGACTGTTGCGTTGTAATGAAAGTCACAGCGCAGGTGAAATCAAGGTACACCTGTACACTGAATTTTGTCATTCAGCCGATTTTGCTGGCCGATCTGGATGCCAAGACTGCCGCAATTTAACATTTATCACCAGTCACAGGTGCTTCAAAGGACAGCCAGCGCTGTAAAACCTGCTGTAAATCAGCATGTTTGAAGGGTTTGGGCAGGTAATCATCCATTCCTGCCTGCAAGCAGGCGTCCCGATCACCCTGTAACGCGTTGGCCGTCAGGGCAATGATTGGGATTCGCTCCAGCCCGGAAAGTTGCCTGATTCGACGGGTGGCCTCATAGCCATCCATGACCGGCAGTCGGCAATCCATGAGAATCAGCGCGTGGTTGCCTGCGCTTGCCTTCGCCACCGCTTCGGCACCGTCGACAGCGATGTCGACCTCGCACCCCAGATTACGCAACATGGCCTGCACCACCGTGCGGTTCACGGGGTTGTCTTCGACCAGCAGAATGCTGCGCTCCCGGCCATGTGCATCGAGTATCGACAGCGGCTTGGCAATATCCACCGAAGCGTCGCGCGAGACGGGCAGGGGGATCTGCAGTGTGAACAGCGAGCCCGAACCTTCCGCGCTTTCGGCGTGCAAGGTGCCGCCCATGCGTTCGGCCAGGGTCCGCGCAATCGGCAGCCCCAGCCCCGTGCCGCCGTAACGTCTGGAAATCGAGCTGTCGGCCTGCTTGAACGCATCGAACATCGACTCCAGTCGCTCGGCGTCGATACCGATGCCGCTGTCCTGAACCGCGCAGGTAAAGTGCAGCCGCTCATCGTCGAGCATTGCCCACCTGGCGTCGACGCAGACCTTGCCTTGCTCGGTGAATTTAAGCGCGTTGCCGATCAGGTTTACCAGAATCTGGCGAATGCGGGTCGGATCGCCTATGACGTTTATCGCCTCAAGACCTGGCTGAATGTGCAGTTCCAACAGCAGCTTGCGTTGCGCGGCGCTGTGGTTGAAGGCGTGGGTCGAGGCGCTGACCAGTTCAGCCAGGTTGAACGGTATGCCTTCCATTTGCAGGGCATCGCGCTCGATGCGGGAAAAATCGAGGATGTCGTTGATGACCCGCAGCAGATGCTCGGTGGATTCGGTCGCCAGCGTTGCGTACTCGCTCTGCTCGTGGGTCATCTGCGTGGTTTCCAGCAACTGCAACATGCCCAGTACACCGTTCATGGGCGTACGCAGTTCGTGACTCATCATGGCCAGAAAATCCGATTTGGCTCGGTTGGCCTGTTCGGCTTCTTCCCGGGTCTGGATCAGTTGTGCCACCGAGCGTTGCTGCTCGAGGCTGGCGCGGTGCAGGTTCTCCGCCAGGTTGTTGATGTGCCGCGCCAGCGCACCCAGCTCGGCATCATCGCTGACCGGCATGGGTGTGTGGTAATCGCCCTGTTGAATCGCTTTGAGGGCTTCGCCCATAGCGCTGATGGGTCTGGACAGGCTCAAGGCCAGGCTGCGCGCCAGCAGAAAGGCGAACAGCAAGGCCACCATCGCCAGGACGCCAGCCTTGAGCAGGATCTCTTGCTGACGTCGGCTGAATGCTTCGCTGGACATACCTACCAGCACCCGGCCCAGATAACTCTGTGAAGCGCCCTGCGCGGGTTGGCTTTTCCCTGCGGCGGGGGTGCCTGGATTGCCATGAATGGTGGTGCGCTGCGGCTGAACGGGGGCCAGAAACACTTCCATCTGCCGGGTCTGCTGCTCGTTTTCGCGCGGCTGGTCTATGTAGATTACGGCGGTGTTGGAGCTGTCCTGAATTTCCACATAGCGAACGCTGGGCATGGACAAGGTGGCGCGCATCAACGCCTTGAGCCCTTCGATATCGCCCGAGGTCACGCCTGGCTCGACCGCAGTCGCCAGCTGATTGGCGATCAGTTGCCCGGTGTGATTGAGCTCCTGACGCAGGTCCTGAATACGCACGAACGTAAAAAAGCTGATCAACAGAGCTGTCAGCAACAGGGCAGGGCCAAGGCTGATGATCTGTGTGCGGGTATTGATGTCCCAATGCCGAAACTTCATCGACTGTGGGCCTCGCGCGCAACGCACTGCGGAGGTGGTTCGATTGATGCGTCCATGCCTGTTCGCCCGGTGGTCGCGAATCGCTCCGGCTGCACAAGGCAGGGCCGATTCGTGATGATTCATGCTGTGCGCGCATGTTAACCGAGATGGCGCGTGTTTCCAGCGAACTTGTTGATGGATGCCATCCTGCGTGCATAACAGATCAGCTTTGTCGCTGGCTGATAACGTGTTGCTCCGTATAATGACGGCATCGCCACTTGAATGGCTCTGGATGGATAGTTTTATGACCACACAGCAACCCGTCGCGGTGCTTGGCGGTGGCAGCTTCGGTACGGCCATTGCCAATCTGCTGGCCGAGAACGGCCATCAGGTTCGTCAGTGGATGCGCGATCCGGAGCAGGCTGAGGCCATTCGCGTCAATCGTGAAAACCCCCGTTACCTCAAGGGTATCAAGATTCGTCCTGAAGTCGAGCCGGTCACCGACCTGACGGCGGTGCTCGACGCCAGCGAACTGATCTTCGTCGCCTTGCCATCGAGTGCCTTGCGCTCGGTGCTGTCGCCTCACGTCGAGCGCCTCAATGGCAAGATGCTGGTGAGCCTGACCAAGGGAATTGAAGCGCAGAGCTTCAAGCTGATGAGTCAGATCCTCGAAGAGATCGTCCCGCAGGCGCGTATCGGCGTGTTGTCCGGGCCCAACCTGGCGCGGGAAATCGCGGAGCATGCGTTGACTGCAACAGTTGTTGCCAGTGAAGACGAAGCGCTGTGTCAGGCGGTTCAGGCTGCATTGCACGGGCGCACCTTTCGCGTCTATGCCAGCAATGACCGCTTTGGTGTCGAGCTGGGCGGGGCACTGAAGAACGTCTACGCGATTATTGCCGGGATGGCGGTGGCGCTGGACATGGGCGAAAACACCAAGAGCATGCTGATCACCCGGGCGCTGGCGGAAATGACCCGTTTTGCGGTCAGCCAGGGCGCCAACCCGATGACCTTTCTCGGCCTGGCCGGGGTGGGCGATCTCATCGTCACCTGCTCCTCGCCGAAAAGCCGCAACTATCAGGTCGGCTTTGCGCTGGGCCAGGGGTTGACGCTGGATGAAGCGGTCACCCGCCTGGGCGAGGTGGCCGAGGGCGTGAACACCCTCAAGGTGCTCAAGGTCAAGGCGCAGGAAGTGCAGGTCTACATGCCGTTGGTCGCCGGGCTGCATGCGATTCTTTTTGAAGGCCGTACGCTCAGCCAGGTCATCGAGGCACTGATGCGGGCCGAGCCCAAGACGGACGTCGATTTCATTTCGATTACCGGCTTTAATTGAATTCAGTCTGATCAGGAGAAGGTCTTGAACGAATCGAAAATCCAGCACAACGAATCGATCCTGCTGCGCATTCTGTGGATGCTGCTGTTTCTGGGTGTATGGCACGTCGCGCAAATCATTTTGGCGGGCGTGGTGCTGGTGCAATTGGTTTATCGCCTGATTTACGGCGCGCCGAATGGCGGCCTGATGAACTTCGGCGACAGCATCAGCCAGTACCTGGCGCAGATCGGTCGCTTCGGGACCTTTCACAGCGACCACAAACCCTGGCCTTTCGGCGACTGGCCAGCGCCGCGCGCGCCCGAAGGCGAGGCGGCCCATCATGTCCCGCCAGCGGCCCAGCCGGTGCGCGATGAGGAGCCAAGGCCATGAAGGTTTGGGTACTGCGTCATGGCGAAGCGCAGTCGCGGGCGCGCAGTGATGCCGAACGCGAGTTGACTGCACACGGACGTGAGGAAGTGCTGAAAAGTGCGCTGCACCTGACAGACAAGCCCGTGCAACGGATCATCGCAAGTCCCTACGTGCGAGCACAACAGACTGCCGAGCTGGTGCGTCAGTCGTTGGCATTCGATGACTCGATCGTCACCGCGCCCTGGCTTACACCCGACGGCAGCCCGCGTGAGGTGCTGGCGCAACTGGACAAGCTGGGTGTCGACGAAGTGCTGCTGGTCAGCCATCAGCCTCTGGTGGGCGAACTGATCGGGGTACTGGCGCACGGCAGCCCGCAGCAGGCCGAGCCGATGAGCACGGCCAGTCTTGCCGAGCTGGAAGGCGAGTTCTTAGTGGCAGGCGGGATGCGCCTCAACAGCGTCAGGCACGTCTGAACGGTCTGTGCGAGCAATGAATGACCGCCGCGAATGCGGCTCTTCCGGAAAAAGGATTTAGCATGAGCATATGGCGTCAGGCTCCCGATATCGAAGCCCTCATGGCGGCTCAAAAGAACACCATTGGCGAGGTGCTGGACATTCGCTTCGAGTCTTTCACCGATGATTCCCTTACGGCCAGCATGGTGGTCGATCAACGTACCCACCAGCCTTTCGGACTGCTGCACGGCGGCGCATCCGTGGTCCTGGCCGAGTCGCTGGGATCGATGGCCAGTTATCTGATAGTCGATCCGAGCAAGTACTTCTGCGTCGGGCTGGAGGTCAACGCCAACCATTTGCGCGGTGTGCGTGCCGGCCGTGTCACCGGTGTGGTCAGGCCCGTGCATATAGGCCGGACCACGCATGTGTGGGACATCCGTATCAGCAACGACGAAGGCAAGCCAAGCTGCATTTCGCGCTTGACGGTGGCCGTTGTACCGCATGGCAAAGAGCCTCCAGTCAATTGAGTGTTTTCAGCTATTACGGACGCATTCTCAGGTCCGGTTTGGCCGTTGTGAGAGGGTATCTTTTCTCTTAGTGTTTGAGTGTTCCCTGGAGGGAGCACTCATTCTCAGGAGGATTGATAATGACCGAAGAAAAGCTAGCCTCACTCGGAGAGAGCCCTGCGCCTGAACACACGGTTGCGTCTGAAACGCCTGCTTTGCCGGGCAGTCCACCGTCCTTTGGCGGAATACTCACCGGTCAACCGATATCTGCTGCAACTTTGTCTGCTGCCAAGGCTCCACCGCAACACGGTGAATTGAATCTGGAAAAGCGCTTGAAGGCGGTCTATGCGGATAACCTGATGGCCTCAGCCGAGTTCATGGCCTTGCGTGATGATGCCGACATGCTGTTCGACAAGCTGAAGGTCCAGTTTCCCGACAATGGTGCCCTCGCGCTGTTCCAGCCGTTGTCGGATGTCGCAGTACAAGCCATGCAGTTAGCCATCCTGGATTTCAGAAAGGCCAAGCCCTCTGCTGAGGCCAAGGCCCTTGCCAAACAGTCTTTTGGTTTTCAGGTCGCCTATATAAAGGCTTGCCTGGACCGTTTTACCCAAGCTTTATAGGCCTTCACGCCGCTCCGACCGCCGTATCGGGTAATCCTGATGGCCGGAGTGACACCTGCGATGGCGGTTCCAGTCATTGCCGATCTGCAAAGCAACTTGGCACAATCGTGACTCGCCCGCTCATGGAAGTATTGGCATGTCGCAACCCGTGTTCTTTGCTCACGCCAATGGCTTCCCTTCAGCGACGTACAACAAGCTGTTTTGCGCGCTGGCACCGGAGTATTCGGTGGCTCATCTTGAGCAACACGCCCATGATCCGCGTTTTCCGGTAGATGACAACTGGCTGAATCTGGTCGATGAGTTGCTCCACCATCTGCGTGAGCAGCCGGGCCCGGTGTGGGGGGTAGGGCACTCGCTCGGCGGCGTGTTGCACCTGCATGCCGCATTGCGCTGCCCGGAACTCTATCGGGGCGTGGTGATGCTCGACTCACCGGTCCTGGGGCTGGCTGATCAGTTAGTCATACGCGCTGCCAAGCGGCTGGGTTTTATCGACCGCATCACGCCAGCGGGTCGCACCCTGGGCCGGCGTGAGGCGTTTGACGATCTGCAGTCGGCACGCGCCTACTTCGCGGGCAAGACCCTGTTCAGCCGCTTCGATCCCGACTGCCTGACCGCCTACCTGCAACATGGTCTGCGCGAAGACGGCGGGCAGTGGCGTCTGCGTTTCGACCCGGCGACCGAGATCAGCATCTACCGCAGTATCCCGCACACCAGCCCAATGCCGTCACGGCAACTCAAGGTGCCGCTGGCCATGGTGCGCGGCAAACATAGCCGGGTGATCATGCCTCATCATGGTTATCTGGCCCGACGCATGCGCGAAGGCGAATACCTGTCCATGCCCGGAGGGCACATGTTTCCCCTTGAACGACCGGATGAAACCGCATTGCTGCTCAAGACGCTGCTGGCTCGCTGGGACGCGCGCAACGCCTCAAGGGTGACGGCGTGACGTTTACCGTGGAGGAGGTGCGTTTCAATCTGGGCCATATCGAACTGGCGGCGCATCTTTACGGCCCCGAGGACGGCCAGCCGGTGATTGCCCTGCATGGCTGGCTCGACAACGCCAACAGCTTTGCCCGTCTGGCACCGCAACTGGAGGGCCTGCGCATTGTGGCGCTTGATCTGGCCGGGCATGGTCATTCAGGGCATCGGCCTGCCGGGGCGTCCTATGCGCTGGCCGACTATGTGTTTGATGTGCTGCAGGTCGCCGAGCAATTGGGCTGGCCGCGCTTCGCCCTGATGGGGCATTCGCTGGGCGCGATCATTTCGGTATTGCTGGCCGGGTCGTTGCCGGAGCGCATCACGCGGCTGGCACTGATCGATGGTTTGATTCCCTTGACCAGTGACCCCGAATCCGCTGCCGAGCGCATGGGCTCGGCCATGCAGGCACAGCTCAGGCTGTCGGGCAAGAAAAAGCCGGTTTACGAAGATCTACAACGCGCTGTCCAGGCGCGAATGAAAGGCACCGTTCCGGTCAGTCGCGAGGCTGCAGAATTACTCGCGCAGCGCGGCCTGATGCCGGTACCCGGCGGCTATACCTGGCGCAGCGACAGTCGCCTGACCTTGCCGTCTGCGATACGTCTCACGCATCAGCAGGCAATGTCTTTCGTCAATGCTATCCGTTGCCCGACGCAACTGCTGGTCGCTGCGGGCGGTATGCTGGCGAAAAACCAGCTTGTGCTGTCCGGACTGCCTTTCGACGTCGTGCAGCTTGAAGGTGGCCATCATCTGCACCTGGATGACCAGCAGGGTGCGAGCGCTGTTGCACACTGTATCAATCGCTTCTTCGCTGCTTCTTGACTTGAGACCGGCAACTGCCGACGCTGGACGGGTTGAAACAGGAGTCAACCGTGATGGATCAATCCGCAGCCTCTGGTGACCGCCTCGCTGGCGATCTTTTATATTTTCACTCCCTGCTTGCCTGCCAATGAGAGCACTCATGCGTTTATCAAGTGTTCCCGTTGTTGCCTTGTGCATGTCTATGTTCAGCGCTGTGCTGTGCGCCGCCGATGTACCAGGCAGCAGCGATCTGCAGATCCTGCCGCGTCTGGCCGACACGGAAATCGTCGATTATCGTCCGGCTGCCGAGCTCGAACGGGTCTATCCCATGGGCTCGATCCGCAAGATCAGCGGCCAGTTGCGTTTCGACGGCCAGGTCAGTGCGCGTGGCAATCTGACGTCGGTCACCTATCAGTTACCTGCAGAGCGGACTTCCGACGACGCCTTCACCGCGGCTCGTGAAACCTTGCAGCAGCAGGGCGCCGAGCTGTTGTTCTGGTGCCAGGCGCGCGACTGCGGAGAAAGCAGCCTGTGGGCCAACGAAGTGTTCGGCAACGCCAAACTGTATGGCGCGGATGACCGCCAGGCTTACCTGTTGCTGCGTCTGGCAGAGCCGCGCAGCGACACGCTGGTAGCGCTTTACAGCATCACCCGTGGCAACCGCCGGGCCTACCTGCATGTCGAGCAGTTTGAATCCTCTGCGCCACTGGGCGAACTGCTGCCGACCTCGGCCACCTTGCTGCGCCAGCTGCGAAGCACCGGCAAGCTGGAACTGCCCCGTCTGAGCGGCGAACCACAGGATGCCTGGATTACCCTCGTTTCCCGCGCCCTCAATCAGGACAGCAGCCTGCGCGCCACGGTGTCCGGACCCAGTGCCGGCGCCTGGCTTGACGCCCTGATCGCCAAAGGTGTTCGCGCTGCCCGGCTCGAGGCGGGCGTCACTGAAGGCAAAGGGCTCAAGATCGAGGTTATCCGCTAGAACAGCGATGGCGGACGCGCAGGTTCGCCATTATGCTCGCTCCCTCCGATCCTTTTTAGTGGATAGCGCATGTTCAACAATGACCGTCTGTTGGTGCAGATTCTGCTGCTGGCGCTGTTTGGTGCCTGTCTCTGGGTGATGGCGCCGTTCTGGTCGGCGCTGGTCTGGGGCGCGGTACTGGCCTTCGCCAGCTGGCCGTTGATGCGTTTGCTGACCCGCTGGTTCAAGGGCCGTGAGTCGTTGGCCGCGCTGGTGATGTGCCTGTGCTGGATGCTGCTGGTCGCGGCGCCGCTGGTATGGCTGGGCTTCAATCTCGCCGACCATGTGCGTGACGCTACAGGCCTGATCAAGGATATTCAGGTCGACGGCTTGCCCGATCCACCGCAATGGCTGGCGGGTATTCCGCTGGTGGGCGAACGACTGGTAGCGCTGTGGACCACCATCGATCAGCAAGGCGCGGCGTTCATGGCGACGCTCAAACCGCATCTGGGTCAGGTCGGTAACTGGGTGCTGGCACGCAGTGCGCAGATTGGCAGCGGGATTCTGGAACTGACCCTGAGCATCGTCTTCGCCTTCTTTTTTTACAGGGACGGTCCGCGCCTGGCCGCATTCGTGCTCAGCCTGCTGGAGCGCCTGATCGGGGAGCGCGCCCAGTATTATCTGGATCTGGTCGCTGGCACGGTGCAACGCGTGGTCAACGGGGTCATCGGTACGGCAGCGGCCCAGGCGGTACTGGCGCTGATCGGCTTCCTGATCGCGGGCATTCCCGGCGCGTTGGTGCTGGGTATTCTGACTTTTCTGTTCAGTCTGATCCCGATGGGCCCACCCCTGGTCTGGCTGCCTGCCACTGCCTGGCTGGTCTGGCAGGGCGAGTACGGCATGGCGATATTTCTGGGCATCTGGGGGATGTTCATCATCAGTGGCGTGGACAACGTGCTCAAGCCATACCTGATCAGCAGGGGCGGCAATCTGCCGCTGGTGATTGTCTTGTTGGGTGTGTTCGGCGGATTGCTGGCGTTCGGCTTCATCGGCCTGTTCATCGGCCCGACGCTGCTGGCAGTCGCCTACAGCCTGCTGACCGACTGGGTCGGCAGCGAGCGTGCCCGCAGCCGCTGACGGCGAAAGTTTCCGCCGCGCCATGACGGGCGGCGGAGCCTCGCTTTACGCAGCGGTATCCAGGTACTTGCCGACCGGCTTGCTGCTCTGGGTGTCATATTTTTCGCTGAGTGCGGCGATCATCTTGTTCAAGGCCTGAGTCGCAATCTGGTTGGTGTTGCCCTGATCAATGGTGCTGTCACTCTGTTTCAACGCGGCAGACAACTCGGAGGCGCTGATACTGTCGTTGCTATCGCTGTCCAGCGCACTGAACAGGCTGGCGCTGTCAGTACTGCCGGAGGTGCTCATCTGCGCAGGCGGCATACCGGCAGGAGGCTGTTGCGGTTGCATACCGGCGACCAGCTCTTCAAGGCTGACTGTACCGTCCTCGTCAGTGTCCAGTGCATCGAATACCTGGCTGCTGTTCGCCGTACTGCCCGCATTGCTCAGGCCGGTGGTCAGCTCGTCGCTGCTAATGGCGCCATCGCCATCGCTGTCCAGCGCGCCGAGCAGATCTTCTGCCTGTTCATCGACCGACTGCATGGGCGGCGGCGGAGGTGGTGTCATCGCGGCCAATTCGTCGGCATCGAGGCTGTCATCGTCGTTGCTGTCCAGATCGCTGAATGCCTTGCTCAGGCTCACAGTGATGCCATCCTTGCTGTTCGACGACAGGGCCGAGCTCAGCTCGTTCTTGCCAATGCTGCCGTCGCCATCGGTGTCCAGCTTGGCCAACAGCTCTTCCTGAAACTTCTTGTTGCTGGTGCTGGAGGTTGCACTGGTCGAACTGGTGTAGCTGGAGAAACTGCTGCTTATCCCACTGATCATTGGTCTCACTCCCCTGAGATGAATGTACCCGGTAACGGTGTACCGGCTTTTGCAGACTCGGGGCGTCAGTTGTCGAGGGGATGTAGGCTTTGTACGCGGAGCGTTACAGAGTGCGTCACAGTCGTGGCAGGTCCAGTATCGCCGTCAGGCCGCCGCCTGGCGTTTGCGCGAGCGACAGCTCGCCGCCGATACGCCGCGCCGCTTCCCGCGCAATGCTCATGCCCATGCCGATACCGCCGGAGTTGCGGTTGCGAGAACCTTCCAGTCGGTAGAACGGCTCGAACACGGCTTCGTGAAACTCAGGTGCAATGCCAGGCCCGTGATCGACCACGGAGATGCGCACCCGCTCGCTGCTGTCCTCGATCACGATGTGTACGCTGCCGGCATAACGCAGAGCATTGTCGACCAGATTCTGCAGGCACGAGCGCAGTGCCATCGGCTGCGTCTTCAGCGGTTTGCACTGGCCTTCGTACTGTACGTCGTCGCCATTGTCCTGGGCATTCTCGGCCTGCGACTCGATCAGTGCCTGCAGGTCGAACTGCTGCAGGCCTTCGCTGCGTCGGTGTTCATTGAGGTAGGCGAGCGTGGCGTCGAGCATGCTGATCATGTCATTGAGGTCCTGAGTCATCTGGCCATGCAGCCTGGGCTCTTCGATCTGTTCGACACGCAGCTTGAGCCGCGAAAGGGGGGTGCGCAGGTCATGGGATACCGCAGCCAGCATGCGCCCGCGCTGCTGCATCTGTTCGCGGATCTTGCGTTGCATCAGATTGAAGGTGTGCGCAGCCTGTCGGGCTTCCTGCGGACCGCTGATTTCCAGTGGCGGGCTGTCGAGGTCTTCACTCAGGCGCTCGGCTGCTTCGCTCAGGCTCTGCACGGGACGGCTGAGGGCCTTGGCGCCGTACCACGCGGCAATGATCAGGGTGATGAACTGGAAAAACAGCAAGATGACCGGGCCACCGAGCATCGGCGGTCTGTGCATGGGCCGCTGATCGAATTGCCCATGTTCGGCGTTGAACTCGTTGGACGGCGGCGGCGGGGGGCGCATGCCGTACTGGGTGAACCAGATGAAGGCCAGCAGGTGCGCCAGCAGAATGGCCAGCAAGGCGCCACCAAACAGACGCGCAAACAGTGTATCGAATCTGCGGATCAACCCAGCTCCCTGGCATCGAACAGATAGCCTTCACCGCGCACGGTTTTGATCAGTTGCGGATTCTTCGGATCATCGCCGAGCTTCTGGCGCAGGCGCGAGACCAGTAAATCGATGCTGCGGTCAAACGCCTCGATCGAGCGGCCTCGGGCAGCATCGAGCAACTGCTCGCGGCTCAGCACCCGATGCGGCCGTTCGAGAAACACACGTAACAGGCGAAACTCGGCGTTGGACAGCGGCACCACGAGGCCGTCGGCGGCGGTCAACTGACGCAGGACGCTATTCAGGCGCCAGGCGTCAAAGCGAATGGTGGTGCGCTGATCGCTGCGTTCGTCGCGGACCCGGCGCAGAATGGTCTGGATGCGCGCGACCAGTTCACGCGGCTCGAACGGTTTGGCCATGTAATCGTCGGCACCCAGTTCCAAGCCGATGATCCGGTCAGTCGGTTCACAGCGTGCGGTCAGCATCAGAATAGGGATATCCGATGTACTGCGCAGCCAGCGGCACAGTGACAGCCCGTCTTCACCGGGCAGCATCAGGTCCAGCACCACGACATCGAAGGTTTCATCGGTCAATGCCTGACGCATCTGCGTGCCATCGGTGACGCCACGAGCGTTGATATTGAAGCGCGTCAGGTAATCGCAGAGCAGCTCGCGAATGGCCACATCGTCATCGACGATCAGCGCACGAACGCTCCAGCGCTGCTCGGTCGATGTGGCATCCAGGGGGGTATCGGGAAGTGCTTGCATAATGCGTCTGTCGCCTGCTTGTGCCGCCATGGACTGGCTGCTGTTGAAGATCAACGCTGCCCCTCATGCTACTTCGCCGGGAGGCTCGGCGGTAGGGTGGCGCGACCGAATGTCGTGCGCATGTCATAAATGTATCGAGATTGATACGAGCGCCTGTCGAGCCTGCCCTGCGAAGCTCACCCTGATAGTTATGACAGTATCCAGTGTCGCGCAACTGCCGTTTAATCGAACGGGCTACCGGCCTGGATGGCTGGTTCTGGGCAAACAAATTTTTGTCGAGAAGGCCAGGGTCTGTTGCCGTTTCATCGCGGCTCGGGATGAAAGGACAACAGCCTTGGGGGCATGATCAATCCGCCCGTACGTTTTCTGCATAAACAGGGGCGGCAATCGGATAGCAAAGGAGTGCTGATGATGGTCGATTCACAAACAACAACGGCTTTAGATGACAATCAAAAAGAGCGTATCGCCCATGGGCTGGCGGGCAGTGGACCCGATTCGGAGCTCGACGCAGACCTTGCTCTGGCAGAGGTGACGGGCGTTGTGGACCCTGTCGATGGAACGCTGAACAAAGATGTCCTGCTCGGTGAGTTTCTTGAGGTCACCTTGCTTCAGTGGGCAGGACTGGTCACTGATCCGGGCGACTTCGATACTTTTTTCATCGATTGGGCCATCGGTGCAGAGGCGGAGACGGACGCGTTTAAAGAGGTGTTTAGCGATATCATTACCGCACCGGTGGCTCCTGGCACCTTTCCCAAGAAGATCCAGATTCCGTTGAGCAGTTTGATGCAAGGCCTGGAAAAGCCTGCAGACGGTACTTACAGTTTGCGCTACCGGATCAGACAACCGAATGATCAACAGACCACCAGCCCGTCGATCAACCTGATCGTCGATACCACGCCGCCGGGCGGGCATTCTGAGCCAGAGCAGATGATTCTGGATACAGATCAGTTGACCCAGGCGTATCTGGATGAACATCCGGACGGTCTGGTCGGCACGCTGCCTGACTATTACGACTGGGCGCCTGACGACAGGGTAGCTTTCTATTACGTCGGCAATCCGTTGCCCGAAAAACCCGAAGATCTGCCGCCTCCGGTCGATGTCGTTAACCTGCCCGGCCCGACTAACAATACGCTGAAATTCCCGGTTTCGGTCATTGGAGCGTCCAGGGACGATGCCTACTACATCGCCTACTTTCTGATCGACAAGGCCACCAACCGCACTCCGCTCTCCAACTACAAGCGCATAGACGTAGCGCTGGGACTGTTGCCCGACAACCTGCAAGACCCCGTCGTGCCATTGGCAGAAAATGATAACTTGATCGACCTGCCTGACGCAGGAATCGGGGTCCAGGTATCGATCAAGTCGTTCGATAACTGGAAGCCGACCGACCGTATCGAAGTCACCTGGGGCGCAGGAATGCTGAGATCCGAGGAAGTCGGCAGCTATCCAGAGTTTCCGCTTTTGATCAGGGTCCCTGATGAGGTTCTGCGTGCTCAATACAATTTAGCGACTGGCGGTGACCAGGCCACTAATGTGAGTTATCGAATCCTGCGTGGCATTCTCCCTTCCGCAGTGAAAAGCACCAGCGTCAATGTCAATTTCTCCACTATCGGACCTGATCCCATAACCGATCCTGTATGGCCGGATCCAGTCAACGATGCGTTGCCGCTGGTCGAGGTCCGTGGCAAGACTTCCGATTCAGCGAACGTCCTGACAGCAGCGGATAAAGGCGAGGCTGCCAGGGTCCTTTTCAAGCTGTATATCAATCTTCAGCCGGGTGAAATGATCGATTTCTACTGGGGCACAAGGCTCACTTCATCGGCCACCTACACCGTACTGCCTTCAGACGCAGCGGGTTCCGATCGTGAGGTTGAAATACCCTGGGATGATATCTTTGCGGAAGGCAATCGCGTTGATTTGCCGGTTCATTACCGCATCCATGCGCCCGGTTCAGCAAACACCCAGCACTCGAAAGAGACTCTGGTCAACGTAAGCGCCATTGTTATCACCCCGGACGCACCGCTTTTCGAGGGCACCAGTACAAGTGGCTGGCTGAACTGCGATTCACTCTTCGCCAACGGCATCGGAAATCCGGCCACGGGTGAGCCGGGGATACGGGTCCGCGTTCCGGATCTTTCGAAATATCTGTCGGACGGTGAGACTGTTACTTTGCACTGGTACGCCTCTACAGGAACTACAGGCGACGCTCTTATTCCGGGCACAGAAAAAGAGGAGGCTATCGTGCTGGGAGCCGACCATCCGGCTACCGGTTTCACCTGGCTGGTCACGCCCTACGCGACACACATTCTGCCTGTCTATAATCCTGCAAGCGGCAGCCCGAACGGGAGCGCGAGGATCAAGTACTCCTTCATCATGAGCGGCGCAACCGAAACCATTACCTCGTTGGAAACCACCGCCCGGGTAGGGATGTACGACGCAGTTGGGGCGTGTCCTATCGTGTTCAAGTCACGTAAACCGAAGAAAAAGTAAGGAAGGTCGCCGGTTCAGGGTGCCTGCGGCAGGCGGCAGGCACCCTGTGGGGTATAAGCAGGCTCAGGTTGCTCCCAAACGGTTTAGGAAGGCCGGCGCGTACCGGGTCATGTCACCTACGCTTATTGGTATTTTCCCCGACGATCTTCTGCTGTCAGAACCTCCCTACGTTTACCTAGGAAACGTCCTACAGAGCATTCGGTTGGATCCCCGTAGTCTTTCGGCCTCTCTCCCGAGACCGCTTTCGGGCAGTCTTCACGGGGTTCAACCAGGTTTACCTCAAGGTAATGCATCGTCATGAATGCTCCATTCGTGCTGCGTCCGCTTTCATGGACATTGAAAACCGTTATTTTTCTCTCTCCCTTGCTGCCTGGCAGTCATGCCTTTGCGCAAATCCTTGTCAACACGCCGCAGACCATTGATGCAACAGGTCCGCTGGACAGCTATCGGGTTGTCAGCACCGGAAATCTGACGGCCAACGGCGCGACAACCCTGCAAATATCCACGATCACCGGGGCGCAGCTGACGCTGACTGGCAGTCAGGTCAGTGCAGGCACCAGCTCTTCAGCCGTCTCGTTGACCGGGGCAGATGCGTTGATTTTCGGCAGCGCCCTGACAGGTGGTGCGGATGGCCTGGGGATGGGCAATGAAAGTGCACGACTGGTCGGTTCCACTGCCACCGTCATCGGCAGCACGATCACTGCCACGAATCGCGGGATAAATGCCGGCTCGCTCAGCAACCTGACCCTGGAAAGTACTTCGGTGACGGCCACCGGCACCAATGGCAGAGGCATGGAGATGTTTGACTCCACGGTGAAGGCGTCCGGCAGTACCCTCACCGGGCAGCAATATGGCGTGCGCTTGCGCGCTGACCCGGCCGTACCCTCAAGCAATTTGTTGGTCCTTGAGGGAACCCGGGTCGAAGGTATCACCGGGTCGGCGCTGATCGTCGGAACGCCCACCGGTGCGCCCGCGACTGCCGATATCCAGGTCAACAATGGTTCTACGCTGACCGGCGGCAATGGCAAGATACTGGAGTTGATCAACGGCTCAACGGCGCACATGACCGTGGACAACAGCCATCTGCAGGGCGATGTATCGGCGGGTGAGGGCAGTACCGCCAGCCTGTCACTGCAAAATAACGCGACCCTGACCGGACGCCTGGAGAACGTATCCAGCCTGTCGCTCAGTAGCCAGGGCCAGTGGGTGATGGTCGAGAATGGTCAGGTGAATGAATTGTCCATGGACGGCGGATCGGTCAGGTTTGGCGACGCGGCCTCGTTTTACACCTTGTCGCTCGCCAGCCTGTCGGGGAATGGTACGTTCATGATGGACGTGGATTTCGGTGGCAAGACCACTGACTTTCTTGACATCACGGGCAGTGCGACCGGCAGTCATACCTTGCTTATCGGTAGCACGGGGGGTGATCCGCTCAGCGATACCAGCTTGCACGTCGTGCATGCGGCAGCCGGCGATGCCAGCTTTTCGCTCTCAGGCGGCGCAGTGGACCTGGGCGCCTGGTCCTATGACCTGATCAAACAGGGCGATAACGACTGGTATCTGGATACCGCCACCCGGACCATCAGCCCGGGCGCACAGACTGTCATGGCGTTGTTCAACACGGCGCCGACTGTCTGGTATGGGGAGTTGAGCACGTTGCGTTCGCGCATGGGCGAGTTGCGCATGGACGAGGCCCGTTCCGGCGGCTGGATACGGACCTACGGCAACAAACTCAACGTGGCCGACGCCTCGGGCTTCGGATATCGGCAGGTTCAGAACGGTGTTGCTCTCGGCGCAGATGGCAAGCTGCCTGTGGGGTCGGGACAATGGCTGGCGGGTGTGATGATCGGGCAGAGCTCGTCCGACCTCAGCCTGGATCACGGTGCCAGTGGCAAGGTCGACAGCTACTCGCTGGGCGCTTACAGCACCTGGCTGGACAGCGAGAGCGGCTACTACGTCGATGGCGTGATCAAACTCAATCAGTTCAAAAACAAGGCCAGAGTCAATCTCAGCGATGGTTCCCGCACGCGCGGCAACTACGACAATCTGGGGGTTGGCGCGTCGCTGGAACTGGGTCGGCACATCAAACTGAACAACGGTTATTTTCTTGAACCCTATACCCAATTGGCGGGCCTGGTCGTTCAGGGCAAGGACTACGCACTGGACAACGGTATGCGCGCTGAGGGTGACCGCAGCCGGTCGCTGCTCGGCAAGGTCGGTACGACGGCGGGGCGCAGTTTCGATCTGGGCCAGGGACGTACGCTGCAACCTTACGTGCGGGTTGCCGTGGCTCACGAATTCGTCAACCGGAACGAGGTCAAGGTCAACGACAACGTCTTCAATAACGACCTCTCCGGTTCCCGTGGCGAGTTGGGGGCGGGCGTTTCGGTGTCACTGTCTGACAACCTGCAGTTGCATGCTGATTTCGATTACAGCAATGGCGATGCCATCGAGCAGCCGTGGGGCGCCGGTGCAGGCTTGCGTTACAGTTGGTAGCGACAGCGAAGCGGGGGGCTGATGCTTGATCGATGGCGCTGATGCGCCAACGGTCCTATCACTTGTGCCAGTATCCGCAAAAAAAAACAGGGTGTTAACTGACGGGCATGGCGGTCGGCAAACGGGTCGGCCACCGCTTTCTCCTACTGGAGGCCTGGCTCATGTCTGTCATTTCAAAGTGGATCGAACGGATCAGAGTCCTCTTCTGGCCGGCTTCAAGACGCAAGAGCATGCTGCTTGCGCCGCCTGTGATCGCCGAACTCCTGCCTGACATACCCGGCGGTGAACCCAATCTGCTTCCCAGCAGTGCCTGGCTCGTGCCGTTGCGGGTCGATTTTCCCATGTGGCAAAACTCCGAGCCCACTCCGGGCGACCCTGAGTATCTGCGCGTGTACTGGAATGACCTGCTGCTGGAGGAGAAGGTCTGGACCAAACCTGTACAGCCTGTCGATCTGTTCATCATGATCGCGCAGCAATACCTGGGCGAAGGCCAGCATCGACTCCGTTATAGCGTCGAGACCGCCAATCAGGTGCAGACCGAATCCGAAACACTGGCCTTTGTCATTGATAAAACGGCACCGGTATTCGCAGACGAAGGGGCGCTGATTTTTCCGGAAGAAATCATCAGGGATGGTCTTACCTCGGCCTGGCTGGACTCTCATGGCAACACCGTGCTGGCCGAAGTGCCCGCGTATTTTTCGCCGAGCGCCGGGGATCTCATTATCTGGTACTGGAGCAGTACGCTGACGGGCTCGGAGCACACCGGAACCCTGACGCTTGAAGCGTCCGAAATCGGTAGCACGATCAATATTGGCTTCGACAAGCAAATGGTTCTCGAGAGTGGCGATGGCATTCGTTATGTGTCCTACAGGTTGAAGGATCGCTCGGGGAATGCCGGGCCCCGTGCGCTGGCTGTTTCGCTGCTGGTGCGTGCTCAGCCAGTACCGCGTGTGCTGCCACCCCCGCGGGTTCAGAAGGCGTCAGGCTCGGCAAGCGCCAGTACGCTCGATCCGTTGGATGCCTATCAGGGCGCCGTGGTATCGATACCTGAGAGTGCCGTGATTGCTCCCGGTGACACCGTCCGCGTCCAATGGGCCGAGCCCGGCAGTGTGGGGGCCTTTCTTACGGAGGTAGCAGACTCGAGACTGTTCAACATTCCTTCCACACAGATTGCCCAGCATTTCGGCAAGTCGATCCCCGTTTATTATGAGGTATTCGAAAAAAGCGCCGCCACGCCTTATCTTTCGGACCTGCATACGCTGAGTATCATGGTCATGACAGGCTTTCCGGTCGTGCAGTGTGACAAGGTCTCCGGGGGGCGTCTGAGCCTGCAGGACATTGCCGAGGGAGGCTACGCACGGTTCACGCTCGACAGTTGGTCATTCATGGGCACTGACCAGTTCCTCACCATCGAGGTGCATGGTGTCAGCAGTGCTGATAATGAGTTGTTGACCATTGGCGTTCTGGATGAATACCCGGTGCCGCGTGTGGACGATAAAATCGACGCCGGTGTTATCAGCAAAACGGATCTGCAGGCATTTCAGGTCGGCACTCAGCTGGATGTCCGGGTGCGTGTGAGTTTTGATCAGACGCACTCCTGGCAGCCTTTCCCACCGCTCAGAACCACGTTGTATGCCTGAGGAGGTCATGGACCGCCAGTTGGCAGTCCATGATGCATTGTTACTTGTAGGTCATCGTGAAGCTGAGGGCTCCTTTGGCCTTGCCCGGCCGGATCGCGCTGCTGGCCTGTGTCTGATAGAAGCGGGCGTAGAAGTTCAGCACAACGTTACCGGGTGTGATCGCCATGATTGGCACTTCGGTCTGCAACTCCATGGGCGTGACTCCATCACCTTTGAGAACCTGAATCCCCATGCCCTTGGCGTCCGAATCGCTGGTCAGGGTGAAAACCCCGCTGCCGACAGGGCCCTCGGGGACCGAGCCTTCGACACCATCGAGCTGGATATGCGCCGTTGCCACGAAGCCGTCACCCGTATAGGTCTCGCAGTTGCTCAACGCAATACTGAATGGCACCGCAGGTGTGGTGAAACCGGGACCGGTGAAGTCAGCGCTGTCCCACTCACCCAACTGCACCGTGTCGGCACTGACCGGATCTGCACCGACGCTGCACTGTGCCTGAAGTATTGTGCCGGTTAGCCCGAACTTCATGATCCTGCCAAGCGTTGTCACGCTTCCGGAGAACAGTTCACTGCCATTGAGCACATTGGGTCCGGAGGGAATCGGTCCGGTCTTGACCAGCGTGACATAGTTGTTCAGATGAAGAAAACGCAGGCTCGTGAGCATTTTCTCGTGGTCGTTGAGGCCGATGAACGGAACGGAGGCGCTGCCACCTACAGGCGTGAAGCAATTGGGGCAGTTCCTGTCATACGGAAACTCCAGTCTTACCCGCACCCCGACGCCCGGAATATTGGTTTGCAGTATCTTGCCTGTGAGGTCTTCCCCGTTTATAGGGTCCACCGTGCCCGGAAAGATCGGAGCCGTTGCCGTAGCGTTGAATTCCAGAAGCGCCGTGCCGTCATTTTTGCAGGCCGCCTCCAGACCTGCCTGGTCTGGTGTGGCGTTAAGCATATCGATGCTGCCGATAAAGGTACCCACTGCGGCGTCTTTGGGGACGTAGAGCGTGCCGATGTCGCGCCGGTAATCCTTTATTCCCGGTGAGGAAACCCAATAACAATCGTTGCTCGGTGTGTCATCCGGTTCTTCGGAGTAAGCCGCAGCACTATAGCTGGTCCCCAACAGGATCAGACTGGGGAGCAGGGCATTCAATGCAGTGTTCATGGGGTGATTCCTGAAATAACAATGTCGCGGACGGCTCAGATCTGATGTCACTGGGTACACGTCATGTCTTGCATTCGGTAACCCTTGGCCAGAGGCATGCCCGCGGGGTCTATGTGCAGACGACACTGAGGGTCGCTTTTCTCACCCCAGCGGACATCGAGGGTTTGGGCCTGCATGCCGGTAGACAGCAAAATCTGCCCGCCTTGCCCTGCGATGCCCAGGATGTTGCCCTGCGCATCGCTGACCTGGGCGCCGAATGGCAGCGGCTTGCCACTGTCAGTGGCTGCATTGATGACCAGGCGCGTCACCTTGCGCGCAGCGAAGGTGGTCTTGATCACGGCCCCCCTGGCAGGTACCACTTGAGTACTGGCGTTATCGATTTCCACCTCGGGCCCCAGTCGGTCGGTTTGCAAGGTGATCGGGTTATAGCGGTAGGGGCGCAGATAGGGCATCAATGCGTAGCCGCGACTATTGCTCCTGACACCGGTAGCGTTCTGTATGCCAACGCCGGGTGTATCGGGTACTTCGATCAGGGCGATGGTGTCGCCCAGATTCGGGCCGAACTCGATGCCGTCCGCATGCAGCAACAAGGCGCCACTGACGTTGACTGATGCACTTCGATAATCATTGCCCTGGGTCACGCCGGCGCCGAGGCTGGCGAAGGGCGCCTGATAGCCTGCCGCAAGGCCTGCACTTTGCTGTTTGCCGTCATCGTTGCTCAGACTGGCGTGATAATTGACGCGGTTTTCATAGAAGCTGCCGCTCAGGCTGCCCCGTTGACTGTGGCGATTGGCGCTGCTCTGCAGGTCGAGTGTGGCATTACTCGAATGGCCGGTGTCGAGGGGCATCGAGATACTCAGGCCGAACTGCCGGTCGTTGCCGCGGCTACTGTCTACGCTCAGTGACTGTGAGGCGTAGAAGTTGTAGGTGATCCCGGCACGATGGGTGTTGACGTTGAGTTGAAATTGCCGCTGCTCGATATCGCGGCCCCAGTAATCCTGTTGCGACAGCGTCAGACCTACGCTGCTGCGTGCGCCGATTCTTTGATGAACCGAAGCTTCCAGGCGGCTTCGGCGGCTGCCTGTGAACGTAGCGTCGTTGCTGCGCTGACTGACGGCTTCGTCGAAATCCCGATAGCCTTCGGTGGAGTAGCGATAACCTGCGAAGCGCAGATTGGTATGGGTAGTGAACGCCTTGCCATACTTGATGGCGTAACTCATGCCCTGCACGCTGGACCGACCGGTTTGATCGATATTGGCGCGTGACCGGGTCACATCGAACGCCATCGCCCCCAGCAGGCCCATGTCCCGCGACACGCCCATTGCAGCGGCGTGGTAGAAGTCGCTGGTCATCAGTCCGCCATAAAGGGTCGAGTTCCAGCCTGTTCCAACGGCCAGCGTGCCTTGCCACAGCCAGGGATGCTCGGTGGCGTAGGCGCCGTTGAAGCGGCCCAGGGCTGTGCTGTATTTCCAGACGCCTTCGCGCAACAGGTTGCTGATAGTCGAGTAAGGTTGGGTAAAGCGCCGGACCTGACCATCGGCCTCGGTCAGCACGATCTCCAGTTCGCCGCTGCCCGCCGTGTTCAGGTCATCTATTTCATAGGGGCCGGCACTGACATACGTTGAGTAGATCGGGTATCCGTTCTGCAGCACTTCGAGTTTGGCCCTGCTTTGCGCCACGCCACGAATCACCGGTGCGTAACCCTGCAGGGAATCGGGGAGCATCTCCTGATCGGTTTTGATCAACCCGCCCTTGATCGGCACGCTCCGGAAGACATCGCCGCCGGTGTAGGTTTCACCCAGGGTCAGGTTAGCGTGCGTGCCGGGCAGGTCGCGCTGTGCATAAGCGTAGGCTCTGGTCCATTCGCGATGTCCCTGTGCATCCTGGCGCACGCTTTGATTGCTGCGCAATCGCCATGATCCCAGGTTGATACCGGTGTTTAGGTACAGGTCTGCGCTGCTGCTGGTGCCTGTCTCCCTGTGGGTCGTCTGTTGCGCCGAGGTCTGGTAATTGATGAAGGCGGCGTTGATGCCGTAATCCCAAAGCGCCGGGTCCACTCGACCGTTGGCATCGCGGCGCATGGCGATCTGCGGTATCGAGATCGACAGTTGCAGTTTGCCGCCGTCGAGTACGACCCTGGAGTCCGGAATCAATTGCCCCAACGCGACACAGGCGACTTGCAACGAGGCCGGGTAGGCCAGACTGTCGAGGCGTACGCCGATCTGCTCAAGCAATTCTGACGACAGGCAGGGCAGCAGGCCGTTGCCTTGCGGGTCGGCATCGAAACGGATCTGCCGTTGGCCGAAATAGCGCATATTGACGTGGATTTCTACCCAATGGTCGCCTGGCCCGAGGCTCTCGACAACTGACAACTGGTTCAGCACGCTGGCCGCGGCCGCACTGTCATAGTCCTGGCCCTGACGCAGGAAGCCGGACTGGAAATTGACAGGGGTTGCCGCCTTGGTCAGTTCCAGCGGAACGGTCACGCTGCCGCACACAATCAGCACCTGCATAAAACGCAGGCGCACCGGTATGAACCCGGAATCGGGTAATAGGGTCATGTTCAATGTCCTGGGGATGAAGCGTGCCAGCGCTGTTTCAGTCAGTCAGCGTGGCCGTAGCTGTCTGCGGCTGGCTGTAGCCGCCGTAATCGTTGATCGCGGCAAACACCACCTGCAGGCCCGGTACCGCTTTCGTTTCGTTGAGCGTGTAATGGCGAGAGCTGAACGGGCCAAGCATGGCGACTTCACTGACCTTTTCAGTCCTGCCACCGCCGGAGACGTCGAGGCGAATGAACGACACATGAAAGGGCGTCGGATTCATGGCGGTCAGCTCTGCCTTGCCGGCAATCTGCCGGACCGACCATTGCAGGTCCTTGAGGCGGGCAATGGGGTTGTCAGTCAGCAGAACCGGGCGATAAAACAGTTTGATACGGGTACGCAGGGCAATATTCAGTACATTGCCTTGCGAAGAGTCGGCTTGAGGTATTTCCTGCACGTTAAAGTAGAACAATGACTCACGATCAGAGGGCAGGTCGTGGGGCAGGCCATTGATCTGTACCTGTTGTTCCTTGCCCGGATTAAGGCGGAAAAGTGGCGGCGAAGGTGCGAATGGAACGACGGTGACAGTGTCGTCTGCCTCCGTATTTACCCAGGTCTGCACCGCGAACGGGCGATCACTAGGATTGGATATGACCACCGACGTACTGCGCTTGTCGCCGTCGAACACTATACGCGTTGCGTTGACGGTCAGTGCTGCCTGGCTGGCGGGTATATAAGCTGCGCACATGAATAACATCATGCACCCCGCGAGGGCAGGTCTTTTAAAAGCCTGTTGGCAAATCATGGAAAGTTACCTTGTACGTTCAGATCCGAACGGACCTGAACGTAGTGAAGATGCTTCACGTGAAAAGACTATTGATCCTTACACAGTGAGCGAGTGGGTCGATGTATCAGTTGATCGCGACAACAAACTGGACATCCGCCGAAGCAGCACCGGGTTGAACGGTAGCCAGTGTCGAACGGTAGTAAGCGTTGAACACCATGTCGGTGACACCCCCCTCGACCAGTGGATAAGGCGCCGAGGCGTCGCCTGGTTTGATGGAGGTACCGGTCTGGTCCTTGATCACGATCGCAACGCCCTTTGCCCCGTCGACAGTAGGGGTGACGCCGAAGTAGTCGCCGCTGCTGTCAGGGGCGCCGATGAAGGTGACTTTGGCAGTGTTCGCGGCGCCGCCAGACGTAAGACCGCAACTACCGTCGTCATTGACGCGCAGGGCAAAGCTCTTGCCAGACAGTTCGTCACCGATGCCGGTGAAACGGTTGGCTTCGATAGAGCCCATGTTCACCACGTTGCCGATAGAGCCATCGCCCGGATTGACCACTTCGATAGGGCAGGTGGTGGCGGTGATCTTGCCTTCGAAACGGATGGTGCCGGGGCCGGGGTTGGCGGATGCGACAGTGCCGGTCAGTGTAGTCGCCAGAGCAAGGCCCAATACGGATAGCATTTTGTTCACGATTAAAACCTTATAAGTATTAAAGTTGCAGGACTAAAAATGTAACTATTTATGGTGTCTTGGTAGACGGTTTGTGTTGTGTGTCATGACGGGGCGGGAGTTTACAGCAGGAGCGTTAGTTGCAAAGTCTCTGAAGCACTTTGTTTAATGGCGGGAGGTGTAGGATATTTCCTAAACGTTTGTCATATGTTGTGATTTGCAGATGTGTGATTCTTTATATGTCAGGTTATGTCGTTCGCAGATCATAACGTGGCATAAGTTACAAATAGTTTGATACTTGGCACGACGTTTTTCGGGGGGGCTGGATAATGGATGATTCAGCATCGGCAATCCAGCTTGGCAAGTCACATCACGGCACCATCGACAAGTGCCTACAGCTGTCGATGGTGAGACATCGAAATTTACCGTCTGGTATTTAGTTCATAGGCTCCCTTGATGCGGGGCATATACTGTATCCAGCCAGGCTCTTGCCAAAGACGCAGTAGTCCCGAAGCTCTTTGCGCTTCGACCCTTGGAATATTTTGCATGCCGAATGTACGCGGGTTGGCGAATAGATTCGAGGCAGTTCCTGTGGAGGCAAGGTTGTTGTCGAACGACGCCATACTCGTGCCATCGAGCACTTCATCTAGCTCGCCGATTGCGCTCCGTTGCGAGCTGCTCAAGGAGCCTCGCGTAGAGCCGTTCAAGAACGCATCCGACGACCTGCGTTTCCAGAGTAGACCTTTCACGCCATCTCCCTTGCCCAGAGCTTTGGTCGAAGCCTTGCCCAGACCCTTGGTCGCAGCCTTGACCGCCGTTTTGACCGCACTTCTCAAAAAACCCCCAGCGATGTCCAAAGGTATCGCGGCATAGCTCAAGTATTCCCCTACTCGAAGCGCTGCGTTATCTCCTTTCGCCGCACCATAAGCAGTGGCAGCTGTTGATGCAGCACCGAGCGCGGTCCCTGCGGCCAACACGCCGGTTGCAATATAGGCAGCCGCCTGTCCGCTGATCGTTATACCCAAAGCCGTTACGGGCCCCGTGAGGGGCGATGCCAATCCATATGTGGCCACTGTCGCGTAGGCACCCAATGCTGTTATCCCTACACCCACCGCAAGCATGACCCAGGTCATCATTCCAATACCCCCCGACATCTCTGCAGGTATCTCATCCTCATCGGGTCGTCGCAGCCTGCCACTCTGGGAGCTGGCGTCATGCCCGGTGGGGTCGCGCCAGGCAATGGGATTGCCCAGGCAATAGGTATAGGGGTTGACCCCGCCTGCACCAAAGGGGCTCAAGGAGTCAGGGCTGTGAAAACGCATCATGCCCGGGTTGTAGGCTCTGTAGCCGTTGCCCAGCAGGTACCAGCCCGTATCTGTTTCGCACACCTCGCCGTTGAACCCGGCAACGCTGAGCAGCACGTCATCGCTGTGGCGTTCTCCGTAGGCGCTGTAGACAGCCATTCGCAACGTGTCCTGCTGGAACTCACCGAGAACGCTCTGGTTCGCATCCGTCAGCAACAGCAGGGTTTTGGCAGGTTCTCCGATGATCTGCTGGCCTATGGGTTGCTCGTCAATGTGCAGAAACTGAGTACGTCGGTCGTCCTGCACCGTGCTGCTCAACTGCTGGCCCTGATAAAAACGCAGTATTTCGCTGTCACTGCCATTGCGGGTGGTGGCCAGATGATTATGGCCGTCGTACGTGTAGGTGTTGATGGGCTCACCCGCCGGTTTTGCCACCCGAAGAAGGCGGCTCTGGCTGTCGTAGTGCAACTGGTTGCCATGCTCGTCAGTGCACTGATTGCCGTTGGCGTCATAGCTGAACGTCGGGTCCGGCGTGTCCCGTGGAGGCCTGTAGGTGATGCCCAGTAACTGGCATCGGTCCTCGGAGTCGGGGTCACCCTCTTTGCCATAGCGGAAAGTGGCTGTTTCAGTGTTGCCGTCGGCAAATTTGGTATAGCTCAGGGTCATGTTGTCCAGTTCGTCGAAGGTGAACGTCTGGCTGAGCATCGCCTTGTCGGAAGCGTGCACTGGCAACTTACTGCCTGAATAGGTGATGCCGGTCAGCCGGGCTCGGGTGTCATACCTGAACTCTTCCAGCAGCAGCGTGTTGCCCGCTTCCCGCAAGTGGCGGCTTCGCATGAGCCCGTCCGGTTGCCATTGCTGTTCCAGCGTACGTACAGGGTGATTGTCGGCAATCTGCGTCCTGAGCACTTCCTGCCCTTGGTCGTCATATTCCATACGGTTTATCAGGCGGGTCCCGGCGACGATGTCATGGGTTGTCATCTCGCAGGGCTGACCCAGTGTGTCATACCGGGTGATCACCTCCACGTTGCCCTGAGCGGCACTTTCGAGTCGGCCGAACGTGTCATACCGGTAAGTCGTTTCCACGCCTTTGACACTGTTTTTGACGCCGCCTCTAACCCGGCCCTTGACTACGTCTTTAACCGGATTTTTGACCTCTTTTTGTTCGACATCGGTGCGATACATCGTACGGCCCTGCAAGGATGTCCGATGCAGGGTTTGCCAGGTCCGGCCTTGCAGATCTTCCCAGGTCTCTTTGGTCAGCTGGTTATGCGCGTCATAAGCGTAAGCGCGCTTGCCCTGCTGATTAGTGGCAGAGACCAGGCGGGCACTGACGTTGTCATAGTCGAAACGGGCAGCGTCATCCGGTGCAGTACTGGAGACGATCTGGTCGGTGAGCTCCCGCTTGTAGGTGTAGCTGATGGCATCACCCATGGCCGTCGTGCGGGTTTTGACCTGCATTTGACCATCCTCGTACTTGTAGTGCTCCACACGTTGCCCGGCCTGCGCCCGTGTCAGACGGCCCAGCCCGTCGAACTTCTGTTCGCCTGTCAGGGTTTTGGTAATACCGTCCCGATGAATCACGCTCAGGCTGGTCGGCAGCTCGGTGGTGCTGAACGGTTCATATTCACGATGTGCCTCGCTGCTATCCGGCAAGCGTGTTCTGACCATGCGCGACCAGGCGTCATAGCTGAACAGGGTTGTGTCGTCTGACTCGTCAGTCTGCTGCGTGCAGCGCCCCATTCCGTCGTAGAGAAAGGTTTGTGAGCCCAGATCTTCTCCTGCTGCGTTCTGGCTCTTGATCTTGTCCGGTTTGCCGAACATGTTCAGCCAGGTCTCGCTACGACCACTGATCAGAGGTTCTGCGTCACTGCTTTGCACCCACGTCTTCTGGACCGGACCGTTATGTTCTTCACTGCCGATGGGGTCGTAGTACTGGTGGGTCTGCACGCCGTGATCCGAGGTAATGACAGACTGGCGGTTCCAGTCGTCGTAGGTGTAGGTACTTTGCGTGGTGAACCGTTGCTGGTTGTCGAACCAGTCGTAATCCATTTCGTATTGCACATTGTTCCAGGCGTTGTATTGCGCTGTATGGATCATGCGCATCGCTTTCAGATCATTGCTGTCGATGTGGTCCCGTTCCTCGAGTATTGCCCGGCCCAGGCCATCCATGACAGAGCGGGTCCTGACCTTGCGGGCGTCGGTCAGCACTTGTTCTGCATGCTGTCCCGGAGCGGAACACAGGGTGTACTCGTACTCGCGACTGGCTTCATAGCCAGCACTTGAATTCGGTGCGATCGTTTCCTTGGTAAGCCGGTTGAGCGCGTCATAGGCATAGCGGATCTCCACGCCTTCTTCCAGGGTCATCAGCACCTGGCCGGTCAACAACGACTGCTGTTGCTGCTTGCTTATGCGGGCATTGTCGAAGCCGATAGTGGTGATCTCTATCAGCTGTACCGGGACCTGCAAGTGTTTGCTGTTGTCCTTGTTGTTGCCCTTACCCTTGTTCTTGCGGTTGCTGCTGTTGCTGTTGCTGTGACTGATGCTGGCGTGGCTGTACTCGTAGACGGTAACGGTGTCCTTTCCATTCAGGGACTCGATATTTTTCCCGGTTCGACCATGCTGGAAAGGCGCGTCCGGCTGGTTGATGTGCTCCAGCAGGATCTTTTGCAACTCCACAGAGGTTCCATCGCTTTCAAGCTGCAGCAGTGTTTCGGTTTCCGGCACGATCCAGTCGGGTAACTCGCTGCCGGTCAGTGCAGGCAGCGTGCTGTAGCGATAACGTTTGGACAGGGTAGGGGCCCCGGGCTGCGACGACAGGGCGGGTTTGACCACTTTTTCTTTCAGTCGTGAGACAAACCCTTCCGCATCGGCCGGGCAACCGTCGCCACCGGCGGCCGGGTACCAACTGCTGACTTCTTGGATCCCGTCGGCGCGTGTATGCACCAGCGGATTGCCGTAACGGTCATAGGTATTGGTGACGGTTTCTGTGCGCGTGCGCTCAGGCTCGTCCAGCCGTTGCCAACGGGTGGTGACTTCGCTGGGTAGCTGACAATCGTCGGGCTGTCTGGAGTAATGCACGTCCTCCAGGATGTTGTAGGCGGTGGTGACCGTTTGCTGGTTTTTGTTCTGGGTGGTGACTTCGCGGGTCTGCAAGTGAAAGCGGTTGAAGGTGCGCTCTATGCTGCGCACGGCCTTGTTGTCGACCCACAGGCTTTCGGTACAGACATAGTTGTACTCCTGCAGATATTTATAGAGGTTGTCCAGGCCGTCGTCTTTCCAGGCGATGGGCAACCCGGCACCGAGAAAGTTTCGTGAGCGTTGCTGGCCGTCCTTGTAGGTATATCGCACATCGACCTTTGCCTGACTGAGGCCGGGATCGGTGATGTGTCTTGTCACTCTGGGTATGGGCTGGCGAGCGGCGCTGGATGGAAACGCATGGCCTTCATCCTGATAGTAAATTTCTTCGCTGCTTCCAGAGGGCGTCTCTACATGGTTGATGCATAACTGATTGCCGTTCTTCAGGGCATATTCGAAGCGCCACGACGCATTGTTCTCGGTGGGCAGGGTGATGCACGTTACGTGTTTTGTGCCGGTGAGGGTCATCAAAAAGCGCGCCAGTGGAGTACCGCCAGTGCCCGCGTACGGATGCAGTTTCAGCTCGACGGATGTACTGCTGCGTGCAATTGCCAACAGCGTCTGACCCAGGTCGTCAGTGATCGAAGCAAGTCTGTAGGTGCTGCTGTTGAACACCGTGTGCTCGAGCGCGATGCTGTGTCCCGACGGGGCGATGATCTTTACCGGCCAGGCCATTTTTTTATTACCGCTGCTGTGCAGCTTGAGGATTTCCATCAGACCTGATTTGTGCACCACCCGGTAAGACGTATCGTCCTGTTTGTAGAAGTGGAAGGTGTCAATTTTCTTCTCGGTCATCGTCAGTAGACCGTTGCTGCCGGTGCCGTCGACCCGGAAGGTCTCGCCTGTGCTCAGGGACAGGATCTGGGTGGCAGGGTCGTACTGCGACAACTGCAGGTTCCAGCCCAGGCCGTAGCCGCTGTCCAGCGTATTGAGCTGATTGTAGGACAGGTCGAGTCGGAACCCTGGCCCGCGCAGGTCATTGCTCTGCAGATCGGGCATGCTGATCGATATGTTGTAAAGCCCGGTGCGTGGGTCGACGCCGCTTTTCAGACAACTCATGAAATTGAGCGCGTTGGAGTGCACGGAAGTGGAAGCAGCCATGGAGCGGACCTCGCTGATTGATGCGTGCCAAGCGCAGCGGTGTCTGACGATTGTGCAGTCCTTGCGCTCTGGTCATTGACGACCCCCAAGCCTGAACGCCCTGAGGCGTCCGTGTGGCTGGAAGTCTTGCCTAACCCTAACAGTCCTTACCCGGGCAACAACCTAGCAGTAGTACTAGTGGGCAACCGATGGGCATCGGCGTAAAAAAAGTCCCATCCGCACTTGCAGGGTCAACCCTTGCGACCTACCCATTTCAGCGGAAACGAGAAAGGAGTCTCACTCATGGCGCTGAATTTCCCCGCCCCCAAGGTGCCTGACTTGCAGCAGCCCGGGAACTACCTCGATCTGGATCAGTTGGGCAGTGCCGACCTGACCACCTGGATCGACTACCCAGGGATCAAGAACGGCGATCGGTTCATGCCCAACTGGCGAGGTTGCGGCGCCCTGGGCGAAGTGGACGACTACGTCAACGATTTGATCGAGGTCGCGGGGCTGCAGCCTGAAGGTATGCTGCTGATGATCACTAACCCGTTGCTGATGAGGCTTGATCAGGGCTGGGTGTTTTACTCGTATGTAGTCGAGGGCAGCATCGAGGAATCCCAGCGCCTGTTCTTCTATGTCGGCAAACGTCCGTCAGCCGCCGCCGGGCTGGGGGTGCCGCAATGCAAGGAGTCTCACGATCTGAAGCTTGACCCCGGCCTGCTGTGGGATCTTTCTGAGCTGTCGATCGTGACGCCGTCGTATCTGGCCATGCGCGAGGGCGACAGAGTGACCCTCACACTGGATCTTTATTACAGTGACGGCAGTTTCGCGCTCCCTGTTATCCTGTCCCGGGTATTGGCGGTGGAAGAGGTGGGCCAGCCTTTGCAGTGGTCGATACCGACTAACGAACTGGTGCCAATTGAAACGGGTGGCTTCGCGCTGATGAGCTACCTCATCGAGTACGGCGATCCCGCATTTACAACGGTTTCGGTCACCCAGTCGCTGGCCATGGTCATACCCTCCTTGGCGTTATTGCCGGCCTTGAAGATCAAGGATTTCAGCGGCGGCTCACTGGACCCGGAAGCCTTCCCTGGCGGCATCACCCTGCTGATCGATCCTTTCGGCATGCAGATCAATGACGATGTCGTGGTTTACATCTCCAGCGGCAATCAGCTGGTGCAGACCCTGAGGGCCGACATATCCAATATCGACAGTGGCGTGCTGCAGTTCTCGCTGGCGAAGGCCTGGCTTTCTGCCAATAACGGCAAGAACATCGAGCTGATGTATCAGTATGCGCGACCGGGCCATGCCGCCAGCTCGTTGCCGCTCAAGGTAACGCTGAGCCGTCCGCTCGATCTTCCTGTGCCCGTTATCGACGACGCCCAGATCGAGAGCGCTGAAGAATGGGGAGTAGTGGGCTATATCCATGCCTCGTTGCTGCTGAGCGGGGTGAGAATTCGCATACCGAAAGATGTGTTCATCGGCGACGACTACACGATACAGATGCACTGGGAGGGCAATACAGGCACGGGCAGCTTTATCGCCGATCCTTCGCCAGACAACCCGCACCTGTTCATCATCCCGTCCACAGCGGTCCCGGCCAATATGGACAAGTGGGTGAGCGTCTATTACAGCGTCGTTTCACCGTTGCAATCAGGCACTTCGCCAGTCTTCAAGCTGGAAGTCAGAGGCCTGGGCTCCGTTTGGCCATATATCCAGATCATGCGACCACGCGTTACCGATACCCTGCTTTACCTTGACTGTGTGCCACCGGAAGGTGCGCTTCTCGAGCTGGCATCCTGGGCCTACATGGCACCCGGGCAACGGGTACGAATCAAGGTTACTGGCTTGTCCCAGTCGGGTTCGCCACAAGCGCTCGGGCTACGTACCGGCGCCGCCGAACCGCTCACTGAGGCGGAATACGATGCCAGGCAGGTGCCGGTGATCATCCCGAGGGATTTCCTGGACAGTCTGCAAAGAAAGAGTCTGACCAACATCGTCACGGTCGAAGTCAGCTTTGATGACGGGGCGAATTACACACAGTTTCCGTCTATTAATTTCATCGTACTGGACGGTCTTTTTTTATAGGCCGGCAGGCTGGCGCAGGACGCAACAGCCACTGGCATGACCCCACACATACACGGACGTAACCCCATGGCCAATAACACGCTGAACCACCTGACCGAGTGGATGAAAGACCTCGACAATAATGTGATGTGGGGTTGGGACTCCATCGCTGCAATGGCCCGAGGCAAGGTGAATAACCTGTTGCTTCAGGAGTATGTCGCGCGTTTTTCGTCGGATACCTATCTAAAGCCTGTGAGCGGAGAGGTGAGACTGAGCGAAGGGTTTAAAGAAAGCATTCACAATTTTATTCTGGATGCGCCCAGGCTGGCCTTCTCGAACGATAACCTCGGTCAGTCTCATGCGACATTGACCTGTTCGATCCTGGGCGGAACCCAATTGACGATGAAGAATAACGTCGATAATTGGGAAGCCTACAGGGTCATCCATATCGATGCGCTGCAAGGTCCGAAGCTGACACTGGATCTCGCGCTGGAAAGGGTCCCGGGCAATATCGAGAGCGATGGCCGGCTGCGGCTCGACCTCAAGGACAGTGACAATTTCATTCTTACCTTCGCGGCTGACAGGACTGACCGGGCACTCGGCGGAGCTTTTTTCAAAGCCTTGTTCAATGCGTTGCCGGACGAGGATCGCATATGGACGCTTGGCGTGATCAAGCGTGGCACGAATAATCTGATGCACCCACAGTCTTTCAAACTGCGCACCCAGACCAATCCCGCTGCACCTCTCGACCCGCATGCCGCCAACTACGGCGACGGGGCCGTGTTGGTGTTCATTCGTCTGGAAGGCAGTCAGGAAGGCGGCGACATCCCGGTAGAGTACCAATACCTGATACCGGATGATGTCGGGAAAGATTACTCGGCCACCGTGTTGTTCAGTGCGGAGCGTACGTTCAAGGCGGCACTGTTCATAGGTGAAGTGACCAAGACCATTGCTTCGGTTATTGAAGGCGTGGTGTTCAAACCTGTTCATGATGGCTCCGGCCGACTGGTCAAGGCGACTGCCACGTCGGGGAGACTGAAGACGTCCGAGTCGAGCAGCCAGGATGTCCAGGTTCAAATCGATGGCGTGTCAGTCCTGGCAAATGTTTACAAAACCGAGACCTGGCTTGATGCGTTGGGGAGCACGCCTTTGTCTGTGGAGCTCATTGCCGATGGCACGGTGGCATTGACCTGGAAGTCCAAAGCAACCCCCGGCGTTGTGCTTACGTTGCCAGGCCATGGGGCGCTGCTGGTCATGAGCAAGGTCGTCACGGTCGATGTACGGTGCATTTATACCTTCGCCGAGGAAAACAACGACTTGGTTTTGATCCCCAGCCTCACGATAAACACCATCATCGATGGCCTGACTTTCGTGGAGATCCCTCCACCAGCAAACAGCTTTTCATTACTGTTTTTAATAGCGGCGGTAAAAAGCAATTTTGAGAAGTTGAACAAGGACCCGTTCGAGTCCGACATCAAAGCCGCACTGGCACGCAAACTCGCTACTCGTGTGCCGATCAGTTCGTTCATCCGGGACAGTATCGATCTCAATTTCAACGAAGCCATTGTGCCTGATGTACTGCGTGGGCCCAGAGACATAGCCGCCTTCGGCCGCATCAACAGTTCCGGGGCAGACTTTGTCGTCAGCCCGGCGGAGCATCTGATGGTGGTCGACAGTTCCACCACCTTCTCCATTCAACCGCCGGGTGCGAATGTGACCTGGAGTGTCGAACGTCTGCAGGGCGATGCGCAGAACTTCGGTGCCATCAATGGCACCGGCCGATATTACGCGCCAGAAGCCTCTTTGACCGAGCTTGCGTTCACGCGTGTTCGGGTGACGGCCACTGACATGAACTCCAACTATCAGAGTTCGGCACTGGTCACGATCGTGACCAACCCGATCACCGTCAATCCGTTGATTCAGGTGTGTGACGCCGGGCAGATTGTGGAGCTCGAGGCAGGTTCGCTCGGCACAGAAGAAATGCACTGGTCGCTCAAGGATCCGGTTCCCGGCGAAAGCGGTGTTCTGGAGGGCAGTGCACTGGCTGATGGTGATCACCGTTACGTCGCGGCGCACAAGGTGCCCGGCAAAACCTATGTTCTGGATCAGATAGTCGTGACCGGCGGGCAGGCGAGTGTTTCGTCGTGGGTATTGGTAAAGCATCAAACCCCATTGATAACGGTGAAAGTCGTAAAAACCGTGGAGGTTTCTGCAGTTCTGGAGGTTGCGAAGGTCGACAAGCCCGTGGACGTTGTGACCATTCGTGCCGATCAGGTTCAACTGCAAGCGTTTGCCAATGCCGTTGCGCTGCCTGGCGTCAAATGGAGAGTAGGCGCCGGGAGCGGGAGCATCAGTGACGGCTTGTACACCCCCGACATATCGTCGACTGACCGGTTTGTGCTTATTTTTGCCGAGGCCGATCATCCAGTCTTTGACGTCATGGAGGGGCATATCATATTGCCGCTACCGGTGGGCGGGTTTGCCTCGGAGCTGGAACTGATGAAGGGCAAAGAAGTACCGGCGTCCTGACCGAATGCGCATCGGTCTTTGTATATCAACATCACAGGAGGTGATGTCATGGCTGGTTATTCAGCGGAAAGTCTGCTGGCATGGATGAAAAATACCACGCGTCTCAGAGGCTGGGACGCGATCATTGCTCTGGATGGCGACAAGGTCAACGAGCTCCTCGACCAGGTTTACCAACAGAGTCTGGCTCAGGGAATGTCGCGTCCGGTGCCGGACGGAAGTATCACGATTCCCGATACGCATGATTCCCATTTTTTCTCGGGCTGCGTTCTCGGGCCACCAGGCTTGTCGTTCAAGCACAGCGTTCTGGAGCATTCGCTGCTGGCTTGGCGCATTTCAGTTATCGCCGGTTTGCATACCGTGGTAGAGAACGCTCAAGGGCAGCACAATGTTCACAGAATCGCAGCCTACGACCCACTGAACGCGCCAGGCCTGGACTTCGATCTGGAACTGAGCAGTCAAAGCGCGGATCTGGTGGTGGACCTTGGTCTGGCTAAAAATTTTTCACTGGATTTTCCGGGCGGTTCTACCGAACGAGAGAAGATCGGCGACTTTTTTCAGGATTGGTTCAGCAACCCGGAAAATCATGAGCAGCAGTTCAGGCTGGGTATTTTCAACGAGCAGAGCAACGAATTGCTCAATGTACGTAGAATCGATGTGCGATCACAGCTTGAAAGCCCCGATGCTGTATCGGTCCATAAAAAAGGCGCGTTACTGCTGTTCGCGACCATGGAATACGGCGTGACGGGCGGGATTCCGGGTGGCGACTCCGACTTCCGTTACCTGATTCCCAACGATGCTCAGCAGTCGTACTCGGCGACTGCTGTGTTTTCCTCTCACGCACTGCACCGTGCTGCCTTTGGCCATGCGGTGATACAAATGCTGCAAGCGCCTGACTTCAGCTTCAGCGTTCCGGATGATAAACCGCTGCAGCGGATGGTCGCTCAGGCCGGCACGTTTGCAGTTCCGGCTGGAGAATATCGCAGCGCGGAATTCGTCTTTGAATCGGAACCGTTCAGCGTTCAGGCCTTCAACGCCCAGCATCCCCTGACCATTGACTTCGAGTACGCCCAGACCACGCAGACCTGGGAATTTCCCTGCACGCTGGGCTTTCGCTACAGAGCGCTGGACAGCGATGAATGGCAATCGCACAACGCTACCTTCAACATCAGCCTCAGGCATGAGTTTCATCTGACCGAAGGTGGGTCGGATGGTCAGGCAGTGGAAGGGCATCTTTATACACCTTACCTGTTCGACCATGAAGTCAGCGCCGTTCCAGGAACACTGGACAACCTGAGCTCCGGGGAGCTGGAGCAGGTCAACGGTTTCGTGGCCTACACCGTCAAGCACGCGTTGCTGCAAGGGTTGAGCAAAACCCTGGATGCAACGGGCGCCGAGCGTTTTCTGGGCGGCTGGTTATTGCCTGACGAGCAAGTGTTGCAACCTGTACTCAAGCGCCTGCCTTATGACCAGGTCGTGTTCGGTCGCATCGATCCCGGTGCGTCGACGTTCAGTATCGCCGGGCACCAGGCATTGATCGCTACGGGAGAAGCGCTGCAATTGACCACCCAGCCTGCGCGGTCGGGCATCGTCTGGACCCTGGAAGATCCATCGGATGACGGTACTGAAGGTTTGGGAGAAATCGATAAGCAGGGTCTGTATACGGCGCCCGCAGCGCTGCCCGCAAAGCAGGGCTTTCAGCGTGTACTGATCAAGGCGATGGACCCGGTGTCGGGGCATTACAGTACCGCTGTGGTGACGGTGCTCACCAGCAGCGTCAGCGTCAGCCCATTGATTCAGGTGTGTAATCACGGTCAGCGGGTAGCGCTTACAGCACGCAGTTCGCGTGCAACCAGCCTGAAATGGACGGTGGTCGATCCGGTTGCCGGAGAAAGCGGGACGCTTGAGGACGGCGTTGATGCATCGCATGAGAAGTTTTACGTCGCCGGTGCAGGGGGGGCAGGGAATACCTATGTCCTTGACACAATAACGGTCAGCGACGATCAGCACACCCAATCGATTCAGGTACTGGTCGTTCGCCACCCTCCGATGCTGTTCATAACGCTTGCCAGCGTCAATGATCAGCGTGCCGAGCTGAAAGTCGTCGTCAATGGCCGTGACCTTCCAGTCACCTGGAGTATTGATGGGCCGGGCTCTATAGACGCCACGGGTGTGTACAGCAGTGATGCCAAAGCACCCGAACGCTACGTTGTCGTGTTTGCAGAATTTGAAGACGAGGTTTTTGGCACAATGGCCGGGCACTTGATTCTGCCGCTGCCATTGAGTGGTTCCTCCGGTGTGTTGCAGGCACTGACCGGGACAGCGGGGGGCACGGCGGCTAACGCAATGCCCCGTTCATTGAGCGGTATTGTGCAGCGAGCGGGTGCAGGTACCTTGACCCAAGGCTGGGGAGCCGTCGCGGCGGTCAGTCGCAGCGAGCTCAACCGGCATATAGAGCAACAATACATCGAGCGCTATCAGGATCTGGCCTTCTTGCCGTTGTTCACCGGCGACATCGTGGTGGATGAGCGACAAGGCGACACTGTTCGTCTGAAACAGGTCGAGCTGGGCGTGCCGGTCCTGTCGTTTCTGCCTGGCTCGCCGAGCTCCAGCAGTGTCCTCGTCACGATGAACATCGTGTCTGGCCGTTACAGCGGCTTGCATCAGCCGGAGGGGAGTGTAACTACCGTGTCCGGCAGCTTCATCATCAGCGAGCCCATGGGCTTCAGGCTGGCGATGACTGTCGAGCTCTTCGTGGATGAGGAGGGGCATGTGCTGCTCGATCTGGCCGGCGGGGCTGGCGTTGCCTGTAGTCTGGGGGGCGTCAATGAGGCGATCAACCAGCGACTGGCGGATTTCTTTGCTGAGGCGTTCAAGGACATTGCGCTTCATCGTCGGGTTTTCTCAGTGCTGCAGGCACAGCTCAATCGCTACCATGTTCAGACTCCAGGCAGCTTGCGGCTTGTTACCCGCGCCGCGCCGCGTTCAAGCGATGCGCGCATGGACACGACCGGTGATGGCGCGCTTGTGCTGTTCATGCACGCGCAGGATAGCGACGCCGAAGGCGTGTTTCCGCCGACAGATGATTTCGTTTATCCGATACCTGATGATCGTGGGGCAGACGGTCAGTCAACCTACGGCACGGTGCTGATGCTCTCGCAGGAGACTCAGTCGATGATCGAGCGTGAAGGCCTGCAGGTGGCGGACAGCCTGAAGTTCACCGGTGGATGCGTATTCGAACCACTTGAGCAGCACCGCCCGGATGACCTGCTGTTGTTTGGCGGCCTTCGGTCGAAACAGGCCAGTATCACACCCCTGTTCTCGACCCTGACGGCCGGGCAGACCCAGCGTTTTGTCCTGTGCAACCCGCAAGGCGAAGAAATACCGGCCACCAGCTGGAGTGCATTAAGCATTCAAAGCCACCTGGCTGCCGGAAGCGGCAGCATCTCTTCCAGCGGCGTCTACACGGCGGCGGGTATTGAGGCGATCGGCCATGACGCGCTGCGCGTGGTAATCACAGCCACGTATGAAGAGTCAGGCGCTGTCGTCAAGGTCTCGGCGCTGGTGGGTGTGGTATCACGCAGCATGGAGTTGGCGCCACGTGTAACGGTAGTGCCAGGGGGGGCTGCGCTGCAAACGGTCTCGCTGGCGGCTTCGACGCTTGACGGCAGCCCGGTGAGCTGGGCGTTGCTGGGCTCCGAGCTTGGCAGGTTGAGTGAGGCCGGCAAGGGCGCGCTTTTCAGTCCGGATGCCAGGTCCGGGAAAAGAGCGCTGGCCGTGCAACAGATAGAAGCGTCGGGCAATGACCTTGGCATCGCAACGGTGCTTGTTGCCAACGGGCAGCAAATGCTGCGTGTCGAGCCGGCTTTCGTACCCAGAGCACGGCCAAAGGTAGCGGTGCAGCTACAGGATGACCGCGCACTGCTGCCCGGGCTTGAGCGACGCTGGAAGGTGGTGGGGGGGCCAGGCACTGTTGATCGGCAGGGGCTTTTCATGCCTCCCGATCAGACGCTTGTCGCCAGTAGCGTGGTGAGCTGTGAAGTGGTGAACAACGGGGTGGTTCTGGCGTGCGGCTATAGCGTCATCGAATTATCCGAGGTCATCGATGAAGGCAGTTGGACCGAAATGTCGATGTTTACCATCACGGTCCCTGGCTCGTCATCGCCTGACAATACCAAAGGTAATCTGTACCCCAACGGTTATCAGCAAATCAGGCTGCAGGTCAAGACCCAGGTGATGCCGGACAACGAAATCGAGTACGAGCTGAGTCCCACTGAAAGGGCCTCCATGCGTCTGGTAGACGATGAAACCGGCCAAAATATCGAGTCAGTACTCCCCCCTCTCGACGGCATGTCCGAGGGCGATAAGCAGGCGTGGCGCGTGCGCAGTCAACATAACCGTTTCGAGCTGTCCGGGACCGGCATCTCCGCTGCTGAATCGGGCCTGGATGCGCAACGGCCAGTCGTGCAGGACTTCTACCTGCACAGTCGGGCGGAAACGGGTTTTGTCGGCGTCTTCCACGCGACCTTCCGGGCCGACGCTACCGGCTTTTGGTGGACCTCTGTGCGGTATGAAGATGTGAACAGCACGGTTGAAATAACGCCGCGACGCTTGCCAACGTTCGATTCCCGCAATTACACCTTCCTTCCGCGGCGTGCCCATGGGGATGGCGGAGATCCTCCGGTTGAGCCGCCGGTGGAGGGGCCTCCGGACTTCGGTGAGGATGTGCATTTCGATTACCAGTTCGAGACTACTGATTACTGGACGCTGGCTGCCATTAACCCCGATACCCAGCAATGGGTGAGTTTCCAGACGCTGAAGTTTCTGCCCTCCGAGCCTGACAGTGATGTGATCAATACGTCGATCATTCTTTGGGAGAGCCAGCAGGAAAACGAAGTCATGTTCAGCTGGACGGGATTTATCTTCGACGACCCGGCGGTTCCCGGTGATGTAAGCAAAGTGCACTTCGACGACGCGCTTCATGACGTGATGGGCGATAGTAAGTCGTTGGACATTGACGTCAAGATGTCCGTATTCGAGGCCGGCAAACTGGTCATCAGCCTGCACCGCCTCCGGGGCCTTCAATACATCCCGGAAGGTGACCCCGCACGCGACAAATTGACGGGTGAACTGGTAGTTCTGTTGGTCGATAAGCAAGGCAATGCCCATAAACGGCGAATCGGTTTTCTGGCCGACGGCGCCGGTAGGCGCAACCGTCTCATGCATACCTTCTATTCGGAAACGCTGCCCGAATGAGGCATTGATGCAACACACTGACAGGGAGTCATTATCATGAATGCGTTAAGTAAAACCTTGGCCTGCATGGCGCTTACGGGTTTGACAGGCTGTACGCTCGTCCCGTCCCACAGCCCCGTGCCAAAGCCCCAGGCACAGGCGGTTCGACTGATCATGCTCGCAGCAAACGCTGATGGCGGAGGCAAGAACTGCACCTTTACCGCCCAGGACGACACGGTTTATCTCAACGAGCGCGATCATTCGTGCACGAACGATGAGATGAGTTTTATCAAGCTGGATAATGTGCGCTCAGCCATGAAGATTTATCTGGAATCCAGAGACTGTAATGATTCGGGAGGCTGGGTATTTGGGCTCGAGACGTATATCGACCCCTTGACAACAAAATGGATATCCATCGACCAGCTCAGAAGCAAACCGGTCGGCACCATCGTCAGTCGCGGCGTTGTTGTGATCAAGGCGTATGATGGTGATGAAAATATAAAAGGCAAGTTGTCCTGCGTCCGTGTCGATGTATCGAGTTAGTCGTTAGTACAACTGAACTTGTCAGGCCTGCTTAACCGTCGCCCCCGTGGGCGGCGGTTATCTTAATACATAACGTTCGAGGTTCATGGAACATGACAGCATCGACTTCCGTACACTCCAACGCGTTCAACTTTCTCAGTTATGTACAGAGCGGCGTTGACCCCCGCACCGGGCAATACACGGTGGCGATCACCCTGCCCGATGTCAAAACCAACGGATTGCGTGGCCCGGGCATGCCGCTGGCACTCAGTTATAACCCTCTCAACCGCCTGGACAGCGGCTTTGGTCTTGGCTGGAACCTGCCATTGTCGCAGTACGATCCTGGTAACCAGATCGTATCGCTGAGCAGCGGCGAGACATTCAAGGTCGATAGTACCGGCAACGGCCAGATGCTGATGTCGGAAAAGAAAATCGACAGCTTCCACTTGTACAAGGAGGACGATAACCACTACCGGGTGATGCACAAGTCCGGTCTGGTTGAGCAGCTTGAAATGCGCGGCAGCGGCACCAACAGAGTCGCGCTGCCGGTGCGCGTATTTGCCCCTGAAGGCCACAGTGTCACGCTGGGTTATGCCTCTTTCGGCGTGCATCAAATGCTCAGCGAAATCAAGGATGACTCGGGTCAGGTCCTGCTCGGCATCAGCCGCGACGCAACGTCGGTGAAGCTGCGCATGACCACTGGCGAGGGCCCGGATGCGACCTTCGTGATGGTGCTGGCCGGATCGAATCACCATGTCAACCGTATCGAATTGCCGACCGACAATGCTGCTTCCTGGCGTTTTGCATACAGCACGATCCGTGAGCATTTATGCATCACGTCGGTGGAAACACCCGTTGGCGGTCGGGAAGAGGTCTTTTATACCGACAGCGGCCATCAGTTTCCTGCGAGGGCGGCACGTCCCGCTCTGCCCAGAGTCACGCGCCATCGCACGACGCCCGGCCTGGGTCAGGCGCAAATGGACGTTTATTACACTTACCAGGACAGCGCCGGGCGCGAGCGCAACTTTCTGGGCGCAGGGCTGGATATCGCTTGGGAAGACAATGGTCTGGACAATCTGTATCGATACCTCGGGGCGGAGCCGTACGAGTATTCGTCGACCGAAACATGGCGTGTCCAGGTCGCGGGCAAGGCTGATGCCGAGCGCAGCATCGAACGGACCTTCAACCAGTTTCACCTGCTCACTCGAGAAACCACGCGCAAGAACCTCACCGTCAAGCAGGTGGACACTCGTTACTACATCGAGCCGGGACAACCCTTTTTGACTCAGCCAGCCTACTGCCAGTTACCCAAAGAGGTGCAGACCACTTGGCGGCTGTCGTCAGACGGCAGTGTGCCGCGCAGCGAGACTGTCAGCAGCACGTATGACAAGCACGGTAATCTGCTCACTCAGACTCAGGCCAACGGTGTGGTCGAGGTCAGTGAGTGGTATCCGGCCGCCGGTGAGGACGGATGCCCGCCAGACCCCGAAGGCTTCGTCCGCTGGATGAAAAGCAGCAAGGTCATCCCGGCCTTGTCCAGCTACGGCAAGGCACCGGTCCTTGTCACCCGCTATCGCTACCTGGCGTTACCTGCGGTGGATGGCGGCCAGCGACAGGAATGGCTTGCACCGCAAAGCGAGACCTTATTGACGCAGGCCCCTGAGCAGGAACAGCAACGCACGACCTATGAATACTTCGATGAGCCGAGCAACGCAGCCCTGCACGGTCGGCTCAAACTGCAGCAAGTGATCATGGGCGGGAAGGTGACCAGCACAGCGTATGCCTACAGCATCTTCAAGCGCTCCTTCGAGACCCCGGCCCAAGGCTCGCCTGATGGCTTCGCTGAGCGCTTCGTTAAGGGTTCCCCTGAGAGCAACCGTTACGCCGCGACGGTGCTGCAAACCGTACAGACCGTGACCGGCTTCGATGGCGCGAAGAAGGTCATCACGCTGGAGGATTCTCTGCTCAACGGCGAACCCTTGCTCAATCGCGACGACAACAATGTGGAAATTCGCTACGTCTACGACAGCCTGCGGCGTGTACTGAGTGAAACCGTGGCGCCAAATGATGAAACCTACAAGGCGACCAGACGTTACGAGTATCAGCTATGTGCCAAGGCGACTGATCAGGCCATGCAGACGCTCATCGACGTCAAGGGGGTAAAAACCTGCAGTCATTTCGATGGCCTCAACCGAGTCGTCTATGAGGAGCGGGATGACGCAGATAACCCTGCGCGCGCCGACAAGCCTCGCCAGACCTACGCGGCTGTTTACGATGCGTGGGGGCTCATGGTCAGTGAGACCGAGTTCGACTGGCTGGGCCAGCAGGATCTGGCGCTCAAGAGCGTCTTCGAATACGACGATTGGGGCGAACAGCGCTGCGTCACCGGCCCGGATAACGTCAAGACGTTCGAAGAGACCGACCCCATTGGTACGGCGCAATCGCAGGGCCCGATTCAGCGTAGCTGGATCGAAGGCAACGGTGGCGGTAAAAGCGAGTTCACCGAGACCTGGATGAACCTGTTCGAACAGCCGACCCGCAGCGAGCGAAAGGATCAGGCTGAAAACTCGGTCAGCCTGAGCCAGTACCATTACGACGGCCTTGGCCGCCGTGTCGAGGAAATTGTCGGGGAGGCAAACGGCGGGCGGCGCACCACCTCTGTTTACGACGTCTTCGATCGGGTGATCGAGTCCACATTACCAAGCCGGGCCATCGTGCGTCGCAGCTATGCAAGCTACAGCAGCGAAGACTTGCCCGTCAGTATCGGCATCGAGCACAACGGCAAAAGCATTGTGCTGGGAGAGCAGGAGTTCGATGGGCTGGATCGTCTGGTCAGTTCTGTCACCGGTGGGCGTAAACGTACGCTTGTTTACGACCCCGGCCTGCCGCAACCCAAAACGGTAAACCTGCCCAGCAAGCGGAAAATCGACTATGAATACAAGCCCCAGGTCGGCGATGAGCCGTGGCGCAGGGTGCAGTCCGAAGCTGTGCCTGAACCTGAAACCACCCGCGAAGTCGATCCGCTGAAAGAGTCGGGGCCGGCCCGGATTGCGGAGCCGGGTGTGGCTGCCGATTACACTTACGATGAGCAGAATGCTCGTCTGATTCATTCCTCGGAGCAGGGCGAGACACTGGATCGCACGTATTACAGTACCGGATCGCTGAAAAGCGAGAAGCGTACCTCGGCAGGCAAAACCTACGACATGTTCTACAGCTACAGCCGACAGGGTCTGCTGCTGTCTTACACCGACGTACTGGGACAGGAGCAGGTCAATCGCTATGACAACTGCGGTCGTCTTTACGAAACCTCGCTGGGTGAGGTCTATTCAACGTTCGACTACGACACTGTCTTTGGTCGCCTCGCAAAAATCACCACCACCGACAAAACCGACAGCAGCCGCGAAAGAACCGTCGCGATCAGCCTTGAATATGATGACCTGGGTCGGGAAGTAAAGCGTACGTTTGACCTCGACGGTGTCGAGCAACAGATGGTTCAGGTCTATGACGATGTGGATGACATGGTCCAGCGTACCCTGAGCCAGGGCACGGAAATACTCCGTGACGAAGCCTACCGCTACGATACATCCGGTCGCCTGATTCAATACCAATGCACGGGAGCTCAACGGCCGGTGGACCCCTATGGCAGGACCCTGCTCGCGCAGAATTTCATTTTCGATGGCGCGAACAACCTGACGGTTGTCACGACCCGCTTCGATGGCGGTACCAACAATGCCCGGTATTTTTACGAAGGTGACGATCCCGTGCAGTTGAGCCGGGTAACGAACAGTAACGGCGAATACTACCCGCCTGAAATCAAACTCCACTACGACCCAGACGGTAATCTGGATATCGACGAAGCCGGGCGCACGCTTAAGTACGACCCCCTCGGCCGCCTGATCGAAGTAGGCACGCCCTCAGCCGGCATTCACTATAAGTATGACCCCCAGGACCAACTGACAGGGGAGACCCGCGGAGCGGACAGGGATCTGCGCTTTTATCGTGACGGGGAGCTGGCCAATCAACTCGGTAGCCATGCCCAGAGCACCTTCATGCGTGGCGATGACTACCTGCTGGCCGAACAGCAGATCGATCGGACGGTGCTGCTTGCCACCAACGACAGTGACAGCGTGCTCGGTGAAGTCGATGCCAACGGGATCAATCGGAGGTGGTATACGGCTTACGGCCACGCTAGCGGCGAAGATCCACCGCACGGCAGACTGGGGTTCAACGGCGAACTGAGCGAGGCGGATACCGGCTGGCAAATGCTGGGTAATGGCTATCGGGCCTACAGCCCGGTGTTGATGCGCTTCAACAGTCCTGATAGCTGGAGTCCGTTTGGCGAGGGTGGGATGAATGGGTATGCGTATGTCGAGGGGGATCCGGTGAATATGCGGGATCCAACGGGGCATAGTCCTTGGGGGGCATTGATCAGATTTCTTAGAGCTCCTCTCAATACAGCAGCAGACGCATCCATCCCGAAGACGCTGCTTATTAACAGCAAGACCACACCTGTTCGCTTGAGGAAGATGAAGCCCTCTACCGTAAACAACTTCGAGAAAAGAGTCATCCGCAATGAGAGATACTTCAAGAGCGCAAAGTCTGAGCTAAAAGCACAAGAACGAGAACTTTCGTTCTATACGGTCAATGGTAAACGTCCGCCGTCGAAGCTTGTGGCTGACCATAGCTCTGCTGAAGAGAACTTTGAAATGTACGACTTCATGTACAAAGAGGCACAAAAGGAGTACAAGTATGCGAAGAAACATGAAGGAAAGCGGATTATTACCAAGGAAGTCAGGTCCAAATTAAAAAGCGTAACAAAAGAAGATGATATTAATCAGGCTATCAAAGCTCAACAACAAAGGATAGCGCTGGGTAACAAACGGGCGAAGCCCAGTGACATAAGACTCCCCGAGGGTGAAAGACATTACTTGGGTTCGAATCCTGATTACTAACCTGGTGCTTTAGCATAACCGGTCAACGACCTACCTCCCGTTGCCCGGTTTAAACCAGACGCTTGAAGTACGTTTGTATATCACTCCACCAAAATAACCCCCTGCCTGATCGCCATCACCAATGCCGCCTTCAATGACGTCACCCCGAACTTGCGGCGGATATTGCTGGTATGAAAGTGCACGGTCGCTTCCGAGCAGCCTTGTATCCGGGATATCTCCCAGGCGGATTTGCCGAGCGCCACCCATTCCAGGACTTGTCGTTCCTTGACAGTCAACTGGACAGTGGCGGGTGTTGCTTGGGAAGGCGGCGTGGTGCCGGGTGGTTTTCCATTGTCGCGAAGCATGGTGAAGTCCTTTCCCTGAAGATCGCCGCACCACGATACCCCTGCATCCCCTAACGCGAACCTGACATAAATGACAGCGCCGCAGGGCCGTGAAGGCCTTGCGCCGTCAAGGCTGTAGCGCTTTTTTACAGCTTCTTTACGCCCCGGCCAGCCTGTCGATCTCGCGCCTTTACACCCTGCCTGCGGACAATCACCTCACGCGGCCTGCGCCGTACCGGTGTTGCCTGATGGGGGAAATTTCAATGAGCGTTATGGATGGTATCTCTCTGCTGATGGGAGTCGGGCTGTTCATCTATCTGCTGGTGGCGCTGTTGCGCGCCGACCAGAGTCAGGAGTGATCATGCACAGTTACGATTATCTGTTGATCCTGGCCTTTCTGGTCCTGCTGCTGGCCCCCGCGCCGTGGCTGGGACGTTTCTATTACCGGGTCATGGAAGGCGAGCGCACCTGGCTGAGCCCGGTGCTGGGGCCGGTCGAGCGCGCCTGCTACCGGATTTCCGGCGTCGACCCGAAAACCGAACAGTCCTGGAAGCAATACGCCTGGGCGTTGATGGCGTTCAACCTGGCGGGCTTTGTCGTGCTGTTCGCCATCCTCATGCTGCAAGGCATGCTGCCGCTCAACCCGCAGCAATTGCCGGGCATGGAGTGGTCGCTGGCCTTCAACACGGCGATGAGCTTTATCACCAACACCAACTGGCAGGCCTACAGCGGCGAAGCGTCGCTCAGCTACCTGAGCCAGATGGTCGGCCTGACCGTGCAGAACTTCGTCAGCGCCGCGACCGGCCTGGCAGTGCTGGTCGCGCTGTGTCGCGGTATCAGCCGTCGCTCGTCGCAGAGCCTGGGTAACTTCTGGGCCGACATGACCCGCGCCACGCTCTACGGCCTGTTGCCGATCAGTATCGTGCTGGCGGTGTTTCTGGTCTGGCAGGGCGTGCCACAGAACTTCGGCCACTACATCGACGCACTGACCCTGCAAGGCGCTGACCAGAGCCTGCCGATGGGCCCTGCGGCCAGTCAGATATCGATCAAGCAACTGGGCACCAATGGCGGCGGTTTCTTCGGCGTCAACTCGGCGCATCCGTTCGAGAACCCGACGGCGTGGAGCAACCTGTTCGAACTGGTGTCGATCCTGCTGATCCCGGCTGCGCTGGTGTTCACCTTTGGTCACTACGTCAAGGACATGCGCCAGAGCCGCGCGATTCTCGGCTGCATGCTGGCGCTGCTGTTGATCGGCGGCGCGGTCTCGCTGTGGGCCGAGTACCAGCCCAACCCGGCACTGAACATCGCCGGTGTCGAACAGACCGCACCGCTGGAAGGCAAGGAAACCCGCTTCGGCACCACCGGTACGGTGCTGTGGTCAGTCGCTACCACTGCGGCCTCCAACGGCTCGGTCAATGGCATGCATGACAGTCTTAACCCGCTGACCGGCATGGTCGCGCTGGTCAACATGATGGTTGGCGAAGTGATCTTCGGCGGCGTCGGTGTCGGCCTCAACGGCATGCTGCTCAACGTACTGATCGCTGTGTTCCTCGCAGGTCTGATGATTGGCCGTACCCCGGAATACCTGGGCAAGAAGCTGCAAGCGCAGGAAGTCCGACTGCTGGTTGCCACCTTGCTGGTGATGCCGGTGGGCGTGCTGGTGCTGGGCGCGATTGCTGCCAGCCTGCCAGGCCCGGCCGGTGCGATCAGCAACCCTGGCGCACACGGTTTCAGTCAGTTGCTGTACGCCTATACCTCGGCCACGGCCAACAACGGCTCGGCGTTCGGCGGTTTCAGTGCCAACACCGTGTTCCACAACTTGATGCTCAGCCTGGCGATTTTCATCGGCCGCTTCGGTTACATCCTGCCGGTGCTGGCCCTGGCCGGTAGCCTGGCCATGAAGAAGACCGCGCCGCAGGGCCAGAACAGCTTCCCGACCCACGGCTTGCTGTTCGTCACCCTGCTGACCGTCACGATTCTGCTGGTGGGTGGCTTGACCTTCCTGCCTACCCTGGCACTGGGGCCGATTGCCGAACACCTGAGCCTGGGTTTCTGAGGAACCGATCATGAACTTACCTATTAATCCTGCAAAAAATGCTGCTGCGAAATCTACTGAATCGCAGGCCGCCGAATCGGCAAAAACCGGAATCGCGGCCCTGTGGCGTCCGGCGCTGGTGCAGGCGTTCGTCAAGCTCGACCCGCGTCAGCTCAAGCGTTCACCAATCATGCTGGTGGTGGAACTGACCGCCATTCTGACCACCGTGCTGTGCGTGATCCCCAACCCGCAGGTGCCGACTTCGGTCTGCGTGCAGATCGCTCTGTGGCTGTGGTTCACCGTGTTGTTCGCCAACTTCGCCGAAGCGCTGGCCGAAGGCCGTGGCAAGGCGCGCGCCGACAGCCTCAAGGCGGGCAGCGAAGGGCTCAAGGCCCGTATCAGGGACGACAACGGCAGCCTGCGCATCATCAATGCCAGCGAGTTGCGCAAGGGCGACGTGGTGCGGGTCGAGATCGGCGAAATGATTCCCGGTGACGGCGAAGTCATCGAGGGCATCGCGGCCGTCAACGAGGCCGCGATTACCGGCGAATCTGCGCCAGTGATCCGCGAATCCGGTGGTGACCGCTCGGCCGTGACCGGCAATACCCGGCTGGTGTCCGACTGGCTGCTGATACGCATCAGCGCCAACCCCGGTGAATCGACGCTGGACCGCATGATCGCGCTGGTCGAAGGCGCCAAACGGCAGAAGACCCCCAACGAAGTCGCGCTGGATATTCTGCTGATCGGCCTGACCCTGATCTTCCTGTTGGTGGTCATCACCTTGCAGCCGTTCGCCCACTTCGCCGGTGGCAGCCTGCCGCTGGTATTTCTCGTGGCGCTGCTGGTCACGCTGATTCCCACCACCATTGGTGGTTTGCTGTCGGCCATCGGCATTGCCGGTATGGACCGCCTGGTGCGCCTCAATGTGATTGCCAAGTCCGGTCGCGCCGTGGAAGCCGCGGGCGATGTGCATGTGCTGCTGCTGGACAAGACCGGCACCATCACCTTCGGCAACCGTCGCTGCGCTGCTGTCTACGCTGCACCGGGTGTGACGCCCAAGGAGCTGGGCGAGGGTGCTTTGCTGGCCTCGCTGGCCGACGATACGGCAGAAGGCAAATCCATCGTCGAGTTTCTGCGCAACCTGCACCCGATGAACGAGCCGACCCTGAGCTCGGTGACGGCCGTGCCGTTCAGCGCTGACACACGTCTGTCCGGCGTTGATTATCAGGGCCACGTGTATCGCAAGGGCGCGGTGGATTCGCTGCTGGCTTTCATCAACATGCAGCGCAGCGAGCTGCCGCCTGTACTGGCCCGTGAGGTCGACAAGATTGCCAAGACCGGTGGCACACCGCTGCTGGTCTGCGCCAACGGTCGGTTGTTGGGCGCGATCCATCTCAAGGATGTGGTCAAGCCAGGTATTCGCGAACGCTTCGAAGAGCTGCGCAAACTGGGTATCCGTACCGTGATGGTCACCGGCGACAACCCGCTGACTGCCGCAGCGATTGCTGCCGAGGCCGGTGTCGACGACGTGCTGGCCGAAGCCACGCCGGAGAAAAAACTGGAGCGCATTCGCCAGGAGCAGGGCGAAGGGCGTCTGGTGGCGATGTGTGGCGACGGTGCCAATGATGCACCTGCACTGGCGCAGGCCGACGTCGGCATGGCGATGAATGACGGCACCCAGGCGGCGCGCGAAGCGGCCAACATGGTTGACCTCGACAGCGACCCGACCAAGTTGCTGGACGTGGTGCAGATCGGCAAGGAGTTGCTGGTTACCCGCGGTGCGCTGACCACCTTTTCGATTGCCAACGACGTGGCCAAGTACTTCGCGGTACTGCCCGCACTGTTTGCCTCGATCTACCCGCAACTGGGCGTGCTCAACGTCATGAAGCTGGCCAGCCCGCAGAGCGCGATTGTCTCGGCCATCGTTTTCAACGCGCTGATCATCGTCGTACTGATTCCGCTGGCCCTGCGTGGCGTGCGTGTGCAGGCGGCAAGCGCCGCTCACTTGCTGCGTCGCAACCTGCTGATCTATGGCCTGGGCGGCATCGTTGTGCCGTTTCTCGGCATCAAGCTGATCGACATGCTGCTGGTCGCACTCGGCCTTGTTTGAAGCCTGTGCTGCATGCCGGTCGGCGTGCAGCCTCACCTGATTGAGGATGTGCAGATGTCCAATGTATTGCGTCCGGCCTTGAGCCTGATCGTGTTGATGAGCCTGATCACCGGCGTGGCCTATCCACTGGTGGTCACCGGGGTTGCGCAAGTGGCGTTTCCGGCGCAGGCCAACGGCAGCCTGGTGTATGACGCGTCGGGCAAGGTGCGCGGCTCGACGCTGATCGCCCAGTCGTTCACCGGCGATGAGTGGTTCCAGTCGCGTCCTTCGGCGGGCGCATTCGCGACCGTGGCCAGCGGCGCGAGTAACTTTGCCCCGAGCAATCCGGCGCTGGCGACTCGCGTGAAAGAGGACGCTGCGAAACTGGCCAACGCTTCTCAGGAACCGATACCAATGGCCTTGCTGACCACCTCCGGCAGCGGACTGGACCCGCACCTCTCGCCTGAAGCGGTTGCCTGGCAGGCCGGTCGTGTTGCAGCGGCGCGCCAGTTGCCGTTGGACAAGGTTCAGGCGCTGATCGACGCCAATACCCAGCGTCCGCTGATCGGCCCACCCGTGGTCAACGTATTGGCCTTGAATATGAGCCTGAATCAGTTACCGTCTGCACCGCGCAACGCGCAGTTGTAACAAAGTACGCCTTGTACGCAGCAGATTCACTAAGCTGTAGCTGATCAGAAAGAGGGTGGTAACCAACGTGAGTGATTCCGGTCGAGCTGACGCACTGCTGGCCCAGTTGCCCCGCGAGGGGCGCGGGCGGCTGAAGGTGTTTCTGGGTGCCGCGCCAGGCGTCGGCAAGACCTACGCGATGCTCCAGGCGGCTCACGCGCAGCTGCGCCAAGGCGTGAAGGTGCTGGCGGGTGTGGTCGAAACCCACGGCCGCGCAGAAACCGAGGCGCTGCTCAACGGTCTGCCGCAACAGCCCTTGCTGCGCACTGAGTATCGCGGCATGACCCTCGAAGAAATGGACCTCGACGCGCTGCTCAAGGCTGCGCCGAGCCTGGTACTGGTCGACGAACTGGCGCACACCAACGCGCCCGGCAGTCGCCACGCGAAACGCTGGCAGGATATTCAGGAACTGCTGGCGGCCGGCATCGATGTGTACACCACCGTCAACGTCCAGCACCTGGAAAGCCTGAATGACCAGGTGCGCGGCATCACCGGCGTGCAGGTGCGCGAAACGCTGCCGGACTGGGTGTTGCAGGAAGCCTTTGATCTGGTGCTGATCGACCTGCCGCCCCGCGAACTGCTGGAGCGCCTGCGCGACGGCAAGGTCTACGTGCCTGAGCAGGCACGCGCGGCCATCGACGCATTCTTCACCCAGACCAACCTCACTGCACTGCGTGAAATGGCCATGCAGACGGCGGCTGCCCAGGTCGATAACGATCTGGCGCAGGGCTACCGGCAATTGGGCCAGTCGGCCCCGGCAGTTCGTGGGCGGATGCTGGTGGGCATCGACGGTGATATCCATGCAGAGCGTCTGGTGCGTCACGCCAGTCGGGTTGCCCAGCGTCGCCATCTGCCGTGGAGCGCCGTGCATGTGGACGACGGGCAAACCCTCGACGAGCAGTCTCGCGCGCGTCTGCAAAGCGCCCAACAACTGGCCGAGCGGCTCGGTGGCGAGGCGGTTTCGCTGCGCGCCGGGGAGGTCGCCCGAACGCTGGTGCAGCATGCCATCGAACGGCGCGCCAGCGTGGTGCTGGTCGGCCAGTCGCGACGGCATTGGCGGCGTCGCGTGTTTGGTGGCGGCGTCGCGGCACGCTTATTGCGCGAAGGGCACGGGCTGGAAATCTCGGTGCTCGACGACAGCGAGGAACTGCCTGATCAGCCGCCGCGTGCCCGTCCGGCTCACGAAGTGGTGTGGTTCGATTACGGTCTGGCCTTCGTCGCCACGCTGATCGCCAGTCTGGTCGCCTGGGGCGTTGCAGGCGTGCTGGCGCTGCCCAACATATCCCTGATCTTTCTTGCTGCGGTATTGCTGGTCGCCGTGCGCAGCAGCATGGGCCCAGCGCTCGCCTGTGCCGGGTTATCGTTCCTGGCCTATGACTTTCTGTTCATTCCGCCGAGTTTTTCCCTGAACATCCAGCGCGAAGAAGACGTGCTGACGCTGTTGTTCTTCCTGTTGATGTCGGCCTTGACCGGCAAGCTCGCGGCGCGCCAGCGCAGGCAGTTGCAGGCGTTGCGCGATACCCAGGAACAGACCAGCGAGCTGCTCGACCTGTCGCGCAAGATGACCGCCGCCACGGATCGCAAGGCGGTGCTCGCCGCCGCCGAACAGCATTTTTCCGGCTGGAAGGAACTGCATCTGTGCCTGGTCGATCGCGACGGGCAGGGCGGTTGGGTGGTCGAAACCGGTGGGCCACTGACGTTTTCGGAGCCCGAGCGCGCTGCTGCCGATTGGGCCTGGCAGCACGATCAACCCGCGGGCAGCGGCACCGGCACCTTGCCATCCGGGCGCTGGTGGTGGTGGCCGATCACCGCAGAAGAAGGGCCGTTGGCTCTATTGGGAGTCTGCGCGCGAGAAGGCCAGTCGTTTACCGCGCAGCATCGGCGTCTGCTGGCCGCGCTTACCCAGCCACTGGCGCAGGCACTGGCCCGTGCGCAATTGGCTCAGGAACTCGAGGCGGCGCGTCTGCACGGCGAAACCGAGCAATTGCGCAGCGCCTTGCTGGCTTCGGTGTCCCACGACCTGCGTACCCCGCTGACCTCGATGCGCGGCAGCATCGACAGCCTGCTGGCTCTGGGCGAAGCCATTCCACTGGAGGATCGCCGCGAGCTGCTGGAGGGTACCCGTGACGAAGCCGAGCGCCTGGACCGCTATATCCAGAACCTGCTCGACATGACGCGTCTGGGGCATGGCGCTCTCAAGCTCGCCCGCGACTGGGTGTCGCCCGCCGATATCGTCGGCAGCGCGCTCAACCGGCTGCGTGCCGTACTGGCGCCCTTGCAGGTCAGCACCCAGGTGACCGGCGAGCTGCCGCTGCTGTATGTGCACGCGGCGCTGATCGAGCAGGCGCTGGTCAATGTGCTTGAGAACGCTGCGCGCTTTTCACCCGTCGACGGGCGCTTGCAGGTAGCAGCCGGTGTGGTCGACAGTGAACTGTTTTTCTCGGTCAGTGACGAAGGCCCGGGCATTCCCGAGGATGAGCGAGCGAAGATTTTCGACATGTTTTACACCGCCGCGCGCGGCGATCGGGGCGGGCAGGGCACAGGGTTGGGCCTGGCGATCTGTCAGGGCATGATCGGCGCACACGGTGGACGGCTCACGGTCGAGGACGGCATTGACGGGCTGGGCACGTGCATCACGCTGTTTCTGCCGCTGCAGGCGCAGCCGGACGTAGAACTGGAGGAATCCGCTTGAGCCAGGCGACCACCATTCTGGTCATCGATGATGAGCCGCAGATTCGCAAGTTCCTGCGCATCAGTCTGGTTTCGCAGGGCTACAAGGTGCTGGAAGCCGCCACTGGCGCTGAGGGCCTGACTCAAGCTGCCCTGAACAAACCGGATTTGCTGGTGCTCGACCTTGGGTTGCCGGATATGGACGGCCAGCAGGTGCTGAGTGAGTTTCGCGAGTGGTCGGGAGTGCCGGTGCTGGTGCTCTCGGTGCGCGCCAGCGAGGCTCAGAAAGTTCAGGCGCTGGACGCCGGCGCCAACGATTACGTGACCAAGCCGTTTGGCATTCAGGAGTTTCTGGCCCGAATCAGGGCGCTGCTCAGGCAGGCGTCGGGCAGCGAAAAGCTCGAGTCTGCGCTTGAGTTCGGGCCGCTTACCGTGGACCTGGCCTATCGGCGTGTGCTGCTCGACGGCCAGGAAGTGGCGCTGACCCGCAAGGAATACGCGGTGCTGGCGCAGTTGGCGCGGCATCCCGGGCGGGTCATTACCCAGCAGCAGTTGCTCAAGGATATCTGGGGGCCCACGCACACCGAAGACAGTCACTATCTGCGTATCGTGGTGGGGCATTTGCGGCAGAAGCTGGCGGACGATCCGACCGCTCCGCGGTTCATCCTCACCGAGCCTGGAATAGGGTATCGTCTGCTGGCTGATCACTAGATGAAAAAAGCGAGCATAGCCCCGTGCTGCGGCACTTTTACTGCCCCGCACCGTCAAAGCCGCACACTCCCTGTTCACTCTGAGGTAACACCCGCATGAAAGCCCTTATCTGTCTGCCATTGCTTGTTTTGGTTCTTGCAGGTTGTGCTGGCAAGACTGGATATCGCGACAGCTGTGCCACTCAGCTCGACGCTGCCTGGCATGAGCTTGATCTGGCCAAGGCTGAAGGCTTCGCCGGAACGGTCAGTTACTCCAAGGCCTTGTCGCTGCTGACGGGTGCCAAGACTCAGCAGCAGTTCGAGGCGTTTGAAGGCTGCACCGAGAAGTCCGAGAAAGCCCGCTTCTACATCCGCGAGTCCCGCGCTGGCCGTTGATACCTGACGATACACAGGTCTGCTCTTGATTCTGGCCGAAGGCCGTGGGGGCGAGCTTGCTCGCGAAGAGGCCAGCAAAGCCCCTGAAAATGGGGCGTCCGGAAAATGACTATCGTGCCAATGCGTTGGCATGCAGTTCGTGACGCTCTGCGTCACGCAGCTGTTCTGTGGTTTCAGTGACTTCTCCATCTGGCTCAAGTCGCCTTTTCGCCCCTCGGCGACTCACTTTGAGGGGCCAAAGTAAGCAAACCCCCAAGCTCCGTTTCCGGCCCGACTTCGTCGGGTTCCTTTTCCCTGTCACTGACGTCGCACTCTGCGTCGTCTGTGCCATCACGCTCGAAAAGCATTTTAGGCAATTTGGCTAAAGGCACGGCCCGGGCTGATGGCTATCGTTCCTCACGCTCCGCGTGGAATGCCGTTGGTGACGCTCTGCGTCACAAATCTTTCAGTCTGGCGAGATGGTAAGCCTAACCAACTCTGGCGAAACGACCTACGCTCACTTTAAAGTGTTCGGACACTGGCATCGCTTGCAGTCCCACAGTCATGAAGCAGTTGCCGGAAGGGGCTTTCGATGGGTAGAAAACTCGATGCGTGCCTGAGCGCGATCAATGAGGTGGTGCTGGGCAAGGAGGCGCAGGTAAGGTTGGCGATGACGTGTCTGGTCGGCGGCGGGCATTTGTTGATCGAGGACTTGCCGGGGATGGGCAAGACGACCCTCAGTCATGCGCTGGCGAAAATTCTCGGCCTGAGTTATCAGCGTATTCAGTTCACTTCTGACCTGCTGCCAGGTGACATCCTGGGGACTTCGGTATTTGATCGGGACAGTGGGCAGTTCACCTTTCATCCCGGTCCGATTTTCGCCGAGCTGGTGCTTGCCGACGAGATCAACCGCGCCACGCCCAAGAGCCAGAGCGCGTTGCTGGAAGCGATGGAAGAAGGGCAGGTGTCCATCGAAGGCGCGACGCGTCTGTTGCCCGATCCGTTCTTTGTGATCGCGACCCAGAACCCGTTCAGTTCCGGCGGCACTTTTGCGTTGCCCGAGTCGCAACTGGACAGGTTCATGATGCGCATTTCTATGGGCTACCCGGCCAGAGCCGCAGAGAAAGCCCTGCTGCTGGGCGAGTCGCGCCGCGAGCTGTTGCCGCGTCTGCAACCGATTCTGGATCACGCCCTGCTTGGCCAGCTCCAGGCGCAGGCGCGGCAGGTGCGTGCCAGTGACGCGCTGGTTGATTATGTCCTGCGACTGGTCGAGGCGACGCGCAGTCAGCCGCAGTTCGCGTACGGACTTTCACCCAGGGCGAGCCTGGCGATTCTGGCCGCAGCACGGGCCTGGGCGATGTTGCTGGGGCGGGAGTACGTGATTCCCGAAGACGTGCAGGCGGTGCTGCCATCGGTTATCGGACACCGTTTGCGTGAACGCAGCGATCCGACCGGGCATGGCGGCGGTGCGCTGGTGCAATGGCTGTTGCGCGAGGTGCCCGTGCTTTGATCGAACCGCTCAAACCGCTCTGGCAACGCTGGCTGTCGAGGCGAATTCCTCCAGCGTCACGCATTACCCTCGACCACCGGCGCATTTTCATCATGCCGACACGCACCGGCATGATTTACGCGCTAGTGCTGGTGCTTATGCTGCTGGTGGCGATCAATTATCAGAATAGCCTGGCCTACGGATTGACCTTTCTATTGCTGTCGATAGGCGTGCTGGCCATCCTGCACACCTACCGCAACATCAGCGGTCTGGTTCTGAGTGCGGGCGTGGCGCGTTCGGTATTCGTCGGCGAGCCGGTGCAATTGCGCCTGCGCCTGGAAAGTGCCGGGCAGGCTCACCAGGCATTGGGATTGGGCTGGAGTGCGACAGCATTGCAGTCAGGCGACGTGCAGCCTCGTGGGCTGACCGACCTGGAACTGACTCTGCCCGCCGAAAAGCGCGGCTGGTTGCGTGCGCCAAGGCTGCGCATCGAGAGTGTGTTTCCGCTGGGTATCTTTCGCGCCTGGAGCTGGCTAGACCTGGAGCAGAGCGCCTTGATCTACCCTCGACCCTTGTCCGGGACCATGCCGCTGCTCAAGGGCGTGCAGCCGCATGCCGAGGACGATGGCCATGCCACCCAGGGGGCCGGTGTCGATGATTATCAGGGCTTGCGCAGCTACCAGCCGGGTGACAATCGCAGTCGCCTGCACTGGAAAGCGTATTCCCGCGGGCAGGGGCTGCTGATCAAGGATTTCACCGACCTCAGTGGCCATGACCTGTGCCTGGACTTCATGGCGCTGGGCGGCGATATCGAAGAGCGCCTGTCGCGCCTGTGTTACTGGGTGCTGGAGCTGTCGCAGCGGCAGCAGCCGTTTGCCCTGCGGTTACCGGGCTTTTTGTCGGCGGTGGACAGCGGCGATGCACACCGCGAAGTCTGTCTGCGCGCCCTTGCGCTGTACGGCCATCGATCATGAACGACAAGGTCAAGACAGTTCAATCCGCGCCCATTCCGCGTGTCAGCCTTACCTGGCTCTTGGTGGCGCAGGCACTGGTGGTGTTGCCGTTCGCGCTGCATGTGCCGGTGTCAATCACGATCCTCTGGCTCGGCTGTACGGTGTGGCGCGTGCAAGCGTTCCGGATGCGCGTGCGCTTGCCTGGCACCTGGGTCAAGTCCGGGCTGTTGGTGGGCACCGCAGGTGGCGTTTATCTGGCGCGCGGCAGCCTGGTCGGGCTGGATGCCGGGGCTGCGTTACTGGTGGCTGCATTCGTTCTGAAAATGCTGGAAATGAACAGTCGCCGTGACGCGCGCGTGCTGATTTTCCTCGGGTTCTTCTGCGTGGCGGTTGGCTATCTGTTCGAAGACAACCTGCTGTGGGCGCTCTTCAGTCTGCTGCCGGTCAGCGCGCTGCTGGCTGCGTTGATCGGCCTGCAACACACAGACCTGGCCGGCAGGTCGGCGGACACGCTCAAGCTGGCGTTCAAGCTGATGGCGCAGGCACTGCCCTTGATGCTCCTGCTGTTTCTATTCTTTCCGCGCCTGGACCCGCTCTGGTCGCTGCCGCAGCCGAGTAACAAAGGCGTCACCGGCCTGTCGGACAACATGGCACCCGGCGACATGGCGGAACTGAGCAAATCGCCTGCACTGGTGTTCCGCGCCAGTTTTGAAGGGCCGATCCCGGCGCGCAATCAGCTTTACTGGCGCGGTTTGACCCTTGAGCAGTTCGATGGACGTCGCTGGTCGCAGTCGGCACGTGCCCAGACCGTGCAGATTGCGCAGTGGGAGAAACGCGGTGAGCCGCTGGCCTACAGCGTTGTCATGGAAGCCAGCGGCCGGCCCTGGTTGCCGAGCCTCGACGTGGCAGAAACCACGTTGCCGGACGTGCGGCAGATGAGCGACTTCCGCCTGCAGCGCAGACGCCCCATCGAGCAGTCGTTGTTGTACGCCGTCAACTCATGGCCGCAGAGCCTCCGTGATCCGCTGTCCAGCGAGCAGATCCAGCGTCAGGACCTGCAACTGCCTGCCAAGGGCAATGATCAGGCGCGGCAATGGGCCGATGAACTGCGCCGGCGCTACACCACACCAGACGCTATGGTCGCGGCGCTGCTCGGCTACTTCAGCGATCAGCCGTTTCACTACACCCTCAAACCGGTGCCATTGGGCAATGACAGCATTGATGAATTCCTGTTTGCCAGTCGTCAGGGTTTTTGCGCCCACTACGCCGGAGCCATGACCTTTGTCCTGCGCGCGGCAGGCATTCCGGCGCGGGTGGTGGCCGGGTATCAGGGCGGTGAGCTGAACCCCGACGGGCAGTACCTGACTGTTCGCCAGTTCGATGCGCATGCCTGGGTGGAATACTGGCAGCCAGGCGTGGGCTGGCGCAGCGTCGACCCGACTGCCGCCGTGGCGCCGCAACGTATCGAGCAAGGTCTGGAGCAGGCGCTGGCGGCGGACGAAGCGTTTCTGCAGGACTCTCCCTACTCAGCGTTGCGCTACCGTAACGTGGCTTGGGTCAACGCCCTGCGCCTCAGTTGGGATAACCTCAATTACGGCTGGCAGCGCTGGGTACTGGGCTATCAGGGACAACAGCAGTTACAAATTCTCGGTCGCTGGTTTTCAGGCTTCCAGGCGCCGGTTTTTGTCCTGGGAACCCTGTTTTCACTGGGGCTGGTGGCGTTATGGCTGTTCAAACCCTGGCAACGCGAAAGCGACTCGCAGTTGCGCGTGTTCAACGCATTTGAACGCTTGCTCGCCCGTCATGGTCTGCGTCGTATGCCGGGTGAAGGCGCTGACGCATTCTGCCGCAGGGCGGTACTCTACTTTCCGCAGCATGCCGAGGCCATTGAAGGTTTCATCCGCGAATTTCAGGCGCAGCGCTACGCTGGGCGGCTGGCTTCGGCGAGCCGCTTGAGGCAGGCGCTGAGCACGTTGCGTCGGGGTTTGCCATGGAGGTTGTCAGCCGTCAGGGACAGGCATTCATGAATCAGTTTGTCGAAGGGGAATTGCATGTCTTCAATGGTGGATCATCTGGTCGCCGAAGTGCTGGCGCTGGATGTCAAATTGCTCGCGTGTCAGGCACGTCTTGCCGTTTCGACTGACAGCGAAGCGCTGCACGATTTACGTACCACGGTGCGCCGTCTGCGCAGCGTATTGCGGCCCCTGCGGGAAAACCCGAGTGCGGCAGAGCTGGAAGAGGCGGCCAAGGCGGTCGGCCAACTGACCACTCCGCTGCGTGACATGCAGGTGCTCGCCGGGTTTCTTGAAGAGCAGGGTTTGAACGAGGCCGCGTTCACACGCAACCGCTACCTGGAAACCGCCTGCCCCAAGGTCGCCAGCTCGTCCGAACTGACCCGTCTGCTCAAGCTGATTGACCGGTTCCCGGAAATGCTGCGTCTGCAACAGCGCCAGGGCATGTTGCGGGGTCTGCGCAAGACCATTGAAAAACGCATGGACAAGCAATGGCACAAGCTGCGTGTTGCCATCGCTGAGCCGGGACACGATCGGCATGACCTGCGTTTGCTGATCAAGCGCGTGCGCTACGCTGCCGAAGCCTATCCGCAACTCAGTCATCAGCCGAAAAACATGCAAGCCCGGCTCAAATCCGCACAAGGCGAACTGGGCGACTGGCATGATCATCTGCAATGGCTGGCGCAGGCTGCGGAACAACCTGATCTGGCCCCCTGCGTGCCGGGCTGGCAAATCGGCATAGTACGTGCCGAACGCAAGGCCGAAGCGTCGCTCAAACGCCTGGCCAAGGCCTGTTTCTGATCCGGTAATTTATCGTGAGGCATGTCATTCAGGCCGCAAAAATGGCCATTATGCGGCCTGTCGATAACTAAGAGGATGGTTATCATCCATCCACTTGTGTGTTGACGTGTGGAGTGAACATGACCTTTTCTGAACTGATCGATGCGCTGCGTCGTGATCCTCGCGCTGTCACGATCCCTGCCGAATGGTCTCAGGGGCGTGCCTGCTTTGGCGGGCTGATGGCTGCGCTGACCTACGAAGCGATGCGTGCACAGGTGCCGGAAGGGCGGCCGGTTCGTTCGCTGGCGATCACCTTTGTCGGGCCGGCGGCGCCCGGGGTGCCGATTGCTTTCGAGGTCGACATCCTGCGCCATGGCAAGGCAGTCAGTCAGGTGCTGGGGCGCGCAGTGCAGAATGGTCAGGTAATGACCCTGATACAAGGGAGCTTCGGTGCCCCTCGAGAATCAATGATCACCTTTGCCGCAGAGGCCGCGCCGGTCCTCAAACCGGTCGAACAATGCCCGGAGCTACCGTTCGCCAGCGGCGCGATGCCTGATTACCTGCGTTTCATGGACATCCGCTGGGCGCTGGGCGGCATGCCTTTCAGTAACACCCAATCGCCGGCGATAGGCGGCTACGTGCGCTTTCGCGATGAGCCGCACGCCACGCCCATGAGCGAAGCGCATATTCTGGCCCTGGTGGACACTTGGCCGCCTGCGGTGTTGCCGCACCTGGACAAGCCGGCACCCGGCAGTTCACTGACCTGGACCATTGAGTTCGTCCAGCCCCAGCCGTCTCTGGATACCCTGCAATGGTGCTGCTATCGCGCGGTCATCGAGCATGCCCGCGATGGTTATGGTCACACCGCCGCGGCATTGTGGAGCCCCGACGGCGAGCTGATCGCAATCAGTCGCCAGACGGTCACCGTGTTTGGCTGACCGGCAACCGGATCAAGGTTTGCGAGCGGCCCGAGCGGCGTCCTGGCGCTGAAAACCCAGCGCCGCCACCAGGCCGATCAAGCCGATGGCAACCGATGAAAGGCTTTCGGAAAACAGACCGTTGAGGATCAGCAGGGCCGCCAGAATGAACAGCGGTACGGCGATCAGGTACAGGGCCAGACTGGTCGAGTGCTCCTGACTGTCGTTGCTGTCACGCCATTGATTCAACTGCAGATCGGAAAGTGGCTTGTTCATGATGCGGTCCTCTTCAGGTAACGCGTAAAGCGTCGTTCAATGCCTGAAGGATAGGCCCGCGCGCCGATGGCTGACGAGTCAAGCCTGTCTATCGTGGCGATAGCCTGTTACAGCTTGAGCTGGCCAATGGCGGCATTCAGTTCGCCTGCCAGCGTGGCCAGTTCGTCACTGGTGCTGGCCGAGTCAACCGTCTGGATCACCGTGCGTTCGGTGACATCGCGGATACTCACCACCGCACGGTTCATCTCCTCGGCGACCTGACTTTGTTGCTGAGCCGCGACGGCGATCTGCGTGTTGCTTTCGCGCATCTGTGCCACGGCACCGGCAATCGCCGCCAGCGCATCACCGGCTTCCCGCGCCTGCTGCACGCATTCGTCAGCCTTGTACGAGCTCTCCTGCATGAAATCCACGGCATCGCGGGTGCCGTTTTGCAGGGTCGAGACCATCGTGGTGATTTCATCGGTGGAGGTTTGCACCCGCTTGGCCAGATTGCGTACCTCGTCGGCGACCACGGCAAAACCCCGACCCATTTCCCCGGCGCGTGCGGCTTCGATGGCTGCGTTGAGGGCGAGCAGGTTGGTCTGCTCGGCGATGCTGTGGATCACGTTGACCACACCGTTGATCTTCTGGCTGTCTTCGGCCATGCGCTGGATCATTTCCGCCGTCTGCTGCACGCCGCTGGACAGCCCTGCGATGGACACCTGCACGCGGTCGACCACCACTTTGCCACTGCCCGCCAGCGCGTCGGCGGTCTGCGACTGATCACGGGTAGCCGTGGCGTGCTGGGCAATGTGATGAACCGTAGCGGTCATCTCGTTGATGGCTGTGGCCACCTGGTCGGTTTCGCTTTGCTGGCCGAGCATGCCCTGGCGCACTTCCTTCATGCCCGCCGCCAGGTGCGCGGCACCCTGATCGAGACGGCCAGCGGTTTGTGAAACGGTATTGACCACTCGCTGATAGCCGGCCTGCATGGCATTAAAGGCCTTGGCCATCTGTCCGACCTCATCGTCACTGCGATTGGGAACACGGGCCGCCAGGTCGCCGCTTTTTTCCACATGCAGCATCACATCCTTGAGCGCGTTGAGCTGGCTGAGTAGAAAGCGGATCAGCAGTTGCGAAGCGCAGAGCATCAATAACATCAGCACGAAAACCGCAATCGCGTAGTGCGTGAAGCGATCCAGCATGACGTGCATGAAGGTCGGGGTGAATGCCAGTAGCGCAATCCGTTGCTCGGCGCCCCGGGTGATGATCTGCGCACCGCTCAGCCATCGATCGCCAGCGGGCTTGTTCAGCGCAACCCAGTCGCTGGCGTCAGCCAGTTCCGGCAGCGCAAGGTTATCGACGACCGGTGTCTGACCCTGGCGGTAAGTCAGCAGTGTATCGTTGGAGGGCAGCGCTGCGTCGACGGGCCATGCGGCCAGCAGGCGCGCCTGCGCTTGTGCTGCCTGACGCGACGCATCCGTGCGCGCGTGTTGTTCAGTTTGCATGGCGTACAGCACCAGCAACAGGGTGGTGACGAAAGCGACCGCGTTGACGGCCCAGAACTTATATTTCAGTGACAGGTTGCCAAGCCATGAGCCCATGAGTGGTCTTCTTCGGTGATCGGTTGAGATAGCAGCAAGATGCCATTACTGTGCCTCAGCCAACGAAGAGACTCTTGATGCGGGTCAAGAAAGCTGCAGATTTTCATCCTCCGGGTTTGTTTTCAGCACTGGCAAGGCAAAAAACTGCCGTGCGCAATCTGTGCTGTGGCGTGCGAGGTCTTCCTGCGTTTCGCCCCGGTGCAAGGCGACTTCGCGCAAGACTTCCTGCAGGTAAGCCGGCTCGTTGCGACCGTTTTTCGGCTTGGGACGCAGGCTGCGTGGCAGCAGGTAGGGAGCGTCGCTTTCCAGCATCAATCGGCCGCGAGGGATGTTGCCCACCAGCGCGTGCAGGTGGGTGCCGCGTCGTTCGTCGCAGATCCAGCCGGTGATGCCGATATGCAGATCAAGGTCCAGGTAACTGAACAGCGCGGCGCGCTCACCGGTGAAACAATGCACGACTGCCGCGGGCAGGCGGTCGCGGTAGTCGCGCAGAATTTCCAGCAGCCGCTGGTTGGCGTCGCGTTCGTGGAGGAACACCGGTAATTGCAGTTCCACGGCCATGGCCAGATGCGCTTCGAGGACCTTTTCCTGCTGAGGGCGAGGCGAGAAATCGCGATTGTAATCCAGGCCGCATTCACCCACGGCGCGAACGCGATTTTCCTTGAGCAGGGCATGCAACTGTTTCTCGGTGTCGCCGGTCCAATCGCTCGCCGAATGCGGGTGAATACCCGCCGTGCAGAACAGGCGTTGCGCGCTCTCATCCAGCTCGTGACACAACTGCAGGGCCTGTTCGCTGCCCTCGACACTGGTGCCGGTCACCACCAGTTGCTGGACGCCTGCGGCATAGGCGCGGTCGAGTACCGCCTGTCGCTGCGAGGCGAAGCTTGCGTTGGTCAGATTGACGCCGATGTCGATGAGTTGCATGGTGCTACCTCCAGCTGAAGGCTGTCGAGCATACCAGAGCTCTGGCCACAACAAGAAAACGCTGGGTATTCAAGCGATTGAACCTGAGGGTTCAACGATTTCCTTCGCTGTTCGATGCTGCTGCGTGACCTCAAGATTTCCTTTTTCCTGATTTTTTCCGGCATTGCCCTGGGGAAGTGAATGATCCGATCCGCGCTTGTGTCTTTGATGTGCCTGTTACCGCTGCTGCCCCTGCAGGTTTCTGCTCGTCAGACCGGTCCCGAGGTGGTGCAGCACACTGTGCAGGTGCGCGATTTGCCGGCGATTCGCAGCAGCAAGGTGCTGCGCGTGCTGGTCAATCAGAGCCGTAACAGCTCCGGTGACGTCAAGGGCCAGGAAATCGGCATCGAATACCATCGCCTGCAAGCCTTTGAGCAGTACCTCAACAGCCATGCCCGAGCGGGGCAGAGGGTCACGATCAAGGTCGTCCCCAAGGCCAAGAACCAGTTGCTCACCGCCTTGCAGCGCGGAGAAGGCGACATGATCGCACCGGGGGAACTGCTCGATGTCAGCGACGCCAAGGGTATTCAGGCCAGCACACCGATCGTGCATGACGTGCCTCTGGTGCTGGTCGGCGTTAGTGGTCAGCGCAGTGTGCGCCGTGTGGAGCAATTGTCCGGAAAGACCCTGAGCCTGCCCACCGGCAGTGCGGCCGACGAAGCCCTGCATCAGGTCAATCGACAACTGGAGCTGCGCAAGCTGCCCCTGGCAAAAATCGAATGGGTCGACCCCAGTCTGGCCGTCGAGGATGTGCTGGAAATGGTCCAGGCCGGGATTTACCCGATGACGCTGGTCGAGCAGCCGATTGCCGAGCGCTGGGCGAAGATCATGCCCAAACTGCGCATCGACCGCGGCTTTACGTTGCAGACCCACGGGGATATCAGCTGGTTCGTGCGTGACAATGCCACCCAGCTGCGGGCCAGTGTCGATGATTTCCTCAAAGGCTATAAGCCCTCGGCCCAGCAGGATCAGGTGTTGGCCAAGGCGTACAAGAACACCTACAAGGTCAACAACCCGCTGGTGCGCAACAACCTGCAGCGCCTGGAACAACTGCGTCCGATGCTGCAGCGCCATGCCGATGCGCAGGGCATGGACTGGCTGGACCTGGCTGCCCTCGCGTTCAAGGAATCCCGACTCGACCCGACTGCCAAGGGCAGCGGCGGCGCGACAGGTCTGTTGCAGATCACTCCGTCGGCGGCAAAAAGCGTTGGCGTACCGAGTATCCAGAGCGCTGACGACAATATCCGTGCCGGCTCGCGCTATATGGCGCTGATCCAGCGCAAGTATTTCTCCAGTAACCGGGTCAACGAACGCGAGCGCATGGCATTCGTGATGGCCGCCTATAACCTGGGGCCCGAGCGCGTGCAGGGCATGCGCGAGGAAGCGCGGCGTCGCGGGCTGAACCCCAACCAGTGGTTCTTCCAGACCGAACGTGTGGCAATGGAGCAGGGCGGTGCCAATGTCGTTGCGTTCGTGAACAGCGTGAACAAGTACTACCTGGCTTTCGACCGCGAGCGTGACTCGCTGGAAAAGAGCGGCACGAAACCTGCGGTAAAACGCTAAAGATCGATTTATTCGATTTTTATGCGCCGTTATTTGCGGTTTTTACATGAGTGAATTTGATTATCATGGCGCCACTCGTTGTTAATCACTCACCACTCACGGAACGTCGCCCATGAACACATTGATCAAGTCGGTACTCACCACTCGCGCCGGTTACGGCCTGACTGTCCTGCGCGTCATCGTCGGTATCGCGTTCATCGCGCACGGCAGTCAGAAATTGTTCGGCGCCTTCGGCGGTTATGGCCTGGAAGGCACTGCGCAGTACATGGAAAGCCTGGGCTTGACGCCGGGTTACCTGATGGCGCTGATGTCAGGCAGCGCCGAATTCTTTGGCGGCCTGGGTCTGTTGTTGGGGCTGCTGGCTCGTCCGGCTGCGGTCGTGGTGATCCTGCTGTTGCTGGTGGCGATCTTCACCGTTCACATCCACAACGGTTTCTTCATGGCCCAAAACGGCTACGAGTACGCGCTGGCACTGCTCGGCGGTGCCGTGGCGGTACTCATCGAAGGTGCAGGCAAGTTGTCGCTGGACCGTATCATCGCCCGATAACCGGCTACGCTTGCTCTGCAAGGCCCGCTCTTGTGGCGGGCCTTGCGCGTTTGCAGGCACCCGCCATGAATGGCAATTGACAATGAATGGGACGTTTCTCTAGGATGCGTGCTCAAGCGCCGATTTAACAACTACTTGCGGGGCGCCTGGCAAGGCTGAGGCCTTGTCGAAATACCGCTAAAACGTTGGTTCGGTGTTGCCTCTCACCGCTGCCCAGCGGATCTTGCGAGGCAGAGAAACAACCATGAACAACCTGCGCCCCCTCATTCGTCTTTCCCCGATCAGCACGGTCTTGTCACGCAAGAACCCGAAAATCCTTCTCAGCGGCTCCCATCAGCCCACGCTGTTGCGCTATCTCGACGGCTGGCCCCGTCGGCGTGGCGGTTCCTGTGCGTTTCTGATCCAGTTCGTCGAGACCCACCAGTCTCTGAGCCATTTTGCCGACGATCAATTCGACCTCGCCGTGGTGCAATCGCCGCAGGCAGATGATGTCGGGCAGGTGATTAGTGACCTGACCCGCATTGCCCGGCAGGGCTTGATTACGCTGGGTTGAATGGCCTGAGTCAGCCAATTGGCATAGAAGGCATATTGCTGGCCCCCGACGCGTGAACGGACAGGCAAAATCGCCGCCTTATCAAAGGATTAGGTGGTTTTCGCATGCGTTTGGTCTATTGTGCTCTGGCGTGCCTGACGCTTTCCGGGCTGGCTTTCTCCGTACAGGCCAGAAACGCGACGGAAAACGAGCGTTATCTGTGTCGTTGGGGCTCGGCCATTGCGGGCGGTGCGCAGGCCTCCAAGTTGTCAGGCGTTACCCGCTATGGGGCGCGGCAGAAGCTGCAGGCGCGCAAGTTTGTCAAACAATGGATGCGGCCCATGGCATTGCGCATCACGGAACAGACCTACGACAGCGAGTCGCGGCTCAAGCCTGATGCGGTGACCAAGGTCTATTACGACGGCTGCATCCAGCACGAGGTGGCGCGACGTTGAGTCTTTGTCGCCTGTCGAACTGATTTTCGCAGGGCCGGAGAAACCGCTTGAGTACAAAGATCATCACCCGTGACGGGCATGAAGCCCTGAAGAAAGAGCTCGACTACCTGTGGCGAGAGCACCGGCCTGACATTACGCAGAAGGTCGCTTGGGCGGCATCGCTCGGGGATCGCAGCGAAAACGCCGATTACCAGTACAACAAGAAGCTGCTGCGCGAGATCGACCGACGCGTGCGCTACCTGCGCAAGCGCCTCGAAGACATGCGTGTCGTGCAGTATTCGCCGGAGCAGGAAGGGCGGGTGTTCTTCGGTGCCTGGGTCGAGATCGAAAACGAAGCGGGCGATCTCAAGAAATTCCGCATTGTCGGCTATGACGAAATCTATGGGCGCAACGACTACATCTCCATCGACTCGCCCATGGCGCGCGCCTTGCTGAAGAAGGAAGTCGGCGACGAGGTGCTGGTCAATACGCCCGAAGGCGAGAAGCTGTGGTTCGTGAACTCGATTGATTACGAGAAGTGAGGCCGGACGCAGAGCGCCCGGACCTGCATTCTCATGCGCTCATCGCTATACACAACTCCTGATGAGCCCGGAGAGTGAGGCTAAAACCGTAGCGTCAGGCAGGGTGCAGATCTCTGTGCGAGTGACCGGGGCGGCGATCCGCATTGCTCACGAAGACGTTGGTCCAAACGCCCTATTTCTGAAGGCTGTACCGGCCTCTTCGCGAGCAAGCTCGCTCCCACTGGATGGTGAGTAGCCTCAACCCTCGCGTAGCACGGTCAGCGGACTGACGTTCAATGCGCGGCGGGTGCCGAATACACCGGCACCGCCGACCAGCAGGGCACCGATCACCGGGAGCAGCAATAGCCACGGATGCGGTTGCCATTCCAGCGAAAAGGCGTAGCGGTACAGTACAAAGCTCACCAGCTCACAACCGAGTGCCGCCAATACACCGCTCGCGGCGCCCAGCAAACCGAATTCGATGCGTCGCGACTTGATCAGCAGTGCTCGCTCTGCGCCCAGTGCCCGCAGCAGTGCGCCTTGCCGGATGCGTTCATCCAGCGTGGCCTGCAATCCGGAAAACAGCACGGCGATACCCGCGGCCAGCACGAACAGCAGGACGAACTGCACGGCCAGGGTGACCTGATCGAGGATGCTGCGTACCTGTGCCAGCAAAGCCTCTACACCCAGAATGCTGATGGACGGGTAGGCGCGCGACAGCTCGACGATCTGCTTGTCCTGGCCGGGTGGCAGGTAGAAGCTGGTCAGGTAGGTGGTCGGCAAGTCGGCGAGGGTGCCGGGCTGGAAAATCATGAAGAAGTTGGGCTGGAAGGTATCCCAGTTCACATTCCTGAGGCTGGTCACCACGGCTTCGCGGGTCAGTCCGCCGACAATGAAACTCAGGCGGTCGCCCAGCTTGATTTTCAGGCTGTCGGCCAGTTTGGCCTCGATCGAGACACCGGGCGTTGCATCACGTTGCCCGGAGTCAGGCAACGCCTTCCACCAGTTACCGGCAGTCAGGGTATTGCCCTCGGGAAGCTCGGCGGCCCAGGTCAGGCTCAGGTCGCGACGCGTGGCATTTTCACCGCGCGAATCCTTGGTCACGAAGTTACTGACCGGTTCACCATTGATGCTGGTCAGGCGTCCTGGCACCACCGGGTAAAGGGGCGCAGCGTGAGTGGACAGCTTGCTCAGGGTCTGGGCGAAGTTTTCTTTATCGGCTGGCAGTACGTTGAGCACGAAATAGTTCGGCGCATCCTTGGGCAGCTGATTTTGCCAGGTGTCGAGCAGCTCACCGCGCAGCAGGGCGATCAAGCCCATCGACAACAGGATCAGGCCGAAAGCCAGTGATTGTCCGGCAACGGCCAGCGGGTAACGCAGCAGTTGCCCCAAGCCCAGTCGCCAGGGCAGCGAGGCGCCGGACAGCAGACGGCGCAGGCTGTTGAGCGCCAGTAACAGCAGACTGCCGAGCAGCAGCGCGGCGACGATACCGCCACCCAGCAGGGCGAAGGTCAGCACCAGATCCAGGCTCAGACGCCACATGATCAGGCCCAGCGCAAGCAGCGCCGCGCCATACACGAGCCAGGAGCTGGCGGGGATCGGCAGCATGTCGCGGCGCAGAACACGCAGCGGCGGCACGCGACCCAGTGCAGCCAGCGGCGGCAGGGCGAAACCGGCCAGTGCTACCAGCCCGGTGCCCATGCCGGCCAGCGCAGGCAGCACGCCGCCTGGCGGAACGGTTGCCGGAAGCAGATTTTGCAGCAGCGCGAACAGCCCGAGTTGTGCAAGCCAACCCAGCAAGGCACCACTCAGGCTGGCCAGCAAGCCGATGATCGCCAGTTGCAGGCTGAACAGGGTCATCGCCTCACCGCGCGACAGCCCCAGGCAGCGTAGCAGGGCGCTGGCATCAAAGCGTCGTGCAGCGAATCGGGATGCCGACAGCGCCACGGCAACGCCCGCCAGTAAGACGGCAACCAGACTGGCCATATTCAAATAACGTTCGGCCTTGCCCAGTGCGCCGCCAATCTGCTGGCTGCCATCGCGGGCGTCCTTGATTTCCTGATGCGGCTCAAGACCCGGCTCGATGGCTTTGCGATAGGCCGCCAGTGCTTCCGGCGGGCCGCTCCACATCTCCCGATAGGTGACCCGGCTGCCCGGTTGCACCACGCCAGTGGCGGCAAGGTCCTGCAGGTTGATCATCACGCGCGGGGTCAGGCTGTAGAAGTTGCCTGCCCGGTCTGGCTCATAAGTCAGTATGCGGGTCAGTTTCAAGGTTTTGGAGCCGACGTCGAGGTCGTCTCCCACCTTCAGGTCGACCGCAGGAAGCAGGCGTGCCTCGACCCAGGCTTCACCCGGTTGCGGGCCGCTGCCAGCCTGTTCCGGCTGGTACAGGTCTGCGGCGCTTTTCAGTTCGCCGCGCAATGGGTAAGCGTCGTCCACCGCCTTGATGCTCGACAGCTGGATGCCCGCGTCGGTCGCGATCACGCTGGAAAAGACCACGATCTGCGCATGCTTGAGTTGCAGGCGTTTGCCTTCTTCGACCTGCTCGGCACGCGCCGGGCTCGAGCCTTCAAGGATCAGATCTGCGCCCAGGAACTCGGTCGCCCGCAGCAACATCGCGCCGTTCAGACGGGCGCCGAAATAACCGATGGCGGTGCTCGCCGCCACAGCGACCAGAAGGGCAAAGAACAATACCCGCAACTCTCCGGCGCGGGCATCGCGCATCAGTTGGCGGACAGCGAGGCTCAGCAGGCGGGCAAAAGGCAAACGTGCCATCAAGGCTCCAGCGGGGCGACCAGTCGGCCCCCTTCAAGACGGATCAGGCGACGGCAGCGATGCGCCAGACGCTCATCGTGAGTGACCAGCACCAGCGTGGTGTTGCGCTCCTTGTTCAGTTCGAAGAGCAGGTCGCTGATACGTTCGCCGGTGTGGCTGTCGAGGTTGCCGGTGGGTTCGTCGGCGAACAGCACGTCGGGGTCGGCAGCGAAGGCGCGGGCAATGGCGACCCGTTGCTGTTCACCACCGGACAACTGACGCGGGGTATGGGTCAGGCGCTGGCCAAGGCCCACCCGTTGCAGCAGATCGCGGGCTTTTTCGCGGGCGTCTTTGCGGCCTTCGAGCTCCATCGGCAGCATGACGTTTTCCAGCGCGTTCAGGCTGTCGAGCAACTGGAACGACTGAAACACGAACCCGACGTGCTCGGCCCGCACTCTGGCGCGCTGGTCTTCATCCAGCTCGCTGAGATTGCGGCCTGAAAGGATGACCGAACCGGCGCTCGGCAGGTCCAGTCCGGCGAGCAAACCGAGCAGGGTGGATTTGCCCGAACCGGAGGCGCCGACGATGGCCAGCGTGTCGCCCTTGTTTAGTTCCAGGGAGAGTTCGTGCAGGATGGTCAGGTCACCTTCGGTGCTGGGGACTACTTTGCTGAGGCTTTGGGCACTGAGAATACTTTCACTCATGGAGAATCCGATGCGTGCGTTGTTTTTAAGTGCTGGCCTGGGGTTACTGCTGCTGTCACAGGGCGCGTTGGCGGGCACGGTATTGATCGTTGGGGATAGTATCAGTGCGGCTTTCGGGCTGGATACCCGCGTGGGGTGGGTCAGCCTGCTGGAACAGCGTCTGGGCAAGGAGGGATTCGACGACAAGGTGGTCAATGCCTCGATCAGTGGCGACACCAGTGCAGGCGGCCAGGCGCGTTTGCCTGCGCTGCTTGCAGAGCATAAGCCGGAGCTGGTTATTCTGGAGTTGGGGGGCAACGATGGCCTGCGCGGTCAGCAGCCTGCTCAATTGCAACAAAACCTTTCATCGATGATCGACCGCTCGAAGGCGGCGGGTGCCAAAGTGCTGTTGTTGGGCATGCGTATCCCGCCCAACTACGGGCCACGCTACACCAAGGCCTTTGAAGAGGTTTACAGCAACCTGGCCAAGGAAAAAAAGGTCCCCTTCGTGCCATTCTTTCTCGAAGGTGTAGGCGGGGTGCCTGAACTGATGCAGGCCGATGGTCTGCATCCGGCCGCCGCTGCTCAGGGCAAGTTGCTGGAAAATGTCTGGCCGAGCCTGAAACCGCTGCTTTGAGGCTTTCCCGGGCGGGGGCTTTCGGCTAATGTGGCGCCCCCGATCTGGAGCCCCCCATGCCGCGTCCCGCCTGGTCCCTGTATGCCTATCAAATGCTTGAACCCGATGAGCAGCTGGATCTGTTCGCCTGTCAGGAAGTGCGCGTCCATTTGATCGCTCGCCAATTGGAGCTGGGCGGCTCGATCGACCGTACATTATGTGGCACGTTGTTGCCGGCCCAGCCGCAAATGCGCGCCGTCGAACTGCAGGCCATGCGCGATGAGCGTCTGTGTCCCCTGTGCAAGGCCATCATGGATGCGCAGCGCAGAGGGATGAATCCGATCTGGCCTGAACTCTAGCTGTCATGACTGCCCGAAGGGCAACCGCAGATATCCCCGATCCGGCAAGGGCCGGTGTACACTTCAGTTCTTGTTTCCATCCCTTTAGTCGTTACCCGAAGGATCTTCCCGGATGTTGTCGCGCATTCCAGCCGTTACCCGCTGTCTGTCGCTTGCTGCTCTGTGCGCGGCGAGCTCTGTCCATGCACTGGAGTTTCCGTTGCCGCCGCCCGGCGAAGACATCGTGGGGCAGGTGCAGGTCATCAAGGCCAAATACGAAGACACCTTCGCCGACCTTGGCACCCAATATGATCTGGGCTACCTGGAAATGATCGCCGCCAACCCTGGTGTCGATCCCTGGCTGCCGGGTGCAGGCAAGGACATCGTGCTGCCGACCCGTTTCATTCTGCCGCCGGGGCCGCGCGAAGGGATTGTCATCAACCTTGCCGAATACCGCATGTATTACTACCCCAAGGGTCAGAATGTCGTGCACACCTATCCGCTGGGTGTCGGTCGTGAAGGCTGGGGGTCGCCGATCGGCGTGACCAAGGTGACGGCCAAGACGCCGAACCCGACCTGGACGCCGCCAGCCTCGATCAAGGCCGAGCATGCGGCCGATGGTGATCCGCTGCCAGACGTGGTGCCGGCCGGTCCGGACAACCCGCTGGGGCCGTTCAAATTCGGCCTCGGGCTTTCCGGCTACCTGATCCACGGCTCGAACAAGAAGTTCGGCATCGGCATGCGCACCAGTCATGGTTGTTTCCGCATGTATAACAATAACGTGCTGGAACTGGCCGACATGGCCCCGGTCGGTACGACGGTGCGCATCATCAGCGAGCCTTACAAGTTCGGGATCAGCGGCGGCAAGGTTTACCTGGAAGCGCACACGCCGGTTGATGACCTGGGCAACCCGTCGGTGGTCGACAAGCACACTGCGGTGATCAATGCGCTACTCAAGCGTGACGACCTGGCCAATAACCTGCGCATGAACTGGGACGTGGTGCGTGATGTAGTCGCGGCCGAAGACGGCATACCGGTGGAGATCGCAGAGCCGGGCAAAGCGCCTGCGAGTGCTGAAGAACCGGTGATTTTTCAGTAAATCGTCGCCGGCAGTTGCTCTCGTGCCAATGCTCAGCGTTGGCATGATAGTCAAAAGAAAAGTCATCGGGTCTTAGCCCTGTCCCTGGAGTCATTCAGGCTTCTGCAGGCAATCACTCAGCCAGACAACAGGCAAAAAAAAGCCGACCCGTTGCCGGGTCGGCTTTCAATAACCCCGGGGGATTATTACTTGCGGCTGGCTTTGTCCAACATGCGCAGAGCGCGCTCGTTGGCTTCGTCAGCAGTTTGCTGAGCTTTTTGAGCAGCAGCCAGAGCTTCGTCAGCCTTGCGGTAGGCTTCGTCGGCACGTGCTTGCGAACGAGCTGCTGCGTCTTCGGTAGCTGTCAGACGAGCTTCGGTTTCTTTGGATACGCTGCTGCAACCGGTAGCCAGAACTGCGGCCAGAGCCAGAGCAGAGAATTTCAGAACGTTGTTCATCGTGTTCACCTTCAAGGAATTTTTTTTCAAATTAGTCATCTCTCGAAAATGAGAAAACGACCGGCGTACATAGTACCCATTGTTTGTAGTAAGTAAACGGACCCGGCGCAAGAAGCTGCTAAAATTCCTCGCTTTGAAAGCGTTCCGCGTTACTTCTCAAGCGTTCTGTACAAAAACTATCCACTTTAACGGGACCCATGCCGTGCTGAAGCGTTCCCGACAGTTCTCATCAGCCCTGGGCTGATCGACTGTCGGTCGGCACGCGAATATTTAAAGGTGTTTTTACATCGACCGCGCTTGAGCATAGTCGCTAATGGCGCCTACTATCTCAATGTGATGTCCGTCGAGATCGGCAGTGCTCTACCGGTGTCGAAAACAGGCACTGGGTGGCGTAGATGTTCCTTCGCCTGAAAAAGACCGGTAAGGTAGGGGTCAAATTCCAAGACCCGCGAGGAGTAGCGATGAGCGAGGCGTTGTCCATCCACCATGACGAAGTCGGCCACCATTTCGAAATCATTATCGACGGCCACCGTGCTTATCTGACCTACATGGATCTCGGCAAGCAGACCCTGGATTTCTATCGGACCTTTGTGCCGGACGCCTTGCGAGGTCGCGGAATTGCCGCGGCGCTGACCAAGGAGGCGCTCGATTATGCCGACAGCATGGGCTATTCCGTCATACCGTCCTGCTCTTATGTAGAGCGTTATATGGAGTTGCATGATCTGCAGTCGCAGGCGGCCAAGCTCTGACGACCTATAGCTACCGACAGCAAGCATAAAAAACGCCGAGCATTTGCTCGGCGTTTTCGTTATAGCGGTGCAGTCGGCCAGGCAATCACTTGCGCTTGCGAGCTGGCAGCACATCCCTGAGTTTCGCATGCATGCTGCGCAGGGTCTTTTCGGTGCTTTCCCAATCGATGCAGGCATCGGTAATGGACACGCCGTACTGCAATTCCGACAGGTCCTTGGGAATCGCCTGGCATCCCCAGTTCAAATGGCTCTCGACCATCAGGCCAATGATCGATTCGTTGCCTTCCAGGATCTGGTTGGCGACGTTTTCCATCACCAGCGGTTGCAGGGCCGGGTCCTTGTTGGAGTTGGCATGGCTGCAGTCGACCATGATGTTCGGACGAATGCCGGACTTGTTCAGGGCCTGTTCGCAGAGCGCGACGCTGACCGAGTCATAGTTGGGCTTGCCGTTGCCGCCGCGCAGCACCACATGACCGTAGGCATTGCCTTTGGTGGTCACGATCGACACGCCGCCTTCCTGGTTGATACCCAGGAAACGATGCGGGCTCGACACCGATTGCAAGGCGTTGATGGCAACCGTCAGGCCGCCGTCGGTGCCGTTTTTGAAGCCGACTGCCGAGGACAGGCCCGAAGCCATCTCACGGTGAGTCTGGGATTCTGTGGTGCGCGCGCCGATGGCCGACCAGCTGATCAGGTCCTGCAGATACTGCGGAGAGATCGGGTCCAGGGCTTCGGTGGCGGTGGGCAGCCCCATTTCGGCCAGATCCAGCAGTAGCTGTCGACCGATGTGCAGGCCGTCCTGGATCTTGAACGAGTCATCCAGGTACGGGTCGTTGATCAGACCTTTCCAGCCTACCGTGGTGCGTGGCTTCTCGAAGTAGACGCGCATCACCAGATACAGCGTGTCGGATACTTCCGCCGCCAGTGCCTTGAGACGCTCGGCGTACTCCTTGGCTGCCTTCAGGTCGTGGATCGAGCACGGGCCGATCACAATGAACAGGCGGTGATCATGGCCATCGAGAATGTTGCGAATCACTTCGCGACCCTGGCTGACGGTCTGCAGGGCAGCATCGGTCAGGGGGATGTCGCGCTTGAGCTGATCCGGAGTGATCAGAGTCTCGTTGGAGGCAACGTTGAGGTCGTCAATCGGTAAATCAGCCATCGTGTTACTCATCAGGTCGCGGGTACTGGCCGCCAACGGTCCCCCGTGCGGCGGTGCCCAGCAGGTTTGAGCGCAGCGGGGAGCCGAACCTTAGCGCGTTATCGCGTTGTTCGACAATAAGTAAACGAGGTATCGGCCAGGTCTTTGGCCAAGATGCGCTGCCTTATTGCAAGACAATCCGCTGCGACGGATAGTGTACGGCCGCAAATAGCGAGACAGTCAAGGGAGAGGTCATGAGTGTTGATTCCGGTCGTCCGCGCGTCGGCATCATAGGTACGGGTGCCATCGGTGGCTTTTACGGACTGATGCTGGCGCGTGCCGGATACGATGTGCATTTTCTGCTGCGCAGCGAGTTTGACACGGTGGCGCGCGAAGGTTTGCAGGTCAAAAGCGCCGTGCATGGCGAATTGTCCCTCAAGCCCGTTCAGGCGTATCGCTCGGCGGCTGAAATGCCGCCTTGTGACTGGCTGCTGGTTGGCACCAAGAGCACCGGCAATGCCGCGCTCGGTCCGATCATTCGCCAGGCGGCTGCGCCGAACGCCAGCGTGCTGCTGTTGCAGAACGGTCTGGCTGTCGAAGACCAACTGCGTAATGTCCTGCCCGACAGCCTGCATATACTCGGCGGGCTGTGTTTCGTCTGCGTCAACCGGGTTGCGCCCGGCGTCGTTGCCCATGAAGCTTTCGGCGCGGTCAGCATCGGCTATCACAGCGGCCCGGCAGCCGATGAGGCGAGCCGCATGGCGGTCGTCGAAGCCTGTGCGGCTCTGTTCAACACGGCCGGCATCGACGCCCCGGTCATGGCCAATCTGCAGCAGGCCCGCTGGCAGAAGCTGGTCTGGAATGTGCCCTATAACGGGCTGTCGGCCTTGTTGCAGACCAGTACCGGGCGATTGATGGCCGATCCGGACAGCCAGGCCTTGATCCGGGCGCTGATGGACGAGGTCGTGCAGGGCGCCGAGGCCTGTGGGCAGACTTTGCCGCCGGGTTTCGCGCAGCATCTGTTTACAGTGACCGAAAGCATGCCGGATTACAGGCCCAGCATGTACCACGACCTGGCCGAAAGACGCCCGCTGGAGCTGGACGCCATTTATGCCCGGCCCCTTGCAGCGGCGCTTGCCGCCGGGTTTGACATGCCTCGCGTGCGGGCGCTTTATCAGGCACTGGCGTTCATCGATCGGGGCAACCACCCGGCAAGCAAGGAGTGATTCATGACAGAAGCTGAAGACCACAAGCTGGTACTGGCGATTTCATCGCGCGCGCTGTTCGATCTGCGCGACAGTCATGAGGTGTACATGGCCGATGGGGTCGAGGCCTACCGCAAGTATCAGATCGAGCATGAGGATGAAATTCTCGCGCAGGGCGATGCGTTCCCGCTGGTCGAAAAACTCCTGAGCCTCAATGCCAGTCTGCAAAAGGCGCGCGTCGAAGTGGTGCTGGTGTCACGCAACAGTGCCGATACCGGCCTGCGGGTCTTCAACTCGATTCAGCATTATGGCCTCGACATCAGCCGCGCCGCCTTTGCCGGCGGACGCAGTCCTTACCCGTATCTCGCAGCGTTTGGCTGCCACTTGTTTCTCTCCACGCATGCCGAGGATGTGCGCAGCGCCCTGGATGCGGGGTTTGCGGCCGCGACCATCCTTTCGGGTGGCGCACGGCGTGCAGCCAGCGCCGAGCTGCGGATTGCCTTCGATGGCGACGCCGTGTTGTTTTCCGACGAATCAGAGCGGGTGTACCAGAGCGGCGGGCTGGCGGCCTTTCAGGCCAGCGAGCGTGAGTGGGCTCGCGAGCCGTTGCGCGGCGGTCCCTTCAAGCCGTTTCTCGCTGCACTCAATCAACTGCAGCGCGAGTTTCCCGACGCGAGCTGCCCGATTCGCACCGCGCTGGTCACGGCTCGCTCGGCACCTGCCCATGAGCGCGTGATCCGCACCTTGCGCGAATGGGACATTCGTCTGGACGAGTCGCTGTTTCTCGGTGGCTTGCAAAAGTCGGCCTTTCTTGAAGCGTTCGCCGCCGATGTGTTTTTCGACGATCAGCCCGGCCATTGCGAGAAGGCGCGTGATGTTGTGGCGACGGGGCACGTTCCGCACGGCATCAGCAACGAAATAGTGCCACTTGCCGACGGGGGCTGAGAAGTCCGCCGTCGCAGCCGAGGATGCGCTGCTACGCTGAGTCAATCTCCGCCATTCCGGTTGTATGGGAGGTTGTATGGTCCGTTCGATGCTGTATGCCGCAGACCTCGGTCTGTACGCGCCTTATGTAACGCAGCACGCGCTGGCGCTGGCTCGAACGTTCAACGCCGAGCTGTACGTTATCCATGTCGTCGAGCCTTTGGGCCTGTTCGCCGAGTCGGTGCTGCAGAGTTACCTGGGCGAGGAAGCGTTGAAAGAGCTTCGCGGCAAGGGTGTGAATGCGTTTCTGAGTGGAATAGAGCAACGAATGCTCGACGGGTTTCGTGAAGAACTGGGCGAAGGGCACTCGGACCTTTCCCTGATTCGTACGGTGCGTGTCGTTCAGGGCGAGCCTGCCAGCGTGATTCTCGAACAGGCGCACAGGCTGAATGTGGATTTGCTGGTGGTCGGCAGTCACAGCCGCAGGATGGAAGAGGGCACCTCTATAGGCCGCACGGCTGCCAGGGTCCTGCAGTTTTCCGACGTGCCGGTCTACATGGTTCCGATGATGTTGAAAAAGGGGCGGGGGTAGAGGGAAGGTCCAATTGGTGGTTTTAATGAAATCGAGCGTGCGATCACCTTACAAAGGTGATAAAAAGTTCTAGAATTATTCGTCTCACCATTAATCCAGTTATATACCGTCGCCGATACCCATAGGGTTTATCTGCTTTGAGGGATACATATGAAGCTCCAACAACTGCGCTACATTTGGGAAGTGGCGCACCACGACCTCAACGTTTCCGCGACGGCCCAGAGCCTTTACACCTCCCAGCCCGGTATCAGCAAGCAGATCCGCCTGCTTGAAGACGAGCTGGGCGTCGAGGTTTTCGCCCGCAGTGGCAAGCACCTGACGCGTGTGACACCGGCAGGCGAGCGCATCATCACCACAGCGGGCGAGATCCTGCGCAAGGTCGAGAGCATCAAGCAGATTGCCCAGGAGTTCTCCAACGAGAAGAAGGGCACGCTGTCGATCGCCACCACTCACACCCAGGCGCGTTATGCCTTGCCGCCGGTAATCAGCAACTTCATCAAGCAATACCCAGATGTCGCGCTGCACATGCATCAGGGCTCACCGATGCAGATCGCCGAAATGGCGGCTGACGGGACGGTTGATTTTGCCATCGCCACCGAGGCCCTCGAGCAGTTCAGCGATCTGGTGATGATGCCGTGCTATCGCTGGAACCGTTGCATTGTCGTGCCGCAGGGGCACCCGTTGACCAAGGCTCCGAAGCTGACGCTGGAACTGCTCGCCGAATACCCGATCGTGACTTACGTCTTCGGCTTTACCGGCCGTTCCAAGCTGGACGAGGCGTTCAGCCATCGCGGGCTGGTGCCCAAGGTCGTGTTTACGGCGGCGGATGCCGACGTGATCAAGACCTACGTCAGGCTGAATCTGGGCGTGGGCATCGTGGCAAGAATGGCGATAGACGAGGCAGTGGACAGCGACCTGGTGGTGCTCGATGCCAGTGACCTGTTCGAGTCCAGCGTGACAAAAATCGCTTTCCGTCGCGGCACCTTCCTGCGTGGTTTCATGTGCGATTTCATCGAGAAATTCGCACCGCACCTGACCCGCGAAGTCATGGCCAAGGCGATTCAGTGCCATAACAAGCAGGAAATGGAAGAGCTGTTTGCCAACGTCGAGTTGCCGGTGCACTAGGAGCAGCGGCAAGCTGCAAGTCAGCGCCGGACGCGCGTTGACTTGTAGCTTGCAGGTCGAGGCGTGCCTCTGGCTGCCTCAGTTGCGCGCTATCAGGTTGCCCGCATGCAGCCCGCATTCCTTCTGCGTGGCTTCCTCCCACCACCAGCGACCTTCGCGCTCGTGCTGGTTCGGCAGTACCGGGCGGGTGCAGGGTTCGCAGCCGATGCTGATGAAGCCGCGCTCGTGCAGGCTGTTATAGGGCAGCTCCAGCATGCGGATGTAGCCCCAGATTTCCTCGCTGCTCATCTGTGCCAACGGGTTGAATTTGTACAGCGTGCGCTCGGGCGTCGAAAATGCGCTGTCGACTTCCACTGCAGCAACGGCACTGCGCGTGCCGGGGCTCTGATCACGGCGCTGGCCGGTTGCCCAGGCGCTGACGCCAGACAGTTTGCGACGCAGCGGCTCGATCTTGCGGATGCCGCAGCATTCGCCGTGACCATCCCGGTAAAAGCTGAACAGGCCCTTTTCCTTGACGAAAGGTTCAAGTTTGCTGTGGTCGGGCGAAACGATCTCGATCTCGATCTTGTAGTGCTCGCGGACCTGTTCGATGAAACGATAGGTTTCCGCGTGCAGGCGCCCGGTGTCCAGGCTGAAGACCTTGACGTTCTTGTTCAGCTTCCAGGCCATGTCGACCAAAACCACGTCCTCGGCACCGCTGAACGAGATCCACAGGTCGTCGCCGAAGTGTTCGAAGGCCAGCTTCAGAATGTCTTGTGCAGACTTGTTCGCATAGGTCGTCGCCAGTTCAGCGACGTCGAAAGGTTGGCTCATCAGGCGGCTTCCTAAAATGCAAGAGTGGCGCTTAAGCGCTCGTGATGGCGGCAATGGTAACAAAATCCGCTGTTCAGTGGCCGTTGCCAGCGGCTAGAGTGCTGCTTGCGTCGAGCGTGAATGGTCTGAGGAGTGTGTTGTGGAAATTGCCTGTCTGGACCTCGAAGGGGTACTGGTCCCGGAAATCTGGATCGCCTTTGCCGAAAAAACCGGTATCGAATCGCTGCGTGCCACCACGCGGGACATTCCCGATTACGACGTGCTGATGACGCAGCGCCTGCGCATTCTTGATGAGCACGGTCTGAAACTGGCGGACATTCAGGCAGTGATCGGCACCCTCAAGCCGCTGGAGGGCGCCGTGGAGTTTGTCGACTGGCTGCGTGAGCGGTTTCAGGTGGTGATTCTCTCGGACACTTTCTATGAGTTCTCTCAGCCACTGATGCGTCAACTGGGTTTTCCGACCCTGCTGTGTCATCGTCTGATCACTGACGAGACCGATCGGGTGGTCAGTTACCAGTTACGCCAGAAAGACCCCAAGCGTCAGTCGGTGCTGGCCTTCAAGAGCCTGTATTACCGGGTCATTGCTGCCGGTGATTCGTACAACGACACGACCATGCTGGGCGAGGCCGACGCCGGTATCCTGTTCCACGCTCCCAATAACGTGATCCGCGAATTCCCGCAGTTTCCGGCGGTGCACACGTTCGATGACCTGAAAAAGGAATTCATCAAGGCCTCGAATCGGGATCTGATGCTTTAGGCGGGGCGAACTCCCGGCGCTTCGTTCCCACAGAAGCCGGATCTCAGAGCGCCTCAAGCGTCTCCAGTAGCACACGAACCTTGGTGAAAGTTTCCTGATACTCGGCGTCGCAGTCGGAATCGGCGACGATGCCGCCACCACCCCAGCAGGAAATCTGTCCGTCCTTGACCAGCAGGCTGCGGATAGCGATCGAACTGTCCATCTCGCCGCGCACGTCCAGGTACATCAGCGAGCCGCAATACAGGCTGCGACGGGTCGGCTCCAGCTCGTCGATGATCTGCATGGCGCGGATTTTCGGCGCACCCGTGATCGAGCCGCCGGGGAAGCTGCCGCCGATCAGGTCCAGTGCATCGTTGCCAGCGGCCAGCTCGCCGGTCACGCTGCTCACCAGATGGTGCACATTGGGGTAGCTTTCGAGGCTGAACAGCTCGGGGACTTTCACCGAGCCGATGCGGCAACTGCGGCCCAGGTCGTTACGCAGTAAATCGACGATCATCAGGTTTTCTGCGCGATCCTTCTTGCTGGCCAGCAGTTCGGCGGCGAAGGCGGCATCCTGCGAGGGGTCCGCGCTACGGGGGCGAGTGCCTTTGATCGGGCGGGTTTCGACCTGCCGGGCGCTGACCCGCACGAAGCGCTCCGGCGAAAGACTCAGAATCGCATCGGCTCCCGGCAGGCTCAGGTAGCCGGCGAACGGCGTCGGGCAAGCCGCTCGCAGTGCACAATAAGCGGCCCACGGGTCACCAGCGCACTGCGCCTGAAAGCGTTGTGCGAAGTTCACCTGATAGCAGTCACCAGCCTGAATGTAGGCCTGAATTCGTTGGAAAGCCTGGCGATAGCGATCCGCGCTGATGCTGGCTTGAAACGGCTGGCTGAGGCGGAACTCCGCGTGCGGCTCAGGGACATCGACAGAGAACAGCTCAATCAGCCGTTTGCGCTCGCGTGTGGCCAGGGACGGGTGAAACATCAGCTGGCTGGTCTGATCCTGATGATCACTGATCAGCGCCCAGGCGTAGAGCCCCAGACGGGCCTCGGGCAGTTGCAGGTCGTCAATGGCCTGATCCGGCAAAGGCTCCAGGCGTCGACCGAATTCATAGCTCAGATAACCGATCAGGCCGCCAGCGAAGGGCAGTTCGCATCCGTCAGGCAGCTGTGCTGTGCCGAGCGCCTCGAGACTGTCGCGCAAGCGCTGGAGATAGGTGGCTCCGTTCTCGTCATCGGTCACGCTCAGTTCCTGCAGCGGCCATGCGCTGAGCAGGTCATGTCGGCCCCGAACGGCTGCTGGCCTGCCGCTGTCGAGCAGCACCGCACCCGGCGCTTCGCGGATTCGCGCAAAGAACGCGATCGGGTCGGCGCTGTAGGGCAGGGGGTGTATCGAGCAGATCGGCATCGTCGAATATCGGTCTTGGAAACGCGGCTGGCGATTGTAGCCTTGCCGGTGCGGCAGTCCTAGCGGTATGTCGGTTCAGGCGCCGGGCACGTGACCGAACAGGTCCTGGACAAAGCTGACCCGCTCCTGCGCCGATTCGTGGCGTCCTTCAAGAGCCAGTTGCTCCAGACGCGCCTCGACGGCCTGAGTGCGATGGGTCAAGCCACTGTCGTTGGCGATCTGAATATTCAGACCGGGACGGGCGTTGAGCTCCAGAATCAACGGGCCTTTGTCCTGGTCCAGCACCATGTCGACGCCGATATAGCCCAGACCGCATAACTCGTAGCACTCGGCGGCAAGCTTCATGAAGCCATCCCAGTTGGGCAGTTGCACGCCATCCACCGAGTGGGTGGTGTCCGGGTGCTTGCTGATGATGTTGTTCAGCCACGTGCCTTGCAGGGTGACACCGGTGGCCAGGTCCACACCTACGCCAATGGCGCCTTGGTGGAGGTTAGCCTTGCCGCCTGATTGACGGGTAGGCAAGCGCAGCATGGCCATCACCGGATAACCCATCAGCACGATGATGCGGATGTCCGGTACGCCTTCGTAACTGATGCTTTTGAAGATCGGGTCCGGTACGACCCGGTACTCGATCAGCGCCCGGTCGCGGTGACCGCCCAGGGAATACAGGCCAGTGAGAATGCTGGAAACCTGATGCTCGATTTCCGAGTGGCTGATGATGCGTCCCGAGACGGTGCGAAAGCGTTCCTCGAAACGGTCGGCGATCACCAGAATGCCATCGCCGCCTGCGCCCTGTGCAGGTTTGATCACGAAGTCGCGGTGCGCGCCGATGATCTCGTCGAGCCTGTCGATTTCCTTTTCCGTGGAAATCACGCCGTACATCTCCGGCACATGAATGCCTGCGGCGATGGCTCGCTCCTTGGTGATGATCTTGTCATCGACGATCGGATAGAGGCTGCGCTTGTTGTACTTGAGCACATAGTCGGCGTTACGTCGATTGATGCCCATGATGCCGCGCGCTTCGAGCGCCTTCCAAGTCTTCCACCAGCCGATCACTTGGCCTTTTCCTCTTTCAGGAATGCCTTGAAGCGCATCAGCTCGGTCAGCCGGTAGCCACGGTATCTGCCCATTGCCAGCATGAAGCCGACCAGTATCAGCAGCACTGCGGGGAAGGTGAAGACGAAATAGGTCAGTTCCGGCACGCTCATGATCAGGTGCGCCAGCGACGCGGCGAACAGCGTCCCGATGGCGACCTTCATGGCATGGCTGCCACCGCGCTCTTCCCAGGTGATCGACAGGCGCTCGATGGTCATGGTCAGAATCACCATCGGGAACAGCGCAACCGACAGGCCGCGCTCCAGCCCGAGCTTGTGGCTGAACAGGCTGATGGCCGCGATCAGCACCACGACGAAGGTCAGTACCACCGACAGGCGCGGCAGCATTTGCAGTTTCAGGTGCTCCAGATACGAGCGCAGGGACAAGCCCAGCGCCGTGATCACGGTAAACAGTGCAATGCCGAAGCCCAGTTGCGTTTCACGGAATGCCAGCGCAATCAGCACGGGGGTGAAGGTGCCCAGTGTCTGCAGGCCAATCAGGTTGCGCAGGATCAGGATGACCAGCACGCCAATCGGGATCATGACCATGATCATGAAGGTCTGCTGGGTTTGCAGCGGCAAGCCGTACAGCGAATAGGCCAGGAAGTCCGAATCGGTGCTGGCATCGGTCAGTTTGGCGAGCCGCATCGCGTTCATTTCACTGTTGTTGAGGCTGAACGTGACTTGCACCTTCTTGCCGCCTTCGACGCTGACCAGGCCTTCCTCGCCGGTCCACCAGAGCAGGCGGTCATCCGGCAGGCCGGCTTCACCGGTGTCGGGATTGAAGTACAGCCATTCCTTGCCGTTGAAGCTGCGCAGCCAGAGTTCCGGCGTCTGCTGCTCGGCATCCAGGCGAATGGTGTGGGCTTTTTCCAGCGGTACGTGGGCGATCGACAGCAGCAGTTCGGTGACCCGAGCCTTGTTGGACGCCGAGTTATCACCGGCCAGCAGCAGTTTGACGTTATCGTCATTCAGGTTGTTGACGCGCTTGATGGCCTCGGTAATGAAGGTCTCCACGTCCGCCGAATGCTGGCGAATGGGCGCCAGCAGTGCTTCGGCGGCGATCTTTTCCGGGCCTTCGACGGTCATGCTGTCGCGAAAGATAGGCCCTTTGACCTTGGGTTTTTCACCGCTGTAACGCTTGGTCAGCACCAGTCGGTAGTAGAGGGTCTGGTTGCCGGTGGCGCGACGGGCCGACCAGGTGACCTTGCGGTTGCCGTCGGCGCGGTTGACGCTGACGCCGTAATTGTTCGAGATGAAGCTTTCATTGAGGCTGATGTAGTCGTGGGCCAGCGGCGGCACGAACATCTGTACCTTCACCGAATCCTTGGGATTGGCGACGAATTCGACTTTGGCGTCGATATTCCACAGGTCATCGGTTTCGTCTTCGCTGACGGGTATGCCCAGCGCCAGAATCTGATAGGCCGTGATCGCGATGCCGAGGGTCACCAGGGCAGTGATCAGGATCTTCAGATGGAGTGTAAGAGAGCGCATGGATTTACTCTGCGTTTTGAGCGACGGAAGCGCAGCCGGGCTTCCCTGCCGCATATTTAAGACTTGGATCGACCAGCGCATCAAAGCGTTTCAAGGCTTCGGAGCCGATCAAAAGCGGGTATTGGAAAGCACTTCGGTCAGTCAAGTTCACTTCTATGGTGCGTAAAGATTCACCCATGCAGATATCGAGGCTGATCACCGGGCGTGACGAATAGCGATTGTCGTCATCCGGGTCGAGATCGTCGGCACGCCGCTTGATTTTGCTGACCCGCGTCAGGGGGCGTTCGATGGGGTGTACATGCTTGCTGTCGCTGGCCAGATAGAAGCGCACCCAGCTTTCGCCATCGCGCTTGAAATGTTTGATGTCGCGGGCGCTCAGCGAGGCGGTCTTGGCACCGGTGTCGAGCTTGGCGGCGATCTCGATATCGATTTCGATCAGCCGGGCGTATTCGTTGAGGCCATAGACTGTCTTGTTGGCGGCCAGGGTCAGGCCGGGCAAAAGCAGAAGGCTGAGCAGTGTGGGGAGGGTAGTCAGTCTCATAAATCCTGGCGCGATGAGCGAACAACTTCAGGGTCAGGGCGCAAATGGAATTGACCTGATGATGGTAGGGCAGGCGGTTCGCAGTCGCTGGCTCCGCTGCGGAGCGCGCTGTACGGACGCGACGCATTCTAGCATGAAGCCCTGCGGCTGCCAGTGATCAACCTGTGTAGCTGTTCAGGTTGCTTTGTCGAGCAGAGTTCACCCGCTTTGACTGATTGTCGACAATGCTGGGTTTGGCTTTGACGGATTGACTAAATATGACTAGATTTGAACGCATATAGCCATGAGGTGTCGACAATGCTGAATGTGGTCGAAAAAACAATGACGGTTGCCGACGACTCGGAAACCCTCTCCGAGAACGTTTTCCGACGCATTCAATCGGCTATCGTGAAAGGCGAGATTGCCCCCGGCAGCAAGATTTCCGAGCCGGAACTGGCTCGCACCTATGGCATCAGTCGCGGGCCGCTGCGCGAAGCGATTCACCGGCTCGAAGGGCAGCGACTGGTGGTTCGTGTGCCGCATGTGGGCGCCCGGGTGGTGTCGCTCAGTCATGCCGAACTGATCGAACTCTATGAAATTCGCGAGTCACTGGAGGGTATGGCCTGTCGTCTGGCCGCCGAACGCATGACCCAGGCCGAAATCGACGAGCTGCGCGGCGTTCTGGATACCCATGAGCGCGATGCCGCCTTTCAGGCAGGTATCGGCTATTACCAGCAAGAGGGCGATTTCGACTTTCACTATCGCATCATCCAGGGCAGCGGCAATCGCACCCTCAGCCAGATGCTCTGTGGCGAGCTGTACCAGTTGGTGCGCATGTACCGCATCCAGTATTCCACCACGCCCAACCGGCCTCGCCAGGCCTTTGCCGAACATCACCGCATTCTCGACGCCATCGCCGACCGCGACGGTGAGCTGGCCGAATTGTTGATGCGCCGCCATATCGGCGCGTCCAGACGCAACATCGAGCGCCATTATCAGGCGGCTTCCCAGACGACTTCCGACCGAGGTAAACAATGAGTCATAACAACAGCACTCCCGGCCAGCGTTTCCGCGACGCAGTCGCCAGCGAACAGCCGCTGCAAGTGGTCGGCGCGATCAATGCCAACCACGCACTGCTCGCCAAACGTGCCGGGTTCAAGGCCATTTATCTATCTGGCGGCGGAGTCGCGGCGGGATCACTGGGCATTCCGGACCTGGGAATCACCGGTCTTGAAGACGTGCTGATCGATGTGCGGCGTATCACCGACGTTTGCGACCTGCCATTGCTGGTGGATGTCGACACCGGTTTCGGTTCTTCGGCTTTCAATGTGGCGCGTACCGTGCGCTCGATGATCAAGGCCGGAGCGGCGGCGATTCACATTGAGGATCAGGTGGGTGCCAAGCGTTGCGGGCATCGTCCCAACAAGGAGATTGTCTCTCAGCAGGAAATGGTCGACCGGATCAAGGCTGCCGTGGATGCCCGGACTGACGACAGCTTCGTGATCATGGCGCGTACCGATGCGTTGGCGGTTGAAGGACTGGAGTCGGCGCTGGAGCGTGCCGCTGCCTGTATTGAAGCCGGCGCGGATATGGTGTTCCCCGAGGCCATCACCGAACTGGCAATGTACAAGCAATTCGCCAACCGTGCAGGTGTGCCGATCCTCGCCAACATTACCGAGTTTGGCGCCACGCCGTTGTTTACGGTCGATGAGCTGCGCGAGGCGGACGTGTCGCTGGTGCTGTACCCGCTTTCCGCATTCCGTGCGATGAACAAGGCTGCGGAAAATGTCTACGGCGCGATCCGCCGTGACGGCAGCCAGAAAAACGTGATCGACAGTATGCAGACGCGCATGGAGCTGTATGACGCGATCGATTACCACACATTCGAGCAGAAGCTGGATGCGCTGTTCGCGCAGAAGAAGGGCTGAAAGGGGCAGGCTGACACTCGTCCCCGCGCTCCGCGTCCAGTCACACAAAAACAAAATTGGAGAAAACCATGGCTGAAGCAAAAGTATTGAGTGGTGCCGGACTACGCGGGCAGGTGGCCGGGCAGACGGCGTTGTCCACGGTGGGCATGGCCGGTGCCGGGCTGACCTATCGCGGCTATGATGTGCGCGATCTGGCCGCCGAAGCTCGCTTTGAAGAAGTTGCCTATCTGCTGCTGTACGACGAACTGCCTGATAAAGCCGAATTGTCTGCCTATATGGACAAACTCAAGGGCCTGCGCGACCTGCCGCAGGCCTTGAAGGAAGTGCTGGAACGCATACCCGCCGACACTCACCCGATGGATGTCATGCGCACGGGTGCCTCCATGCTCGGCACCCTGGAGCCGGAGCGCAGCTTCGATCAGCAGCGCGACTCAACCGACCGTCTGCTCGCAGCGTTCCCGGCGATCATGTGCTACTGGTATCGCTTCAGTCATGACGGCAAGCGTATCGACTGCACCTCCGCAGAAGACTCCATCGGCGGGCATTTTCTGCACCTGTTGCTCGACAAGGCGCCCAGTGAGCTGCACCGCAAGGTCATGGACGTCTCGCTGATTCTGTACGCCGAGCACGAATTCAATGCCTCGACCTTCACCGCCCGCGTCTGCGCGTCGACGCTGTCGGACCTGTATTCCTGCGTCACAGCAGCCATCGGCACCTTGCGCGGCCCGCTGCACGGTGGTGCCAACGAGGCTGCAATGGAAATGATTCAGCGCTTCGCCTCGGCTGAAGAGGCCACCAAAGGCACGCTGGGCATGCTGGAACGCAAGGAAAAGATCATGGGCTTTGGCCATGCGATCTACAAGGAGTCCGACCCGCGCAACGAGGTGATCAAGGGCTGGTCGAAGAAACTCGCTGACGAAGTGGGCGATACGGTGCTGTTCCCGGTTTCCGAGGCCATCGACAAGGTCATGTGGGAGCAGAAGAAACTGTTCCCCAACGCCGACTTCTACCATGCGTCGGCGTATCACTTCATGGGCATCCCGACCAAGCTGTTCACCCCGATCTTCGTCTGCTCACGCCTGACCGGCTGGGCCGCTCACGTTTTCGAACAGCGTGCCAATAACCGCATCATTCGCCCGAGCGCCGAGTACATCGGCGTCGAACAGCGCGCGTTCGTACCCTTGGAACAGCGCTGAAAAGGGGGCAGGGGAGCCGCCGACGAGCTCCCCACCCGTATTCCGAACACTCCGTGATCGAGTCCCGCAATGAACAGTGAATTTCGCAAACCGCTCCCTGGCACCCGACTGGATTATTTCGATGCTCGGGCGGCCGTCGAGGCGCTCAAGCCCGGCGCCTATGCCACGCTGCCCTACACCTCGCGGGTGCTGGCCGAGAACCTGGTGCGCCGTTGTGATCCGGCGACCTTGAATGCCTCGTTGACCCAGCTCATCGAGCGCAAGCGTGATCTGGATTTTCCCTGGTTCCCGGCACGTGTGGTCTGCCACGACATTCTGGGTCAGACCGCGTTGGTCGACCTTGCCGGACTGCGCGACGCGATCGCTTCGCAGGGTGGCGATCCTGCGCTGGTCAACCCGGTGGTTCCGGTGCAATTGATCGTCGACCACTCGCTGGCAGTGGAGTCCGACGGTAACGACCCGCAGGCGTTCGCCAAGAACCGCGCCATTGAAGACCGTCGCAACGAAGACCGTTTTCATTTCATTGACTGGACCAAGCAGGCGTTCAAGAACGTCGAAGTGATCCCGCCGGGCAACGGCATCATGCACCAGATCAATCTGGAGAAAATGTCGCCGGTGGTGCAGGTGCTCGACGGCGTAGCCTTTCCCGACACACTGGTGGGCACGGACAGCCACACGCCGCACGTCGACGCCCTCGGCGTGATTGCCATCGGCGTCGGCGGGCTCGAGGCCGAAAACGTCATGCTCGGGCGCGCCTCGTGGATGCGCCTGCCGGACATCATTGGTGTCGAACTGACCGGGCGCCGCCAGCCAGGCATCACCGCCACCGACGTAGTGCTCGCGCTGACCGAATACCTGCGCCAACAGAAGGTGGTTGGCGCTTACCTGGAGTTCTATGGCGCAGGCGCGTCGAGCCTGACCCTGGGCGACCGGGCGACGATCTCCAACATGGCGCCTGAATACGGCGCGACGGCGGCGATGTTCTCCATTGACTCGCAAACCATCGACTACCTGCGTTTGACAGGGCGCGAGGACGAGCAGGTCAAACTGGTCGAGCTGTATGCCCGGCACACTGGCCTTTGGTCGGACAGCCTCAGCGAGGTGCACTACGAGCGGGTGCTGAGTTTCGACCTGTCCAGTGTGGTGCGCAACATGGCCGGGCCCTCCAACCCTCATGCGCGGGTTGCCACCGCCGATCTGGCGGCCAGAGGTATTGCCGGGCAATGGGACGAGGTGCCGGGGCAGATGCCCGACGGCGCGGTGATCATCGCGGCGATCACCAGTTGCACCAACACCAGCAACCCGCGCAACGTCATTGCCGCCGGTCTGCTGGCACGCAACGCCAACCGCCTGGGGCTGCTGCGCAAGCCGTGGGTGAAATCATCGCTGGCACCCGGCTCGAAAACCGTGGCGCTATACCTGGACGCAGCAGGGCTGACCTCGGAGCTGGAGCAACTGGGTTTTGGCGTCGTGGCCTTTGCCTGCACCACCTGCAATGGCATGTCCGGCGCGCTCGATCCGCTGATCCAGCAGGAAATCATCGACCGCGACCTTTACGCCACGGCGGTCTTGTCCGGTAACCGTAATTTCGACGGGCGTATTCACCCCTATGCCAAACAGGCCTTTCTGGCTTCGCCGCCCCTGGTAGTGGCGTATGCCATTGCCGGGACCATCCGCTTCGATATAGAAAACGATGTGCTGGGCGTCGCCGGGGGCCGGGAAATCCGTCTCAAGGACATCTGGCCGAGCGATGAAGAGATTGATGCGGTCGTGCAGGCGTCGGTCAAGCCCGAGCAGTTCCGTCAGGTTTATATCCCGATGTTTGCCATCGAAGAGCACAGCGGGCCGAAGGTCGAGCCGCTGTACGACTGGCGTCCTATGAGCACCTACATCCGTCGCCCGCCCTACTGGGAAGGCGCATTGGCCGGAGAACGTACGCTCAAGGGCATGCGGGCTCTCGCCGTGCTGCCGGACAACATCACCACCGATCACCTGTCGCCGTCCAACGCGATCATGCTCGACAGTGCGGCGGGCGAGTACCTGGCGAAAATGGGACTGCCGGAAGAAGACTTCAACTCCTATGCGACCCATCGGGGCGACCACCTGACCGCCCAGCGCGCGACCTTTGCCAACCCGCAACTGGTCAACGAGATGGCAGTGGTCGATGGCAAGGTCAGGAAAGGCTCGCTGACCCGCATCGAACCCGAAGGCGTGGTCACGCGCATGTGGGAAGCCATCGAAACCTACATGGCGCGCAAGCAGCCGTTGATCATTATTGCCGGTGCCGACTATGGGCAGGGCTCGTCCCGTGACTGGGCGGCCAAAGGCGTCAGGCTGGCGGGCGTCGAAGCGATTGCTGCAGAAGGTTTCGAGCGTATTCACCGCACCAACCTGGTCGGCATGGGCGTGCTGCCGCTGGAGTTCAAGCCCGGCACCAGCCGTCTGACTCTGGGTATCGATGGCAGCGAAACCTTCGATGTGATCGGCCAGCGCACACCGCGCGCGACATTGACGCTGGTGATTCAGCGCCGTAACGGCGAACGCGTCGAGGTGCCGGTGACATGCCGTCTGGACACTGCTGAAGAGCTTTCTATTTATGAGGCGGGCGGCGTGTTGCAGCGTTTTGCTCAGGATTTTCTGGAGGCTACTGCATCGTAGCTACGCTGGAGCGTGAAGAACGATAAGCGTGCGCAAGAGCACTATCGTGCTCATGCTCCGCGTGGGCATGCAGTTCTGGACGCTCTGCGTCCGATTTTGAGCGCGCAGCGCGCTCTTTGAACAGGACAACGAATTCATGGCTCATTTACCCCAGATCCGCATCCCGGCCACCTACATGCGTGGCGGCACCAGCAAGGGTGTGTTTTTCAGGCTGATGGACCTGCCTGAAGCCGCACAGATTCCGGGATCGGCGCGGGATGCGTTGCTGTTGCGGGTCATCGGCAGCCCTGACCCCTATGAAAAGCAGATCGATGGCATGGGCGGCGCGACGTCGAGTACCAGCAAGAGCGTGATTGTGTCGCGCAGCAGCAGGCCCGACCACGATGTCGATTACCTGTTCGGCCAGGTGTCCATCGACAAGCCGTTTGTCGACTGGAGCGGCAATTGCGGCAACCTGTCAGCGGCCGTGGGGCCATTCGCGATTACGAGCGGTCTGGTCGACCCTGACCGCGTTCCGCAGGACGGCGTTGCGGTGGTGCGTATCTGGCAGGCCAACATCGGTAAGACCATCATCGCCCATGTGCCGATCTGCAACGGCGCGGTGCAGGAAACCGGCGATTTCGAGCTGGATGGCGTGACCTTCCCGGCAGCCGAAGTGCCACTGGAGTTTCTTGACCCGGCGGCGGACGAAGAGGGCGCGGGCGGCTCGATGTTCCCCACTGGCAATCTGGTGGACGATCTGGAAGTGCCCGGTATCGGCCTTCTGAAAGCGACCATGATCAATGCCGGCATTCCGACGATTTTTGTCAACGCTGCTGACATCGGCTATACCGGCACTGAGTTGCAGGGCGATATCAACGCTGACCCGCAGGCGCTGGCCCGTCTGGAGGCCATCCGCGCCTACGGTGCGGTGCGGATGGGCCTGATTGGCAACATCGATGAAGCTGCCGCACGCCAGCACACACCCAAAGTGGCTTTTGTGGCGGCGCCTGCCGATTACCTGGCGTCGAGTGGCAAGCCTGTCGCTGCGCAGGATATCGAGCTGCTGGTGCGCGCCGTGTCGATGGGCAAGCTGCACCACGCGATGATGGGTACGGCTGCGGTAGCCATCGGTACGGCAGCAGCCATTCCGGGCACGCTGGTCAATCTGGCCGCTGGCGGTCAGGCGCGCAGTGCGGTCAGCTTTGGCCATCCCTCCGGCACCTTGCGAGTCGGCGCCCAGGCTGTTCAGGAGGGCGGTGACTGGAAAGTCACCAAGGCCCTGATGAGCCGCAGCGCCCGAGTGCTGATGGAAGGCTGGGTACGTGTGCCGCAGTCAGGCGAGTGAAGTGATCAGTTTGGCGGGGTGACCGCAGCGTCTATTTGAAACGTCGCTCCACGCCTTTTTCGACCAGCACCTTGGCGGAGATTTCTTCCACCGAAAAATGCGTGGAGTTGATGTGCGCGATGTTCTCGCGGCGGAACAGGCTTTCCACCTCGCGCACCTCGAATTCGCACTGCGCGTAGCTGGAGTAGCGGCTATTGGGCTTGCGCTCGTGGCGAATCGCGGTGAGACGGTCCGGGTCGATGGTCAGGCCGAAGAGCTTTTCGCGATGCTGCTTGAGCGCCGCAGGCAGTTGCAGCCTCTCCATGTCATCTTCGGTCAGCGGATAGTTGGCGGCCCGGATACCGAACTGCATGGCCATGTACAGACAGGTCGGGGTTTTGCCGCAGCGCGAGACGCCGACGAGGATAATGTCGGCCTTGTCGTAATAATGCGTCCGTGCGCCATCATCGTTGTCCAGCGCGAAGTTGACCGCCTCGATGCGCTCCATGTAATTGGAGTTATGCCCGATGGAGTGCGATTTACCCACGGAGTAGGACGAGTGTGAACTAAGCTCCTGCTCCAGCGGGGCCAGGAAGGTCGAAAAGATATCGATCATGAAGCCATTGGACGTCGCCAGAATCTCGCGAATGTCCTGATTGACGATGGTGTCGAAGATGATCGGCCGCACATCGTCCTTGTCGGCGGCATTATTGATTTGTTGTACCATCGCCCGCGCCTTCTCGACACTGTCGATATAGGGCCTGGTGAACTTGTTGAACGTAATGTTTTCAAATTGTGCCAACAGGCTCTGGCCCAGGGTTTCGGCGGTGATACCCGTGCCGTCCGAGATGAAAAAAGCGGATCGTTTCATTTTTGCCCCAGGCCTTAAGCAGTTGACGAATTCTGGCTATCATAGGCGTGCTGGCCTGCCATGAGAGCCCGCAGGTGCAGCTTTTTTGCACACCTGGTTTTGAAGCACGGTTTTCAACGCCCGATCTGTACGTCCGGGCAGACACGCCTGAAGCCACACCGCATGTGGCGCAGGTGAATGAGCTTTTCCCAACAACAAACACAGTTAGTGGAGAGATCACCTTGGTAGAGTACGTAGTTTCCCTCGATAAGCTCGGCGTCCATGATGTAGAGCACGTGGGGGGCAAAAACTCGTCCCTCGGCGAGATGATCAGCAACCTCGCAGGTGCTGGTGTGTCGGTGCCCGGCGGCTTCGCGACTACCGCCCAGGCCTACCGTGACTTTCTCGAGCTCAGCGGCCTCAACGAGCAGATCCATGCTGCGCTGGACGCCCTTGACGTCGACGATGTCAACGCGCTGGCCCGCACCGGTGCGCAGATTCGTCAGTGGATCATGGAAGCCGAGTTCCCCGAGCAGCTCAACGCCCAGATTCGTACTGCGTTTGCCGAGCTGTCTGCGGGTAATCCGAACCTGGCTGTGGCCGTGCGTTCCTCCGCAACTGCCGAAGACTTGCCGGATGCGTCGTTCGCCGGCCAGCAGGAGACCTTCCTGAACATCCGCGGCGTCGAGAACGTGATCCGCGCGGCCAAGGAAGTTTTTGCTTCACTGTTCAACGACCGTGCGATTTCCTACCGCGTACACCAGGGTTTCGACCACAAGCTGGTCGCGCTGTCTGCGGGCGTGCAGCGTATGGTGCGCTCCGAAACCGGTACGGCCGGTGTCATGTTCACCCTCGACACCGAGTCCGGCTTCCGCGACGTGGTGTTCATCACCGGTGCTTACGGCCTGGGCGAGACGGTTGTGCAGGGCGCCGTCAACCCGGACGAGTTCTACGTGCACAAGGACACGCTGGCGGCTGGCCGCCCGGCGATCCTGCGTCGCAATCTGGGCAGCAAGGCGATCAAGATGATTTACGGCGAAGAAGCCAAGGCCGGTCGTTCGGTCAAGGTGATCGACGTCGAGCCTGCCGATCGCGCGCGTTTCTGTCTGAGCGATGCCGAAGTGTCCGAACTGGCCAAACAGGCGATGATCATCGAAAAGCACTACAAGTGCCCGATGGACATCGAGTGGGCCAAGGACGGTGACGACGGCAAGCTGTACATCGTCCAGGCGCGTCCGGAAACGGTGAAGAGCCGTGCATCGGCCAACGTCATGGAACGCTATCTGCTCAAGGAGACCGGCAAGGTGCTGGTCGAAGGCCGTGCCATCGGTCAGCGCATCGGCGCGGGCAAGGTGCGCATCATCAAGGACGTGTCCGAGATGGACAAGGTCCAGCCCGGCGACGTGCTGGTGTCGGACATGACCGACCCGGACTGGGAGCCGGTGATGAAGCGCGCCAGTGCAATCGTCACCAACCGTGGCGGTCGTACCTGCCACGCGGCGATCATCGCCCGTGAACTGGGCATCCCGGCAGTGGTTGGTTGCGGTAACGCCACGCAGACCCTTCAGGATGGCCAGGGCGTCACGGTTTCCTGCGCCGAGGGCGACACCGGTTACATCTTCGAAGGCGAGCTGGGCTTCGACATCAAGACCAATTCGGTCGATGCAATGCCTGATCTGCCGTTCAAGATCATGATGAACGTCGGCAATCCGGACCGTGCCTTCGATTTCGCCCAATTGCCCAATGCCGGGGTGGGTCTGGCGCGTCTGGAGTTCATCATCAACCGCATGATCGGCGTGCACCCCAAGGCGTTGCTCAACTATTCGGTGCTGCCACCGGAAATCAAGGAAAGCGTCGACAAGCGTATCGCCGGTTACCATGATCCGGTCGGTTTCTACGTCGACAAGCTGGTCGAGGGCATCAGCACCCTGGCCGCCGCGTTCACGCCGAAAAAGGTCATCGTGCGCCTCTCGGACTTCAAGTCCAACGAGTATGCGAACCTGATTGGCGGCAAGCTTTACGAGCCCGAAGAAGAAAACCCGATGCTGGGCTTTCGCGGTGCGTCGCGCTATATCAGTGAGAACTTCCGTGACTGTTTCGAGCTGGAGTGCCGTGCGCTCAAGCGTGTGCGCGAAGAGATGGGCCTGACCAACGTCGAGATCATGGTGCCGTTCGTCCGTACCCTGGGCGAGGCGAGTCAGGTGATCGATCTGCTGGCCGCCAACGGCCTGAAGCGTGGCGAAAACGGCCTGCGCATTATTATGATGTGCGAGCTGCCGTCCAACGCGATTCTGGCGGAAGAGTTCCTTGAGTACTTCGACGGCTTCTCCATCGGCTCCAACGACCTGACCCAGCTGACACTCGGTCTCGACCGTGACTCCGGCGTGATCGCCCACCTGTTCGACGAACGTAACCCGGCGGTCAAGAAGCTCCTGTCCAACGCCATTCAGGCGTGCAACAAGGCCGGCAAGTACATCGGCATCTGCGGGCAGGGGCCTTCCGATCACCCGGATCTGGCGCGCTGGCTGATGGATCAGGGCATCGAGAGTGTGTCGCTCAACCCCGACTCGGTACTGGAGACCTGGTTCTTCCTCGCCGAAGCACAGTCGCCTGTCTGACAGGCGGCTCGCCTGAGGCGCGGTCCTCGCAGGAGCGGGCCGCCGTGTGACGCGAACGCGGCCTGAGCCGTCATGTGGTTCAGGTGTTTGAATAAGGCGGTTTCTTCGGAAGCCGCCTTTTTTATGGCGCATCGCGAGATCCCGGAGCGCGTGGTTTCATCCCGTCTGTCAAGCCAGATAAAGAGTGATATGCAGAGCAGCAGCCAGCTTTTTCCCGTTGCCTTGATCAGCGCCGAGCGTCGTGGCGATCTGGTCGAGGACGTCTACCGTCTCAAACCTGCCAACAGTTCCGACGCCAGTGTCGAACTGGCGGTGACCCGGCTAGGGCGCGCCGATCAGCCCGATGTGCGTGGTACTCCAGTCATACTGCTGCATGGCAGCTTTTCCAACCGGCGTTTCTGGTATTCGCCCAAGGGCATCGGTCTGGGTGCGTATCTGGCGCGGGCCGGCTATGACGTGTGGATTCCCGAAATGCGCGGCCATGGCTTGTCGGCTCGCAACCTGAGTTACCGCAGCAACTGCGTGGCGGACTACGCGCGTTTCGATTTGCCAGCCATTGCCGCATTCGTCGTCGAGCAAAGCGGGCAGATACCGCACTGGATCGGCCACTCGCTGGGCGGCACCAGCCTGGCGGCAGCCTTGGGCGGTCAGTATCTGGGTGCTGATACTGCGGCGTCCGTGGCGCTGTTCGGCAGCCAGGTCACCCGCACCTACTGGCCGCTGAAAGTCCCGCCACTGCAATGGTCTGCGAAGTTGCTGCTGAGGTCCTTCGAGCATATTTCCGGCCCGCGTTTCAAGCGCGGGCCGGAAGACGAGCCGATCGGTCTGGTTCTGGAAAGCATGCGTTGGCACGGGCTGTTCGGGCGTTTCGGCGAGCGTGACAACAACTGGTGGGCAGGGTTGAGCGCGGTTCAGGTGCCGCTTCTGGCTGTCGCTGCGGTCGGCGACCAGCAGGACCCGGTGTGGGCTTGCCGTGAACTGTTCGAGCAGATCGGCAGCGCACACAGGCAATTCCTCTGCCTGGGCCGCGAATACGGCTTCAGCGAGGATTTCGACCATGTGCAGATGCTGGTCAGCAAGGCTGCGCAGCAGCAGGTCTGGCCGCGAGTGATCGAGTGGCTGGGTGAGCGTTCCGTTCCTGAACAGGTTGCAGAGTTTCAGGTCGCGGTAGGCAGTTAGCCGGTAAAGTCGCTATGGTTATGCTCATCCGGTCGTGTCTGTTTCAATAAATCGTCTGTATCAATCGCGACCCCATAGCCGATGACAGGAGTTGACCCATGCACTACCTCACCCCCGATCTGTGTGACGCCTATCCGGACCAGATCCAGGTCGTGGAGCCGATGTTCAGCAATTTTGGCGGCCGCGATTCGTTTGGTGGCCAGATCGTCACGCTGAAATGTTTCGAGGACAACTCCAAGGTCAGGGAGCAGGTCGAGCTCGACGGCAAGGGCAAGGTGCTCGTCGTCGACGGCGGTGGTTCGCTGCGTTGCGCGTTGCTGGGTGACATGCTGGCAGACAAGGCTGCCAAGAACGGCTGGGAAGGCATGTTGATCTACGGCTGCATCCGTGACGTGGATGTCATCGCCCAGACCGACCTGGGTGTCCAGGCGCTCGCCAGTCATCCGAAGAAAACCGAGAAGCGCGGCATAGGCGAACTGAATGTGCCGGTGACCTTTGGCGGCGTGACGTTCCGCCCGGGTGAGTACCTGTATGCCGACAACAATGGCGTCATCATTTCCCCATCACCCCTGACCATGCCGGAATAAGCGAAGTATCCATGTTCGATGAAGCAAACGCGCAGTGGGGGCTGGTTCATGCCCTCGTTTTGGACGGTAAGGGTGGGGCGCGTTTCATCGCTCGAACCGAGTTGCAGGACCTTGCATTGCAGCCAGAAGAAAGCCTGTGGCTGCATTGGGATCGTAGTCACCCGCAGACACATGCGTGGTTGCGCACCGGCAGCGGTCTGAGCGAGTTTGCCTGCGACCTGTTGCTGGAAGAGAACACCCGGCCGCGTTTACTGCCGTTGCCGGAGCAGGAACTGCTGCTGTTTCTGCGCGGCGTGAATCTGAATCCCGGTGCGGAACCTGAAGACATGGTCTCGGTGCGTATCTTCGCCGCCGCGCAGCGAGTCATCTCGCTGCGCCTGCGTCCGTTGCGTGCCACCGAGGAGCTGATTGAGCTGCTGGGGCAGGGCAAAGGCCCGAAGGGCGCCTCGGAGCTGATCCTGCACCTGGCGCAGCACCTCACCGACAAGGTTCAGGATCTGGTGGGTGAGCTGACCGAATCGGTCGATGAAGAGGAAGAAAAGAACGATGCCGACGAATGGTACAGCCCCGAGCACGGCAAGCTGCTGCATATTCGTCGGCGCGCCGCCGGCCTGCGCCGGTTCCTCGGGCCGCAGCGGGATATTTATGGCCAGCTTTCACGCATCAAGTTGTCCTGGTTTGCGCATGACGACGCTGACTACTGGAATGAGCTGAACAACAGCCTGACCCGTTACCTGGAAGAGCTTGAGCTGACCCGCGAGCGGGTGGGGCTGCTGCTGGAGTCCGAGGACCGGCGCCTGCGCGAGCACATGAACCGCACCATGTACCGCTTCGGGATCATTACCTGTATCTTTCTGCCGATGAGTTTTCTCACCGGTCTGCTGGGTATCAATGTTGGCGGCATTCCGGGTTCGAGCAGTTCGTACGGCTTCCTGGTGGCCTGTCTACTGATCGTCGCGCTGGGCGCAGGGCAGTGGTGGTTGTTCCGCCGTTTGCGTTGGGTATAGGGCGGGCCTGTGATGGTTATTTGGCGAGCCTGTGTGACTTGTTGTTTTCGCGTCGCGTCTTTGAATGACATTACGTGAGGTGCCTGATGCACGATCCGTTTGAAGAATCTTTACGCGACATGCTCAATTCTTCATCCTCCAGCCGGGATGATGACGCATGTCTGGGACGCGTCCTGAAAACCGCCAATCGCCAGGTCGGCGCCGGTGTGTTGTTCGGGTTGCTGGGCCGCTGGTCAGAGGCGCTGATGATCGCCGTGAACAACGGCTCGGCCCACGTCTCTCCCGTTTCTCGTCGCACCTCGAACGGTGCGCGTTCTCTCGATAAGGCTGATTGAGCATGGAATTGAATCTCTGGACCCAGAGCCTTCTTGCTGCAATGACTGCATTGTGGACCAAAGTCGCAAACTTCATTCCCAACCTGTTCGGCGCCCTGGTTGTGGTGCTGCTCGGTTTTGTCGTCGCCAAACTGCTCGACGCACTGCTTTCCAAATTACTGGCCAAGCTGGGCCTTGATCGTCTGGTCGGCGGTACCGGCCTGACCAAGATCATCGGCCGCGCTGGCGTCAAGGTGCCGGTCTCCACGCTGATCGGCAAGGTCGTCTATTGGTTCGTTCTGCTTATCTTTCTCGTATCGGCCGCTGAATCTTTGGGCCTGCAGCGGGTCTCAGCGACGCTGGACATGCTGGCGCTGTATTTGCCCAAGGTATTTGGTGCCGCGCTGGTGCTGCTGGTCGGTGTGCTGCTGGCGCAACTGGTCAATGGTTTGGTGCGCGGTGCTGCCGAAGGTGTAGGGATCGACTACTCTGCCGGCCTGGGGCGAATTGCCCAGGGGCTGGTCATTATCATCAGTATTTCGGTCGCCATCAGCCAGCTCGAGGTCAAGACCGACCTGCTGAACCACGTTATTGTGATTGCGTTGATTACCGTTGGTCTGACAGTGGCGCTTGCCCTGGGCCTCGGAAGTCGCGAAATTGCCGGGCAGATCATTGCCGGAATCTACGTCCGCGAATTGTTTCAGGTCGGCCAACAGGTACAGATAGGCGATACGGAAGGGCAGATCGAGGAAATCGGTACGGTCAAGACAACGCTGCTGACAGACGAGGGGGAGCTGGTGTCGTTTTCCAATCGCATCCTGCTCGAGCAGAGAGTAAGCAGCCGTTAAGCGGTTAACCTGCTAATGTATGCCGCCAGGTTGCCGATACAGGCCATGGCGGACACTGACCTGACTGTCGGCAAGATTTGTTTTGAATAAACCTCAACCGTTTTCGACGCGCTACGATCCACGCGAGCTCTCAGATGAGGAGCTGGTTGCGCGCGCCCACGTTGAGCTGTTCAATGTGACGCGGGCCTACGAAGAATTGATGCGCCGTTACCAGAGAACACTTTTTAACGTCTGTGCACGTTATCTGGGGAACGATCGCGATGCTGACGATGTCTGTCAGGAGGTGATGCTTAAAGTGTTGTATGGGTTGAAAAATTTTGAAGGTAAATCTAAATTTAAAACCTGGCTGTACAGCATCACCTACAATGAATGCATCACGCAGTACAGGAAGGAACGGCGTAAGCGTCGCTTGATGGACGCGCTGAGTCTGGATCCACTTGAGGAAGCGTCGGAAGAAAAGGCGCCCAAACCTGAAGAACGGGGCGGACTTGATCGCTGGCTTGTGTATGTGAACCCGATCGATCGGGAGATTCTGGTGCTGCGGTTTGTAGCAGAACTTGAATTCCAGGAAATCGCTGACATCATGCACATGGGCTTGAGCGCAACGAAAATGCGTTACAAGCGGGCTTTAGATAAATTACGAGAGAAATTTGCGGGAATCGCCGAAACTTAATACGGTGCAAATATCTCTAACAAACTGGCAAGGTCTGGTAGACTTGCCGCTGAGTTGTCCCCCTGTGTGGGACTGCTTAATAATCATCAGATGGGGATTTAACGGATGAAACTGAAAAACACCTTGGGCTTGGCCATTGGTACTATTGTTGCCGCAACTTCGTTCGGCGCTCTGGCTCAAGGCCAAGGCGCGGTCGAAATCGAAGGCTTCGCCAAGAAAGAGTACTACGACAGCGATCGTAACTTCAAAAACGACGGCAACCTGTTCGGCGGCTCCGTTGGCTACTTCCTGACTGACGATGTTGAGCTGCGTCTGGGCTACGACGAAGTCCACAACGTCCGTAGCGACAGCGGCAAGAACATCAAGGGCGCAGACACTGCTCTGGACGCTCTGTACCACTTCAACAACCCAGGCGACATGCTGCGTCCATACGTATCTGCCGGTTTCTCTGACCAGAGCATCGGTCAAGACGCTCGCCGTGGCCGTGACGGTTCCACCTTCGCCAACATCGGCGGCGGCGCCAAGCTGTACTTCACTGACAACTTCTATGCCCGTGCAGGCGTTGAAGCTCAGTACAACATCGACCAAGGCAACACCGAGTGGGCGCCTAGCGTCGGTATCGGTGTAAACTTCGGCGGCGGCAGCAAGAAAGTTGAAGCAGCGCCAGCTCCAGTAGCTGAAGTGTGCTCCGACAGCGACAACGACGGCGTGTGCGACAACGTCGACAAGTGCCCGGACACCCCAGCCAACGTTACCGTTGACGCTGATGGCTGCCCAGCAGTTGCCGAAGTGGTTCGTGTTGAGCTGGACGTGAAGTTCGATTTCGACAAATCCGTAGTCAAGCCTAACAGCTACGGCGACATCAAGAACCTCGCTGACTTCATGCAGCAGTACCCACAGACCACCACCACTGTTGAAGGTCACACTGACTCCGTCGGTCCTGACGCTTACAACCAAAAACTGTCCGAGCGTCGTGCAAACGCCGTTAAACAGGTTCTGGTTAACCAGTACGGTGTTGGCGCTAACCGCGTAAACTCGGTTGGTTACGGCGAATCCCGTCCAGTTGCTGACAACGCAACTGAAGCTGGCCGCGCAGTTAACCGTCGCGTAGAAGCAGAAGTAGAAGCTCAAGCTAAGTAATTAGCCGCTTGTACTGAAAAGCCCGGCTCAGGCCGGGCTTTTCTTTGCCTGCGATTTGGCGGGGCGTCTGTTCAGACGAGCCTGGGGTCAGCCGGCATTCAACTGCGCGTGGTCCATCAGGGTTTGATCGATCAGCTCATTGTTGTACGCGGCAACCGCACCGATCACCAGAATGGCGGGGCTCTTCAACTGGAAAGCGGCTGCGTCCTGTTGCATGGCATTCAGGGTGCTGCGGCATTCGCGCTGCCACGGCAGCGAAGCGTTCTCGATCATCGCCACCGGCATCTCCCCACTCATTCCGCCTGCCAGCAGACTCTCGCGAATTTCCGCCAGTTTCGCCACGCCCATGTAAACCACCAGGGTGGTTCCGCCTTGCGCGAGTGCCTGCCAGTTGAGGGTGCTGTCGTCCTGAGTGTGGGCGGTGACCAGCGTTACGCCACGGCTTATACCGCGCAGGGTCAGCGAAATGCCGCACTGTGTTGCACCGGCAAGACCCGCTGTAATGCCGTTGACCAGCTCCACGGCGACACCGCGCTCCTGTAGCCATTGAGCCTCTTCACCGCCACGTCCGAAGATGCACGGATCGCCGCCTTTGAGGCGAACGACACATTTGCCCTGACGTACGTAGCGCAGCATCAGGCGATGGATGAACGCTTGCGGCGTCGAACGACAACCGCCGCGCTTGCCGACCGCGATGACCCGCGCTCCCGGACAATGTTCCAGCACTGCGGGGTTGACCAGATCGTCGATCAGCACCACATCGGCTTCAGCCAGGGCACGTACTGCCTTGAGAGTCAGCAGTTCGGGGTCGCCTGGGCCCGCGCCCACCAGCCATACTTTTGCGCTCATGCCGCATTCCTCATTCTGTAACCGCCACGGTATGGATCAGTCGTCTTATTTCCGGCACGCAGGAGCCGCACTGGGTGCCGCAGCCCAACTGTGTCTTGAGTTGATTCAGGTCCAGGCCACGCTCGATAGCGCTCATTACCGCGCTCTGGCTGACGTTCATGCAGTTGCACAAGGTCTTGTCGCGAGGCTGTGTCGAGTCTTTGCCCGGTTCGCTGCTCAGTGGTGCCAACAGCCAGCGTCGCAATGAGGCATCGACGCGCTCTTCCAGCCACAACGTCTGCAGCCAATGCCGGGCAAGTGTTTCACCGGCCAGGCGAATAGCAGTAATACGTTCGCCGTCGATCCGTACTCGTTTGCCGATCGAGCGTTTGGGGTCGTCATACGCCATGACCGGTCCTTCATCCAGGCCCAGTACTTGATCAATCTGCTGCAGCAGCGCTGAATCGGGTGCTGCTGCGCTGGCGGCGCGTATCACCAGCGCCGGTCGCTCGCGTCCGGCAAGGCTCATGCTCAGATAGGTGAAGGTGTCGCACAAGGGGCGCAGCTTTTCCATCCGTTGCTGCACGTTGCCCTCGACCAGCGCAAAGAACTGCCAGGGCAGTCGGGCTTTTTCGATCCTGACGCCGGCGTGCTTGAGTTCCGGTTGCTTCGAAACAGGGTCGAAGGCTGGCTGGGTGAGAACGTTGACACCCCCCTTGAGGAACCTGTCGCCCCAATGCATCGGCACAAAAGCCTGGCCGACTGCAACGCTGTCCTCACTGCCGACCGGCAACAGCAGCTCGCCGCGTCGACTGATCAGTTTGACCAGGTCGCCGGGCTGCAGGTCATGGCTGAGCATGTCCTGCGGATTGAGGCTCAGCACCGCTTCACTGACATGCCCGAACAAGCGGGCAGCGGTGCCGGTGCGGCTCATGCCGTGCCACTGATCGCGCAGTCTGCCGGTATTGAGCGTCAGCGGGTAGTCGGCATCGCGCACTTCCCTGGCGGCGATGTAAGGCTCGGACAGAAACTGCGCCCGGCCTGAATCGGTGGGAAAGATGCCATTGTTGTACAGGCGCGGCGTGCCGCTGCTGGCGCCACGCGGGAAGGGCCATTGTTGCGGACCCTGCTGATCGATGAGCTCGCGGTCGATTCCGGACATGTCCAGATCGCGCCCGACCGTCAGGCCCTTGAACTCATCGAACAAGGCTTTGGGTGTAGCGAAGTCGAACAGCGCGGGTGCGCCGGGTTGCAGGCGTTTTTGCAGGCGCTGGGCGAAATCCACGGTGATCGCCCAGTCGGAGCGCGCTTCGCCGGGCGCCTGAATAGCTTTGCGCACGTTGGAGATGCGTCGTTCGGAGTTGGTCACCGTGCCTTCTTTCTCACCCCAGCTGGCAGCAGGCAGCAACAGATCGGCATAACGCGCGGTTTCGGTGGTCTTGAAGGCATCCTGGAGTACCACGAACGGGCAGGTTTCCAGCGCTTGCCTGATGCGGTTCTGGTCGGGCAGTGACTGTGCCGGGTTGGTGCAGGCAATCCACAGGGCCTTGATCGTTCCATTCTGCAATTGCTCGAACAGTTCGATGGCTGAAAGGCCGGGATTGGCAGGCAGGCTATCGACGCCCCAGTAGTCTGCAACCTCCTGACGATGCTGAGGATTTGCCGCGTCGCGATGGCCAGGCAACAGGTTGGACAGACTGCCGGTTTCACGTCCGCCCATGGCGTTGGGCTGGCCGGTGAGCGAGAAGGGACCTGCGCCGGGTTTGCCAATCTGTCCGGTCGCCAAGTGCAGGTTGATCAGCGCGCTGTTTTTCGCGCTGCCGGCCGTGGACTGATTCAGCCCCATGCACCACAGCGACAGAAAAGCCGGCGCTTCGCCCACCCATCGGGCGCAGGTGTGCAGCTGTTCCAGAGTAATGCCGCAGAGGGCGGCCACGTATTCAGGTGGGTAGTCACGGGCCAGCGTGGCCAGTTCCTCATAGCCCTGCGTGTGCGCGGCAATGAACGCCGGGTCGATCAGCCGTTCGTTCATCAGTATATGAAGGATGCCGTGAAACAGCGCGACGTCCGTGCCGGGCTGAATCGCCAGATGAAGGTCGGCCAGTTCGCAGGTGTCGGTACGCCGTGGATCGATGACGATGAGTTTCATCTGCGGACGACGGCTTTTTGCATCTTCCAGACGGCGAAACAGAATCGGGTGTGCGTACGCCATGTTGCTGCCGACGATCATCACACAATCGCTCAGTTCGATGTCTTCATAGCTGCACGGTGGGGCATCGGCACCCAGGCTGCGCTTGTAGCCCGCCACGGCCGATGACATGCACAGCCGTGAATTACTGTCGATATTGTTGGTGCCGATCAGTGCGCGCGCCAGTTTGTTGAACGCGTAGTAGTCTTCGGTCAGCAACTGGCCGGAAATGTAGAAGGCAACGCTGTCGGGGCCATGTTCGCGAATGCTCTCGGCGAACACATTGGCCGCATGCTCCAGCGCGGTATCCCAATCGGTGACGCTGCGCGCTAGGCTCTTGCTCAGGCGCAGTTCCGGGTACAGCGCGCGGGCTTCAATGTCGCCGGTCAGGTGCAGGCTCGACCCTTTGCTGCACAGCTTGCCGAAGTTGGCCGGGTGCTTCGGGTCGCCGCTGACACCCAGAATATGCTCGCCGTCATGTTCGATCAGTACGCCGCAGCCTACGCCGCAATAGCAGCAGGTAGACGCCGTGACCCGAGGGGTGTGGAGGGCAAGGCTGTTCATGCGCAGGCAGCCTCTGGAGTAACGGGTTTGCCGAACATCAGGTGGTCGCGAATGGCGTCGATACCCTGGCCATCACGGATCTGCTGCAAGTACCAGTTGCCGTCGGCGGTGTCGCCGTACAGGCAGGCGCCGACCAGTACATCGTTCTTTATTACCAGCTTCTTGTAGATACCGCCGATGGGGTCGGAAAGGGTGATGCTTTCAGTGCCTTCACCGCCGAGGAAATCCCCGGCGGAAAACAGGTCGATACCGGTGACTTTCAGCTTGGTCGAGGTGACCGAGCCCGGATAACGCGCAAAGCCCAGTTGCGCGAGGTGGTTGGCGCAGACCCGCGCCTGCTCGAACAGCGGCGCCACCAGCCCATAGGCGATGCCACGGTGGCTGACACATTCGCCAATCGCGTAGATGCGCGGGTCGTAGGTCTGCAAGGTGTCATTGACCAGAATGCCACGGTTGCAGGGCAGGCCGGCTTGCTCGGCCAATTCGGTGTTGGGCCGTATGCCTGCTGCCATGACCACCAGATCGGCGTCGATCCTGTCGCCATTGTTGAATTGCACCGCGGTTACCCGGCCCTGATCATCGCCGAGCAAGGCGTTGGTCTGTTCGTCGAGGCGAAAGCTCAGGCCGCGCTTTTCCAGCGCCGCTTGCAGCATGCGCCCGCTGGTCTTGTCCAGTTGGCGCTCCAGCAGCGTCTGGCCGTTATGCACCACCGTCACGTGCATGCCGCGCAGGCTCAAGCCGTTGGCCGCTTCCAGGCCGAGCAGTCCGCCGCCGATGACGACTGCGCGCTTGTGCGTGACGGAGGTGTCGATCATCTGCCGCGTGTGGCCGATGTCGCGATAACCGATCACACCGTTCAGCGTGTTGCCGGGGATCGGCAGTATGAACGGCCGCGAACCGGTGGCAATCAGCAGCCGATCATAATGGGCCTGGGTGCCGTCATCGGCGATCACCAGGCGTCTGATGCGGTCGATCTTCACCACGCGACGGTTGAGCAACAACTGGATACCGTTGCGTTCGTACCAGTCGAGGTCGTTGAGCACGATGTCTTCGAAATTCTGCTCGCCGGCCAGTACCGGCGACAGCAGAATGCGATTGTAATTGGGGTGTGGCTCGGCGCCGAAGACCGTGATGTGGTAAAGGTCTTCGCTCAGTTTCAGCAACTCTTCGAGTGTGCGCACGCCGGCCATGCCGTTGCCGATCATCACCAGTTTGAGTTTGGTCATCTTGCCTCCGAGTCACTGCAGCGCGTGCTCGATACGTTTCGCGCAAACAAAAAAAGGCGTCCCGTCAGTGGTCTGACGAGGACGCCTTTGTCCGGTCCCGTTCGCTCGGGAGACGCAGCCTTCATCGTTGAGGGCGGCGTGTTATGAATTATCTGCCAGTGACCATGCAGCGCTTGTGCCAACTCGGATTTGCCAGCCTGCGCGGTGTGCAGTCGATAACCCTGGCGCTTTCTGCACTGCGTTGAGGCGCGTTGCACAGAAGCGGGGCGCGGCTCAGTGGCGGCCCATCAACCAGATCACCAGCATCAGGTTGAACAGCAGAGAGAGCAACGCCAGTGTTCGCCAGACTTTCAGCGGTTCGCGTTCCAGCAGCGGACGCGGCTTTGCCGCCAGCGGACGATGCTCGGCCTGCTCCAGCTCCAGCAACCACTGTTCGGCGGTTTCATAACGCTGGCTCGGGTCGGCGTGCAGTGCCTTGTCCAGGCTTTGGCTCAGCCACTGCGGCAGATCCGGTCGATAACGACTGGCAGGTATCGGTGCGCCGAAGCGACGGTGCTGAAAGGCTTCGATCTCGCCGTAAGGGTATTGCCCTGTCAGCAGGTAGTACAAGGTGACGCCTGCTGCGTACAGGTCCTGTTGCGGATGCGGTTCGGCGCCGTTGAAGGCTTCCGGTGCTATATAACTGGGTGTGCCGGGCAGGTCTTCGGTGTTGACCGCCGACAGGCCCGGGCAGAACGCCAGGCCGAAATCCAGCAGGCGCAACTCGCCGTCGTCGGCCAGCAGCAGGTTTTCCGGTTTGATATCGCGATGGATGATGTTGCGTCGATGCAGCAGGCCCGTGGCCCGTAACAGTCGGGTGGCCAAGTCCTGCCACTGGGCCAGCGGCAACGGCCCTTTGTCGGTGAAGCGCTCGGCCAGTGTGTGCCCGCGATACTCGCGCATGACGTAATACAGATGCTGACGGTCTGGCAGCGGGTGTATCTCGGGAAAAAAACGCCCGGCGACCCGACGCAGAAACCACTCCTCCAGCAGTAAACCCTGACCGGCACCGGTCTCGTCATGACGACTGGCTGGCAGGGTCTTCAGCAGCCAGGGCTGCTCATTGATATCGGTGACTCGATAAACGATGGACTGGCGTGATTGCGCCACGATGCTGACGACTTTCCAGCCTTCGAATGTCTGATCGGCCTTGAGTGCGGGTGGCAGCGGCCATTGCTGCAATTGCAGTAGCGTATCGCCCAGATCGTCCTCGCCGAGCGTGTCGACCTGAATCAGCAGGGCGCTGGCATTGTCCTGACTGCCGGCCAGGTGCGCCGCGCTGACCAGGGTTTTCACCGCCGCGTCGAGGTCGTGCTGTTCGCCCAGAATCGAGCGGATACTTGCATCGCCCAGTGCCGCCCATACGCCGTCGCTGACCAGCAGCAGGCGTTCGCCTTCACACAGCTCGCCGTCCAGGTAATCCATGACCACGTACTGATCCAGGCCCAGCGCACGTTTGAGCACATGCTGCATGTCGGCCTGTTCCCAGACGTGATCTTCACTGATGCGTTTCAGCGTTCCGGTGTGCCAGCGGTAAGCCCGGCAGTCGCCGACATGGGCGAGGGTGAAACGCCTGCCACGCAGTACCAGAGCGCTGAGGGTGGTCAACAGGCCGTTGGCCAGCAGCCAGCGATTCTGCGCCAGCAGCAGGCGATCAAGGGACTGCGCCACGCCCCAGGTTTCCGGCGTGGCGTAATAGTCGAGGGCCAGCGCCTGCAGGGTCGATTGCGCGGCCAGTGCGCCGTCGGCACATTGGCTGACGCCGTCGGCAAGGGCGAACAGATAGCCCTTGCTGGCCGCCAGTGCCGGGACTGGCGTGACCAGGCGCACGGCGTCCTGATTCTCCGCTCGCGGTCCGCTGGCGCTGAATTGAGCGAACTGCAGTTGCAGGGTCATCGGCGCTTCAGACCCGGGCCGCCGTGACCGCGGCCGAACCCCAGGTGGTTCTCCAGCGACGTTTGACGTTCAGCAGGCCGAACCAGGCCAGTATCGCCAGGCCGGCGAACAGCCACAGACCCAACTGGTAGTCGCCGGTGTTCTGTTTGATGCTGCCCAGGCCCGCCGCCAGCAGGAAGCCACCGATGCCACCGGCCATGCCGATCAAGCCGGTCATGACCCCGATTTCCTTGCGGAAGCGCTGCGGTACCAACTGGAACACCGCACCGTTGCCGGCCCCCAGGCCCAGCATCGCGGCCACGAACAGCGCCAGTGCTGCCCACGAACTCGGCAGGTTGAAGCCCACGGCGGCAATGCCGATGGCGGCAACCGCATACATCACGGTCAGCGTGCGAATCCCGCCGAAACGGTCGGCCAGTGCACCACCCAACGGACGCATCAGGCTGCCACCGAACACACAGGCAGCGGTGTAGTAACCGGCAGTGATCGGGCTCAAGCCATATTGGTCGTTGAAATAGCCGGGCAGGGCGCTGGCCAGGCCAATGAAGCCACCGAACGTCACACTGTAGAAAAACATGAACCACCAACTGTCACGGTCACCCAGCGCCTTGAGGTAGTCCGCCATGGATTTGGGTTTGCTGCGTTGCGGGGCGTTGCGGGCCATCAGGGTGAAGGCGATCAGGGTCAGAACCAGCGGGATCAGCGCCAGGCCGAAGACGTTGCCCCAGCCGAAACTGGCGGCCAGCACCGGCGCGATCAACGCGGCCAGTACAGTGCCGGAGTTGCCCGCACCGGCGATGCCCATGGCCTTGCCCTGGTGCTGCGCCGGATACCATTGCGACGCCAGGGGCAGCGCGACGGCGAACGAAGCACCGGCCATGCCGAGGAACACGCCCAGTACCAGCACCTGGCCGTAGGTGTGAATGCCCAATTGCCAGGCACCCAGCAGCGCGCCGATGACGATCACCTGGCCGATGATTCCGGCGGTTTTGGGCGACAGCTGGTCGGCCAGCAGGCCCATGAAAAAGCGCAGCACCGCGCCCGCCAGAATCGGCGTGGCGACCATCAGGCCACGTTGCTGAGTGGTCAGGTGCAGGTCAGTGGCAATCTGTACCGCCAGTGGGCCCAGCAGGTACCAGACCATGAAACTCAGGTCAAAATAGAGAAAGGCCGCGAACAGGGTCGGTTTGTGGCCTGCCTTCCAGAAGCTTGTATCCATGTGCACACCTCATCATCTGCTAGTTAGTCAGTCGGGCCATGACCGCGACACGGGTGGTTCAGACGCTGTGGTGGAGTGTTCCGAATGACGGCGACTCCACCGGCCCCTTCGCCGGGGCCAAAACGCAAAAAACGTCGCCTCTCTGTCCACGGGGCGGAAAGAGATGAGCGACGTCTTTGTCGTAAAAGGTGATAGCCGCCGTTGGCTACCGGTGCGATTGCATTAGCAATAGACGGGCCAATGGTCGTGCAGGCGCGTCAGCCATACGTTGCAGACAGGTTGTATGGCTTTCAGAGACTGCGAGCGGACTGATGTATGACCTCGAACCGGGCGTGGGCCATCAGACGCGCTGCAAAAAAGGGCGTGGCGGCGAAAAGCCAGATAACGGCTTGCACAGTCCGTATCAGTCAACAGAAACAGGCAGTTAACAGGATTTAAGTATGTTTTATTAAAGTTCAAACTATTTAATATTATTTAATGTGCCATCAGTTTTGCGTGTAAGTACTGTCATTGTGATGCTGTTTCGATACGCAGCTATGGTGGCGTTAATATATATAATTTAATGCGCAGCTCTCACCGTTGTACGATAGCAACGCTGTAAATATTTAATTTACTTTGCGTGGCATCTCTGAGAGCATCGCTTCTGTTGCGACGTGTGACGCTTATTAAAAAAGGTGGTTTCACTTTTCAATCCGGTAATCTGTAGTTGCAGTTTGCCAGTCAATCTCGATAAATGCTTACTTTGAAAGAAGTCATCGGCTATTCGCTCTTTTATCGGCGTCCGGCTGTCCTCGACACCTGAATGCCCGACACACTCTGCACCTCGGCATTGCACGCATGCCTGCCGTGTTGCCTTCCTATACGCGCTGCTTGTACAGGCGCCAGCAAAGGACATCATCATGAGTAACATCAATTACGCACCTACCATCTGGTCCCGTGCCGATGCGTTGAAGGTCAATGAAAATGACCCGACCACCACGCAGCCATTGGTAAAAGCGGACTTTCCGGTCATGAGTGATAAGGTCTTCATCTGGGACACCATGCCGTTGCGAGAGCTTGACGGCACGGTGGTCTCAGTCAACGGCTGGTCGGTTATCGTCACACTGACGGCTGATCGCCACCCCGACGACCCGCAGTATCTCGGCGCCAACGGCCGCTACGACATCAAGCGCGACTGGGAAGATCGTCACGGGCGGGCGCGCATGTGCTACTGGTATTCGCGCACCGGCAAGAACTGGATCTTCGGTGGCCGGGTCATGGCCGAAGGCGTGTCGCCCACCACCCGTGAGTGGGCGGGCACACCGGTATTATTGAATGACAAGGGTGATATCGATCTTTACTACACCTGCGTGACACCGGGGGCGACCATTGCCAAAGTGCGCGGCCGTATTGTGACGTCCGATCAGGGCGTGGAGTTGAAAGACTTTACCCAGGTCAAAAAACTGTTCGAGGCCGACGGCACTTATTATCAAACCGAAGCGCAGAACTCGACGTGGAACTTCCGCGACCCGAGTCCGTTTATTGATCCCAATGATGGCAAGTTGTATATGGTCTTTGAAGGTAATGTGGCCGGCGAACGCGGTACGCATACCGTTGGCGCTGCAGAACTTGGCCCGGTGCCACCCGGCCATGAAGAAGTGGGGGGTGCGCGTTTTCAAGTGGGCTGTATCGGCCTGGCAGTTGCGAAAGATCTCAGCGGAGAAGAGTGGGAAATACTACCGCCACTGGTGACTGCGGTGGGCGTCAATGACCAGACTGAACGTCCGCATTATGTCTTTCAGGACGGCAAGTATTATTTATTCACCATCAGTCACAAGTTTACGTATGCCGACGGTGTGACCGGGCCGGACGGCGTTTACGGTTTTGTGGGCGAGCATTTGTTCGGGCCTTACCGGCCGATGAACGCTTCCGGACTGGTGCTGGGCAATCCGCCTGCACAGCCATTCCAGACGTACTCCCACTGTGTGATGCCCAACGGCCTGGTGACTTCGTTCATCGACAGCGTGCCCACCAGCGGCGATGACTACCGTATCGGCGGCACCGAGGCGCCGACGGTCAGAATCCTGTTGAAGGGCGACCGCTCGTTCGTGCAGGAAGAGTATGACTACGGCTACGTCCCGGCGATGAAGGATGTGCAGTTGAGCTGACAGGCTGCGCCTCTGTAAACGGTGAAGAACGCCTGTGCGGGCAGGCGTTCTTCCTGGCTTCAGCCCAGCAGTTCGCTCATTGCGATAATCTGCTCGGCCACCTGAATCAGCTTCTGCTGACGACTCATTGCCTGACGTCGCATCAGCGTATAAGCCTCTTCTTCGTTGCAATCCTTCATCTTCATCAGTAGCCCCTTGGCCAGCTCGATGCGCTTGCGCTCGGCCAGTTGCTGATCGCGGGCATGCAATTGCGCACGCAGCGCCTGATCGCTTTCAAAGCGGGCCATTGCCACATCCAGAATGGGTTGCAGCCGTTGTGCCTGAATCCCCTCGACGATATAAGCGCTGACCCCGGACTTGATGGCCTGGCGCATCACGCCTGGATCGTGCTCGTCGGTGAACATCACGATGGGACGTGGCTGGTCGCGGCTGACCAGCACCACCTGCTCCATCACGTCGCGACCTGGCGATTCAGTGTCGATGAGGATGACGTCCGGGCGCACGGCTTCGACGCGTGCGGGCAGGTCGATGATCAGGCCGGATTCGTCGATCACGTCGAAACCGGCCTCTATCAAGGCTGACTTGAGGCGACCGACCTTTTTGGCGGTGTCATTGATAAGCAGGATACGCAGCATGGTCACGTTCTCCGTCAACGACTGGCCACAGCGGGCGCGTCGTCGGCCAGCGAATGGAGCTTGAAGCTACGCGCGTAGCCCGCCGGATCGCTGCCGTCCCAGATCCTGCCATCGATCAGCTGACTGCTGCGCATGGTTGCGGCGGGTACGTCGATGCCCAGCGCGCTGGCCGCCTGACGATACAGGTCGAGTCGCTGGACGCGACTGGCGACCGCCAGGTAATCCGGGTCTTCGCGCAACAGGCCCCAGCGTCGGAACTGGGTCATGAACCACATGCCGTCGGACAGCCAGGGGTAGTTGACCTGTCCTTGGGCATGGAAGCTGACCGCGTGAGGGTCTTGCCAGCGATTGCCGAGACCGTCGCTGTACTGACCGAGCAGGCGCGGCTCGATGCAGTCCACTGAGGTGTCCAGGTAATCGGCACCGCTGAGAAGTTGTGCGGTGCTGCGCCGGTTATGATCGTTTTCCTCGATGAAGCGGCTCGCTTCCAGTACGGCCATGATCAGCGCTCTGGCGGTATTGGGGTTCTGCTCGACGAACTCACGGGTACAGCCCAGCACCTTGCCCGGGTGATCCGGCCAGATCGACTGGCTGGTCGCCATGGTGAAGCCCAGTTGCTGTTGAACGGCGCTGGCGCCCCAGGGTTCGCCGACGCAGAAACCGTCGATGCGCCCAGCCTGCAGGTGTTGCGCCATTTGCGTGGGCGGCACCACGACACTGGTCACATCATCGAGCGGATGAATGCCCTGACTGGCCAGCCAGTAGTAGAGCCACATGGCGTGGTTGCCGGTGGGGAAGGTCTGCGCGAAGGTCAGCCTTGATCCGCTTTGGTGCGCGCGTTTGTCCAGTGCTTCAGGAGTGATCACGCCCGCCTGCTGCAACTCGCGGGACAGGTTGATGCACTGGCCGTTCTGGTTGAGCCCCATGAGGATGGCCATGTCGGCCGCCGGGCCACCGCTGATGCCCAGTTCCACCGCATAGATCAGACCGTACAGGCTGTGTGCCGCCTGCAACTGCCCGCTGACCAGCCTGTCGCGCAGCCCGGCCCAAGAGGTCTGACGCTCGAGGTTCAGGCTCAGGCCGTAAGGCTGGGCGAAACCCTGAGTGGCCGCGACCACCAGCGGGGCGCAGTCGGTCAATGCCATGAAGCCCACGTCCAGGCTGTTCATTTCCGGGGCGTCGCTACCGGCCACCCAGTCCAGCGCATTACCGGTTCGTTCGTTCATCGCGCGTGCTTCATCAAAGGTCCGTCCAGAAAAAAGGCGTCGTCCGACCCATTGCAATGCAAGTGTCGAAGCGACGCCGTTGTCCATGCACCGCTCCGCCGTTGGAGTGAGTGCCGATAGCGGTTTCAAGCAAGGCATATGCCATCGCCGGGGAGGGGCGAGCAACAAGTTTGTCGCGCGCCTCGCCTGACAGGCCCGCACACGTCTATAATCGCCACCCTGAATTCAGCTGCTCACGAGCCCATCCCGCCATGTATAACCTGGCCCGCCAGTTACTGTTCAAACTTTCCCCGGAAACCTCTCATGACCTGTCGCTGGACCTGATCGGTGCAGGCGGACGGCTGGGCCTCAATGGCCTGCTGAGCAAGTCCCCGGCGAAGTTGCCGGTCAGTGTGATGGGCCTTGAATTTCCCAACCCTGTGGGGCTGGCAGCCGGCCTGGACAAGAATGGTGCAGCCATCGATGGCTTCGCGCAACTGGGCTTCGGGTTCGTCGAGATCGGCACAGTGACGCCACGTCCGCAGCCGGGCAACCCCAAACCGCGTATTTTCCGCCTGCCCAACGCCGAGGCGATCATCAATCGCATGGGCTTCAACAATCTGGGTGTCGACAACCTGGTGTCCCGTGTCGAAGCGGCAAAATATCGCGGCGTTCTGGGCATCAATATCGGCAAGAACTTCGACACGCCGGTCGAGCGTGCGGTCGACGATTACCTGATCTGTCTGGACAAGGTCTATGCCCATGCCAGCTACGTTACGGTCAACGTCAGTTCGCCCAATACGCCGGGGCTGCGCAGCCTGCAGTTCGGCGACTCGCTCAAGCAACTGCTCCAGGCCCTGAGCCTGCGCCAGCAGGAGCTGACGCAACGGCATGGCAGGCGTGTGCCGCTGGCGATCAAGATTGCCCCGGACATGACCGACGAAGAGACCGTGCTGGTGGCCGCAGCCCTGATCGAGTCCGGTATGGACGCAGTCATCGCCACCAACACCACGCTTAGCCGCCAAGGCGTCGAAGGCCTTCCGCATGCTGATCAGGCAGGCGGCTTGTCGGGCGCGCCGGTTCGGGAAAAAAGCACGCACATCGTCAAGGTCCTGGCCGGTGAGCTCGCGGGGCGTCTGCCGATCATCGCCGCAGGCGGGATCACCGAAGGCCGGCACGCCGCCGAGAAGATCGCTGCGGGGGCCAGTCTGGTGCAGATCTATTCGGGGTTCATCTACAAGGGCCCTGCGCTGATTCGCGAGTCGGTGGATGCCATTGCGGCGATGCCTCGCGCCGCACGCTGAACCCGGGGTAAAAAAAAGGGGCTCTGCAAGAGAGCCCCTGGGCGTTGGCCCGCCGCCCGGGTCGGGCGTGCATGGTGCAGGTGTGAATCAGTCAATCATGTGTGTGGCCCGACAGAGGCCGAAAGTCTTTGATGTGAATCGCCTCATCCGACCGCGTGAAGTTCGTTGAGTCTGTGGATGCCCGCAGTGCCGGTCATACCGTCCCAGTTGTCGCCGCGTCCTTCGCGCCAGCCATTGATCCATGCCTGGCGTACTGACGGTAGAGTAAAAGGGCAAAGCTCACGGGATTTACCATGAACGCCGTATTGATATCCGCGTAAAAATGCTCTTTCCAACGGATCACGCTTAAGTCTTCTCATAGGGTAATGCCCTCGTCTGTTGACTGTAATATCCCTGAGACCCCGTGATGAGGTCGGGCAGAATCTTCTGCCGTTGGGGCCCGCTGCCGGCGTCGCGGGCCTTGATGCCACCACCATTGCGGCGATGACCTGAGACGATTTCTAACCAAAGCGCAGGGCGGTGTGAATGATCGTTTTGTCATAAGCACGTCACATTCAGGTCTGTCGAGCAATAAGCGATGATCTGTTTCAAGCATGATTTTTTCTGCAGCCCCTTGAACATGGGCGTTTGCAGGCTAATTGAAATCGCTTATCAGGCTCATATACTGGCTCAATGCCTTGGCTGCTTAAGCGACGAAGGGTCATGATCGGCGCCGCACACATGTGACTTTTCAAAACACCACTTTTGATTGCGTGCCTTATTGCCGACATCGACTTGCCTGATATCTGTTCTAATACGCGCCAGAACTGCCGCAATGACATGACAGGATCATGCGGTGGACCGGCACACATCACGTGCCACGCAGGCGTTCTCCATGAAAGACGCCTGTTCAAATCTGGCAGGGCAATGCGTTGTCCGCCGCAGACGGCTCAGGCCCTGGAATACACATGTCGGATCGCTACGAACTTTTCCTCACTTGCCCCAAGGGCCTCGAAGGCCTGCTTGCCGAGGAAGCCACTGCGCTGGGCCTGCAAGAGACCCGCGAGCACACTTCAGCCATTCGCGGCTCGGCCGACATGGAGACCGCTTACCGGCTGTGTCTCTGGTCGCGACTGGCCAACCGCGTGTTACTGGTGCTCAAGCGCTTCCCGATGAAGGATGCCGAAGACCTCTACCACGGCGTACTGGATGTCGAGTGGCAGGATCATCTTGAATCCGACGGCACCATTGCGGTGGAATTCAGTGGTCATGGTTCGGGCATCGATAACACCCATTTCGGTGCATTGAAGGTCAAGGATGCGATCGTCGACAAGCTGCGTACTCCGGATGGCGAGCGTCCTTCGGTCGACAAGATCAACCCCGACCTGCGCGTGCACCTGCGCTTGGACCGCGGCGAAGCCATTCTGTCCCTCGACCTGTCCGGGCATAGCCTGCACCAGCGCGGTTACCGTCTGCAGCAGGGCGCTGCACCGCTGAAGGAAAACCTCGCCGCCGCTATCCTGATTCGTGCTGGCTGGCCGCGCATCGCTGCCGAGGGCGGCGCGCTGGCTGACCCGATGTGCGGTGTCGGTACGTTTCTGGTCGAGGCCGGGATGATCGCCGCCGACATCGCCCCGAACATCAAGCGTGAACGCTGGGGCTTCTCGGCCTGGCTGGGCCACGTCCCGGCGCTGTGGCGCAAGCTGCACGACGAAGCGCTGGCCCGCGCAGAAGCCGGGTTGGCCAAAACACCTTCGTGGATTCGCGGTTACGAGGCTGATCCGCGACTGATCCAGCCGGGACGCAACAACATCGAACGTGCTGGTCTGAGTGACTGGATCAAGGTCTATCAGGGCGAAGTCGCGACCTTCGAGCCGCGTCCCGACCAGAACCAGAAAGGTCTGGTGATCTGCAACCCTCCGTACGGCGAGCGCCTGGGTGACGAAGCCAGCCTGCTGTATCTCTACCAGAACCTCGGCGAGCGCCTGCGTCAGGCCTGCCTTAACTGGGAAGCTGCGGTGTTCACCGGCGCGCCGGACCTCGGCAAGCGCATGGGCATTCGCAGCCACAAACAGTATTCGTTCTGGAACGGCGCCTTGCCGTGCAAGCTGCTGCTGATCAAGGTCACGCCTGACCAGTTCGTGACCGGCGAGCGACGCACCCCCGAGCAGCGTCAGATCGAACGCGAAAACCCGGTCGAGGTTGAAGTCGTTGAGCGCAAACTCAACAAGAACGGCAACCCGATCAAGCCGGAACCGGTGGTGGTCGAACAGGCGCGCCTGAGTGAAGGCGGGCAGATGTTTGCCAATCGCCTGCAAAAGAACCTCAAGCTGATGGGCAAGTGGGTACGTCGCGAGGGGATCGATTGCTACCGCGTGTATGACGCCGACATGCCTGAATACTCGCTGGCGATCGATCTGTATCACGACTGGGTGCATGTTCAGGAATACGCCGCACCCAAGTCCATCGATCCGGAAAAGGCGTCAGCCCGGCTGTTCGATGCGCTGGCGGCCATTCCGCAAGCCCTGAACATCGACAAGAACCGCGTAGTGATCAAGCGTCGCGAGCGTCAGAGCGGCACCAAGCAGTACGAGCGCCAGAGCGCCCAGGGCCAGTTTCTGGAAGTCAGCGAAGGAGGCGTCAAGCTGCTGGTCAATCTGACCGACTACCTGGACACCGGGCTGTTTCTCGATCACCGGCCGATGCGCATGCGTATTCAGCGCGAGGCGGCCGGCAAGCGCTTCCTGAACCTGTTTGCCTACACGGCGACGGCCAGTGTGCATGCTGCCAAGGGCGGTGCGCGCAGCACCACCAGCGTCGACCTGTCGCGGACCTATCTGGACTGGGCGCGTCGTAACCTGTCGTTGAACGGTTTCTCCGACAAGAATCGTCTCGAGCAGGGCGACGTGATGGCCTGGCTGCAGGCCAATCGCGACGAGTACGACCTGATCTTCATTGACCCGCCGACGTTCTCCAATTCCAAGCGCATGGAAGGCATTTTTGATGTCCAGCGTGATCAGGTCGAGCTGATCGATCTGGCCATGGCGCGTCTCGCACCGGGAGGCGTGTTGTACTTCTCCAACAACTTCCGCAAGTTTGTGCTTGATGAAAACCTGAGTCAGCGTTACGCGGTCGAGGACATTACCGCGCAAACCATCGATCAGGACTTCGCCCGTAACGGCAAGATCCACCGCGCCTGGAAAATCATGGCGCGTAGCTGATCCGGTGCGCGATGAACTGATCGGTAATGGTCCGTTCATCGCGCCTCGCGATACCTCCTGCACTCGCTTGCATGCCCGTGCAGACAGACCAACGGATCGTCCTGAAACCGCCATAAGCCTATGAAAATTACTGGCGAATAGCTATAACAGAAGTCATAGCCAGCCTGACGCTTCCGTATGTTGGCGTCATGAGTTTGTGTGTATGACAGTGAAACGGTTCAAGCTGAGAATTCTGAGTTTCATCAATGGTCAGCGATCAGCGTGGCTTATCGCGGTTCTGGTATTGCTGGTCGGTACCGCACTTACGATCATGCTGGCGCTGGCCGATAACGAGTTGTATCAGCGCCAGTTGCGTCAGCGTTTCGACATGGTTGCCGCGGAGCGCTTCAGTCGCCTGCAGGAGCGTCTGGACCGGCAGGTCACCCGGCTCGACACGTTGGCTCGCTTCTTTATCTACTCCCATCAGGTTGAACTGTCCGAATTCGACGGGTTTGTCGCGCCATTGCTGATTGGCACCCAGGCGTATGCCTGGAACCCGAGGGTGCTGCAGGCCGAGCGTGCAGCCTTTGAACGACAGTCGCGTGAGGAAGGATCGTCCGGGTATGCCATACGCGAGATGGATGAAAACGGCGCCTTGAAAATCGCCGCCGTGCGAAATGAATACTTCCCGGTTCGATTCATCCAGACCCTCAGCAACATTCCAACGCCAGCGGGGTTTGATATTGCTTCCGAGCCGGTGCGGCGTGCCGCTCTGGAGCGTGCGCGCTTGCTGAAACGAACGGTCGCAACGCCTCGTATTCGCCTGCTGTCCCTGGAGCCGTCCGATACCTACGGCATTTTGCTGGTCGCACCGGTGTTCTCGATTGGCCAGCCGGTTCCGCAATTGAGGGGCTACGTCACCGCAGTGATCAGCCTGACGCAATTGATGAACGTTGGAACGGCGGAGCAGGACAACCTTGCCGTGACCATGCTCGACCTCAGTTCGCCAGAAACGCCCGAGCAGGTCTACCAGTCTCCGCTCCCCGCAATACGCAATCAGCTGTACGCCAGCAGCCTGCTGAGCCTGGGCGACAGGGATTATCTGGTCGAGGTTCGCCCTACGCAGATTTTCAGTCTGAATAACCAGATCATGATGCCCGGTCGGGTGCTGTGGCTTGGAGGACTTTTGAGCCTGATGCTCAGTGCCTTGCTCTACAGCCTGATCAGCCAGCGTCAGCGCGCCTTGCAACGGGTGGCGCAGCGTACTCGCGAGCTGCGCCAGCGCGAGCAACAATTGAGGGCTGCGCACGGTCAACTGCGCAGTGTGCTGGATGCGGCGACAGAAGTGGCAATCATCGCGACCGATCTGGACGGGCTGATCAAGACGTTCAATGTCGGGGCACAGAAAATGCTCGGCTATGCACAGGAGGATGTGCTGGGCAGGTTTCGCCTCATGGACTTTTATCAGTCTGCTGATCTGGAGGCCCGAGCGAGCCGCTTGAGCAAAAGCCGCGGGCAACCGATCAGCGCCTCGCAACTGATGTTTCTCGACGCCGTGCAGGATGGTAACCACCCTTCGCAGGAGTGGACCCTGCAGCGCAGCGATGGCAGCACGCTGGTGGTGAATATGCTGGTCACCGCGGTGCGTGACGATCAGGGGCTCTGGACCGGGTATCTGGCCGTGTGCATCGACGTTACCGAGCACAAGCGTGTCAATCAGGCCCTTGCCGAGCAGGGGCAGTTGCTGAAAAAGCTCGGCTCGCAAGTCCCAGGCGGTATTTACCAGTACCATTTGGCCGTTGATGGCAGCGCGCGTTTCAGGTACGCCAGCGCCGGCATGTGCGAGCTGTTCGAAGTGGATGAAGAGCAGTTGCTGGGCGACTCTGAAACTATCCTGCAACGCATACAGCCGGTGGATCTGACACGGGTCAAAAGCTCCATTCTGATCAGCGCCAAACACCTGACACCGTGGGGTCAGGAGTACCGCGTCGATCTGCCACGCAAGGGTTTGCGCTGGCTACGCTCGGCGTCGACGCCTGAGCGCCTGGCCGATGGCAGCGTGCTGTGGCATGGCTTTGTGTCCGATATCACCGACCTCAAGCGCGTCGAGCAGGAGTTGCGTGCGCTGTCGGTCACTGACGTGCTGACCGGTGCCTATAATCGGCGCTACTTTCAGGACCGGATGCAGTCCGAGCTGAAAAGAATCGACCGGCACGGCGGTAACCTGTCGGTCATCATGCTCGATATCGATCACTTCAAACGGATCAATGACCGCTTCGGGCATGCCGCAGGCGATCAGGTGCTCAAGGCCATTTCGGAAAAGATCAGCCAGCGGCTGCGCAGCGATGATGTGTTCTGCCGCCTGGGTGGCGAAGAGTTCATGGTGATCTGCCCGGGAACGCGCGGTGCCCAGGCCTATCAACTGGCACTGAGCCTGCGCGATGAACTGCGCAAGCAGGTTATCGAAGGCGTCGATCAGGTGGTCACGGGCAGCTTCGGGATCGCCAGCTGGCGCGAGGGTGAGGGTGTCGACGCGATGTTGCTGCGCGCCGACTCGGGTGTCTATGCGGCGAAACAGGCCGGTCGCGATCGGGTCGAGCCCGAGCAACGCTGATGAAGACAGACCCGCTGCGACAGCGGGTCTGTTGTTGATGGCCAGTATCGGTTGGTTATTGCTGGATCGAGACCGTGGTGTTGGTCAGCTTGGGCTGCCGATACAGATCGATCAGTACCTCGTCGAGTATCGAGGATGCGCCGAACGGACGCGGGTCGTTGAGGATCGCCACGACTGCCCAGGTGTTGCCGTTACTGTCGCGGCTGAAGCCGGCAATCGCGCGTACGGTATTCAGGGTGCCGGTCTTGATGTGCGCCTCGCCCAGCAGCGGGGTGCGCTTGAGTCGCTTGCGCATGGTGCCGTCGAGGCCGGCCAGCGGCATCGAGCTCATGAATTCGGCCGCATAGGGGCTGCGCCAGGCCGCTTGCAGGATCACCGCCATTTCACGCGCGCTGACACGCTCGGCCCGCGAAAGCCCGGAGCCGTTCTCCATGACCAGATGCGGCGCAGTGATGCCTTTCTTCGCCAGCCACTGACGGATGACACGTTGCGCGGCCTTGCCGTCGTCACCGTCCGCTTCGTTGCGGAACTCTTCGCCCAGGCTCAGGAACAGTTGCTGGGCCATGGTGTTGTTGCTGAATTTGTTGATGTCACGAATGACTTCCACCAGGTCCGGTGAAAAGGCCTTGGCCAGCAACTTGGCATTGCCGGGCAGCACGCCAACGCGGTCCTTGCCCTGAATGGTGCCGCCCAGTTCCTGCCAGATGGCTCGCACTGCGCCGGCCGCGTAGGTCGGATGGTCCAGCAGTGACAGGTAGGTCTGTGAGTTGCAGCCATTGCCCAGCTGGCCGGTGACCGTCACGTTGACGCTGCCATCGGCCTGGGTGACCGGGTTGTAGCGCACATCCCCGGTGCATTGCTTCGAGGCGCTTGCCTTGACCTGATTATCAATGCGGATGCTGGCAATCGGCGGCTCGACCGAGACCAGAATCCTGCCATCGTCATTACGGGTCACGAATCGCAGCGCCTTGAGGTTGACCATAAGCGCGTCGGGTTTGACCAGAAACGGCTTGTTGTCGTCATTGCCGTCATCGTTGAACACCGGCAATTGCGGTTGCACAAAATGACTGCGGTCGAGTACCAGGTCGCCGGTCACCTGCTGTACACCGTTGGCGCGAAGGTCACGCATCAGCAGCCAGAGCTTTTCCATATTCAGCTTGGGATCGCCACCGCCCTTGAGATACAGGTTACCGCGAAGCACGCCATTGCTCAGAGTGCCGTCGGTGAAGAATTCGGTTTTCCACTGATGGGTCGGGCCGAGCATTTCCAGGGCCGCATAAGTGGTGATCAGCTTCATGGTAGAAGCCGGATTGACCGATACGTCGGCGTTGAATACGGTCGGCGTGCCCGGGCCGTTAAGCGGCAACATCACCAGCGACAGTGCGTCATCGCTGAGTTTGCTGGCTTTCATAGCCTGTTGAACCTTGGGGGGCAGCGTGGTGTTGATGACGGCGGCGTAGGAGGGCAGAGCCAGGGGCAAAAAAAGTGACGCGAGCAACAATGGACGTAGCGACTTGATCATTGACTAAAACCCTACTGCAAAGAGGGAAACGAAAAAGAGGGCATGGATGAATTCCCTCGGTAACTATTGCAAATGGCGATTCGATTTCGATAACTATAGTAGTGAATGCGCGGCGGGCTTTTTTTGTAACACGCAATGCCACGCATGAAACGAGTCGCATTATGCCCCAAGCGGGGCAGGCTTGTGACCGGGGGGTAAGCCGGTAAATGCTATTTTTTATTGATTCGGCATCGGCGGCTGCTGCAAGGCCGGATATCCATCACCCGCTGTAATTGTCGGGCTTTTAAATTGCCAAGCTGGTAAAGTGCCGCCCGATATTTATTGATGAGGATTGTCCCATGGCCACTAACCGCTCCCGCCGTCTGCGCAAGAAACTGTGTGTGGACGAGTTCCAGGAATTGGGTTTCGAACTGAACCTGGACTTCAAGCAAGAGCTGGACGACAAGGCAATCGATGCTTTCCTTGACGCTTTCCTGAAAGAAGCAATGGAAGCCAACGGTCTTGGCTATGTGGGCGGCGACGACTTCGGTCTGGTTTGCCTGAGCAAGCGTGGCTCGGTCAGCGAAGAGCAGCGTGCTGCTGTCGAAGCCTGGCTCAAGGGCCGCAGCGAACTGACAGAAGTCACTGTCAGCCCGCTGATCGACGTCTGGTACCCGGAAAAAGAAATCAATCCGGCCGCCTGATGTAGCGGGAAGCAGGCCAGCGCCTGCTTCCCTTGCCTGTTCCCGCGCACCCTTTCGTACATACCCTCGCCATACCGTCTTCAGCGCTCGCTCAGTCAGGCTTCGCCTGTTGCAGCATCAGTGCGTCCTCAAGCTCGATCATGGCCAGTTCGACCGCCTGCTGGCAGGTGCGAAACTGTTCATCCGGCGTGTCCGGTTCGCAGGCCAGTTCGAGCGCATCACAGGCGTCGACCACCCTTGAAGCCTGGATGATCCGTGCTGCGCCCTTGATCCTGTGCGCCAGGTCACGGGTTTTCTGACGATTGTTTTCCGGCATCAGTCTGGCGAGCAACAGCCGGTCTTCGTGGTTACTGTGCAGCAGTTGCGTGAGCAGGCGCTCAACCATTTCAGGACGGTCACCGGTCAGGTTGCTGACGCTGTCGAGGCTGAAGGGCAGGGCCCGTGGGGGCGCCAGCGGGGCAATGGCTGCCAGCCGCTCGCTGAGCATTGAGAGGCTGATGGGTTTGAACAGGCAATCGTCCATGCCTGCCGCCCGGCAGCGTTCTATCTCGTCGGGCTGCGCGTTGGCCGTGAAGCCCCAGACCGGGCAGCGTTGGCGTTCGCAGGCGCGCTCCTGTTCACGGATAGCCGCGGTCATGTCGTAGCCGTTCATGATCGGCATGTTGCAGTCGGCGACGACCAGATCGAAGGTATCGGTCTTCCAGCGCTCGAGCCCTTGCGCGCCGTTTTCGGCCATTTCGCAGTGATGGCCTAGAAAGCCGAGCTGCTGGCAAAGCAGCAGTCGATTGGCCGGATGATCGTCGACGATCAGGATTCTGAGTGCCTGATGAACGACGGCTGCCGGTTGCGCAACGACGGGCTGCCCGGTCAGCGCTTCAAGTGTGGTCAGCACCAGGTTCATGCTGATCCGGGTACCGTGCCCCGGTGTGCTGTCGAGCGAGAGATTGCCGCCCATCATCATGCACAGGCTGCGGCAGATCACCAGCCCGAGCCCGGCGCCGGTACGCGCCATTTGTCCGGTGTTATCGGCCTGAGCGAACGGTTCAAACAGGCGTTGCTGGTCTTCGACACTGATGCCGATGCCGCTGTCCTGAACGGTGATGTGCAGATGCAGCAGTTGCGGGTCCGGACTTTCGGCTGCCTGCAGTACGACCTTGATCCGCCCCATCGGGGTGAACTTGATGGCATTGCTGACCAGGTTGGACAGTATCTGTTTGAAGCGCAGCGGGTCGATCAATACGTCGGCATTGATCCTGCTGTCCAGTTCCAGTACCAGCTCGAGGTCCTTCTGCCGCGCCAGACCGTCGAATACCCTGAGCACCGATTCCACCAGACGACGCAGATTCGCCCGCTCGGGGTTGAGTGACAGCCGCCCGGATTCGATGCGGGCGATGTCAAGGATATCGCCGATCAGGTCGAGCAGGTCGTTGGCCGAACTGTAGGCGACTTCGATGGCGGAGCGATCCAGTTCGCCGTGATCGGCACGTTTGAGCGCCAGTTCCAGCATGCCGATCACTGCATTCATGGGCGTGCGGATTTCATGGCTCATGGTGGCAAGGAAGGTGCTCTTGGCCCGGCTGGCGGCGTCGGCCTGCTCCTTGGCAGCCTGCAAGTCCTCGATGAGCTGGCGACGCTCGCTGATGTCGATCCAGCCACCGATAATGCCCTGCACTTCGCCCAGAGAGTCACGAAACGGCAGGATCCAGTGGTAGATGGTCAACTGTCGATCGCCAATGCGCAGAGGGCGGTCGAGGATCAGTGCGGTATTGCTGGCCATGACCCGCTGATAGTCGGCAGCATATTCCCGGGCTTCGAAGGCATTGCCCAGCACCCCTTCGGTAGCACTCTTGCCGATGATGTCCTCCCTTTGCGCGGAGAAAACCCTGAGGTAGCTGTCATTGCACATGCGCAGCATACCTTCGCGATCCCGTACGTAGATTGGATGCGGTGTACCCTCGACCAGCGCGCGCATGAACTCGAACTGATCGCCCAGCGCTCGTTCCGCAGCCTCGCGCTGACGTATCTGCCGGCGCATCCAGGCATTCCAGGCCAGCAGGCCCAGCAGCAACAGGCCTGCACCCACCACAATCTGATAGATCAGCCGCTCATAGTCATGCCAGTTGGCGCGTGAGGGGGTGTAGACGCGCCATCGGTTGTTGATCGCTGCCAGATCCTGCGGCGCGATACTCGCCAGCGCCTTGTCGAGAATCGAACTCAGCTCGATGGCATTGCGTGAGGTCGCCATCGAAATCAGCGCCGGATCCTCGCCGACGGTGGCGGTCATCTGCAAACGCTCCTCGAAGATGCCGGAAGACAGGAAATAGTCCGCGCTGAGCAGCGAGATGACCGCACCTTCCGCTCTGCCCAGCGACAACATGTCCAGCGCCTGGAATGGATTGTCGATCTCCAGCGGCACGACCCTGGGGTATTTGCGGCTTAGCCAGTCCAGCACCGGGCTGCCCTGAGTGATCGCCAGACGCTTGCCGTCCATCTGCTCCAGATAGCTGGGGGCACCCTGGCCCTTGTGGGTGACCAGCACGAACGAGTTGTCGATGTAGGGGCGGGTGAAGCTCAAGCGGTCCTCACGCGCATCACTGGACACCAGCGCGCCGATCATGTCGGCCTGGCCTTCGCTGACCTGATTGAGCATGTCGGTCAGGCTGGGCGAGCGTTTGACGTCGAACCTAAGCCCGGTACGCAGACGCACCAGTTCGAGCAAGTCTGCGGTGATGCCGCGAAAGTTACCCTTGGCATCGAAGAATGTCAGCGGCGCATACGCTTCGTTGACGACCACGCGTACGGTCGGGTGCTGCGCGATCCAGCGTTCCTCGCGTTGCGTCAGTTGCAGCTTCTGGTCGGTGAGCATCAGGTCGCTGCCCGTGCTCCAGCGTCTGGAAATATTGATGCGTTCATCGACGGGTATGGCTTTCAGCGTCTGATTGATGATGCCCAGCAGTTGCGTGTTTTCGTTGCTGACCGCGAAGCTGAAACCGTTGGGCTCGTGCTGGCCGAAATTCGACATCTGCACGTTGTTCAGATAACCCTTGTTGATGATGTATTGGGTGGAAATCGTATCGCCCAGAAACACGTCCGCCTGATTGAAAGCGACTGCGTTGATGGCGTTCTGAAAAGAGGGATAGGTTTTCAGCGTTGCGCCTGGATAGGACGCTTCGACCTCGGCAGGCGGCAGGTAGTGATAGACCATGCTCAGCCGCATGCCTTTCAGGCCCTCGTTCAGGGGGCGGGTGTCTCCGACCCGGGTGACCAGAACGGGTTGATCCACCGAGTAGGGCTGCGAAAGCCTGATGTTTCGATCGATGGCTTCAAAACCGTTTGCGGTACCCAGCAGATCGATCTGGCCTGCGGCAAGGGCCTTGATCGCCGCATCACGGGTTTCGAAACGCTGAACCCTGACGGGCAGGTCCAGCGCATCCGAAATGATCCCTGCATAATCGGCAGTGATGCCTTCGTAATCGTTACCCGACATCGTGATATCAAAGGGCGGGTAATCGGGGTTCGAGGTGCCGAGAATCAGTTCGCGTTGACCGCGCACCCACTGCCACTGGTGACTGTCCAGCTTCACATCCATGTGCGCCGGGCTCGAGCGACCGAGCAGGGTATAGTGATCGGCCGCATGAAGACCGGCCTCAGCACCCCAGCCTATGCACAGGCTTGTAGCCAGTATTAATAATTGTCTGAAGCGCTTGGGCATCCGTTTTCTCACACTAGCGCGTTGCGTTTTGCCATCTCGATAAGTTCTACCAAGGTTCTTGTTTTTAGTTTTTGCATCAGTCGCGTTTTGTAAGTACTGACGGTTTTGTTACTGAGAAACATACCCTTGGCTATTTCCTTGTTGGAACGGCCCTGGGCAAATAACTGCAATACCATCAGTTCGCGGTCATTGACCAACTTGAACAGCTCCAGCTCGTGGGTCTGTCCATCTTCACGAACTGCGCACGTCAACGCCTGACTGGGAAAGTAATTGTAGCCGGATAATACCGCTTTCACCGAACTGAGCAGCTCGCTAAGGTCTTCCTGCTTGCACACATAACCCGAGGCACCCGATTGCATGCAGCGAATGGCAAACAGGTTGGGAGTTTGCGACGTCAGCACCAGAATCTTGGAGGACAGCCCCATCGTATTGAAGCGAGCCAGCACCTCAAGGCCGTCGAGCTTGGGAATGCTGATATCGAGGATGATCAGGTCGGGCATGCATTCACGAACCATTTGCATGGCGTCGACACCGTTATCGGTTTCGCCGACCACCTCATAGTTTTCGTTCTCCAGAAGCATTCTTACCGCCATCCGGATGACCGGGTGATCGTCGATGATAAAAACTGAGTTCATATTCCATTCCATAACAAGCAGTGAAGAAAGCGCGCACCTTAGCTCAGATGTTCGGGCAGGCACATAAAGAGACTTGCTCGGCAGGCATATATAGGAAAAGTCCTACAAAAATTAGCGTATCGGAGTACGTAAAAGCCTACGTAGAACACAAGTGTGTTTAAACGTTAACGCTTATTTCATTGTGTGTTTGGCGAGCGATGCACCCAATGTTTATTACTTTCTGGAATCATCATTCATGTTGACTGATGATTTCCTACGCGTCTGAACGTCGAATGTAATCGGTACGGTTTGCCGGTTTAAGGTATGTACCGGTTTTTACCCGGGATATCCAAAAGCGCATAAAGCCGGGTTGCCGATGTCAGTCAACGAGGTGCCCCAGCAGGCGGCTGAGGTCGGGTCCGTGCAGGGGTTTGCTCAGGCAACCGAGCAGAGGGAGATCGCGCTGCAGGGCGAGTTGCTGCAGGTTTTCAAGCTGTGTATCCGGCAAGCCGCTGAGCAGAATGGCCTGGCGCAGCCAGCCGTGTCGGGATGCCTCGTCGATCAGGTCGAGGCCCGACATGTCCGGCAGGCACTGGTCGCACAACACAAGCCCGTAGGGTTCGGCACTGCGTTGCATGGCGGCCATCGCCTCGGCAGCCGTAAGCACGGGAGTCAGCAGGAAGTAGCCATGATTGTTGAGCAGCACTTGGGTGGCAATCAGTTGAAACGGGTGATCTTCCACCAGAAGGATGCGCAGGCTATGTGTGGACATGAGCGTTCCGGAAAGGCCCTGGCGAAGCGTTCAGGCATCGGCAGGCGGCGTGCGGACCCGTGAGTATCGCAGGCGGATGGATGACGTGCCGGATGGCAGTTGAAGTGGCTGGAATTATTGAGGGATGCAAGAAAACCTGCGATAGGACCCGTCCGACATGCTTGTAGGGCCTGTCTGAGTTTTGCGAGGCAATCAGTCTGACCAGCCTTTTGCCTGCATCCGTTCAGGCAGCGGGCGGGTCGAAGGAGGCTATATCTGTCCGGAACGGCCGGTCATTTCCCGGGCCATTTCGCTGGCGTAGCTGTCGGTCATGCCCGCGATGAAGTCGATCATGCGCAGGAACGAGGTATGCAGCGGTGCCTTGGGATCGGGCGCACTGTTACCCAGCAAGTCGAGGATGCGCCGATGCTTGAACGATGGCGTCCTGCCGCCGAACTGTTCGACGGCCGCGCCGCAGAACGCATTGAGGAGGATCTCCAGCGTGGTGTAGGCACCGATTTCATGCAGGGTCTTGCGCTTGTCCTGGAAGATTTTCTTGCGCGCCATGTCCTTGGCATTCAGCACACAGCGTTTGGCCGGACCGTGCATGTGCTCGACCAGGTCGCCAGGCAGGGTGCCGGCCAGCAAGGCATCCTGCTGCTCGACGAAGGCTCTGGCGGCCGCGTTGGTCAAGTGTTCGATGGCCTTGCCGCGCAGGATTGCCAGTTTGCGCCGCCGTGAGTCGCCCGGACCCAGTTGCCGGTAGGTTTCCGGAAGATCATCACCGACCAGCCCGAGCAAAAGTGATTCCACTTCTGCGTAGTTGAGCAGGTCCATCTCCAGACCGTCTTCCAGGTCGATCAGGGCGTAACAGATGTCGTCGGCAGCCTCCATCAGATACACCAGCGGATGGCGCGCCCAACGTTGATCTTCGAGCTGCGGCAAACCCAGCTTGCCGGCAATCTGCTCAAGAATCGGCAGTTCGCTCTGATAGCAGCCGAACTTGTGCTTCTTGTAGCCCAGCGAATCTGCGTGGCGCGCGGTCCACGGGTATTTGAGGTAAGTGCCCAGCGTGGCGTAGGTCAGGCGGGTGCCGCCGTCGAACTGGTGGTATTCCAGCTGCGTCAGCACCCGAAAGCCCTGGGCATTGCCTTCGAAATTGAGAAAATCATTGCGCTCGGTGTCGCTCATCGCATCAAGCCAGCCGCGCCCGGCCGCCTGATTGAACCAGTTGCGAATCGCATCTTCGCCCGAGTGACCGAACGGCGGATTGCCGATGTCGTGCGCCAGGCAGGCCGATTGCACGACCATGCCCAGGTCGCTCGGATCGCACCAGTCGGGCAGGGCAGAGCGCAGCGTTTCGCCGACGCGCATCCCCAGCGAACGGCCGACACAACTGACTTCCAACGAGTGGGTCAGGCGCGTATGAATATGATCGTTGCTGGACACCGGATGCACCTGGGTCTTGCGCCCCAGGCGGCGAAAGGCCCCGGAAAAGATGATCCGGTCATGGTCCTTGTGAAACGGACTGCGCCCCAGTTCCTCGGGGCTGTGCAGGGTCTTGCCCAGTCGTTCGCGGTTAAGCAGCGTTTGCCAATCCAATGCGTTCACTCCGTCAGTAATAGGGGCGTAGCTTCCCGGTTCGACACGCCTGCCGCAAGGGCTGCATTGATGAAAACAGGCCCGTAGAAAAACAAATGCCCGCTCCGGAATACCGGAGCGGGCATTTATATTCAGGCCGATACAGTCAGGCCTGGGTCACGCTGGACGCATGGCGCAATCAGACTTTGCGATTGCGATTCTGCAGGGCGCGCGTTTGCATGGCGACCTTGACCACTGGCGTCAACGTGATGCCCAGCTTCAACAGGCGACCCAGCAGGCTGGTACGTCCGGTCTTGGCGCGTTTGCCGCTCAGAAAACCCAGCAGGGCAACCGAGCCCACGCCCCAGAGCGGCGCGTGGCGAAAGCCCAGCGCGCTTTTCCAGTCGTGACGGATGCCGCGAAAGCGTTGCAACGGTTGCATCAGTTGCGCAGATTCGTGGCGAATTTCCTGGCGGTGCATTTCCATGCGCAAGCGAATCAATGCCTTGCGCAGTTCTCGACGGGTATTGCTCTGGTGCGACTTGGGTTCACTCATGGCATCAATCGCTCGCGGTCATTGGCCAGTTCTTCGAGGGTCGCATGGAAGGGCGAAGACTCGTCGAAGATCGCTGCCTTGAGGCGCAATCCACAGAAAATCGCGGCCAGCAGGTAAAACGTACACAGGCCGACGATGCCGGCCAGGCGATAGCTGTCCCACAGAACGATCAGCAGCAAGGCCGAGAGCCCAGTGAGCAGCAGCAGGCCGAAAACCAGTGCCAGACCGGCGAACAGCAGCAGGCTGACGGTTCGCGCTTTCTGTTCCTGCAATTCGATGCCGAACAGCTCGACGTGAGTGTGCAACAGGCCAAGGAAGGCAGCGCCCAGGCGCCGCGGTGAAGAGCCCGGAGTTCCCTCGGGCGGTGCTGATTCCGTTCCCAGAGTCATGATGTTAGCGCCTTGTAGCCAGCAGACCGATCAGAAAGCCGACACCTGCGGCGATACCGACGGACTGCCAGGGGTTGTTCTGAACGTAATCTTCGGTGGCGATCACTGCAGCTTCGCCGCGCTCGCGCAACGAATCTTCGGTGGTCTTCAGGGTTTCCTTGGCACGCAGCAGGCTTTCGCGGATCTGGGCGCGCAGTTCATCGGCCTGATCACCAGCGAGAGAGGCGGTATGCGCCAGCAATTTCTCAGTGTCGGCAACCAGTACCTGGAAGTCGGCTCTCAGGATTTCCTGAGCATTCTGTGCAGTTTGGCGGGCCATGATGTTCTCCGTTTGGTGGGCGTATGAATGTTTCGAGTACAGGTGATTCCTGAAGGTTCACTTCGATTGGCGTATCGTGTTCGATCAGGCTTTACGCAGCCGCTGCACCTTACTCCAAAACTATCTGCCAGGAAAAACCGCAAGCACTGGAAGATTGGGGTTCCGTATTTCTGGCCATTGGCTATGCTCCACACGCGTGACCACGGGATGGCCTGGCGCGCGCGACATCCGTTGAATGGAGAGAGGCATGGAGCGGCTGTATTCCCTGCAGGGGCTCAGGGGCGTAGCGGTCCTTGGCGTTGTGTTGTTTCACATGATGTCGGTGGAGAGCAAGTTTTCCGGTGGCGATATCCTTTTGCCGCCCTGGCTCGATTTTTTTCAGTTGGGCGTCGATCTGTTTTTCGTCATCAGCGGATTCGTCATGGTGATTGTCAGCCGTGGCCGTTTTCAGAGCGGAGTCGAGGCTCAGCGCTTTCTGTTCAATCGGGTCTCGCGGATCTATCCCACCTACTGGTTGTACTTTTTCATCACCCTGGCGGTTTATCTGGTGCAGCCGGGCATGGTCAACAGCGGGCATGGCTCGTCCAATCTGATCATGTCGTTCCTGCTGTTGCCCAACGACAAGGTGCTGCTGGTGATGGTGGCCTGGTCGCTGCTGTTCGAGCTGTGGTTCTACGTGGTGTTCTCGGGCTTCCTGCTGTTTCGCGAGCGCAGTCTGCCGTTTCTGCTCGGTGTTTGGGGCATGATCATCGTGGTGTTCAATACGCTGGCAGACTGGCAGGACTATTCCTCGGCAGTGAAGATCGTCCTGCATCCCTATGCCCTCGAATTCATGCTGGGTGCCGCGCTGGCCTTGTTCTTTTACGGTCGCCACAGTGCCCGCGTGCCGACGGCTGCGGTCTGGTTGCTGCTCGGTGTCGCGTTGTTGGCGGCGGTGCCCCTGATCGGCTATTACCGGTTGTACGAAAGTCAGGGGCTGCTGCGCATGCTCATGGTCGGCGGCACGTTCGGCGTACTGGTGGTGACGCTGGCCTTGCTCGAACGGCGCCGACAGCTGGTGGTGCCGGTGTTTCTGGTTGCCGTGGGCGATATGTCCTACACGATCTATCTGTCTCATCTGCTGGTGCTGGGGGTGATCGGCAGGGTCTGGAGTCTGGTGGGGGCCTGGCCCGAAAGCTACCTGGACAACCTGTTTTTCGCGCTGCTGATGATGGCTGCGGCGCTGTGCTATGGCTGGGTCGGTTACCGCTGTTTCGAGAAACCGGTGCTGGACCGCGCCAATGCGTTCAGCAAGGCGCATTTCCGGGTGTCGACGTGATCCCGGTGCGCGCCTAGAATAATTTCCGCTTACCGAGGATTCGCCGAGGATCGACTCATGACCCCCGAATGCCAGCTGTTCAGCACCCTGGGATGCCCGCTGTGCGAGGTTGCCGAAGCAGTTTTACTGCCGTTTGCCATTGAGCACGGCCTGCTGGTTGAGTTGGTCGACATCTGCGAGGATGAGCAACTGCATGAACGCTATGAGTTGCGCGTTCCTGTGTTGCGTCGGATCGACACCGGCGACGAGCTGGACTGGCCATTTGACGCGCCTCAAGTGGCGTCGTTTCTGAGTCGCTGAGCTGCCTTGTCGTTGAGCTGCATTCCCTTTCATTTACCGGACACGACGCGCAGTGAATATCGATACACGCATCAAATTTCGCCATCTGGTCTGCTTTCTCGAAGTGGCCCGGCAGGGCAGTCTGGCGCGTGCTTCCGACGTTCTGGCGATCAGTCAGCCTGCGCTGTCGAAAAGTCTCAAAGAGCTGGAAACCCTGCTCGACACCACGTTATTCGTGCGCAGCAAGAGCGGCGCGGCACTCACCGAAGCCGGCGTGGCGTTCATGCGGTTTGCCGGGCCCAGCGTGCAGGCCCTGCGCGAGGGCGTCAGCAGCCTGCGCTCGGGTGAGCATGACACCGTCACTGCACGACTGGGTGTACTGTCGACGGCCGAAAGCCTGCTGGTGCCTGAGGTCGTTCATCGCCTGCACCAGCGGCACCCGGCGCTGATCGTCAGCGTGATGACCGGGCCCAGCGCGTATCTGCTGTCGCAATTGAGGGTAGGGGAGCTGGATCTGGTGGTCGGGCGCATGACAGACAGCCCGCAGATTCAGGGCCTGACGTTCGAGCACCTGTACAACGAGTCGATGACGCTGGTGGTGCGCAGCGATCACCCGTTGCTGGCTGCGCCGCTCAAGCCCGAAAGTCTGGAGCAATTCCCGCTGGTATTGCCGCTGGCAGGCACCACCATCCGCAAGTTTGCCGACAGCCTGTTCGTGCAGTGCGGTATCCGCATGCCGCGTCAACGCCTTGAAACCCTCTCGCTCACCCTCAGCCGCCGCTATGTGCAATGCAGCGATGCGGTGTGGATCGCGCCACTGGATGCCGTGTCGCTGGAGTTGAAAGGCGGCACGCTGGTGGAGCTGGACATGGGTATTCGTGAACCGGGCGGCTCGGTCGGTTTGTGCAGCAACCCGGCCTTGCCACTCACGCGCGCAGCGCAGTGGTGCGTGGACGAACTGCGGAGCCTTGGAGAGGCCTATCGCAACGTCTAGCATCCATAACCAATTGGTTATGGATCATGGGGTTTATTTCAGTTCTCTATAAGCATGGATCGCGCGACACTTCGCCGCAGCCTGTAGCGCATGTGACCCACGCCTGCGCGCCCCATAAGAAAAACGAGGAGAACGCCATGTCTGCCGCGGACAACAGCCGCTTCGTCATTCGTGACCGAAACTGGCATCCAAAAGCTCTCACCCCTGATTACAAGACCTCAATCCTGCGCTCGCCGCGTCAGGCGCTGGTCAGTATCCCGCAGTCCATTTCCGAAACCACCGGCCCGGATTTCTCGCATTTGAAATTCGGTCAGCACGATAACGATCTGCTGCTCAATTTCAACAACGGCGGTCTGCCCATCGGCGAGCGTATCCTGCTGGCCGGGCGGGTCTGCGATCAGTACGGAAAGCCGATTCCGCACACGTTGGTGGAGATCTGGCAGGCCAACGCCGGTGGGCGTTATCGCCACAAGCGCGATGCCTATCTGGCGCCCATCGATCCCAATTTCGGCGGCGTCGGACGTGCACTGACCGACAGCGAAGGCAATTACAGCTTCCGTACCGTAAAGCCAGGGCCTTACCCGTGGCGCAACGGTCCCAACGACTGGCGCCCGGCGCACATTCACGTGTCGATCAGCGGGCCGTCGATTGCCACACGCCTGATTACCCAGTTGTATTTCGAAGGCGATCCGCTTATTCCGATCTGCCCGATCGTCAAGGCCATCGCCAATCCGGACGCCGTGCAGAGCCTGATTGCCAGACTCGACCTGGGCATGGGCAATCCGATGGATTGCCTGGCGTACCGCTTTGATATCGTGTTGCGCGGTCAGCGCAAGACTCACTTCGAAAATTGCTGAGGAGGCCCGACATGCCCGTTCAATTGCTGCAGGAAACCCCTTCGCAAACCGCTGGCCCTTACGTCCACATCGGTCTTGCACCACAGGTGGCCGGCAACCCGACCCGCGAACTGGAAATCTGGAACGAGATGGCCAGGCCCGAGGCGCCCGGCGAGCATATCGTGTTGCTGGGCAACGTCTTCGACGGCAACGGTCATCTGATCCGTGATGCCTACCTGGAATTCTGGCAGGCGGATCATCAGGGCGCGTATCACAGCGAATTCGACCCGGACAGGCCGTTCAACGGCTTTGGTCGCACGGCTACCGCGGACGATGGTCAATGGATCCTCAAGACCATCAAGCCAGGCTCGGCGCGCAATGCGGCGGGTGTGCCGATGGCGGCGCACATCAATGTCTCGCTGTTTGCCCGTGGCATCAATATTCATCTGCAGACGCGGCTGTATTTCGACGACGAAGCCCAGGCGAATGCGCAGGACCCGGTGCTCAATCTGATCGAGCAGCCCCCGCGTCGCGAAACCCTGGTGGCGCGCCGTTGCACGCACGAGGGGCAGACGGCCTATCGTTTTGATATCCGTGTGCAGGGTGAAGGCGAGACAGTGTTTTTCGATTTCTGAATCGCTTGTCGATTCAGAAATCAATGTGCGTGCGTTTCAAGGCGCCTGCATCGGCAGGCGACCCTATAAAAATAAAAGGACACCTTCATGACGCTTTCCGCCAGCAGCCCTGCGTCGAGTACGCTCGACGTTCAGGCTTTCATCAATGCGCAACCGCTGTCCGGCTATCAGTGGCGAGTGGTTGCGCTGTGTTTTCTGATCGTGTTTCTCGACGGCCTCGATACTGCCGCAATGGGCTTCATTGCACCCGCGCTCAGCCAGGATTGGGGAATCGATCGGGCCAGTCTGGGGCCGGTGATGAGTGCCGCGCTGATCGGCATGGTGTTCGGCGCGCTGGGTTCCGGCCCGCTGGCCGACCGTTTCGGGCGCAAGGTGGTGCTGGTGGTCGCGGTGCTGCTGTTCGGTCTTTTCAGCCTGGCCTCAGCCTATAGCAGCAACATCGATCAATTGCTGGTGCTGCGCCTGTTGACCGGGCTGGGGCTTGGCGCAGCGATGCCCAATGCCACTACGTTGCTGTCGGAATACACCCCGGAGCGGCTCAAGTCGTTGTTGGTGACGAGCATGTTCTGCGGTTTCAATCTGGGCATGGCCTGCGGCGGTTTTGTCTCAGCCAAGCTGATCCCCAGCATGGGCTGGCACAGCCTGTTGATGCTGGGCGGTATCCTGCCCATCCTGCTGGCGGCGGTGCTGATGGTCTGGCTGCCGGAGTCGGCGCGGTTTCTGGTGGTACGCAATCGCGGTGCGGAGCGGATTCGCAAAGTGCTGGCACCGATTGCGCCGAAGGCGCTGGCTGGCATCACTGACTTCAGCGTTCCCGAGCAGAAAACGGTGAGCAGCCGCAATGTGCTGAAAGTGATTTTTTCCGGCACGTACAGCGCAGGCACCCTGTTGCTGTGGCTGACCTATTTCATGGGCCTGGTCATCGTTTACCTGCTGACCAGCTGGCTGCCGACGCTGATGCGCGACAGCGGCGCGAGCATGGAACAGTCGGCCTTCATCGGCGCGCTGTTTCAGTTCGGCGGGGTGTTGAGCGCTGTAGGCGTGGGCTGGGCGATGGATCGTTACAACCCGCACAAGGTCATTGGTTGTGCCTACGCGCTGGCCGGGGTATTTGCCTGGCTGGTCGGGCAGAGTCTGGGTAACGTCGCACTGTTGGCGACATTGGTGCTGCTGGCCGGTATGTGCATCAACGGCGTACAGTCGGCAATGCCGTCACTGGCAGCGCGTTTCTATCCCACCCAGGGGCGTGCCACGGGCGTGTCGTGGATGCTCGGGATCGGCCGCTTCGGCGCGATTCTCGGCGCCTGGGCCGGTGCCACGCTGCTGGGCCTGGGCTGGACGTTCGAGCAGGTGCTGACCGCGCTGGTGGTTCCGGCGGCGCTTGCCGCGATAGCGGTGCTGATCAAGGGCTGGGTCAGTCATTCGGACGCTACCTGAAACCTTTCAATCTGGAGTGGTGATGTGAACAGAGCGAGCAATCAACTTTTCGATGCCTACTTCATGCAACCCGAAATGCGCGAGATCTTTTCGGATGAAGGCCGGGTGCAGGGCATGCTCGATTTCGAGGCTGCACTGGCTCGGGCACAGGCACGAGTAGGCCTGATCCCGCCCGAGGTGGTCGCTGACATCGAGCTGAGCTGCGACGCACGGCTGTTCGATTTCGACGCGCTGGCAATCGCCATCGGCAGCGCCGGCAATTCGGCGATTCCGCTGGTCAAGGCGCTGGGCAAACAGATTGCCGCACGCAGCGCTGAAGCCGAGCGCTACGTGCACATGGGCGCGACCAGTCAGGATGTGATGGACAGCGGTCTGATCCTGCAACTGCGTCGAGCCATCGTACTGCTTGAGCATGATCTTGCTCGACTGGCCGATGTGATGGCTGAGCAGGCACAGCGTCATGCTGGCACGCCGCTGGCTGGACGCACCTGGCTGCAACAGGCCACGCCGGTCACCCTGGGGATGAAAATCGCCGGCTGGCTGGGCGCGGTCACTCGTCATCGACAGCGCTTGAACGAGATCAAACCACGCCTGCTGTGCCTGCAGTTCGGCGGTGCTTCCGGCAGCCTCGCGGCGCTGGGCGATCAGGCGTTTTCGGTGGCCGAAGCGCTGGCCGGTGAATTGCAACTGGCGTTGCCCGAGCAGCCCTGGCACACCCAGCGTGACCGACTGGTAGAGTTTGCCGGTCTGCTGGGCCTGATCGCCGGCAGCCTCGGCAAACTGGGGCGCGACGTGAGCCTGCTGATGCAGACCGAAGTGGGCGAGGTCTTCGAGCCTTCGGCACCGGGCAAGGGCGGATCTTCGACCATGCCGCACAAACGCAACCCGGTCGGTGCTGCGGTCATGATCAGCACCGCCACCCGCGCACCGGGGCTGGTCGCCACGATGCTGGCCGCCATGCCGCAGGAGCACGAGCGCAGTCTGGGCCTGTGGCATGCCGAGTGGGAGACCTTGCCGGAGCTGTGCTGCCTGGTTTCCGGTTCGCTGCAGCAGGCGTTGCAGGTGATACCCGGCCTGCAGGTCGATGCCGAGCGTATGGCGATCAATCTGCAATCCACCAAAGGCCTGGTTCTCGCCGAGGCAGTGAGCATTGCGCTGGCTCAGCGTATCGGCCGCGATGCTGCCCACCATCTGGTTGAACAGTGCTGCCGGCGTGCGGTGGAGCAGGGCGCCCATTTGCGTCAGGTGCTCGGCGAAACCCCGCAGATCAGCGAGCAGTTTTCTTCCGACGAGCTGGATCGACTGCTCGATCCGGCCCATTACCTTGGCCAGGCTCGCCATTGGGTCGAGCGTGCCGTGGCTGAACACACAAGGATTTCCCGATGACCGAAGACGAACGTTACGAAGCTGGCATGCAGGTGCGCCGTGCGGTGCTGGGCGATAAGCATGTCGATAACAGCCTGAGCAAACTGACGCCGTTCAATGAAGAATTCCAGGAGATGATCACCCGTCACGCCTGGGGTGATATCTGGACGCGTCCGGGGTTGCCGCGCCACACGCGCAGCCTGATCACCATTGCGATGCTGATCGGCATGAATCGAGAAGGCGAATTGCGCCTGCACCTGAAGGCCGCAAAAAACAACGGCGTGACCCGTGAAGAGATCAAGGAAGTGCTGATGCAGAGCGCTATCTACTGCGGCATTCCGGCGGCCAATGCAACGTTCCACCTCGCTGAAGCGGTGTGGGATGAAATGGGCGTGGAGTCGTTGCAGGACAATTGAGGGTGTGATCGAGAACGCCGCCGCGCCATCGGCCACGGCGGCGTTCTGTCTGGATCAGAGCAGCGACAACGGGTAGCTGACGATCAGGCGGTTTTCGTCAAACTGGTTGGTGTTGTAGTCGCGGCGCATGGTGGAGTTGCGCCATTTGACTGACAGGCTTTTGAACGCGCCGCTCTGGAACACGTAGGCCAGCTCGGTTTCCCGTGCCCACTCTTCGCCGTCGGTGATGGCGCCGGTATGCACGTTGTCGCCGCTGATGTAGCGGTTCATGAGGGTCAGGCCGGGCACGCCCAAGGCTGCGAAGTCATAGTCGTGGCGCAACTGCCAGGATTTCTCCCTGGCGTTGTCGAAGCTGGAGTTGTAACTGTCGTTGGCCAACGTCCCGCCACTGGTACCGTTGACGCGCATCCAGGCGCTGTCGCCGCTGACTTTCTGCAGGCCCACATAAAAGGTGTTGCCACCGTGCCGTGCCGAAAGCAGCGCTGACCAGGTCTTGTTGTCCAGCTCGCCGGCCAGCGACTGACCGTCGTCCTTGCCCTGGAAGTAGCCAAGGTTGGCCCCCAGCGTCCAGCTGCCCAACGGCTGACTGTGCAGCAGGTTGAAATATTGCTGGTGGTAGATGTCTTCAAGCTCGGCGTACCACACGCCGACCTGGGTGCGCTTTTCGTTGAACACGTACTCGCCGCCGCCAAAGTTGAAGCGGTCGGAAGTGAACGCGGTACGGCCATTCAGGGACATGTCTTCCATGCTCGCGTCGTTGCGCGGGCTGTTGCCACGGAACTGACCACCGTAGAGGGTCAGGCCGTCGATCTCCTTGGAGGTGATCTGCCCGCCCTGAAAGGTTTGTGGCAGCGAGCGGCCGTCATCCGAGCGCAGGATCGGCAGCACCGGCATCCACTCGCCGACCTTCAATTCGGTCTTCGAGAAGCGCGCCTTGCCGGCCACGGCCAGTCGCCCGAAGTCGTCGGCCGGGCGCCCATCGCTATGGATGGGCAGCAATTGCGTGCCTCCGGTACCCTTGCCGCCGTCGAGCTTGAGCGAGTAGAGGCCCAGCGCGTCGACACCGAAGCCGACGGTGCCCTGGGTGAAGCCGGAGCGTGCGTCGAGGATGAAGTTCTGCGTCCACTCCTCGGCGTAGTTCTGTGCGTTGGCCGGGTCAACGAAGTTGCGGTTGATGTAGAAGTTGCGTAGGTTCAGATTGACCTTGGCGTCTTCGACGAATCCGGCGCTGTTGCCGCTGATGGGCGTCAGGCTTGCAGCGACGGCCGCTGACAGGCCGCAAAGGATTTTGCAGGGGGAATTCACGCGCATGGAGCAGACCTTTTTTGTAGTTATTGAGTCGTGTAGCTGGCTGCGATAGTGAAATGCCGGAAAGCGCTGTGCAATTGTGAAACAGCTGTTCTGGGCGATTATCGAACGTTAATGAACCGGTTCGAACATTTTCTGCGAAGCGCTGCAAACGGGTGTGCGATGCTCACGGATCTGTCGATATGAGCAGCGGGCGCTGGCGCTTTCGGCCACGCTGTCAGGCTGCTGAAACTTGAACAAGGAAGCGCAATGAGCACTGCCAGCACGCCGTTGTCCGGCGTCAATCAACCTCTCAAAGGTATTGGCTTCATTCTTCTGGCGACCTTTCTGTTTGCCAGTCATGACACGCTGTCCAAATACCTGTCCGGCTTCTATCCGATCATTCTGGTGGTCTGGGCACGCTATCTGTTGCATACGCTGTTGATGGCCTGCATCTTCATGCCGTCAGCGGGGTTGCGGGTGTTGCGCACCAAGCGTCCTGGCCTGCAGGTCTTGCGCGCCCTGGCCTTGCTGGGCACCAGTCTGCTGTTTACCAGCAGCCTGATGTTCATCCCGCAGGCAGAGGCGACGGCGGTCAACTTTCTTGCGCCGTTGCTCGTTACCGCGTTATCGGTGCCGCTGTTGCATGAGCGTGTCACGCGTGGGCAGTGGATAGCAGTGGTCGTCGGGTTTGTCGGGGTGATGATCATCATTCATCCGGGGGGCGAGCTGTTTACCCCGGCGATTCTGTTGCCCCTGTCGTCAGCCTTGTGCTTTGCGCTGTATCAACTCCTGACGCGGCTGGTCAGCCCGTTCGACAGCCCGACCACCAGCAACTTTTTTGCCGGGCTGTTCAATACCCTGTTGATGAGCGCGCTGGTGCCGTTCTTCTGGGAAGTGCCGGCGCTCAAGCACTTGCCGTTTCTGCTGGCGCTCGGCGCGTGCGGGATGTCGGCGCATTTGCTGCTGACCCAGGCCTTCCGCTTCGCCGCCCCGGCCATGCTCGCACCGTTCAGCTATTGCCAGATCGTGTTTGCCGGGCTGCTGGGTTTCGTGGTGTTCGACCACATGCCATCACCGACCGCACAGGCAGGCATCGCCATCATCTGCCTCAGCGGCCTGGCGGCGGCTTGGCAACAGCGGCGCAAGGGTGGGTGATGAGCTGTTCCCTCGCACGAATACACAAATCTAACTGACTATCGTGCCAATGTTCTGCGTTGGCATGCAGTTCGTGACGCTCTGCGTCACATCTGTACCGCAGCACAACGTAGTGTCTTGCGCGCAATCACTTTACATAGATAAAGCGCTTTTTTATCGCGGTGGCACTGACGACGCAGAGTGCGACCTTAGTGACAGGGCGAAGGAACCCGACGAAGTCGGGCCGGAAACAGGCGCGAGGGGATTTGCCTACTTTGGCCCCATCAAATAGGTCGCCGAGGGGCGAAAAGGTGACCTGAGTCGAACCCTAATCTACCTGAAACCACAGAACCGCTTTGTGACGCGGAGCGTCAAGAACTGCATTCCCACGCGGAGCGTGAGGAACGAGCGGCGTCTGTGATAACAAAGGTGACCTGAGTCGAACCCAATCCACCTGAAACCACAGAACCGCTTTGTGACGCGGAGCGTCAAGAACTGCATTCCCACGCGGAGCGTGAGGAACGAGCGGCGTCCGGGAGAGCACTTTTCGTCACTCTGCGCAAAGCGTGGGCACAATAGTAAAAAGGCCCGGTCACTGAGTGAGCCGGACCTTTTTGATGGTGTCAGACGATCACTCGCTGAGCGTCGGAACCTTGCGAGGTGCCATGAAGTACAGCCAGATCAACGCGATGAAGTACATCGCCGGGATCATGGTGAACAGCACGTTGTAATTGTTGTTGGTGGCGGTCAACACGGCACCGACAATCTGGGTCATGAACATACCACCAATGGCCGCACACATGCCGCCGAAGCCGAACACGGTACTCATCATGTGCTTGGGCGTGTAGTCCATCACCAGGCTCCAGATATTCGCGGTCCAGGCCTGATGCGCACCTACGGCAAGCGAGATGGCCAGTACCGCCACCCATAGCCCGCTGGCATTGGCAGCGAACACCACGCTGCAGATCGTGATGGCAAAGATCAGCATCGACAACAGGCGCGCAGTCGTCGCACGCATGCCACGACCAATCAGCCAGGACGACAGAATGCCGCCACCCACACTGCCGAAGTCAGCCGTCAGCCAGATCAGAATCAGCGGGATGCCCATCTGCGTCACGCTGATCCCCAGGTTGTATTGCTGATTGAGGAACGGCGGCAGCCAGTACAGGTAGAACCAGAAAACCGGAGCTGTAATCGCATACGCCAGCGCGAACGCCCATGTGCCACGCATCTTCAGAATGCCGGTGAACGGCACCTTGACCGGCGCCGGTTCTACTTCCTGATTGATGTAATCCAGTTCGGTCTTGCTGACGGTCGGGTGATCTTCAGGGTTGTAGTATTTCAAGCGCCAGGTGATGACCCAGAGCAGCCCCAGCGAACCCATTGCCACGAAGGCGGCCTGCCAGCCCCAGACAGTCAGGATCACCGGCAACAGGGCAGGGGTCAGCATGGCGCCGACATTGGTGCCGGCGTTGAAGATACCGGTGGCCACCGCACGCTCACCGGCAGGGAACCACAGCCGCGTGGTCTTCACACAGGCCGGGTAGTTGGCGGCTTCGGTCAGACCCAGAATGAAGCGGCAGACCATGAAGCCGACGGCGGAAGTGGCAAGGCCGTGCGCGCCAGTCGCCAGGCTCCACAGCAGCACCGCGAGGAAGAACGCGCGCTTGACGCCGACCTTGTCGATGAAGCGACCCTGCAGCACGAAGCCGACCGCGTAGCCGACCTGAAACCAGAAGTTGATGTTGGCGTAGTCCATCGCCGTCCAGCTCATTTCCTTGGCGAGGATGGGCTGCATGACGCCGAGCGCGGCCCGGTCGATGTAGTTCAGCGTAGTGGCGAAGAACACCAGGGCGAGCATGCCCCAGCGAGTCTTGCCCACGGCGAGTGCGCCGCGGATCTTTTCGCCCATCCCGGCACGGGCGGCCTGGGCGACAGGGGTGGTCTGGGTGTTAAGCATGATGTTCTAACCATCCGTTCCAGGACTGTGCTGCTGGCAACAGTCGGACTGAGAAGTCCACTCGATGCAGGCGTTGTGCAGGTAAAGTGAAGTCGTAGAACCGTGATTCGACTGGCCTGTAGACTCAGGCTGTCCTCGAAACGATCCGTCGGGCCGACAATTTACAGGTTGGGCCGCGTAAGTGTGTTGGAATGTTTCAGGCGACGTGTACCCAGGCCGGGCTTTTGGCCGGGCGGGTTCGTCGAACAGGACGTCTGGTAAGACGGATGGGCGAGCGGGCGAGCAAAGCGAGAAGGGTGCACATGAGCAATGTTCCTGTTTTTTGAATTGTTATGGGTTGCTGCTGATGAAGCGACGATCAAAAATGTTGGACTGCGGGTCTATCCTGCAATGTGATGCTGATGTTGAGCATTGCGAGATACAGCGTCAATTGAGTAAAACGGCTTTTGTTCGATAATCGAACGTAAAACTAACCGGTTCGTACACTTTATGTTGCTGTAGTATTTTCACAGGCAAATACTTTACTCGCACCTCTGAATAAGGCCGGGAAAGGCCAGGAATGCGGTGCTGTCCAGTCGCGACCCAAGCAGGTCGCGTTCATCCAGGAGCTGAAAAGCATGCAGCGTTCAATTGCTACCGTATCCTTGAGCGGTACTCTGCCCGAAAAGCTCGAAGCCATCGCCGCAGCCGGCTTTGACGGCGTCGAGATTTTCGAAAACGACTTGTTGTACTACGACGGCAGCCCACGCAATATCAGGCAGATGTGTGCCGACCTGGGCATCGCCATCACCCTGTTCCAGCCGTTCCGCGATTTCGAAGGCTGCCGCCGTGACCGTCTGCAGCGCAATATCGACCGTGCCGAACGCAAATTCGATCTGATGCAGGAACTGGGCACCGATCTGGTGCTGGTCTGCAGCAATGCGTCTGCCGATTCGGTGGGCGACGAAAACATTCTGCTCGATGATCTGGGCCTGCTCGCCGAGCGCGCCGGCGCCCGTAACCTGCGCGTCGGTTATGAAGCGCTGGCCTGGGGCAAGCACGTGAACACCTGGCAACAGGTCTGGAACCTGGTGCGTCAGGTTGACCACCCGGCGCTTGGCGTGCTGCTCGACAGTTTCCATACCCTGTCGCTGAAGGGCGATCCGAGCGCCATCGCGCAGATCCCGGGCGACAAGATCTTCTTCGTGCAGATGGCCGACGCGCCGCTTCTGGCGATGGATGTACTGGAGTGGAGCCGTCATTTCCGCTGCTTCCCGGGCCAGGGTGAATTCGATCTGGCCGGCTTCCTCGCGCCAATCCTGCGCAGTGGCTACACCGGGCCGTTGTCGCTGGAAGTGTTCAACGATGGCTTCCGTGCAGCGCCGACACGCGCCAATGCCGCGGACGGTCTGCGTTCGCTGCTCTATCTGGAAGAGAAAACCCGCCAGCTGATGGCGCGTGACGAGCCGGCCGCCGCTCCCGAAATCCTCTTCAATCCACCCGCTGCCAGTACCTACAATGGCGTCGAGTTTCTCGAGTTTGCCGTTGACGAGAGCCATGGCGCTCGCCTGTCGGGCTGGCTGCAACGGCTGGGCTTTGCCAAGCTGGGTCAGCATCGCTCCAAGGCGGTCAGTCTGCTGGGGCAGGGCGATATCAGGATTGTGCTCAATGCCGAACCCTATTCCTTCGCCCACAGCTTCTTCGAGGCGCACGGCCCTTCGTTGTGCGCGACCGCCTTGCGTGTCGACGACGGTCATCAGTCGCTGGAGCGTGCGCGTGCCTTCAAGGGCCAGCCCTATCGTGGCCTGGTCGGCCCCAACGAACGGGAGATTCCTTCGGTCCGTGCGCCCGACGGCAGCCTGATTTATCTGGTAGACAACGCCGCACCGGGAGAATCGATTTACGACAGCGATTTTGTCGTCGATCCGCAAGCAGTCGCCAAGGGCGGGTTGCAGCGTATCGACCACATGGCCATGGCGCTGCCGGCCGACAGCCTGGACAGCTGGGTGCTGTTCTACAAAAGCATTCTGGACTTCGAGGCTGACGACGAAGTGGTTTTGCCCGACCCCTACGGTCTGGTCAAGAGCCGTGCACTGCGCAGCCGTTGCAGCACCGTGCGCCTGCCGCTGAATATTTCCGAGAATCGCAATACGGCCATTTCCCATGCGCTGTCGAGCTATCGTGGCTCGGGCGTGCACCACATCGCGTTCTCATGTGAAGACATCTTCGCCGAAGTGAGCCGTGCCAAGGAAGCGGGCGTGCCGCTGCTGGACATCCCGCTCAATTACTATGATGACCTGGCGGCGCGTTTCGATTTCGACGAGGAATTTCTCAGCGAACTGGCGTACTACAACGTGCTCTATGACCGCGATGCGCAGGGTGGCGAGTTGTTCCACGTCTACACCGATGCGTTCGACGGGCGCTTCTTTTTCGAAATCCTGCAGCGCAAGAACGGCTACGTAGGGTACGGTGCTGCCAACGTCCCGGTGCGTCTGGCTGCGATGGCCAAGGCGCGCAATGTGGCAGCACGTCAGGCGCGTCTGTAAGGCGAATCCGATTGCAGGGCTGCTGCGAGGGTTCGATGCCCTCGCAGCTTCCCTCGGTTGCCGGTCGGCTTCATACTCCGCGCATCACTCGTGGTCATGAGCCAACAATGAAAACAACTGACGACTCCGTTGCCGTTGCGTCGAAAGGGCGCAAGAACAATCCGGAAAAGACCCGCGAAGACATACTGCAGGCCGCCGTTGCCGAGTTTGTCGCCCATGGCCTGTCGGGGGCGCGCGTCGATGCCATTGCCGAACGCACCAAAACCTCGAAACGGATGATCTATTACTACTTCGGCAGCAAAGAGCAACTGTACGTCGAAGTGCTGGAAAAACTCTACGGCGCGATTCGCAACACCGAGAGCGAACTCAATCTGTCCGAACTCGAGCCGGTGGAAGCGATTCATCGTGTGGTCGAGTTCACCTTCGATCACCACGACAGCAATGTCGATTTCGTCCGTATCGTGTGCATCGAAAACATCCATAACGGCGAGAACGTCAAACAGTCCGAATCGATTCAGGCCAAGAGCCAGAACATCATCAGGGCGCTCGACGGCATCCTGCGTCGTGGCGAAGCCAGCGGCCTGTTTCGTGACGGTGTTCATCCGGTGGACCTGCACCTGATGATCAGCTCGTTCTGCTTCTACCGGGTCTCCAATCGCCATACCTTCAGCGAGATCTTTCAGATCGAGTTGTGGAGCGAGGAGGTCAAACAGCGTCACAAGGCAATGATCTGCGACGCTGTGTTGCGTTATCTCAAACGCTGATGTTTACAACGTGTGGAAGTGCGCCATCATCCGCTCTGCATCGGCGGACTGGCCACTGAACAGTTCAAAGGCCTTGACTGCCTGAAACACCGCCATGGTACTGCCATCCAGCGTTCGGCAGCCCAATGCGCGGGCATGCTTGAGCAGCTCGGTTTCCAGCGGAAAGTAAATGATTTCCGCCACCCACAGCTCGGGCCGCAGCAACCCGACCGGCAACGGCGTGCCTGGCAGTTTGGTCATGCCGACCGGCGTGGTATTGACCAGTCCGTCGGCTTCGGCCATCGCCGCAGGCAGGTCGATGCCCACCTGAGCGCGCCCGGCACCGAAGTGCTGGTTGAGGTTGTCCACCAGCCCTTGGGCGCGTTGCGGCTCGACTTCGAACACGCTGAGGCGCTCGACGCCCGCGCCCAGCAGCGCATGAGCCACGGCAGCGCCCGCGCCGCCTGCACCCATCTGCACCACCTGTTGACGTGGTGCCTTGTCCAGGCCGCGCTGGAAACCTTCGGCGAATCCCAGGCAGTCGGTATTGTGACCGATGCGCTTGCCGTCCTTGAACACCACCGTATTCACCGCGCCGATACCGCGCGCTTCATCGGACAGCTCATCCAGTAACGGGATGACTGCCTGCTTGCACGGGAAGGTGATATTCAGGCCAGTGAAGCCGCACTGTTGGGCGCCTTCCAGAAGCCGGGGCAGGGCGTGGATGTCCACTTGCAGGGCATCGATGTCGATCAGCCGATACAGATAGCGCATGCCTTGCGCATCGCCTTCATGCTCATGCATGGCGGGCGTTCGCGAGGCCTGGATGCCCGAGCCGATGAGGCCGGCGAGGATGGAGGGTTTTTCAGCATGAGTCATAAAATACGTCTCTTGTTTTTGTGTCACTGCCCGATTGGCGGCAGGTGTTAAACGGAATGTACCAGATGGTTAATAGTGCCGCAGGCAGGAGTCGATTACCACGCAGCGATGTTGTGCGGTGATCGCACTAATCAGTGATAATCCACCGCCAGCCGCTTCAGGCTTACACGAGTCCGAGTTCCCGCATGTCCGAGTCCGTCTTCAACGCCGCACAGCAGCAAGCCAGTACGTTGTATCTGCCACCGGGCTCGTGGGCCACGGTGCTCGATTGCCTGTGCGCGAAATTTCCGGCCATCAGCCGCGAACAATGGCTGGATCGGTTTGCCCGCGGCCGGGTGCTGGACGAAAACGGCAAGGCCATCGCGCCTGATCTGGCGTATCGGGAAGGGCTGCGGGTTCACTACTTTCGTGAGGTTGCCAACGAAACGCCGATCCCTGTGGTTGAAACGATCCTCTACGCCGACGAGCATCTGGTGGTGGCTGACAAGCCGCACTTCCTCCCGGTGACACCCGCAGGCGAGTATGTCGAGCAAACCTTGCTGCGGCGCTTGATCCATCGCCTGGACAACCCTGATCTGGTGCCGCTGCACCGCATCGACCGGCACACCGCAGGGCTGGTGCTGTTTTCCGCCAACCGGCAGACGCGCTCGGCTTATCAGGCATTGTTTCCCACCCGGCGCATCGACAAGTTTTACCAGGCCATTGCACCGGCGCTGCCGGAACTGATATTTCCGCGTCTGCACGAGAGTCGTCTGGTCGAGGGTGAACCGTTCTTTCGCATGCAGGAAGGCGTCGGCGCGAGCAACACCCGTACGCAGATCGAGGTGCTCGAACGGCAGGATAAATTGTGGCGTTACGGGCTTTATCCGGTGACCGGCAAAAAGCATCAGTTGCGCGTGCACATGGCTGCGCTGGGCGCTGCCATCTGCAACGACCCTTTTTACCCGGACGTGGTGAAAGACCCGGTGGACGACTATCGGCATCCCTTGAAGCTGCTGGCCAGCAGCTTGCGCTTCATCGATCCCATCAATGGCGAGCCGCGCCACTTCGAGAGCCTGTTGCAGCTCGACTGGTAGTACAGGGGCAGTGAAATGACAGGCAAAAAAAACCCGCACTCGGCGGGTTTTTTCAAATCAGTAACGCGACATCCGGATCACAGATCCTTGACGGTACGTACCTGATCCTTGTTGATGCGGGTCTGCTTGCCGTCGAGTTGCTTGAACTCGTAGAAGCCGGATTCTTCATCGTACTTCGGCGTGTCGACAGCCTGAATTTCACGACCATCGTTCAAGGTGATCACAGTGGGCGATGCGCAGCCGGCGAGGGAGGCAATGCTCAGTGCAAGCAGGAAGGCAGCGGGGAGGGTCCGTTGTTTCATTACTGTGTCTCCAGATGGATTCTTGATTTGCTGAACTCTCAGACGGATACACCGTCAGCAAGTTCCGTATACACCCGCAGCAACTTCAATGACCAGTCACTTGTTGCGGTTTTCACTGATCCCGGTCAACAGACAGGGGGTGTTCAGGTTGGCCAGGCGTGGATCACCGGCTTCCAGTTGCAGAGCGACTGGCTGCAGCGGTTCCAGAGCCCGTCTCGGACTGCGTTCGCCGGCCTGCCATGCGGCTTCCAGCGTTGCGGCGTGAGCGACAGGGATCATACCTAAAAGCGGCTGCCAGTGCTGACCTTCACGCACCATTATCGGTCGCTCCGGGTATTCAGAGGCTTTTTCACGCAATGCGTGCAGCAACGCTTCATCGACCAAAGGTGCGTCGCAGGGCAGGATCAGCAACCATCGATGCCGCGCCAGGGGCAGTGCGGCGCGAATCCCGGCCAGAGGACCGTTGAAATCGGTATCGTCGTCCTGCACCAGTCTATCGGCGTAACGCGCATAGCGATCGATATTGCGGTTGCAGGAAATGATCAGATCGTCGGTCAGCGGCCGGGTCAGACGATGCAGATGTTCGATAAGCGGGGTGCCCTGCCATTCGATCAGGCCCTTGTCGCGCCCGCCCATGCGCTGTCCCCGGCCTCCGGCCAGCAGCAGAATCGAGCAGGGCGGCAGTGGGGCAGGAACATTCATCGAACACTCTTCGGGCAGTCAAAAGGAGGGCTGTGATATAACACCCGCCTGTTTTCTTAACAACTGGATGAGGCCATGAAAGCCAAGGCTGACACACCTTTCGTACCCCTTAATATCGCCGTACTGACCGTCAGCGATACCCGCACACGTGAAACCGATACCTCGGGGCAGATGTTTGTCGACCGCCTGACCGACGCAGGCCATGGTCTGATCGAGCGCGTGCTGCTCAAGGATGACCTGTACAAGATCCGCGCTCAGGTAGCGACCTGGATTGCCGACGATCAGGTGCAGGTCGTGCTGATCACCGGTGGCACCGGCTTTACCGGCCGCGACAGCACACCTGAAGCCGTAGCCTGCCTGCTGGACAAGCAAGTCGATGGTTTTGGCGAGCTGTTCCGGCAGATCTCGGTGCCGGATATCGGCACGTCCACCATTCAGTCCCGCGCGCTGGCCGGCCTGTCCAATGGCACGCTGGTCTGCTGCCTGCCAGGGTCCACCAATGCGGTGCGCACGGCATGGGACGGCATTCTTGCCCAGCAGCTGGACTCGCGTTTCCGTCCCTGCAACTTTGTGCCTCACCTCAAGCAGGCCGAGCCCTGTGCGACTCGTGGTTGAGTGCTCATGAGCAACGAGCCGAAAACACTGCTGCCTGTTGAAGACGCCATTGCGCGTCTGTTGAAAATGGCCAAAGCCACGCCGATCACCGAGCGCCAATGCGTCTCGCTGGCCGATGCCGAAGGCCGCGTACTGGCAGTGGATCTGGTCTCCACGCTGGATCTGCCGCCTTGGCCGAACAGCGCCATGGACGGTTATGCCTTGCGCGCGGCGGACTGGCACGGCGAGCCGTTGACGGTCAGTCAGCGTATCTTCGCTGGTCAGGCCCCCGAGCCTCTGGCCCCTGGCACCTGCGCGCGTATCTTCACTGGCGCGCCGATGCCCGAAGGCGCTGACTGCGTCGAGATGCAGGAAAACGCTGAGGTGCTGGCGGATCAGCGTGTGCGGTTCAACGAACCGCTGGGCGCCGGGCAGAATATTCGTCCGCAAGGCCAGGAAACCCGGGTCGGCGATACTGTGCTGGCCGCCGGCACGCGGCTGGGTCCGATCGAACTGGGTCTGGCGGCCTCGCTGGGCCTCGCCGAGCTGGAGGTCATTCGCCGCGTGCGGGTCGCGGTGCTGTCTACGGGCGATGAGTTGATTGAGCCCGGTCAGCCGTTGGGGCCGGGGCAGATCTATAACAGCAACCGGGTGTTGCTGTGCAGCTGGCTGAAGCGGCTTCAATGCGAGGTCGTGGATGCCGGCATCCTGCCGGACGATCTGGAAAAGACGCGTGCTGCGCTGGCGAATCTGCAGGGTGTCGATCTGATTCTCTCCACGGGCGGAGTGTCCGTGGGCGAAGCTGATTTCCTCGGCCACGCATTGCGTGAGGAGGGCGAGCTGACGCTCTGGAAGCTGGCCATCAAGCCTGGCAAGCCGCTGACCTTCGGGCATTTTCGGGGTGTGCCAGTGATCGGTCTGCCTGGCAATCCAGCCTCTACGCTGGTTACCTTCGCCTTGCTGGCCAGGGCTTACCTGCTGCGTCGCCAGGGCGTGATCGACGTCGCTCCCTTGCAGTTTCCGGTGCCGGCCGGGTTTGTCTGGACGCGTCCTGGCAATCGTCGCGAGTACCTGCGCGGCCGTCTGGAGCAGGGCCGGGCGGTGGCGTATCGCAATCAGAGTTCGGGAGTCCTGCGCAGCGCTGCGTGGGCCGATGGTCTGATTGAAGTGCGCGAAGGCTCGACCGTTGCCGAAGGCGACTGGGTCAACTTCATCCCGTTGAGTGAAGTGCTGGGCTGAGTGCATTCGAATGGTGGGGCGGGTACGCATGAGCTACGCTCAACAACGCTGACACAGTGGGCAACCGGACTTCGCCCTGGAGTATTGTTATGGCGCCATTGAGAGTGGCTTGTGTGATCCCGACCTACAACGGACGCAAGGATCTGGAACGTCTGCTGGATTCACTGGCTGCGCAGACTGCCAGCTTCGATACGCTGATCGTGGACTCCAGTTCTTCGGATGGCACGCTGGAGCTGGCGCAAGCCCGATGTGCCAATGTGCTGCGCATCGACAGCAAGGATTTCAACCACGGCGGTACCCGACAGATGATGGTCGATCTGCATCCTGACTATGATGTGTATGTCTTCATGACCCAGGATGCGTACGTTGAAGACATCAATGCCATCGCCAACATTCTGCTGCCGTTCGCCGACCCGAAGGTCGGCGCTGTGTGCGGGCGACAGTTGCCGCACAAGGACGCCAACCTGCTGGCCCAGCATGCGCGGCTGTTCAATTACCCGCCGACCTCGCAGATCAAGACGCTCGCCGACGCCGGTACGCTGGGTATCAAGACGCCATTCATGTCCAACTCGTTTGCGGCCTATCGAGGCGAAGCGTTGCGGGCCATTGGCGGTTTTCCGCGGCATGTGATCCTTTCGGAGGACATGTACGTCACCGCGAAAATGCTTATCGATGGCTGGAAAGCGGCTTACGAAGGCTCGGCTGTATGCCGTCATTCCCATAATTACAGCCTGCGCGAAGAGTTTCGCCGTTACTTTGATATCGGCGTGTTCCAGGCCCGCGAGGCGTGGATCTACGAAACCTTTGGCGGCATTGGCGGCGAGGGCATGCGTTACGTCAAGTCCGAGCTGAAATTCCTCGGTCCCCGGCGAATCCTCTGGTGGCCTGTGTCGTTCGTGCGCAATGCGCTGAAGCTGCTGGCCTACAAGCTGAGCCGACAGGAAAAGCGCTTGCCGCGCGGCGTGAAGAAGAAGCTCGGCATGTACGCGCGCTACTGGGACAGCCCTTACGCCTGAGTTGCGCCGCAGACCACGCCTGCGGCGTATGGGCAGGTCAGCTTTTTGCGGCTTCTTCGTCCAGACGGTCTGCCTCGAACAGTTGCGCGAGGTCGGCCCTGGCTTCGCGGGCGGTCTGCAGCACCTTGGCGTCGTCGTCATACACCTCATGCTGAGCGGCCAGCACCTGTTCGTCGTGACGCTTGAAGCGACTGATGCGTGCGTCGGCCTGTGTTTCGCTGAGGCCCAGGCCCATGAGGGTCTGGCGACTCATTTCCAGGCTTGAGTAGAACGTTTCGCGAACCGCGTGAGCCCCCAGGTCCATCAACCGATGAACATGCTGGCGGTTACGTGCGCGAGCAATGATCTTCATGTGCGGATACAGTTTGCGAATCAGCTCGGCAGTCTTGATGTTGGTGTCCGGATCATCGGTCGCGATGACAAAGAATTCGGCCTCATCGACCTTGGCGGCACGCAATATTTCCGGGCGCAGCGGGTCGCCATAGAAGACCGGGACATTGCCGAAGCTGCGTGAGAACTCGATGGACTCTACGGCGGTGTCCAAAGCGATGAAAGGAATCTTCTGCGCGCGCAGGATACGCGCGACGATCTGCCCCATACGGCCCATGCCGGCAATGACCACCCGTGGTTTGTCGGTCTGGATATCGCGGTACTCGTCCGGCACCTCGACAGGCTTGATCCTGGGTTTGATCCAGCGCGCCAGGGCAATGAACAGCAACGGCGTGATCGCCATCGACAAGGTGATGGTCAACACCAGCATGTCGTACAGCCCGGCCTCGAACAGCCCCTGAGCGCTGCCGATCTTGAACACCACGAAGGCAAACTCGCCGCCTGCGGCCAGTACCAGGCCCAACTGCAACGCGCTGCGGTTGTTGAGTTCGCCAAGGGTGCGACCGATCAGGAACAGCATCGGCAGCTTGATTGCGATCAGCAGCAGCGTCAGGCCCAGCACGATCAGCGGCGAGCTGAGCAGCAGGCTGACGTTGGCGCCCATGCCGACGCTGATAAAGAACAGCCCCAGCAGCAATCCCTTGAACGGTTCGATCTGTGCTTCCAGTTCGTGACGGTACTCGGAGTCGGCCAGCAACAGGCCAGCGAGAAACGCGCCCAGCGCCATGGACACCCCCACCAGTTCCATCAGCCACGCCGTGCCTATCACCACCAGCAAGGCCGTGGCGGTCGAGACTTCCTGGATTTTTGTCTTGGCGACGATACGAAACACCGGACGCAGCAAATAGCGTCCGCCAATCACCACAATGGCAATGCTGCCCAGCACGCGCAGGCCGTGGTTGATGCTTTCGCCGGTGTCCATCGCGTGATCGGCCCCGGCCAGGAATGGCACCATCGCAATCAGCGGGATCGCCGCGATGTCCTGAAACAGCAGAATGGCGAACGCCATCCTGCCGTGCGGGCTGTTCAGTTGTTTGCGCTCCGCCAGGCTCTGCAGGCCAAAGGCCGTGGACGACAGGGCAAGGCCGAGGCCCAGAATGACCGCAGTGTTCAGCGACTGGCCGAAGGCAGCGAAGGCGACCCCGCCGATGATCAGGCCGGTGAGTAGCACCTGCGCCATGCCGACGCCAAACACGGATTTGCGCATCACCCATAAACGCTTGGGCGAAAGCTCCAGGCCAATGATGAACAGCAGCAGTACCACGCCAAGTTCGGAAATATGGCTGACGCTCTCGGTATCGCCGATCAGACCCAATACCGAAGGGCCGATGATCACGCCGGCGAACAGATAGCCGATCACCGCGCCCAGCTTCAGCCGCTTGGCCAACGGCACAGTCAGCACGGCGGCGAGTAGAAACACTACTGCGACCTGCAGCAGGCTGCCTTCATGGGGCATGTGAAACTCCTTGGTAATAATTGAACACACTGTTGAAGCAGGGGCGGTATTAAAGCATGGGAGTTTTACACGGCAACGCGCATCGCGGCATGACGATAATCAACGCCGTTAATAGAGCGTGCAGAAAAGGGCGCGCAGGACAGTGAAGCGAGATAGAGGGTGACGATGCCATCCGTCGCGCATCGGCGTAAGATATGCGCGCAAACAGGCAGCGTCAGTTGCCCGCTCATGAGCATTCAGGAAGCCGTTATGACCAACAAGCAGCGTTTGATTTACTCGATTCTGATCGCCCTCGGCGTTCTGGCGATCATGCTGGGCTTGTCGCATCTGCAAAACACCGGTGCCATCACCGAAAAGACCTTTCAGTACATCGCTATCAGCGTGGCGGTGCTGGTAGTGATCCTCAACGGCATCATGCGTCGCAAGGTCAAGCGCTAAGCGCTGATGGTCGATGCGGCAAGGGGGCTGTGCTTACTGGGCGCTGTCCTTGCCGACGTCTCCCAGCCATTCCCGGGCGCGAGGGTGCAGACTGTAGGTCTTGTCGTCGTTGAGGTGGATCACGCCCTCGTCGCACAGACGCTTGAGCACCTCGCGCACGCTCAGAAACGATAGCGGCACATCGAGCCTGAGCAACTGGCTGTGTACGCCGCGCACTCCCAGGGGATGGCCTTCCTCGCTCGAGACCAGCAGCGCATCGAGCACCTTGAGCCTGACCAGGCTGGTGCGCAGGCCAAAGCTTTTCAGGAGCATCCGGATGTGCTCGTTTCCGGGGCGCTCGGCCTCCAGAGCGGGCGACTGTGCCTGCGCAGCCAGTGCGGTTTGCCGCAGCAGGGTGCGAGTCGTGATTCCTTGGCGATTGAACATCCGTAAACTCCTTTTCAGGCTTTTTTTTAAACACTCTCGATTACTAAGACGAACGAGCTCGGCAAAACCTCAGTTATCAGCGGAAAAAAATGTGCGGCTCAACGTGTACAGGCTCGCTGCAGCGTTGTGCGCTTGAGGTTAGATGAACAATCGCCGGTCGCGAGAGGAGATTGTTCCGACGGTGGGCGCAGTCGAAGTCGCTGCGCATCGGCAAGACTGCGAGTGCGATCAGCCTTTCGGTGTGTCGGAGGTGCGGCGATTGAGCACCGGATTGCCGTTCTGATTCTGCGTCACGTAAACCGGCAGCACCTTGGGCAGAGAAGTCAGCAGGCTCGACAGGTCATGGGTGTTGTAACTGCCGCCCAGACGCATGGCACCGGTTGCGCTGTCCGCCAGCAGGATAGGTGTTTGCAGGTAGCGATTGATCAGCGGCAGTGCCTGGCTGAGCGGCAGATCATTGAAGATCAGCTTGCCATTGCGCCACGCCAGGCTGGTATCGCGTGATTCGGTCTGGCTGATCAGTGGAGCATCGTCGCCCGCCTTGTAGCTGGCCTGCATGCCGGGGGCGAGAGGGTGGTTCGAGGAAGGATGTGCACGATCACTGGAGACCTGAACCGACCCCTCGACCAGCGTCACGCGTACCTGATCCTGGTACATCCATACATTGAAACGTGTGCCGGTGACCGTGATGCTGCCTGAGCCGGCGTCGACAACAAAGGGGTGGGTGTTGTCGTGGCTGACCTCAAAGAACGCCTCGCCCTTTTTCAGCGTGACGCTGCGTCGATCCCGGTAATTGGCATAGGTCAACTCGGTACCCAGGTTCAGCTCGGCGCGGCTGCCGTCTTCCAGCATGACCAGGCGTGTGGTGGTATCGGCGTTGTAAGTTTCGTAGGTATCAGGCAGCCAGCCTTGGTGCCAGCCGACGTACCCGGCAATCGGTAGCGCCAGGGCAACGACCGCTGCGGCTGCGGCCAGTTTTGCCCAGCGGCGACCGCGACGAGGCCGAACCTGACCGGGCCGGTCAGCCTGGGCTTGGCGCACAGGTGCCGGGTTAAGCGGCTCGATTTGCCCGGTGATATCCCAGACTTCCAGCATGGCGTTGTATTCGACCGCATGCAGGGGGTGGGCCTTCAGCCATTGCTCGAATGCTTTTCGTTCGGCAGCGGTACAGTCTTCTGCATGCAGGCGCATGCACCAATGCGCAGCGGCATCGGTGATCGCGTCGTGTTCTGCGTTGCTGAAAAGAGGGTCGCTCATGGGCGCTCCGGCCTATACCTTCGGCGCATTCTACCCTTTGATTTCAGAGAGAGAGAACATTTGCCGGCTATCACCTATCAAGGTGCTGCGTATTTTCTGGTGAATGCAAGCTGCTCTCATTGAAAACTATCCGTCGCAGTCTGCCCGCCGCAATGAAGTTAGTGCCCGGGGAGTGTCTTTGCAGAGTCCTCGGCGCTACTCTCGGAACCTGTCTTCGCCTTGTCGTTCTCGCTAGCGTTCTCGATCTACCGCCATGAACAGGAGTTCCAGATGCGCGCCAACCCTGCCGATCAGTCGACCCGGACTGTTTCCTTTGAGCAACTGACAGATCTGTTGCGCCAGATCTTCCTTGCCTACGGCACCAGCACGGAGGTTGCCGACGTGCTGGCCGAGAACTGCGCCAGCGCCCAGCGCGACGGCTCGCATAGCCATGGCATCTTTCGTATTCCCGGCTATCTCTCATCGCTGACCAGCGGTTGGGTGAACGGCAAGGCTGTGCCGGTGGTCGAGGATGTCGGCGCTGCGTTTGTCCGGGTCGACGCCCGGGGCGGCTTTGCCCAGCCTGCACTGGCGGCGGCCAGAGCCTTGTTGATCGACAAGGCACGCAATGCCGGAATTGCCGTTCTGGCCATCCGCAACTCTCATCACTTCGCTGCGTTATGGCCGGATGTCGAGCCTTTCGCCGAACAGGGGCTGGTTGCCCTGAGCATGGTCAACAGCATGACCTGCGTTGTGCCGCATGGTGCGCGTCAGCCTCTGTTCGGCACCAACCCGATTGCCTTCGCCGCGCCCCGTGCAGGCGGAGAGCCTATTGTTTTCGACCTGGCGACCAGCGCCATCGCCCACGGTGATGTACAGATCGCCGCACGTGAAGGTCGGCTGTTACCAGCGGGCATGGGTGTCGATCGCGCCGGCCAGCCCACTGAAGAGCCGCGCGCCATTCTCGAGGGTGGCGCGTTGTTGCCGTTCGGCGGGCACAAGGGTTCGGCATTGTCGATGATGGTCGAGCTGCTGGCCGCAGGGCTGACAGGGGGCAATTTCTCGTTCGAATTCGACTGGTCGAAGCATCCCGGTGCGCAGACGCCCTGGACCGGCCAGTTGCTGATCGTCATTGATCCTGACAAGGGCAGCGGTCAGTCGTTTGCACAGCGCAGTGAGGAACTGGTGCGGCAACTGCATGGGTCCGGGCAGGAGCGTCTGCCGGGGGATCGACGCTACAGCGAGCGCGCGCGATCAATGTCGCACGGTATCAGCATCGCCCAGGCTGATCTGGAACGCCTGCAGACCCTGGCGGGGCATTGAGCCATTTACACATTCACCGACCATTCGTCGCGACCGGTCTTGTATCGGCGCGCAGTTCAAAATACTGTATGCATGAACAGTAAAGAACGAATGAGGTCTGTCATGTCCCTTAAGTCAGCGCAAAGCCCGGTTGCTCAACAACATCGCATGCTCTCTGCAGCCAACGAAATGCAGCGTGAGGATTTTCTCCAGTTGGCGGCCGCACTGCGCCAGTTCAATGCCTACGAGCCAGAGGTGTCGATAGTCATCGCGGCTGCTCGCGCGGGCGGCGAATACCGCCAGGCTGGCTCGATGGAATAAGGTGGCTGATCACAGCCACGGCACGTCTCGGGTTGATTGTGAGTATACGCAGCGTATATGCTTCATATATTCAACTTGAGGTGAATCATGGGTCTGGTAAAAATTTCCGAAAACATGCACGCCAATCTGCGCTCTGCCAGCGTTGCGCTCAGCCGCTCGATCAATGCGCAGGCCGAGCACTGGATGCGTGTCGGTATGCTCGCTGAACTGCACCCGACGCTGGATTACAGCGAGATCTGCCAGATGCTGATCCGTCTCGAAAATGCCGGTGAGACCGTGCTGACCGCTTCGAACTTCAACGTCTCGGAGCTTTCGGCTTCCAGCCTTTCCAAGGCGGTCTCATGAGCAGCGCTATCGGTCTCAAGACCGAACAGGACCTCGTGCAACTGCGCATAGCCGGCAGACTGGCTGCCGATGTACTTGCGATGATCACGCCTTACGTCAAGGCGGGCGTCAGCACCGAAGCGCTTGACGACATCTGCAACGAATACATCGTCAAAGAGCTGAAAGTGATTCCTGCGAATGTGGGCTATCACGGTTTTACCAAGACCACCTGCATCTCTCCGAACGCCGTGGTGTGCCATGGCATACCTTCTGCCACCGATATCCTCAAGGAAGGCGATATCGTCAATATCGATGTCGCGGTCATCAAGGACGGCTGGTATGGCGATACCAGCCGTATGTACCTGGTGGGTGAGGTCAGCCCCCTGGCCAGGCGTCTGGTCGAGACGACCTATGAGGCAACCCGCGCCGGTATTCATGCTGTGCGTCCGGGTGCAACCCTGGGTGATATCGGTTACGCCATCCAGAGCGTCGCTCATCGCGAAGGCTTTAGCGTAGTGCGTGAATATTGCGGACACGGCATTGGGCGCAAGTACCATGAAGAGCCGCAGGTTTTGCACTATGGTGCGCAGGGCAAAGGCCTCAGGCTCAAGCCGGGCATGGTGTTCACCATTGAACCGATGATCAATGCGGGCAGGGCGGGCACCCGGACGCTGCCGGATGGCTGGACGGTTCTGACCAGCGACCTTTCACTGTCTGCGCAGTGGGAGCATATGGTTGCCGTCACCTCGACCGGTTTCGAGCTGCTGACGCCGTGGCCTGATGGCACAGGCGCTTACCCTGCCATTTGATCCGCAAGTGTCTGGCAATGCATAGGAACAACGGCCTTCTCGAAGGCCATTGTTGTGTTGAACAGGACGATGTTTCAGGCTTGCAGCGAAGCCCTTCTCCAATGCACCTGCGTCACGCCAAAACGCTTTGCCTGCAAGGTTGCGACGCCTATCGGGCCTGCGGATATATTGCCGCTCACGGTCCCGACACCTGCATGCAGGGTCGCACAGTGCAAGGCGTCGCTCTGGCACAGTTGCGTTGCCTGATGCAGAAAGCAGTGAGGTTGGCCATTGAATTGATAGTGAATTTCAAATTCCGTTTGATGATTCATCTTCCCTGCCTGCTAACGTGATAATCAGCCTGACTGTTTTGGGCATATACACGAAAGGGGGCCTCCCGATCACGCCTTTGATTCCAGAGAGTAGACCGAAAATCGTAGCGTTCATGGATTGAGTTAAGAGATGTCCGATAAGTGGTTTTGGATTCACTCAAGCGCGTTAATCAATGGCCGAGCACTCATCCGTTTGAGGGCTCGGCCTTTGATCAAGCTTCGTTATTTACACGACTTCAGGTCTACCGGGCCTACAAAATCATTACCACGTCCCATGACACAGGCGACCTGCTGGTTACGCTGGCGCTCCCATGCCTGGGGCGGATAGGTTTTATCCCAGGCCTGATAGAGCTGCTGGTCCTGGCGCGAGAGGCGCAGATTGTACTGTTTGCTCATGTAGAAGTAGGTGCGCGCGATCATGCCGCGTATCGAGGGGCGAGGCATGACCTTTTTGGCCTTGAAATCCACCTGTGTCAGGCATGAACCGTACTGGCCCTTTTGCTCGGGTATCCAGCCAAAACTGAAGTTGCTGCGGTCACCGTTGACCTCGCCGATGCTGGGTACCAGATTGTGCAGGTCTGCCTCGGCGCGTTTGTAAATCGGGTCAGCTCGTGTGCAGTTCTTGCGCCCGCCGTTCTGCCAGCATTGGCGCAAGTGGCCGATCTGCCAGGCAGGCACAATGTGCTCCCATTCGATACGACTGGCCCGTTTGGCGCTCTTGCGCGGGACATAGCCGCAGCCCGCGAGGTCGACCCGATTGCCGGTGTATTTGCAGCCGCAGTAAAACTCGGTCGACTGCGGTGCATACAAGCCCCAGGCAACTTTCTTGGCTTCGCTGAAGGTACGCGGGGCTTGTGCCTGGGCGGCGAATGAGGCGGTGATGAGCAGGGTGGTGCAAAGCAGTGTGGGAAATCGAAACGTCATGCCGTCAGTCTTCCTTCGGCAACGTCCAGAATATTTGCACGCCACCGTCGTCGCGCCAGGCGAGGGTGACATTGTCGTTCTCGGCTATTTCTTCAAGGAGTTGCGCCCAGTCGTCCTCTGCCTCGTCTGGCTGACGAAAGAGCAGGGCAGCCCTGGATTTCTGTGCGGTGGGCGAGTTGATGATCTTCTGTACCCGCATGCCCATACGCTCGTAAGGGCCGGGAATGGAAGGTGTCGCTGCGCTTTGTTTTGCCACGGAAAAAGGTCCCTGAATATTGCTGTACGGGCATACAGTATTTCAGTGTCGGATCTTTCGCAACATCTATGTAAGATAAAGCGCTCGAAGTGGCACACTATTGCCTTGAAAAAACACCCTGACGTTTCCGGAGTCACGCATGAATATCAAGTCACTGGCATTTCCGTTACTGGCCTCGGCAGTTGTGCTGCTGGCAGGCTGTTCCACGCCCTCGGTCGTCACGCTGCAAAACGGTACTCAGTACGTGACCAAAGACATGCCCAAGACCAAGACACGCGACGGTTTCTACGAGTTCGAGGATATCTCCGGCAAGACCGTCCGGATCAAGGCTGATGATGTAGCGACGGTCAAACCTGAAGAGTGAGACCCGACTGATCGTGACGCCCGTTCCCCGCGCTAGCGGGGGCGGGCAGCTCGGTAAGATTTAATTTCAGGTGGATTGACAAAGGTTGCAGCTTTTTCCATAGTTCGCTCCTCGCAAACGTTTGCGCGTCGATGCCCGGCATCGATTCTGCGCCGTTCGCCCGAACAATAATCACAAGATCGGAGATGAACTCATGAAGCTGCCATTCGCTGGACGCCTTCTCGCTGTCGCCATGTTTGCTGCCGTCACGGCAGTCATGCCCCTCTCTACCGTCTATGCCCAGACGCCTGAAAAACCCAAGGTCGCACTGGTCATGAAATCGCTGGCCAACGAGTTCTTCCTGACCATGGAAGACGGTGCCAAGGCCTACCAGAAAGAACATGCCACCGAATTCGACCTGATCTCCAACGGGATCAAGGATGAGTCCGACACGTCCGCGCAAATCCGCATTGTCGAACAGATGATCGCCTCCAACGTGAATGCGCTGGTGATCGCACCAGCCGACTCCAAGGCGCTGGTACCGGTGCTCAAGAAAGCCACCGATGCCGGAATCAAGGTCGTCAACATTGACAACCAACTCGATGTCGACGTGCTCAAAAGCAAGAACCTGCAAATCCCGTTCGTAGGGCCTGACAACCGCAAGGGTGCCAAGCTGGTGGGCGATTATCTGGCCAAGAAACTGACCGCTGGCGACGAGGTGGGCATCATTGAAGGTGTGTCGACCACCAATAATGCTCAGCAACGCACCGCCGGTTTCAAGGACGCCATGGACGAAGCGAAAATGAAAGTGGTGTCCACGCAGTCCGGTAACTGGGAAATCGACAAGGGCAATGCTGTGGCCTCGGCGATGCTCAACGAATACCCGAACCTGAAAGCCTTGCTGGCCGGTAATGACAGCATGGCGCTGGGCGCCGTCTCTGCAGTGCGTGCGGCAGGCAAGGCTGGCAAGGTCATGGTCGTGGGCTACGACAACATCAATGCGATCAAGCCGATGCTCAAGGATGGACGGGTTCTGGCCACGGCCGATCAGTACGCAGCCAGGCAGGCGGTCTTCGGCATCGAAGCTGCCCTCAAGCTCGTCAAAGGCGAGAAGGTCGACACTAACGACAAGGGCGTGATCGAAACGCCGGTGCAACTCGTTACTCAACCTTGATCCACGCCGTGTAAAGGTGCCCGTCCGCAGAGGACGGGCGCTGGGAGAAATGTATGTCAGCGTCTGCTCAGACAGCTGTTCTTTCGGTCAGTGGCATCGGCAAAACCTACGCACAGCCCGTACTTGGTGACGTCGACCTGACGTTGATGCGTGGCGAAGTGCTCGCCCTGACCGGGGAAAACGGTGCCGGTAAAAGCACCTTGTCGAAAATCATCGGCGGGCTGGTAACCCCTACCACCGGAAACATGGAGTTCCAGGGCCAGCCTTATCAGCCTGCAAGTCGTACCCATGCCGAAAAACTCGGCATTCGCATGGTCATGCAGGAGCTCAACCTGCTGCCGACCCTGACCGTGGCCGAAAATCTGTTTCTTCACGACCTGCCACGCAGGGCCGGCTGGATCGACCGCAAGCGCTTGCGCGAAAACGCGATCGAGGCCATGGCCCAAGTGGGGCTGGACGCCATTGATCCCGACACGCTGGTCGGCGAATTGGGGATCGGCCACCAACAGATGGTCGAGATCGCCCGCAACCTGATCGGCGACTGTCACGTGCTGATTCTCGACGAACCCACTGCCATGCTCACCTCGCGCGAAGTGGAAATGCTCTTCGAGCAGATCACACGGCTGCAGGCACGTGGCGTCTCGATCATCTACATCTCCCATCGGCTTGAAGAGCTGGCCAGGGTGTCCCAGCGCATCGCTGTGCTGCGCGACGGCAAGCTGGTGTGTGTCGAGCCGATTGCCCGATACAACAGTGAGCAACTGGTGACCCTGATGGTCGGCCGTGAGCTCGGCGAGCATATCGACATGGGCGCCCGGCAGATTGGCGAGGTGGCGCTGTCGGTCAAGGGGCTCAATCGCGCCGGCAAGGTTCAGGATGTGTCCTTCGACGTGCGTCGAGGTGAAATCTTCGGTATTTCCGGGCTGATCGGTGCCGGGCGTACCGAGTTGTTACGCCTGATCTACGGTGCAGACGTTGCCGACAGCGGTGACATCGAAGTCGGAAAGCCGCTGCGGAAAGTCAGCATTCGCTCGCCAGCCGACGCGGTGGAGCAGGGTATCGCGCTGATCACGGAAGACCGAAAGAGCGAAGGCCTGCTGATGTCGCAATCGATCAGCGCCAACATTGCGCTGGGCAACATGCATTCGATTTCCAGTGCGGGCATGGTCAACAGCGACGACGAGCTGAAGCTGGCGCAGCGCCAGGTAGCGGCCATGCGCATTCGCAGCTCCAGTCCGGGCCAATTGGTCTCCGAGCTGTCGGGTGGCAATCAGCAGAAGGTGGTGATCGGTCGCTGGCTGGAACGTGACTGCACGGTGATGCTGTTCGACGAGCCGACACGGGGCATCGACATCGGTGCCAAGTTCGATATCTACGCGCTGCTGGCCGAATTGACCCGTCAGGGCAGGGCGCTGGTTGTGGTTTCCAGTGATCTGCGCGAGCTGATGCTGATCTGTGATCGTATCGGCGTGCTGTCTGCCGGTCGCCTGATCGACACGTTCGAACGCGACAGCTGGACCCAGGACCAATTGCTGGCCGCTGCCTTCGCCGGTTATCAGAAACGTGACGCGCTGCTCAATGATGCGGCGCCCAGGAACGACTCATGAAAAATACTCCTTCTCCGACGCTGACTGTGCCAGTCCGTCGCGGCGGCAACTACTTTGGTCTGGGTACCTACATCGGGTTGGCCGGTGCGTTGCTGGTGATGATTGTGCTGTTCTCGCTGCTCAGCGATCACTTCCTGTCCTACCAGACCTTCAGCATGCTCGCCAACCAGATCCCGGACCTGATGGTGCTGTCGGTCGGCATGACGCTGATCCTCATCATCGGCGGCATCGACCTGTCGGTCGGCTCGGTGCTGGCCCTGGCCGCTTCGGCGGTCAGTGTGGCAATCCTCGGCTGGGGCTGGAGCGTGTTTCCGGCGGCGCTGCTGGGCATTGCCTGTGCGACGCTGGCGGGTACGGTCACCGGTTCGATCACGGTCGCCTGGCGCATCCCTTCGTTCATCGTGTCTCTGGGCGTGCTGGAAATGGCCCGTGGCGCGGCCTACCAGATGACCAATTCGCGTACCGCCTACATCGGTGATTCGTTCGCCTGGCTGTCCGATCCGATTGCCTTCGGCATTGCGCCGTCCTTCATCATCGCGTTGCTGATCATCTTCGTCGCTCAGGCAGTACTGACCCGGACCGTTTTCGGTCGCTACCTGATCGGTATCGGCACCAACGAAGAGGCCGTGCGTCTGGCGGGTATCAATCCCAAGCCTTACAAGATTCTGGTGTTCTCGCTGATGGGGCTGCTGGCCGGTGTCGCGGCATTGTTCCAGATATCCAGGCTGGAAGCGGCCGATCCGAATGCCGGCGCCGGGCTTGAACTGCAGGTCATTGCAGCCGTGGTGATCGGCGGCACCAGCCTGATGGGCGGACGCGGTTCGATCATCAGCACCTTTTTCGGTGTGCTGATCATTTCCGTGCTGGCCGCAGGCCTGGCGCAGATCGGTGCGACCGAGCCGACCAAGCGGATCATCACCGGTGCGGTGATTGTGATCGCTGTGGTACTGGACACCTATCGCAGCCATCGGGCTCGGCGCCAGGGCTGATATGGCAACCATCAAGGATGTCGCGGCCCTGGCAGGGATCTCGTACACCACGGTTTCCCACGTGTTGAACAAGACCCGGCCGGTGAGCGAGCCGGTCAGGCTCAAGGTCGAAGCCGCCATTGCACAGCTCGATTATGTCCCCAGTGCAGTGGCGCGTTCGCTGAAGGCCAAGACCACCTCGACCATCGGCCTGTTGATTCCCAACGGCATGAACCCGTATTTCGCCGAATTGGCGCGGGGCATCGAGGATTACTGCGAGCGCAACGGTTTTTGCGTGATCCTTTGCAACTCCGATGATAATCCGGAGAAACAGCGTGGCTATCTGCGCGTGCTGCTGGAAAAGCGTGTCGACGGTCTGATTGTTTCTTCGGTGGGTGGCGATGCCGGTATTGCAGGTGGCCTTGCCGAGGTTCGTACGCCGTTGGTGATCGTTGACCGGGAACTGGACGGTATCGATGCCGACATGATCCGTATCGACCATGAGCAGGGCGCTTATCTGGCGACTCGGCACTTGCTGGACCTCGGGCATCGCGCCATTGCCTGCATCGGCGGGCCATTACACAGCACAGTGGCCGAGATGCGTCTGGCGGGGTACCGGCGCGCCCTGCAGCAGGCGTCCGTTCAGGCCCGGGCCGAATGGGCGGCGCACAGTGAGTTCACCAGCTCTGCCGGTCATGAGGCAGCGTGTCAGCTTCTGGCAGCGCATCCGCCAACGGCGATTTTTGCCGGCAACGACGTCATTGCCATCGGCGTATTGCGCGCCGCCGCCGAGCGCTTGATTCGCGTGCCTCAGGACCTGTCGGTGATCGGTTTCGATGATATCCAGATGAGTCGCTATGTTTATCCGGCGCTGACCACCGTGGGGCAGTCGATCATGCAACTGGGCGAAACCGCCGCAGAAATGCTGCTGAGCAGAATCGCCATACCCCATGGGCTTCCTGCCGAAAAAAGACTCGTGACGCCCAGCGTCGTGGTGCGCGAGTCCACGGCAGCGCCCACTACTTTGTCCAACGAATGACGCGCACGCGCAGCAACGGATTAATGAGCCATGCAAGCAAAAATAGTGATAGTGGGCAGTCTGAACATGGATCTGGTCATCCGCGCCCAGCGTCTGCCGCGTCCCGGCGAGACCTTGAGCGGGGAAACATTTGATACCGTGCCGGGCGGCAAGGGGGCGAATCAGGCGGTTGCTGCGGCACGTCTGGGGGCCAGCGTAGCGATGATCGGTTGTGTCGGGGCTGATGCCTACGGTGAGCAACTGCGTGCGGCGCTGCTGGCCGAGCATATCGATTGCCAGGCGGTGACCGTCGTTGAGGGTGTGTCCACCGGGATCGCCTCGATCGTGGTCGACGCCAACAGCCAGAACGCTATTGTCATCGTGGCCGGTGGCAATGGCCGGCTCAGTCCGGCATTGATCGAGCGCTTCGATGCGCTGCTGGCGGATTCGCAAATCGTCATCTGCCAGCTCGAAGTGCCGACCGAGACCGTTTTCCATACCCTGGCCCGCGCACGTGCGCTGGGCAAGACCGTCATTCTCAATCCTGCGCCGGCCAGCGAGCCGCTGCCGGCAAACTGGTATGCCCTGATCGACTACCTGATCCCCAACGAAAGCGAAGCGCAGACCCTGACCGGTGTCAGCGTTGACTCACCGGCGGCCGCTGAAAACGCGGCTTCGGCGATGCTGGCGGCCGGCGCGCGCAACGTGATCATTACCCTTGGCGAGCGCGGAACCCTGTTCGCCAATGCGTCTGGCGTTGAGCATATTCCCGCACGTCGTGTGCAGGCCGTGGACACCACCGCTGCAGGTGATACCTTTGTCGGCGGTTTTGCGGCGGCATTGTCCGCAGGCCATGGCGAATTGCAGGCAATTCGTTTCGGTCAGGCTGCGGCGGCCATCTCCGTCACCCGAGCGGGTGCCCAGCCGTCCATCCCGACGTTCGAGGAAGTACAGGAATTCAATTCGCTATGAAAAAGACCCCGCTACTCAATATTGCCCTGTCCCGCGTGATTGCATCGCTGGGTCACGGTGACATCCTGATGATCGTCGACGCCGGCATGCCAGTACCGGCGGGCGTCGAATTGATCGACCTCGCGCTGACCCGCGGTGTGCCGGATTTCATCAGTGTGCTGGATGTCGTGCTGAGTGAAATGCAGGTTGAAAGCCACGTATTGGCCAACGAGATGGCCGAGATCAAGCCGCCTGCGTTGCAGGTGATCGAAAGCCTGAATCTGGACGACCAATTGGGGCAACAACGCTGGATAAGCCATGAAGACCTCAAGGTCTTGAGTCGCAAGGCCAAGGCAATCATCCGTACCGGAGAATGTCAGCCGTACAGTAATGTGGCGCTGGTGTCCGGAGTCGTCTTCTAGGCTATGTGCAAAAAGTGGCTGCGCTCGGTGATGCTGCGTTAAAAACAGGCTCGGAATGCTCATTTACAACACGTAGACTCCGCTTCCTCGCCTGTTTTTGCCTTGCCTGACCTTCGCTCGCCGACTTTTCGCAAAAAGCCTAGTTATTCAAGAAAGGGAGTTTCATATGACATTGATACAGTTTTCCAGACAGTTCATTCGTGGAGCGTTGCTCTTGTCCATCCTCGGTACTGCCGCTGTCCAGGCGGCTGAAAAGCGCGATCTGATCATCGATACCGATCCAGGTGCGGATGATGTCGTCGCGCTATTGTTGGCGCTGGCGTCACCTGAAGAGCTGAACGTGATGGCTATCACCACGGTGGCTGGTAATGTGCGCCTCGACAAGACCTCGCGTAACGCCAGGCTGGCGCGGGAGTGGGCCGGGCGCGAAGAGGTGCCTGTGTATGCCGGTGCGCCCAAGCCGTTGGTGCGTACACCAATCTATGCCGAGAACGTTCACGGTCAGGAAGGCCTGCCGGGTGTACCCGTGCATGAGCCCGCCAAGGGGCTGGCCGAAGGCAATGCCGTCGATTACCTGATTCGCACCCTGAGCAAGGCCAAGCCGCACAGCATCACCATCGCCATGCTCGGCCCGCAGACCAACCTGGCGCTGGCGCTGGTGCAGGCTCCGGAAATCACCCAGGGCATCAAGGAAGTGGTGGTCATGGGTGGCGCGCATTTCAACGGCGGTAATATCACTCCGGTTGCCGAATTCAACCTGTTCGCCGACCCGCACGCCGCGCAGATCGTTCTGGCCAGTGGTGTGAAGCTGACGTACGTGCCGCTGGACGTGACCCACAAGATTCTCACCAGTGAACAGCGCCTCAAGCAGATCGCCGCACTGGGCAATAATGCGGGCAAGCTGGTGGACGGCATTCTCAATGAATACGTCAAGCTGGACATGGAGCATTACGGTTTGCCCGGCGGACCGGTACACGATGCCAGCGTGATTGCCTGGCTGCTCAAGCCCGAGTTGTTTTCCGGACGGCAGATCAACGTCGCAGTGGACACCCGTGAGGGTATCGGTTTCGGTCAGACAGTGGCCGACTGGTACGGCACACTCAAGCAGCCGCAGAACGTATTCTGGGTCGAGAACGGCGACGCTCAGGGGTTCTTCGATCTGCTGACCGAGCGTCTGGCGCGCCTCAAATAATCACGCATTCTGAAGCCGCGTATCAGGCGGGCAATCCTGCCGTGGCGTAGCGGCTCAGCACCTGGCTGATGAAGGCACGGGCACCCTCGGTGCCCAGTTCCTTGATCAACAGGTCAACTGCGATGATCATCAGTTCTTCCGGATTCCCGGGGCTGTGCGAGCAGTGGCCCTGAGGCCATCTGGCCTTGATGTCTGCGTCTAGGGTTATGGCTGTCATGTCTGTCTGATCTCCAGTGAAGGGTCACGCACACGCTGCTCGCTTCCCGGCGCTTGTGTCTCTGGCAGTAAACCATCCCGTGCGCATTTTGACACTCCTACTTACATATGATCCTGATAGCCCGCTTCAATGCGCATCGGCGATAAACGTTTTGTGACGATTTCTTCGCGCGCCCTGTGTCATGCCAAGGCAGACTCCCGGTCCAGGCAGATCAACAGGTTACACAAGGCATGTCGGTCGGACCGTGCAACCAACGCGCCTTAGCGCGGTCGGACAGGTCTGGAAATGTTCATTGGCAGAGGAGGGTGTATGCCCCGGAAATTCGCAACATTGGGTTTTGTGGTCGTGGCTTCATTGGTGGCAGGCTGCAGCAGTACGGCTTCGGATAGCAGTGCCAGTGCTGAGGCGCCCGTCAAGGCCGACGCGCCCGCCAGCAACGCGATACCTGGCCGTTGTGATGCAGGGCTTGCCCAGTTCGCTGTCGGCAAGCAGGCTTCCATAGACCTCCTTTCTCAAGTCCGCACCCGTTCCGGTTCGCAGGATGCGCGCATTCTCGGTCCTGACGACATGGTCACGCTGGAATACCGGTCCGAGCGGGTAAACGTCAACACCGATGCGTCGGGGAAGGTGACCCGTATCAGTTGCGGTTGAGCCGATACTTTCTTCCGCGCATAAAAAAACCCCGTCAGTGACGGGGTTTTTTTATGTCAGGTGAATCAGGCCACCTGAACTTCTTCTGCTTGCATGCCTTTCTGGCCTTTAGCAGCAACAAAAGTAACGGTCTGGCCTTCTTTCAGGCTTTTGAAACCGTCGCTCTGGATTGCTTTGAAGTGTACGAACAGGTCGTCACCGCCACCTTGTGGAGTGATAAAGCCGAAGCCTTTTTCATCGTTGAACCATTTTACGGTGCCGGTTTGGCGATTAGACATGGTGTATCTCCAGAAACATAATTTTCAGTAACGTGCTGCTCAGGCCAACTGGGCACACCGAGCTATCATAGTCGAAATGGGCAAAAAAACAGCTATTAAGGTGGGCGCTTTGCGTAAAGGTCCCGTATATGCAGTTCACCATACTCCGCAAAGCGCCCTCCGGCGTGCCAGACCCGGTACTGAACGGGCTGTGGCAATAGCGCTTAACGCCATGATTTCAATGGCTTTCAGAAGGGGCTGGGCCAACTGCTATCAGTGCCCGTCGTGCGCGTTTTACCCCGGCTGAAAAAAATGATTATTTTGTCGCCGTGCAGTTCTCTGCGACCAGTTTTTGCAGTTTTCCCGTCAATGCAGCCGGTGGCGCTGTCTTGGTGTCCTTGAGTGAGGCTATTTCCTTGTCGGTAAAATGACTGTCCACCTGTTTTGCACCGCATTCGCAGTGAGTCGTTGCGGTCTTGTCATCCAGCCCCTGTTTCTTGGCCGCAGCCACGCATTCCTGAGTGAAGGTAGCGCGTGTCGTTCCGTCCATTGCGGCGTGAGCACCCAGAGGGATAAGGGCGGCGCTGCAGAGGAGGAGGCTGGTCAGGCGTGAAAACTTCATGGTGTTCTCCTTGATTGCTGGAAAAAACGTTCGGGGTCTCGATGGTTTCTGACGCCCATCAAGCCTGCCAGTTCAGGTGGTGTGCCAATTCCATTTCATTTGCGTGGATGTGCATCCCGGCCGGTCTGGCTGTGTTAGGATGCGCGTCCTGTTATTTTCAAGCGCCCCATGGCCAATGGCTTTCGGTGCCGCGCAGGCAGGTTTTTTCGTACATTCCAGTCATCTGGTCCGGTTCAAGGTTCGCCCCAAGGCTCCTGCCACTGTGAGGCAGGCATACCACCGGATCACGTACTGGCTCATCCCAACCCACGTGACCTTTGGTAGGGGTCACCACTAGGAGAGGAGGCGCCATGCCAACTATTACTCTTC